>Ga0272444_10003148_pt1 | contig 15033 bp, 9 predicted proteins | sample SSMForm13_FD_201033 | JGI IMG/M metagenome (GOLD analysis project Ga0272444, IMG submission 201033) | Marine sediment archaeal communities from Little Sippewissett salt marsh, Falmouth, MA, United States - SSM-Form-13 | ecosystem: Environmental > Aquatic > Marine > Wetlands > Sediment ...
AGGACCGGCCTCGCCGGCAAGACGAGTTTCGTCGCCGCCGACGTCTTCGACTACCTGCCCGAGGCTGCCAGGTCCCTGGAAAAATACGACGTCATCATCTTAGACCCCCCGTCGCTCGCCCGCACGAGAAAGCAGGTGGCCGGCGCCATGAGGGGCTACATACATATCAACAAGGTCGCCATGGGACTGTTGAGGCCGGGCGGCATACTCGTAACCTGCTCGTGCTCCTACCATATGACGCGCGAGCGCTTCATGGAGATGCTCCGTCACACTTCCACCCTGGTCCGGAAACAGGTCTCGGTAATGCGGACAGGCGGCCAGCCGGAGGACCATCCGTCCCTTCTCGGCGTGCCCGAGACCGATTACCTCAAGTGCGTAACCCTGAGAGTTGAATAGGATTCGGGCGACTCGTATGTGAACATTTCTGTGTCCCATCGACACATGAGGGCTTTTTCCTGACCTTCCTCCATATCTGATTCGGTCGCGCGCCCGCGGCCAGATCGCGCTAATCTAATGATTCTACGTTCGTTAGGATGGTGTCGCCCCGCACGACGCTGAGCGCGCCTCTCCGGGCATTTGTGGCACGCGGTATGCTTTTACCATAGGGCAGATGCATAAACCGTATAAAGGCGAGGAGGTGAGTCACTTGATTAGAAGACTGCTTAAAGTCAGTCTGACGGCAATGACTCTCCTCGTATGCCTTTCTGCGTACTCAGGGTCCGCGTACGCGGGCGGCGTTCCGCTCCTGATCGACGGCGAGAGCCTGGAGTTCAAGATCCGGTACGGTTCGATGCCCGCGGGTTATGCGCGCCTTGACGTGGAGTCCCGCGAGGGACCCGGGGGCGAGCTCTACCGCATCACGTCGGTTGCCCGTTCGAACAAGATGGTCTCCCTCTTTTTTGAGGTGGACGACAGGGTTATCGCAGACATCGATGCGGTCACTTACCAAATTCGGCGTTTTGAGAAGGATCTTCACGAAGGTCCATTTGAAAAACACATGGTCTTCACCTGCGATCCTGAGGGCGTGGTACGGAGCGGCGAGATATGTCTCTCTCCAATGCCCGGAACGAGAGATGTACTTTCTGCTCTGTACTACGTCCGCGGATTAGACCTCAAGGTGGGCCAGGAACTCGGCATCGACACTTTCGACAATGGCAAGATTTACCGGGCATGCGTCAAGGTAATCGGGGAGGAGAGAGTCACCACTCCCGCGGGGAGCTTTGACTGCCTGGTCATAGAACCGGAAATCGAGGAAGGGATTTTCGGGAAGGCGGGGCGGCTCGTTGTGTGGGTCACGAATGACGCGCTGAAGATACCGGTGCTCGTTAAGAGCAGCGTGAGCGTCGGGAGTTTCGTGGCGGAGCTCGTCAGCGCCAGTCATCCGGAGGGGGAATAGCCATGAGAAGAATAGGTACGATAGCATGCGTGCTTCTGATCGGGCTTGCGGGTTGTGATTCGTGTTGTGACTGGGGCTGCTCGGGCGACTGCGACGTCGATCCTCCCGCCGTGCCGACCGGGGTCTCGTCCATTACGGCCGACGGTTATGTCATCGTCGTGTGGAATCCGGTCTACCAGGTGGATGTGGCCGGCTACGGCGTGTACCGGTCGAATATCGCCGACGGACCCTATCAGAGGATAGGCGATGTGGACGTGGAGGATTTCCCTGAGTTTACGGACGATCAGGTCGTGAACGGCATAACCTACTACTATGCCGTGGATGCCTACGACTACAGCGGCAATGAGAGCGACCTCTCCTATGAGACAGTGGAGGATACGCCCAGGCCGGAGGGCTGGGACCTGAAATGGTATAGAACGGCGTTTAAACCGAACCAATCGGCTATAGCCATAGCCCCCGACATCTACAGGGACCTTGTGACGGTTCACTTTGAGAGCGCCCTGGCCCAGTACCAGCTTGGGTTTGACGGCGAGTGTATGCGGATTTATCCGCTCAGGGACACTTACGGAATACTTCACTTAATTCAGGATTTCGGATATACTTATAGTATAGATGATGTTGACGTCGCGCCGACCGAAGGCTGGTCGGTGGGCTGTGACGGGTTGGAAGTAATCGCAGGGCACACTTATGTGCTCAGGACTTCGACCGGCTACTACGGGAAGGTCAGGGTTGTAACTGCCGGCCCTGACTATATTGTTATCGACTGGGCCTACCAGATTCAGCGCGGCTCGACCGAGCTCGCGCCGAGGAGGCCGGCCGGGGATCTAGTGAGGGGGTGAGGACATGCGCAGCAAACTGATTCTGTTCGCGGGTCTGGCCGTGATTCTGGCCATGTCGGCGACTGCCGCAGGTTCTACGGTGGGTCCGCAGGCGTATGTGGATGTCTGGACCAACAGGGGTGAGGGAGAGATTTACAGCCGCGGGGAGGCCGTCGACATCTTTGTCGAATCCTCCTTCGACGCCTATGTCCTCGTCTATACCATAGACACGGACGGGTACATTAACGTGATTTTCCCGTACGACTGCCATGACGACGGGTTCTTAAGGGGTGGCGGGGCCTACCGCATCGTGAGCGGCGAGGAGGACGGCTTTTACGCCGACGGCTCCAGAGGCGTCGCCTACATCCGGGCCGTGGCTTCGGCCACGCCGATCAGGCGGCTTTACTGGCCCGGCTGCGCGGGCTACGAGCGCTACGCCGGAGACGTGAACTGGTCGACTTTCGCCGACTACTGGGGTCCGGCGCTGCCCGAGCAGATATACGGCGACCCTTATGTCGCCATGCAGTCCATTGATGAGTTCATCTGCTGGGACTCCATTAACTCAGGGGCGGTCTCAGTCGGTCACACATATTACTACGTAATGGAACAGGTCGAGCGTCCCGTCTACTACGTGAGGACGGGATGGCGCTGGCCGCATACCTGGTACTGGCCGTGTTCCGGCTTTTACTGGAACGCGTGCTGGAATTCATGCTGGGATGTGGGTGTGAACGTCTGCATCGGGCTCGGCAACGGCTACCCGTACTGGAATTCCTGCAACTGGTCATGGTGCGCACCCACCTGGTGCGCCCCGTCCTGGTGCTGGCCGAACTGGTACCGGCCGGCCTACGCCTACTGCGGGTCCAGGGCAACCGTGTGCCGGAGCGGCAGTTGCGGTTCCTGCTCGGGGTGCACGGGCTCTTCGTGCAGGACTTACCCGAGCCAGACCAAGTATAAGACGGACCACTACGCGGAAGTGGGCGCCGTGGCCGCCAGGAAGTCCAAGACGGGCGAGGCCACCCGGGAGTTCCAACTCTATACGCGTGACGACGGCTCCAGGTCCAAATCCAAGAGACTGGAGACCGACAGCGAGCGCGAGGGCCTGAGGGGGACCAAGCAGGTCTCGACCGAACCGCGGAAGACGCCATCGGAGGGGGCCGCAAAAAGCAGAACCTCGAGAGAGATCTACTCGACCGAAGGCAAGAGGTCGGCCGTCAAGAAGGCTACCCCGGTCGAGGTGCGGCCGGAGAAGCGAAAAGCCCCGAGCACGAAGTCCTACAAGATCTCGAACAGCAGCAAATCAACTGAAGGCAAGACCTATAGAAAGGCGGTCTCGAGCAAGACCTCATCGAGCGCCAGCAAATCCAGCAGCAAGGCATCAAGCAAGTCCAGGTCCCAGTCCAAGGTGAGCGGGTCCCGGACTTCCACGAAGACGAGCAGTTCAAGCAGAAGTTCAAGTAGTAGTTCAAGTGGTTCGAGCACGAGCCACAGGGGATCACCAAAAGCAAGGAGGAGTGTATCGAGGTAGTTTAGGTGAGACTCAAGGGATCGGCGCTGCTTCATCCAGACGGGCGCTGCACGTAGCCTGTCGAACGCACCGGCACCAGGGTTGCCAAACAGGGGTGGCAACCCCCGGGGCCGGTGCATTTTATATGCGCGTATCTGTTGGTTTTCAATCCAATCCGCCCGGTGACGATGCTGCTTACACGGCCAAACTGAGGAAACACGGGCATAGGCCCGCATATGTGCACGGCGTTGCGCATGCTGTGTGGGGGCATATCCTCTTATGCCCAAGCCTGGTCCCGGTGAGATTCCGCAAAATATCTGTTGACTTCCGCTTTAGTCTCCCTTAAAATACCCAAGAAGGTGTGACTATGCACGCTGCTGCATAGAGTTGGAGTTTCGATTGGCAAGAGAGCCCCTCGCCGATGCGTTCTTTGGGTTTCCTGATACCGAAGAAGCTGATCTGGGTTTCGTGACCGATGCCCTCGGCCTGATGGAGTATCCCGCCATTGTGGTGGATAGCGACCTCAGGATTGTGACGGCAAACCTCCAGGGTCACGACACGCTCGCCTGGATCAGGTCCGCCAACCCCGCTGACGGCAAGGCCGATGAGGACGTCCTTCCACCGGTTCTCGCCGAGTTCGTGGCCCCCAGGATTACGAAGCGAGTCTATCATGTGGTCAAGGACGTCAGGGTGGTCCAGGATCCGCTCTTTCTGTTTGATCTATTCTTGAGCAGGGGGCGGATCCGCGGGGAAACTTACACTTTCGTCGTTCTCATGACGGCCTCGACAGGCCAGAAACCGCGCCGCAGGTCGGCCCTCGGAAGGCTCATTGAAGGCTTCCGGGGATATGCCCTGGTCTGTGACCGCGACGTCAATTTTGCCGAGATAAACGACGCTTTCCTCGATCTTGTGGGGTTTTCCAGGAAAGAATTGCTCGGCCATCACCTGACCGAATTCAATACGTCCGAGCAGGCAAAGTCCTACGGCAAGGTCTTCCAGGCTATGATTGACTCGCCCAGGGTTGTCCGCAGCCCCGCGGTCACCTATTCGACGGTGCGGCGGGGCTCATTTGTAAGCCCCATGACGGCCTGGACCGTGACCGACAAGGCAGGTAAGGCAGTCGGCCTGGCCGTGATCGGAGGCGCCCCTTCCCGGGCGAGGCCGGATACAGCCAAGATCGAGCGCCGCCATGTTCTGCTTGAAAAGGTGGCCGACCTCATGGGCGAGGCCATTTTCATAACCGACCTCGACGGAGACATCCTCGTGAAGAACCCGGCCGCGGATCGGCTGCTCAAAGGGGCTTTAGGCGACAGAACCCTGAATGTAAGAACCGATATCCCCTGGGAGATTCCCCAGACCATAGTGGACGTTTTCGCGGGACTCGCCGAGGGCAGGGAGCAGACCATATTCAACACGGCCGTTCTGATACCCTCGGGCAAGGCCATCCTCAGGATCAGGTTATTCGCCTTGAGGAGAGTCAGCGATATCGTACAGGAAATCGTGTTCGTTTGCGAAGACATCTCCCAGGAGGAGTATCTCAAGCAGACGCTCTTTCAGACGACGCGACGGCTTTCCGACGACAAGGCCCTTCGGGACAGGGTGCTTAACAGCATCGACATTCCTTACGTCGTAGTCAATGAAGACCTGGTTATCATCGACGCCAATGAGGCCCTGGGGCGCAGGTTTAGAAAGCCGCGGCGTGAGCTCAGCGGCCTGAAGCTATTCGACCTTAACCCCAATCTTGAAAAGACGGGCATGCTGGAACACATCCGGTCCGCGATGGAGACAGGCGAGGTCACCCGGTGGCCCGACTACGGGCATATTACGCATGAGGGTGTAGAGCTGATCCTTAAGACCACCGCGGTTCCGGCGGAGCTCGGGGGGAGGAGAGTTTGCGTGATCATGTCCGAGACGGAGACCCCGGCTGCTTCGACACCGGATGACATGAGGCTCATGGCCGGAATCAGGGACGCCATCATGGAGGAAGTCAGAGATGGCATTTTCGTAATAGACGCGGATGGGACCTTCCTCGCCGTGAGCGACGGCGCCGCCAAGGGCTCCAATCTTCCCCGGGAGCACATCGTCGGGAAGAACGTGAGAGACCTGATAGCGCTGGCCGAAGAAGAGGATCTGTTCGCGGCGCTCTGGGAAAAAATCCTCACCGCCGAGGAGCCCATCCGCAGCGGCATCATCAAGTCGCGGAGCCGCGTTGATGATTCGATGCAATTCGTCGAGTGTTTCGCCAGCCCGATCAAGGGGCCGGATGGGAGGGTGGAGAAGTACGTAATAATTGTGCACTATCTCCGCGAGATCAAGGGCCTCGAGCAGGAGGTTGCCGACTATACAGCCAATCTTGAGCGCGTGGTTGCAGAGAGAACCCGCGAGCTCAGGGATTCAAACGCTCTCCTCGCCAGTACCGCGGAGCGCGTCGGCCGGACGGCGAGGTCAGGCGATATGATTGCGTCGCTCACCCACAGGGGCTCGGTAATAGATGCCTTCCTCAGACAGGCAAAGGAAGTGCTCGGCGCCGATTACGTCAGGCTCGTGCTGAAGGATGGCGCCTCTTCCCCGCCCAAGCTCGAGGAGCGCTCATGGGGCGGGGAACCCGGGATGGACAGGCATGCCGGAGAGATCGTCGAAGAGGCTCTCGAACAGATGATGTCCACCTCGCCCAGCAAGGAACGGGTTTGGGCCCCGCTCGACAATCTCATTGTAGCGGAGTTCTCGTCGGGCACAGAGAACGGGGTATTCATATGTTTCAGGGAGGGCAGCCGGTTCACGTCGATTGATGTGGACCTGGCGCATCTCCTGTCCACGCAGCTCACTTTCGCGCTGCCGGCGGCGGATTACGTAGCCGGTCACAGACGCGGGCGAGACAGGGCCGAATGCCTGCGGAGAATCGCTTTCCGGATTGCGGGGATCACCTCGGTTAAGGAAGCCGTCCGGGCCGTCGCTGAAGAGCTCTCGCGGGTGATTGCCGCCGACAGGTTCTTCTGGCTTGTGAAGGAAGATAGCGGGCGCGTATGGGTTACCGAGGTCTTCGGGCGGGATGGGCCCTCCGGCCGCAAGTCAGCGCATATCGATTTCGAATCCGGCAAGGAGGGGGAGTTCAACCTGTTCGGCGCCGACCCCGGTGGGGAAATCTCCTGCGAGCGCCTGAGCGACGCCGGCGGGGCGAGGAGCGCTAAGTGCGAGTTTGTCAGCGGGGCAGCCAAAGCCAGCGTGGTCCGGGCATTATGTGAGACCATGGTGAGTCATGGTTTCGTCGATGGTCCCGAGGGTTCCTGCGCGATGGTCCGGATGGAACTCGCGCACCACTCTCCCAGCTATATCTGCGCTCACCGCGATAGCGACAGCCCATTCTCGGATGACGATATCTGCTTCATGTGCCTGGCGGCCTCTGCCGTTGGCCGCGTATGGTTCGAGGCCGACGCCGCGTCAGCCGTCCGCAGGCTTGTAGCAACCGGTGAGTCCATAGCGGAGATTTCGCACGATATCAAGTATCCGATGGGGAAAATCGCCGAACTCCTCAAGCGGATGGCCTCAGGCGAGATGAGCGCGGGGGACATCAGGGAGTCGGCGGGTTCGCTGCTCGGCGACGCCGAGATACTCTCTGCCCTGAGCAGTGAATTTGTGGATCTTTACAAGCCGGGAAGTGGCCCGCGAGAGTTCATCGACCTGGTTCAGGTTCTCATGAGCGCCATCGCAGTGGCGAGCGTCGACCTGGACCGCAAATCCGTAACGGTCGAGAAGATGTTCAGCGAGGACTCGCCGCTGCCTCCGGTTTTTGCAAACAGAAACAACCTCTCAAGAGTATTCATAAACCTCATAGCCAATGCCCACGATGCCGTGGGCGAGGGCGGTTGGATAAGGCTCTGCGCATATGCCGACAGTGTCGGCGGCAGGCCGGGCGTGGCCGTGACATTTGAGAACTCGGGCCCTCCGGTTCCTGCCGCAATGCGGGATGCGCTCTTCAGTCCTTTCAAGAGCGGCAAGGAGGGCGGCACAGGGCTCGGGCTTTTCTCGGCCAGGCGAAGGGCAAACGCCAACGGCGGCGACCTCGTTTTCGAGGCCGACGAAGACGGCCGAGAGAGATTCAAAGTGTGGTTCCCTGCTGCGTTTGAGTAACGCGTCAAGAGGTGTGGAATATGAACAGGAAAGCTCTGGTTGTCGACGACAACTTGGAGATGCTCTGGAGCTGCGCCGGAGTTCTGAGAGACAATGGCTTCACGGTGACAGCCTGCAGCCGGCCGGAGGAGGTCGTCGACGAGTTCAAGAAGGAGAAGCCGGACCTTGTGCTGCTTGACATCAAGATGCCGGAGAAGAGCGGCTTTGAACTTCTCCGCGAGATCCGTGACCTGGACAGCCGCGTCTGCATCATCATGCTCTCGGCTTACGGCGACTCCGAAACGGTGGTCCGGGCGCTCAAGGAGGGCGCAGACAACTTCGCCGATAAGCCCATGAATCCTGAGAAGCTCATGTTGACCATTGAAAAGGAGCTGACCAGCCGGGACCTTGAGCTGGAAGTCAGGACGCTCAGGGGCATGCAGGACGAGGGGCCCGCGACTGTGAAGGACATCATCGGCAAGAGCGAGGCCATCGAGAAGATAAGGAAAGAGATCAAGATGTACGCCGACACGGCGGATATAATTCTCATAACCGGCAGGCCCGGGGTGGGCAAGAATCTCGTCGCCAGGGCGCTGCACGGCGAGTCGAACAGGCGAAACGAGGCTTTCGTGCACAGGCACTGCGGCACTTTCGCCCCGGCCATTTTCGAATCGGCCGTCTTCGGACACCTCAAAGGAGCGTTCACCGATGCCCGTTACGATAAGAGAGGGGCGATAGAAGCCGCCGAGAACGGGACCCTCTTCCTGGACGAGATAGGAACTCTTACAATGGATACGCAGGCCAAGCTGTTGCTCGTGATCGAGGGCGGCGTTTACAGCAGGGTCGGGGACGAGGGCAATGTGGAAAGGACCAATGCCAAGTTCATCGCAGCCACCAACGAAGATGTCGAGACGGCCGTCATGGAGCATAAGTTCAGGGAGGACCTCTTTCACAGGCTGAAGGAGGCCTGGATAGAAGTGCCCCCGCTCGCCCAGCGGAGAGAGGATATCCTGCCCCTCGTGGACCATTATATGGAAGTGGAGTCGCGCAAGAACCACGTTCCCACGGTCAGTCTCTCGAGCGAAGCCCGCGAGCTCCTCTACAATCACGAGTGGCTGTCCAATGTTAGAGGGGTGCGCCAGCTCGTGCGCAACATAGTGCGCCAGGGGGACGAGGGCGTGATCAAGTCGACTTTCGACAGAAAACCCGTCGGCCACAAGACGTACGGGGTCTCACCCGAAGACTGCACCGACCTCCGGGCCAAGGTCAACACCGCGGTGGAGGAGGTTGAGAGAAACACGATCCGGGCCTGCCTCAAGAAGCACTCGGGTAACCGCAGGAAGGTCGCCGCGCACCTGGACATCTCCTATCGCTCGCTCCTTTATAAGATGAAGCAGTACGGGCTGCGCGACACGACATATGCCCGCCCCCCGGATACGCAACAGGCTGCGTAGATATGCAAATGTCTGCACATCATTTGCCGATTTTGTGAACTTATAACCCAAAGTCCCAGCCTACCGAGTCATCAGATAAACCTGGAATTGCTTGCCTCGTCACCGCTATAGCCTTGATTTGTAAAGAGATGCGAGGTCGATAATGTCCCCCGGAATGGGCCTGCACCAGATCGGGTAATAATGGCCTGTATGGCATGCACTTTGCAACTATATAAGATTTAGTTAGAGCACGCAATCTAAAGGATTGTGTGGTTCCTCACGAACCGCAGTGCGGTAACTGGGGGTGCCGTCACGCTCCAGTTGTTCTTCGGGGCGCGTCATTTTGGCGAGTGACGCGCCCCTCGTCCATTTCCGGGTTGACAAGACCATCCCACCTATTTTATGTTTTTCCGCCGGGAACTCTAACCGGTTTTCCCTGTTTGAATCCTGAGAGGGAATGGGAAATGATAGAGGTCAGACATCTCTCGAAGCGCTTCGGCAGGACGGTGGCCGTAAATGACGTGTCGTTCGACGTCAGGAAGGGCGAAGTCCTGGGTTTTCTTGGCCCCAACGGCGCCGGCAAGACCACGACCATGCGTATCCTGACCTGCTATCTCACGCCCGACAGCGGTTCGGCCGCCGTGGCCGGCTACGATGTCTTCGACGACTCCCTGGAGGTGAGGCGGCGCGTGGGCTATCTGCCCGAGAGCGCGCCCCTTTACCAGGACATGGACGTGACTTCATACCTTAAGTTCGTGGCCGAGTTGCGCGGCATACCTCGCGAGGACCGGAAGCGCCGCATCGACGCCATGGTCGAGGTGTGCGGGCTGGGCAGCGTGATCGGCAGGGGAGTGGGGGAGCTTTCCAAAGGATACAAGCAGCGGGTGGGACTCGCACAAACCCTCATACACGATCCCGAATTTCTGATTCTCGACGAACCCACCACCGGGCTCGACCCTTCCCAGATCATCGAGATAAGGGAGCTCATAAAGGAAATCGGCAAAGAGCGCACAGTCATACTGAGCACTCATATTCTGCCCGAGGTGGAGGCCACGTGCTCGCGCGTCATTATCATAAGCGAGGGTTCGCTCGTCGCAAGCGGCACGCCCGAGGAGCTCAATTCGGCTGCGGGCGGCGAGGACGCCATTCACGCTTCCATAAGGGGTGAGATTGCCGCCGTGGAGGCTGCCCTCGGCGCCATGCCGGGCGTCAGGAGCGTCGCGGCGTCGCCCGGTGAAGAGGGGTTCTCCACGTTTACCATCAAGGTCGCCGACGGCGCCGGTATGGGAGAGGCCGTCTTCCGCACGGCCGTTCAGAACGGCTGGACGATCAACGAGCTCAGGCGCCAGGCGCTGAGCCTTGAGGATATTTTCCTGAGGCTTACGACCCAGGATCCGGGCAACGGAGGGGAGGAGTGATGAAGAACATGACCCCCATACTCAAGCGCGAGCTGGGCGGCTACTTCAACTCCCCCATTGCTTACATCTTTATCACCGTCTTCCTGGGACTTTCGGGCTGGCTCTTCTTCAAGACATTCTTCATCGTGGGAGAGGCGTCGCTCCGCATGTTCTTCGGCATATTGCCCTGGGTATTTCTCTTCTTCATCCCCGCCATAACCATGCGGCTCTGGGCAGAGGAGAAGAAATCGGGGACTATGGAGCTTCTCATGACATTTCCGGTCACCGACGCGGAGGCCGTGCTGGGCAAGTACTTCGCGAGCCTGCTGTTCCTTGTGATGAGCCTGGTGCTGTCATTCATAATACCCATATTCGTGGCTTTGCTGGGAGATCCCGATCCCGGCCAGATTGTGGGCGGCTACGTGGGGGCCGTGCTCATGGGGGGCGCGTTTCTCGCAATCGGGCTCTTCATATCGAGCCTCACGGAGAACCAGATCGTCGCTTTCATTGTCTCGGTAGTATTTGTCTTCGGCCTTTTCATTCTCGGCGAAGATTTCGTGCTCTTCGGCATTCCCGACTGGCTCGTGCCCGTATTCAGTTTCATCGGGCTCGGCGGGCACTATGACAGCATAAGCCGCGGCGTCATCGACAGCCGCGACGTGATTTACTATGTCTCGGTCATAGTGTTCTTCCTATATCTCAACGTCAAGTCCATCGAACACAGGAAGTGAGCTTTATGGCAAGGAGAAGACGGCGGCCGGCGATGATTGTGGAGATCATTGTCCTCGCGGCCGTGCTCGCGCTCGTGAACCTGCTGTCGCTCAAGTTTTTCGTCAGAGCCGACCTCAGCGAGGGCCGGGTGTTCAGCGTCTCCGGGTCGACCAGGCAAGTTCTCGAAGACCTTGACGATATCGTTCACATCAAGGTGTATTTCTCCGAAGATCTCCCTCCCTATATGAATGCGCTGAGGCGCGAGGTTCGCGACATGCTCGGCGAGTACCGGGCATACGCGGGTAAGAACCTCATAATCGACTTCGAGGACCCCGCCGCGGACCCCGAGACCGAAAGGAGCGTGCGGTCCCTGGGCATACCGCAGGTTCAGATGAACATAATCGAGAAAGACAAGGCGGAGGTGGTCAACGGCTATCTCGGCATGGCCATCCTCTACGAGGACCGCAGCGAAATTATCCCCGTCGTGGCCGGCGCGGCCAACCTGGAATACGACCTCACCTCAGCTATAATCAAGGTCTCCATGGCTGAGACCAAGACCGTGGGCTTCCTGGCGGCGGGGGAAGAAAGGAACCTGGGCGAGCTCTATGAGACGTCCATGGCATCGCTCAGGACCCAGTACGAGGTGAGGGATGTCGCGACTTCGGACTCGAGCCTGATCCCGGACGATGTGAACACGCTCATAGTCGCCGGGCCCAGGCAGCTGGCCGCATGGGATGCTTACGCCATCGACCAGTTCATCATGAGAGGAGGGCGCGCGCTCTTCCTCGTAGACCAGCTGGACATAGTCCAGGGCTCGCTCACCGCCGTCAGAGTTAGGAGCGGCGTCGACTCACTGCTTATGGGCTACGGCGTGGAAGTGAGACCGGATCTCGTAGTGGACCGCTCATGCGGGACTGCGAGTTTCGTGAGCCGCAATATGCGTTTCACATTGCCCTATTTCCTCTGGCCCAGGGTTACAAAGACGGGCCTCGATGAGGTCTCTCCCATTACCAACCAGCTCGAGCGCCTCGTCCTCATGTGGACCAGCAGCATTGCGCTCAGGCAGCCGGCGGGCGGACCCGTTGAGGTCACGGTGCTCGCCGCCAGCTCGGAGCAGTCGTGGTCGGAGGAGGAGAGATTCAACCTGGACCCGCAGCAGCGTTTCCTTCCAATGACGGATACGGGGCCGCGCAACCTGGCCGTGCTGCTCGAGGGCGTTTTCCAGTCCCATTTCGCGGGCAAAGAAATCCCGCAGGCCGCGGCTGCTGACAGGAGTATGGACCGGAGCCTCGAGACCCAGATCGCCGTCGTCGGGAATTCGCGTTTCATAGAGCAGGCACATCTCGCGCAGTATCCGGAGAATCAGACGTTTCTCCTCAACCTGGTTGACTGGCTGACCCTGGGCGAGAGCCTCATCGGCATCCGCTCGAGGTCGGTCACCTCCCGGCCCATCGCCGACGTCGGGGAAGGGGCAAAGGCTACCATACGTTTCCTCGCCACTTTCGGCGTGCCCCTGGCCGTAATTATCTGGGGCCTTGCAAGGCGTTACGTGAAATCGAGGAGGCGGGTCAGAAAGTGAAGAGACTGCGTATTCTCATCCCGGTTCTCGTAGTGCTCGCCGTCCTTTACCTTATAGTCTCGCTGGGCGAGCGCCGGGGCGGGGGGCCGGATCCCCTCTTTCCGGAGTTCAGCGGCGACGCGGCTGCCGGCATATATATGTATGTAGACGGCCGAACTGTGGCGCTTGAGAAAGACAGCGGCGTGTGGATCGTTCCCGGCGAGGACTCGCTGGCGGCCGACCCGGCCGGTGTCGCCGCCATACTCGAGAAGACCGCCTCCTTCTCGCGGGCCGACAAGGTCTCGTCCAATCCGGGCAAGCGGTCGGTTTTCCAGGTCGACTCGACGGGGATTCTCGTGAGTATCGTTGACGACAGGGGCGACACGACAGCGGCCTTTGTCGTGGGCAAGGTCGGCCCCGACTATCAGAGCTCTTACGTGAGAGCCGCCGGCTCAGATGACGTGATACTCGCCTCGGGGTACCTGCGGTCCATGTTCGATCGCGGCGAGAGAACCTGGCAGGACCGGCTCATTTTCAATTTCACGCCCGATGACATAAGCAGGGTGGATATACGGAGAGGCCGGGAGGAGTACACCCTGAGCCGGACGGCCGGGGGCGAGTGGATGATCGCCGCTCCCGAGACCATGGCCTGCCGTCAGAACTTCGCGACGCGGCTCGTCCGCATGCTGGCGCTTCTACGGTGTGACGGCTTCGCGGGCAGGCTTCCCCTGCCGGGCGCGAATGTAGCCGGAAGCGATACCACTCTCTGGTTCGCCACCTCCGGCGGCGAGGAGCACCGCCTCTTTTTCGGAAGCGAGAATGACGCCGGCGAGGTTAGCCTCGCCAAGGACGACTCCGACGTGGTCTATCTTCTGGCGCGCGTCAAAGTCAACCAGCTCACGCCGTCCTTAAGCGAGATGCTTCCGGAGGAGCCCGCTCCCGGCGGGGTCTCAGAGTGAGCGATCGCCTCTACCAGAGCGACGCCTACACCACGGACTTCGAGGCCGCCGTGACCGATGTAGTCGACGTCGAGGGCCGCCCCGGTGTTGTGCTCGCAGGCACCTACTTCTATCCCGAGTCCGGCGGGCAGCCCTGCGACACGGGGGAGCTGGGTGGTCTTGCCGTCGAGGAGGTCCTCGAAGATGAGCGCGGCGTCATACACCTGGTCGACGGAAAGCCCGGCTTCGGGCCGGGCGATCGGGTCAAGGGGCTCGTTGACTGGAGCCGCCGGTTCACCAATATGCAGCAGCACACCGGTCAGCATATCCTGTCGCAGGCCTTCGAGCAGGTGCTGGAGGCGCGCACGGTCTCATCCGCCCTCGGCATCGAACACTCGACCATAGACGTCTCGCGGCTGGGCCTTACCTGGGACGATATGATTCGTGTCGAAGCCCTCGCCAACCAGATTGTGTATGAGGACAGGCCCGTCCAGGTGTACGAAGTGGCGCCGGCTGACGCCGGCGGGATAAGGACCAAGAAAAGCAATAAGAAAACCGTGGAGCGGGACCGTTTGAGGATTGTCGAGGTCTCGGACTTCGACCGGTCGCCCTGCGGCGGAACGCATCTTAGGACCACCGGCGAAGTCGGCCATATCAAGATACTGCGCTGGGAGAAGGTGCGGGACTCGTCGCGGGTCGAATTCATCTGCGGCCTGCTGGCATCGGGAGACTACTTCTGGAAGAACAGGTTCATTGTGGACCTGGCGCAAAGGCTCACGACCAGGGACAGCAAACTGCCGGCGGTCATCGATGACCTGATCGAGGATGGAAAGCGCCTCCGGAAGGAGGTCGGCAGGCTCAAGTCGGACCTGGCGTCATACCGTGTCGATGAACTCCGCGCGTCGGCCGAGGAGGTCGGGGGCAGGAGCATCATCTCGGCGACCTTCGAGGGCCTCGGGCTGGGAGAGCTCCGCCAGGTGGCTCTCAGGGCCGTCCAGCCGGGCTCGACCGTGGCCCTCTTCTGCCTCGAGGGCGATAAGGCCCAGTTCGTCTTCTCCAGATCGGACGATGTCGGGTTGGACATGCGAGAGGCTATGAAGGCCGCCTGCGAGGTTGTCGGGGGGCGCGGGGGAGGCAAGCCGGAAGTGGCCCAGGGTGGCGGCGACCGGGT
>Ga0272444_10003150_pt1 | contig 15027 bp, 8 predicted proteins | sample SSMForm13_FD_201033 | JGI IMG/M metagenome (GOLD analysis project Ga0272444, IMG submission 201033) | Marine sediment archaeal communities from Little Sippewissett salt marsh, Falmouth, MA, United States - SSM-Form-13 | ecosystem: Environmental > Aquatic > Marine > Wetlands > Sediment ...
CCGATGTACGGAATCGCCAGCCGGTCGATGCACGCCGACGCCGCGTCGAGGCCGCCGGCGAGCTCGAACGACACGACCCCGCCGAAGCCGGACATCAGTCGCGCCGCCACCGCGTGGTCGGGATGGCCCGGCAGCCCGGGGTAGTGCACCCGGTCGATCGCCGGGTGCGCGTCGAGGAACTCGGCGAGGCGGGCGGCGCTCTCGTTCTGCTGGCGGACGCGGATCGGCAGCGTCTTGACGCCGCGAAGGACGAGGTAGGCGTCAAGCGGCGCGGCGACCGCGCCGGTGACGCCGCGCAGCGCCTCGATCGCCTCGAGGCGTTCGGACGATCCGATCGCCGCCCCGGCGAGGAGGTCGTTGTGTCCGCCGAGGTACTTCGTCGCGGAGTGGATCACCAGGTCGATGCCGACCTCGATCGGCCGGAGGTTGATCGGGGTGGCGAACGTGGCGTCGACGATCGTCGTGACACCCCGAGACCGTCCGAGCGCCGCGATCGCCTCGACGTCGGCGACCCGGAGGTGCGGATTGGTCGGCACTTCGAAGAACACGGCGCGCGTCGTCGGTCGAATCGCCGCCTTCACCTTGTCGAGGCCGCCGTCGACGAAGTCGGCTTCGATGCCCCAGCGCGGCAGGCATGTCGAGACGAACTCTCGGGTCCTGCGGTAGGCGCCGCCGATCATGACGAGGTGGTCTCTCGATGACAGAAGGGCGAGAAGCGTGGTCGTGATCGCCGCCATCCCGCTGGAGAAGAGGAGCGCCCGCTCGCCGCCGTCCAGCTCGGCCAGCTTGCGCTCGGCCGCCGTCTGGGTGGGGTTCCCGTAGCGCCCATACTCGTAGCGCCTCGGCGTCTCCCCCGCCGCCTTGCGCTCGACGAACGCCAGGATCTCGCGGGTGTCCGCGAACGTGAACGTCGAACTCATCACGATCGGTGTGGTCAGGGCGTCGTGCGCCCCGCGCCGGTCCTCGCCGCCGTGCACGGCCCTCGTCTCCAGTCGGACGTCCATCGTTCGCCTCCTCCGCTATCTTTGCGCTTCCTCGCTTGGCCGACTCCAAAGAAAAGCGGACCGCAGGGATTCCTGCAGTCCGTGCTCGCTCCCGAATTCCGGCGCCCTCGGCTACCGGACCGGAGCGAGCGGCAACATCATCATCACGGTCACGCACGCGACGGAGAACTCGACGGCGAGTCCCTTCTCCGTTCGCTCTGCCTTCACCGTGATCATGTCGGAGCGATTATAGCCGACGAAGGGCGCCCGACAACCGCCTCGTACGTCGATGCCCGTGGAGGCCGTCTAGAAGAGGGTTCCGGGGGTGGAGTCGGGCTCGGCCAGGAGTTCCTTCAGCGCGCGGTCGAGCTGTTCGTCGTTCGGGGCCCCGTGATGCCAGTTCGGGTCGTTCTCCATGAACGAGACGCCCTTGCCGATCACGGTGTGCGCGGCGATCGCGGTCGGCTTGCCCGAGCCCTTCGCGGCGAGGAAGGCGACGTAGGCGCCCATGATCGCATCGATGTCGTGCCCGTCGATCTCGTGGACGTTCCAGCCGAATGCGGCGAACTTGTCGGCCAGGCTGGCCACGTCCATCACCGACTCGGTGCGGCCGTCGATCTGGCAGCCGTTCCAGTCGATCATCACGCAGAGGTTGTCGACCTTGTGGTGTGCGGCGGCGGTCGCCGCCTCCCACGGTTGGCCTTCCTGGCACTCGGCATCGGAGACGAAGCAGTAGACGCGCGAGTCGCGTCCGTCCCGCTTGACGCCCATCGCCATACCCAGTGCGACCGAGAGGCCGTTGCCGAGCGATCCGCTCGACACCTCGACGCCGGGGATGTTCCAGGCAGTCGACGGGTGGCCCTGAAGCAGCGAGCCGAGTTGGCGGAGCTTCCACAGCTCGTCGCGGGGGAAGTACCCGCGGTCGGCCAGCACGGCGTAGAGGATCGGGCACGTATGGCCGTTGGACAGGACGAATCGGTCGCGGTCCTCCCACGTCGGGTTGGCCGGGTCGTGCCGCAGGTACTTGTAGTACAGCACGGTCAGCAGATCGGCCATCCCGAGCCCTCCGCCGGCGTGGCCGGAGTTCACGCGGTGAACCATGCGCAGCACGTCGGCCCGCAACTCGTTCGCCTTCTTCTTCAGCGCTTGTGCCTCCATCGGCGTCCCCCTTGTTCTCTTCCTGTCGCCGGTGATGATATCGAGTTCGCCCGGCGATGTCTTGCCGCTGGCCGACGCGGGAGCATTCGACGCGGATCGCCGAGGTGCTGCGCCGGTCCCGGCGATCCGGCACGTGCTACCGTGTGACGAGCGACAGGAGGGCCATCCGGATCGGCACGCCGTTGGCCGCCTGGCGGAAGTATGCGGCGCCGGGCAGCTCGTCGACATCGGTGGCGATCTCGTTGACGCGTGGGAGTGGGTGCATGATCGTCAGCGACGCCTTGGCCGGTTCGAGTATCGCGCGGGTCAGGACGTAGGCGTCCTTCAGCCGGTCGTATTCGGCCGGGTCCTCGAACCGCTCGCGCTGGATGCGCGTCATGTAGAGGACGTCGCAGCTCGGCAGGGCGGCGGCCAGATCGTCGGTCTCCTCGACGTCGATGCCCTTGGCGCGCAGGCGGTCGACGATCTCGCCCGGCATCTTGAGTGCCGGCGGCGCCACGAACACGAACCGAACGTCGTAGTTCGACAGCAGATCGGCCAGCGAATGCACGGTGCGCCCGTTCTTCAGGTCGCCGGCCAGCGCGACGGTCAAGCCGTCGACCTTCCCCTGCTCCTTGAGGATGGTGTACAGGTCGAGCAGCGACTGGGTCGGATGCTGGCCCGCGCCGTCTCCGGCGTTGAGCACCGGGGTGTCGGTGGCGGCGGCCGCTTCGGCGGCCGATCCGACCTGCGGGTGGCGCAGGACGATCACGTCGGCGTATCCCTCGACCGTCTTGATCGTGTCGTGCAACGACTCGCCCTTCGATGCCGACGAGCTCTTCGCCTCCGCCACGCTGACGACGCGGCCTCCGAGGCGAAGCATGGCCGCCTCGAACGACAGCCGCGTGCGCGTGCTCGGCTCGTAGAACAGCGTCGATAGGACCTTGCCTCGCATGTCCTCGAGGATCTCTCCCGCCTCGAGAGCCCGCTCGTAGCCGGCCGCCGTCTCCAGAATCAGATCGATCTCCTCGATCGAGAACTGATCGGCCCGCAACACGTCCTTGCTCGACAATCTCGTCATGCCACATCCTCCTTGCATTCTCCGTCTCGTCTCTCTAGACCAGCTCGCTCAGCGCTGCACGGCCGGCCGCGGTCGGGTGGAAGCGTCCGCGTGCCTCCGGCGCCACCAGTTCCCCCTCCTCGATCAGCACCCGCCCCTGCGAGATCACGACGCGCGGCGCGCCGTGACACGCACGTCCCTCGTACGCGGTGTAGGCGGCGTTCGAGTGTTGGTTCGCGTGGGCGATCGTCCACGCGACCGCCGGGTCGAACACGACCAGGTCGGCGTCGCTCCCCGCGCGGATCGTGCCCTTGCTCGGGTACAGGCCGAAGATCCGCGCCGGATTCTCGCACATCGTCTTCACCAGTCGCTCGATGGTGATGCGTCCTTCACGAACGCCGCCGTCGTAGACCAGCGGAAGCATCGTCTCGACCTGCGGCGACCCGTACGCCGCCTCGAAGAACGGATCGTCGATCCGCTTGTCCTTGGCGGCGTGGTCGCTGGACACCGTGTCGAGAACGCCGTCGGTCAGCGCCTTCCACAGCGCGATCCGATCGCTCTCGAGGCGAAGCGGCGGGCCGATCTTCAGAAGCGGCCCCTGCGCGAGCAGGTCGTCGTGGGTCAGGCTCAGGTACTGCGGGCACGTCTCGGCGTACACGCGAACGCCGTTCGCCCGCGCCGCGGCGACGACATCGATCCCGTGCTCGGCCGTCATGTGCGGGATGTAGATGGGGCATCCGGCGACCCTGGCCATCGAGATGGCCCGATGGATCGCCTCGGCCTCGAGGAGCGCCGGACGGGTGTCCAGGAACGCCACCTTGGGATCCGTGCCCGCGGCCAGCATCTTGTCCTGCAGATAGTCGGTCGCCAGCCCGTTCTCGGCGTGCACCATGCCCAGCCCGCCGACCTCGGCGATCGTGTCGAGCGTTCGCATGAGCTGGTAGTCGTCGGTCATCCAGCCGAGCTTGGCGTAGGTCATGAACATCTTGAACGACGTCACGCCCGCCTCGACCGCGGCCGGGATCTCGTGCGACTGGTTCGCCGGATCGAACAACGCGCCGTGGAGGGCGAAGTCGAGGATCGATGTCGCCTCCGCTTCCTCGCGGAATCGGCGGATCGTGTCGAGCAGGCCGTCGCCCGGCTTGGCGTACGCGTAGTGGATCACCGTCGTCACCCCGCCGAACGCCGCCGTCCTGGGCAGACTCTCGATGTCGTCCAGATAGACCGGATGTGTGTGCGCATCGATGATCCCCGGGAGCACTAGCGTGCCGTCGGCATCGATCGTTCGCTTCGCGTCATTGCCGAGGTCGTCTCCGACGCCGGTGATTCTCCCGTCGGACACGGCGACGTCCGCCCGGCGCACGCCGGCTTCGGTCACCACATCTCCGCCTCGAATGAGTAGGTCGTGCATGCTGTCCTCCGTCCTGCGTGGTCGGCCGCCACTCAACCGGGGATTCTACCCGGAGAAATCTCCCTGACAACTGACAGATTTCTCGCCGCGGCGTGCGACATCGATGGCCTGGCGCGTACCATATTGCCCGATTTCTCGGCTCGGATGGAGGTCAGCGATGATCGAGGCGACGGTTTGCTTCCTGGTGAACGGATCCCCCCCGCGGGAGATCCTGCTCGGGCTAAAAAAGCGGGGATTCGGCGCCGGCAAGTACAACGGCCTGGGCGGGAAGGTCGATGAGGGGGAGACGCCGCTGTCCGCCGTGATCCGCGAGGTGCGCGAAGAGGCGGGACTAAGCGTGTCGGCCGACGGCCTTCGACCGATGGGCGCGATCGAGTTTCGGTTCCCGTTTCGCCGCGACTACGATCACTACGTGCACGTGTTCGTCGCCACGAGCTGGGACGGCGCGCTGCGCGAGACCGCCGAGATGGCGGCTCGCTGGTTCCCGATCGATCGGATCCCGTACGACCGGATGTGGGCCGACGACGCCCACTGGCTGCCGCTGGTGCTCGCCGGGGTGCGGATCGAGGCGGAGTTCTCGTTCGCCGAGGACAACGAGACGATCGAGGAGTATGCGATCCGCCCGTTGTAGCCTTCCGATCCCGAACGCCTAGTCGTCCGGAAAGCCGAACCGACTCTCTCGGAACAGACGGAGGCACGCGTCGACGACTTGGGCATCGTACCGTACGCCGCGTTGAGCCGTGATCTCGTCCAGCGCCAGGTCGATCCCGAGGGCCGCGCGATACGGGCGGTGCGAGGCCATCGCCTCGACGGTGTCGGCGACCGCGAGGACGCGGGCCTCGATGCGGATCGCGTTGCCGGCGAGACCCTGTGGATACCCCGAGCCGTCCATTCGCTCGTGGTGCTGCAGCACGATCTGCGCCAGCGGCCAGGGGAAGGTGACCGATTTGAGGATGTCGTAAGCGACCTCGGGATGCGTGCGCATCAGTGCCATCTCCATCTCGGTCAGCTTGCTCGGTTTGCTCAGGATCTCGGCCGGGATCGCCATCTTTCCGATGTCGTGCAGCAATCCGGCGGCGCGCGTCGCCTCCATCGTCTTGTTCTGCAGTCCCAGTTCCTCGGCGATCGCGACGGCGAGCGCGGTGACGCGCCGCTGGTGCCCGGCGGTGTACGGATCCCGCGTCTCGGTCGTCAGGCCGATCGCCTCGATCGTCCCCGTCAGCGCCTGCCTCAGCGCCTGCTCCGCCTCGACGATCGCCGTCACGTCGGTGGTGGCGATCAGGACCCGCTCGAGGGTCTCCTCGTACCCGGGCAAGACGGCCCAGCGAAGCGTCACGTCCCTCGCGCGTCCGGCGAGGGTCCGGTTGACCGATGTCCCCTCGAAGAACGACCGCTTCTCCCAGATCGCCATCATCTGATCGGCGACCGACTCTCGGGAGGACCGGTCGATGATCCGATCGAGACCGCGGAGCAGCTCGTCCTTCGATCCACCCTCGTACAACGCCACGGCGGCCTCGTTGACATCGACGACCCGAATCGCGCGGATCGCCTCATCGAGCTCCTCCGGGTGATCGCGGAGGTACGTTTCCAGATCGCGGACTCCCGACGTTCGAAGGTCGTCGAGGCGCACCTTCACCGCCGAGTAGTCCTCGACCCACAGCGGAACGGGCGAGTCCTCGAACAGCGCCTCGTACTCCTTCTCGCGACGCTCCAACGCCCGCTCGGCGCGTCGACGCTCGACCGACTCGATCGTCAGCGCCACGAGCGACGCGACATCACCGGCGAACTCCTCGTCGTCGTGGGTCCATTCGCGCGCCTCTCCGGCGTGTTCGAAACAGACATCGCCGATCGTCCGCCCTTCAGAACGAACGGCGGCGTCAAGCACCGAGACAACGCCTTCCTCGGCCATCGAGGCCAGATCGAACTCCGCCATGCGAGGATCGTGCAGTGCATCGGGGGCATTGAGCACCCGACTCGTCTCCATGGCCTTGAGGTAGTTGGGAACGGAGCTCTCGTGATAGTCGCGGCCTCTCCTGTGAACTCCCTCGGTCCGGTTGTACGCGTCGGAACAGCGGAGCATCCCATCGGAACGATCATGGAGCCAGATGGCTACCTGCGCTACGTCCAGTACGTCGGCCGCCGTCTCGGTGATGAGCCGCAGGGCCGGTTCGAGGTCCCCCTCGTACAGTGTGCTCTGCGTGGCCAGCTGAACGAGCGCCTCGTTGGCCCGCCGGATGTGCTGTTGTCGATTCCGCTCCGCGCGCTCGGCTTCAAGCCGGTCGGTCACATCATTGGCGAAGCAGAGGATCGCCTCGCGTCCTTCCCAGTCGAGCGCGATGCCGCGCACCGCGAGCCACCGTACGTTGCCGTCCGGGCGCCGGACGCGCACCCGAATCTCGGGTGGTAGGTCGGCATGATCGATCACGCGTTGGTACGTCGATCGGATGCTGTCGTGATCCTCGGGATCGACGAGATCCAAGATCGGACGGTCGAGCAGCTCGGCGTCGGACCATCCGCTGATCTCGCTCGTCTCCGGGTTTGCGAACACGATCCGCTCGTCCTTCACGACGAAGATGGCCTCGTTGGCGTGCTCGACCACGACCCGGTGCCGCTCCTCGCTCGCGCGAAGCGCCTGTTCCGCCTTGAGGCGCTGCGATGATTCGATGGTCAAGGCAAGCAGCGAGGCGATCCCGCCAGCGAATTCCTCTTCCTCGTGGGTCCATTCTCGCCGGGAACCGGCATGCTCGAAGGTCACGTCGCCGATCGCTCGCCCTTCCACGCGGATGGACGCATTCATCACCGAGGCGATTCCCTCCGCTGTGAGGGCATCGAGATCAAACTCCGCGGTGCGTGGATCGGTGTGCACATCGGATACCGAAAGGACGCGGCGTCTTCCGACTTCCCGTAAATACGCCGTGAGATGCTCCACCGGGTAGTCCCTGGCGAGGCGATGTGTCGCGTCGCCCACGTGGTACATGTCTATGCCGCGTAGGATGCCCTCGTCATCGTCGATCAGCCAGACGCCGACTTGCTCCACCCCGATTGCCCGGGCCGCCGTCTCCGAAACCAGATGGATCGCGGAATCGAGATCGCCCTCATATCGCGAAATCTGCGTTGTGAGCTCAAGGAGCGTCTGATTGAATTGCTGGATCCTCGCCTGCCGCTCCAGCTTGGCGTGCTCCGCCCGCTTGCGATCGGTGATGTCGACGGCCATCGAGATGAGGCCGAGAACCTCCCCGTCCGCGTCGACGACCGGCGCGCTGTCGACTTCGGCGGAGAACGGTGTCCCGTCCTCGCGGATGAGCGTGTACTCCTGCCAGCCCAGCGACCGCCCGGCGGCCGTCGTCGCGTCGATCGTCGCCCAGAACCGTGGCAGGTCCTCCTCGGACACGAGTTCGCCGACGTTCCGTCCGATCTGGGCGTCGGGGCCCTCTTTCATCCCGTGCATCTCGGTGAATCGCTCGTTGCAGACGATGAGGTTCGCCTGGGGGTCGACGTAGAGCGCCGCGATCGGCGAGACTTCGAACAGGCGGCGGAATCGCTCCTCGCTAGCGCGAAGCTCCTTCGTCTTGCGGTCGACCTCCTCCTCGAGGTGTTCCTGATAGCGGAGGTTCTCGGCCTCCAGCTCGCGCTTGCGTCTCGCCATCTCGGTGACGCGCAACGCGCTGGCGACCGCGGATTTGAAGTCGTCCCGCAGGATCGGTTTGGAGAGGTAGTCGAACGCACCCAGTCGCACCGCCTCGGCCGCGGTCTCGGCCGTCGGCTCCCCGGTGATCATGATCACCTGAACATCCGGGGCGATCTCGTGAATCTCGCGGAGCAACGACACGCCGGTCACGCGAGGGAGGATGATGTCGGTGATCACCACGTCGGGCACCGTCTTGCGGATGAGGTCGAGCGCCGCGGTGGCGTCCGCTGCGGTCGAGACTTCGTAGCCGTCCTCGCGAATGAACTCGGACAACGTGTCGCGGATGCTGGGCTCGTCGTCAACGATCAGAAGCCTGGCCACCGTGGGGTTCGTCTCCTTTCGCCTCGATGCTTGGGAACGTCCATCCGTTGTTCGCCGGCAGGTCGATGGTGAACCGAGTGTACACGCCGCGCTGGCTCTCGACCCCCAACGTCCCCCGATGGTCGCGAACGATCCCGTGGCTGATCGACAGGCCGAGGCCGGTGCCCGCGTCGCGTGGCTTGGTGGTGAAGAACGGATCGAAGATCCGATCGATGGTCTCGTAGGGGATCCCGGCACCATGATCCTCGACGACGATCCGAATCCATGGGTGCCCGTCGACGTCCCGCGTGCGGGCCGTGAGCCGCAGGATCTTGTTCTCATCGAACTCGGGATACCGTTCGTTGAGGGCGTCGCGCGCGTTGGTCAACAGGTTAAGGAGGACCTGCTCGATCTGCTGGCTGCGACAGCGCAGCTTCGGCAGGTCGTCGGGCACGTCGACCTGCAGATCGATGTGGTCCTTTCGAAGCGCGGTGCCGATCAACGACAGCACCACGTTCACGATGTCGGAAACCTCGGCCGGGCTGTGCCGCTCCTTCTCCTGGCGCGAGAACGAGAGCAGGTTCTTGACGATCGTGGCTACGCGATTCCCCTCGCGGATGATCCCGGCGGCGAACCCCTCCAGCGACTCGTCATCGACGCGATCCTGGATGAGTTGGGCGTAGTTGATGATTCCAGTCAGCGGGTTGTTGATCTCGTGGGCAACGCCGCTGGCCAGCGTTCCGATCGACTCCAGCTTCTGGTTGTGAATCAACTGCGCCTCGAGCGCCTCCTTGGCCCGCTCCGCCTCCCGCTGCTCGGTGATGTCCTCGATCGTCCCCTCGTAGAACAGGATTCGACCCGTCTTGTCGCGGATCGCCTTGGCGTTCTCGCGGACGTAGACCGCCTTCCCGTCGCGCCGCGTCCATCCCGAGACGTAGCCGACGACCATCCCTTCCCGCTCCATCCGTGCCTTGAACTCCGCGCGCGGGTAGCCGGCCTCGTAGCCCTTGCTCTCGAGGTCGCGCTGCTTGAGTTCGTCGAGCGAGTCGTACCCGAGGATGCGGACCAGCGCCGGATTGGCCGCGAGGATCCGGCCTTCCGGCGTCGTCTTGTAGATTCCGAGCACCGCGTTGTCGAACAGCGAACGGTACTGCTGCTCGCTCTGCCTCAGCGCCCGCTCGGCCTGCTTTCGATCCTCCAGTTCCCGCTGGACCTCGGCGTAGAGCCTCGCGTTCATGATCGCCGTTCCCAGCTGGCCGGCCAGCGCCGTCATCACCGGAAGATCGTCCGGTTGGAACGCATCGGATCGATCGCTCTGGATGTCGAGCACCGCGATCACGTGCCCCTCGTGGAAGATCGGGACCACGAGTTCGGACTTGGTGTCCGGGAGAAGCTCGTCGGGGAGGAAGTGCGGCTCGTCGGTCACGTCTCCCGTTTGCAGTGGGACGCCGGTCTTCGCCACGTGGCCGATCATCCCCTCCTGGCCGATCGCGAACCGGAGGCCTTGCTCGTGCCACGCCGCCGACACGGCCGGGCTGCTGCCGGCGCGGAAGACGGCGTGCTCGCCCTCGATCAGGAAGAAGTCGACATGGTAGTAGCCGAACCGCTCGCGGATCGTTCGCACGACGTCGTCGAGCAACCGATCGAGGTCGAGGATCGACGAGATCCGGCTCGCGATCTCGCGAACCGTCTCCAACTGCGTGGCGCGGCGCTCGAGCGTCTCCTGGCTCTCTTTCAACTCGGTGACGTCGACGCAGGCGCCGATCCAGCGCTCGATCCGACCCTGGTCGTCGAGGATCGGTGTGCCCCGATCGATCCAATGCCGCCACGTCCCGTCGCGGTGGCGGACCCGGTAATCCTCGTGGATCGGACTGAGGCTGGTTCGATGCCTCTCCACCGCCCCCTCGAGGCGGCGCGCGTCGTCGGGATGGATCAGCCCGATCCACGCCTCGATCGTCGCCGGGATCGTGCCTGAGGGGTAGCCGAGCGTCTCGTCGATGTCGCCGAACCATCGCAGCCGGTCGGACTGGAGGTCCCACTCGTAGATCAGGTCGCTGGCCACCTCGGCCGCCAGCCGGAATCGCTCCTCGGCTCGACGGCGTTCGGTGACGTCCTCTCCCGAGGCGAGGATCCCGGCGAATTCGCCCGCCTCGTCCTCGATCAGCGTGCTGTGCCACCAGATGAGGCGCGTGTCGCCATCCTTCGTCAACACCGAATTCTCGTGGAATTCGCTCAGCTCGTAGGAGCCGTGGTAGATCGCCTCGAACACCTCCCTGGTCTTCTGTCTGTCGGATTCCGGAATGCAGGTCTCGAACCAGTGCCTGCCGATCAGCTCGTCGGAGGCGTCGTAGCCGAGGATGTCGAGCCCTCGGCGGTTGATCAGCTCGATCCGGCCGTCCCGGCCCAGCAGGACGAAGATCACGCCGGCCAGATCGAGGTATTGCTGCGCCAGTTCCTTCTCGCGTCGCAGCTCGTTCTCGACGCGCTTGAGGGCGGTGATGTCGGAGACCACCGCGAAGCTACCGGCAAACCTACCGCGCGGCGTGAAGATCGACTTTGGCGAGAGGAGGGCGTCGACCCTGGAGCCGTCCGATCGGACGAACGCTACCTGGTGGCTCTCGGACGATCCGCGCTCGCGATCTGCCATCTGCCGTGCGAACTCGTCCCGGCTCTCCGGGGTGAGGAACTCGTCGCTTCGGCTCCCGATGAGCTCATCACGCGTGCGGCCGACGATCTCGCAGAAGCGATCGTTGACGTAGATCATCATCCGGTTCGCGTCCTGGACGGAAAGCCCGTCAGTCATCGTCTCCACGAGGTCGCGGTACCGCTGTTCGGTCTCGCCGATCCGTCGGACGATCGGCCGCGTGACCCTGGAGAAGACCCACGCCGCGAGCAGGATGGCGGCGAACGCCGGCCCGATGCCGTACAGTGCCGCGCCGACGAACGGGCGACGGACTTCCACCAGATCGATCTTGGCGACGATCCCGAGGCCCAGTTCGGCGACCGGCTCGTGCGCGGCGAGGACGCGAACGCCGCGGTAGTCGAGGCCGATCAGGGTCCCGGATTCGCCCTGCAGTGCGCGACGCATCGGCTCGGCCAGCTCGGAGTCGAAAGGCACCGGCTCGGGAGTGTCCAAGTCCAAGTGTCTGTGCCGGAGAAGGAAGACGATCTGGTCGTCCACCAGCCGGGCGAGCGTGAACTCGCCGGTGTTCCCGAATCCCTCGTACTGCTCGTGGGCATCTATGACCTGTGTCAACGTCGCCTGGAGCGCCGCTTCGCCCGGGCCGAGCCCGGCCACGTCGTGGCGGGCCACCGCTTCGATCAAGCGGGCCTGACTGCTCGCCGTCTCGAGCAGCCGCTCGCGCTCCTCGCTCAACGCGGCGGAGTAGAGGAAGTGGATGGAGAGCGCGGCGACGCCTAGAACGACCGTGGCGAGGATCAACACGAGCGAGAAAACACGTCGGCGTTCGGCCGTCCCCTCGGACAACGTAGGAGCGTCTCGTCGCGGCACCCGATCCTCCTTGCGCCCTCATCCCATCACGCCGTTCCCAGGGTTCGGTCAGTGCCGAAAACCATGGACTATCCGATAATCTACGATACAGCGAATCCCCGTCTTCGTCAAACCCTTCGGCCCGGCTCGGCCGTCGAGTCGCCCGGCCCGGCTCCGATCGGTAGACTCTGGGCATCCGAGGAACGGGGGCGTCATGAGTGATCGACAGGCAGCCGACGAACGGCGGACTCGGGCGTGTGAGTTCGGGATTCGAACCGGCATCTTCGCTCCCGGGCGGTGGAACGCCGTCACCGATGTCGCCGGGGTCCTCGTTGGCCACCTCACGGTCGTCGAGGGAACCGACGTGCGGACCGGCGCGACTGCCGTGGTCCCGCATGCCGGCAACCTTCTCACCGATCGAGTCCCCGCCGGTCTCGCGGTGGCCAACGGTCACGGAAAGCTGATGGGGGCGACCCAGATCGTCGAGTTGGGCGAGATCGAGACCCCGATCGTGCTCACCAACACCCTCTCCGTTCCCCAGGCCGCCGAGGCGATCCTCGACTGGACGCTCGCTCGAGACGAGAACCGAGAGGCGGTATCGATCAACCCGGTGGTCGGCGAGACGAACGACGGCACGCTGAACGCGATCCATCGGCGCACGCTCACGGCCGCGCAGATTCGCCGAGCGATCGACGAGGCGAACGACGGCCCGGTCGCCGGAGGATGCGTCGGCGCCGGCACCGGCACGACCGCGTTCGGCTGGAAGGCCGGCATCGGCACCAGCTCTCGCCGACTGCCTCGCGGGCTCGGAGGCTTCACCGTCGGCGTGCTCGTGCAGGCCAACTTCGCTGGCGTGCTGCAGATCCTCGGGGTGCCGATCGGGCGCCTGCTGCGCCGCCATCACCTGGCGGACGCGGTCGACGACGGCGCGCAGCACGGGTCGATCATGATCATCGTCGCCACAGATGCCCCGCTGCTCGATCGAAACCTGACCCGTCTCGCCCGCCGATCGTTCGCCGGCCTGGCGCGGACCGGGGCGTCGTTCGCCAACGGCTCCGGCGACTACGCGATCGCGTTCTCCACCGCCGAGTCGGTCCGCAGCACCCCGGAGCGTCGTGGCGGTGTGACGGCCGTCGGCGAACTTGGCAACGACGCCGTCTCGGGCCTGTTCCAGGCCGTGATTGAGGCGACCGAAGAGGCGATCTACGACGCCCTGTTCCTCGCCGAGGCGATGACCGGTCGGAACGGCACCACGGTCGACGCCCTGCCGCTCGACCGGGTCGTCCCGATCCTGCGCGAGCGCGACGCTCTGGAACCGGGGCCGCCCGGGAACACGGCATGAACGGATCTCTCGAGGAGTTCAGGGGCTTCGAGCGAACGATGATCCGCGCGCGGCCGGCGCTCGAGTCGATCGAACTGGACGGATGGGTCCTGCGCTTCGCAGGCGGCTTCACCAAGCGGGCCAACTCGGTCAATCCCCACTTCGGCTCGACGCAGCCGGCGACGGAGAAGATCGCACGATGCGAGGCGCTGTACGGAGCCCGCGGCCTGCCCGCGATCTTTCGGCTGACGCCGTTCTCGCAGCCTGCGGATCTCGATCGCACCCTCGCCGACGCCGGCTACCGCCTGCTCGATCGGTCGGTCGTGATAGCCGGAGCGATCCGTCCGACGGACGGCGAGGTCGAGTCCGTGGCGTTCGCGACCTCCGAGGGCTGGCTCGACGCGTTCGACCGTCTCCGCGGCCTCGACGAGGCTGCGACGGGAATCCATCGACGCATCGTCGACGCGGTGGACGATGAGCGGTTCTTCGCGCTCGTCGGCCGGGAGACCGAGCCGATCGCCTGCGGACTCGGCGTGTGCGTCGAAGACACGGTCGTGCTGTTCGACCTGTTCGTCGAGGAATCCCACCGGCGTCGGGGCCACGGCGCCGCCGTGGCTTCGGCGATCCTCCGCCGAGCGATCGACCGCGGAGCGCGGATGGCGCTCCTCCAGACGCACAGCGAGAACGCGATCGCCCAGCGCCTCTATCGGCGATTCGGACTGGCGGTCGCGTACCCGTACTGGTATCGCATCAAGCCGTGACATCGCGGCAATCCTGCACCGAAGCCATCGCGCGCCTCCGACCGTCCTCGGCGAGGGACGGAGGGTCTTGACATTGCGTTCGAGTTGGTATATACGTGTTCGCAACCCAACAGGAATCCGTAGCGAGGACGACATGAACCGAATCCGAGGCCTTTCTTCCAGCGCCCTGATTAGCGTTCTAGTCGTTATCGTCGTCCTCCTAATCGGAGGGCCATGACCTGTTGGGCATAAACCTCTAGGCTGAAGCAAGGGGCCGCCCGACAGGGCGGCCCCTTTTTCTTTGGTTTCGAAGCGAGGGTTCTCGCCGGAAGCGGTGAGAGGCGGACGGCAAGCGTTCGCAGAGGAGGTGTCACGGTGCGGAGAACGGGATCGGAGATCGTCTGGGAGATGTTGCAGCGCGAGGGCGTGGAGGTCGTCTTCGGCATTCCCGGCGGCGGCATCATGCACACCTACCACCCGCGGCAGGAGTACGGCATCCACCACGTGCTCGTACGGCACGAGCAGTCGGCGGCCCACGCCGCCGATGGCTACGCCCGCGCGTCGGGCCGCGTCGGGGTCGCGATCGCCACGTCGGGACCGGGCGCGACGAATCTCGTCACCGGGATCGCTACCGCGATGATGGACTCCTCCCCGATCGTCTGCATCACCGGTCAAGTGGCGACGTCGGTCCTCGGGACCGACGCGTTTCAGGAGGCGGACATCACCGGGATCACGCTGCCGATCACCAAGCACAATTACCTGGTCACCGACGTCGACGACCTCGCCCCCACGCTCCACGACGCGTTCCGGATTGCGTCGAGCGGCCGCCCCGGGCCGGTCCTCGTCGATCTTCCGGCCGATGTACAGCGCGCGGTGACCGAGTTCGTGCCGCCGACG
>Ga0272444_10003151_pt1 | contig 15027 bp, 16 predicted proteins | sample SSMForm13_FD_201033 | JGI IMG/M metagenome (GOLD analysis project Ga0272444, IMG submission 201033) | Marine sediment archaeal communities from Little Sippewissett salt marsh, Falmouth, MA, United States - SSM-Form-13 | ecosystem: Environmental > Aquatic > Marine > Wetlands > Sediment ...
ATACTACAAGTGCCGATGAAATCGGCACGATCCTACAGCCTCTTTCGTCTTTGCCTTTCTCTGTGTTCTCGGTGTTCTCCCTGTGCAGGACTTGCCTTTAATTCGTGGAAATTCGCGGATAAGATTTTGACGTAACCGGGACCGAAAAAGCGATGGCACAGGTGGAACTGAGACGGGTTCAAAGCGAGCAGGAAGCGGCCGAGGTGGCCCAGATCGCCCGCGAGATCTGGCTGGAACACTACGTCCCCATCGTTGGGGAGGCCCAGATCGAGTATATGCTCGAGAAGTTCCAGACTCCCGCCGCTATCGCCGCCCAGATCGTAGACGGCGCCGAGTACTACCTCCTGTTGGCGGACGGGGAGGCAGCCGGCTACACGGCCGTGGTCCCGGATGCGTCCGCCGCCGAGCTTTTTTTGAGCAAGATCTATGTAAAGAAATCCCGTCGCGGCCGGGGCCTGGGCCAGAAACTCCTGGAGATAGCGGAAAAGATAGCCCGGCGGGAGGGCCTGGAGAAGATCCGGCTGACCGTGAACCGGAACAACCGGGCTTCAGTGGTCTGGTATGCTCGGCACGGGTTCGAGTACGCCGGGAAAACATTGCAGGAGATCGGGGGCGGGTTCGTGATGGACGACTTCTGCTTCGAGAAGACAATCGGGCCGAAAAAGGAAGAAAACAATGGCTGAAAACTTAAACTACCGCGACCTCGTCGAGTTCGAAAAGAGCGGCCAGGGCCGCCGCCACCACCGGGGCAGGTCCACCGAGAGCCTCCTGGACAAGGAGAAGATCCTGGCCGCCCTGGACGTCCAGCCGGGCTGGACGGTGCTCGACGCCGGCTGCGGGAACGGGTATATGGCCCGGGAGTTCCTCCGCCTGGCCGGGCCGGAAGGACGGGTCTACGCCCTCGACCCGGACGGGATCGCGATCGAGGAATTGGCCCGGCGGACCGAGGGCAGCGGGCTCGTCGCCCGGGCCGGGGAGATCACCGGCCCGACCGGATTGCCCGGGGGAATCTTCGACCTGGTCTACCTCTCGACCGTGGCCCACATCTTTTCCCCGGAGCAGTTCGCGGGCTTCGCCGCGGAAGTCGAGCGCCTCCTGGCCCCATCCGGGCGCCTGGCCGTGCTCGAAATCGTCAAGCGCGCCACCCCCTTCGGCCCTCCCCTGGCCCGGCGGCTCTCGCCCGAGGAACTGCAAGCCCGCCTGAACTTCGTCCCCGAGCCCGTCGTGGAGATCGGGGATTATTTCTACCTCCAGGTTTTCCGGAACGGCTCGGAAAAGAAATAATTGAGCTTGCCGACAGCGGGGATATTGCGTACGTTATGTCGTACGCGACAAAAGTACGAGATCTCGACTCTTTTGGCAATTATCCCCGTTTAAGGGAGGTTCGAATATGACAAGCATCACGGCAACCGAGGCCCGCAAGAAGCTCTACACCCTCCTGGACGAAGTGGCCGATTCCCACGAGCCCGTCCAGATCGCCGGCAAGAGAAACTCCGCCGTCCTCGTCTCCGAGGAGGACTGGCGGGCCGTGCAGGAGACCCTTTACCTTACCGGCATCCCGGGAATGCGGGAGTCCATCCGCCGGGGCCTGGATACCCCGGTGGAGGAATGCGGCCGGGAACTCGAGTGGTGAGCTGGACCCTCGTCTACACCAAGCAGGCGCAGCGCGACGCCAGGAAGCTTTCCCGCTCGGGCCTGAAGCCCCAGGCGGAAAAACTGCTCGCCGTCCTGGCCGAAGACCCCTACCGCAGCCCGCCGCCCTACGAGAAGCTGGTCGGCGATCTGGCCGGGGCGTGTTCCCGCCGAATCAACATCCAGCACCGTCTGGTCTACCAGGTCCTGGACGACGTCAAGACGGTCAAGATCGTCCGGATGTGGACGCACTACGAGTAAGCGGGAATAGAACGAGAAAATAAGCCCGCAGAAGCGGGAGGAGAAAGACAATGCTGAACTTCGACTTCCATAACCCCACCAAGATTTTGTTCGGAAAAGGGCGGATCGCCGACCTGGCCGGGGAAGTCCCCGCCGGGGCCAGGGTTATGCTCACCTACGGCGGCGGGAGCGTAAAAAAATACGGCGTCCTCGACCAGGTCAAGGCGGCCCTGTCCGGCTACGACCTGGCCGAGTTCGGCGGGATCGAACCCAACCCCCGTTACGAGACCCTGATGAAGTGCGTGGAGCAGGTGCGCTCGGACGGGATAGACTTCCTCCTGGCCGTGGGCGGGGGCTCGGTCGTGGACGGGACCAAGTTCATCGCCGCCGCCGCGGTCTTCGCGGGAAATCCCTGGGAGATAATGGAAACCCGGGGGGCGGCGGTGAAAGTCGCCCTTCCCTTGGGGACGGTCCTGACGCTGCCGGCCACCGGGTCGGAGATGAACTGCGGCTCGGTCGTCACCCGGGAGGAGACCAAGGCCAAGCTTCCCTTCCTCAACCCGGCCGTCTTCCCGCGCTTCTCCGTCCTCGACCCGACCACCACCTACACCCTCCCCCCCCGCCAGACCGCCAACGGGGTGATCGACACCTTCGTCCACATCGTCGAACAGTACCTGACCTACCCGGCCGGGGGAAAAGTCCAGGACCGCCTCTCCGAAGGGCTCCTCCTTACCCTGATCGAGGAAGGGCCCAAGGCCCTGGCTGAACCGGAGAACTACGAGGTCCGCGCCAACCTGATGTGGTGCGCCACGCTGGGCCTGAACGGGCTGCTCGGCGCCGGGGTCCCCCAGGACTGGGCCACCCATATGGTCGGACACGAGATCACGGCCCTCCACGGCCTCGACCACGGCCAGACCCTGGCCATCGTCCTGCCGGCGATGCTCGAGGTCCGACGGGCGGAGAAACACGAGAAGCTCCTCCAGTACGCTCGCCGGGTCTGGGACATCCGGGACAAGGACCAGGAGCAGTCGGTCTTCGCCGCCATAGCCCGGACCCGGGAGTTCTTCGAAAAGATGGGGGTCAAAACCAGCCTGGGCGATTACGGAATCGGGGAGGAGGCCATCGAGGCGATCGTGGCCCAGCTCGAGGCCCACGGGATGGACCGGCTGGGCGAGAATCGGGACGTCACTCCCTACCTCGTCCGCCAGGTCCTTCAGCTTTGTTTGTGAGGCAGGGATAAGGAAAGGCAACGTCAACGGCGTTTCACTATGTAGGTATGTAGAAAGGCATATTGAACTGGGGGCAGGTTTCGCCTCTCCGGCCTGCCGACATTCCCTACCTGCCTACATATGGACTATACGCCGGCGAAGATCTCGTCCCGGTAGCGGCGCAGGACCGCGAAGCAAAGCAGGATGAGCCCTCCGCTCATCCAGAGCGGGGCGGCATAACCCAGGGCCGCCCCCACCGGGGCGAAGATCAACGAGGAGACGCTCTGCCCGGCCAGGAGGGCGAAGGTGATGACCCCGTAGTTCCCGCTCAGCCGGTCGACGTGGAAGACCTTGGAGGCCCAGAAGAAGATCAGAACCATAATCAGCCCGTCGCCCACCTCGTGGATTACCCGGAAGGCCAGGCTCAGGCCGGGCGGGGGGAAGATCATCAGGATCTGGGCCGCCCCGGAGAGGACGAACCCGACTCCCATCAGGCCCCGGATCGAGGCGATCCGGTCCGAGTGCTTCCCGCCCAGGAAGGAGGCGGCGGCCAGGGCGGTCAGGGCCGTCCCCATATAGAGACCGATCGCTTCCAGCCCGTAGCCGAAACGCTGCTTGAGGAAGGGGGTGTAGGAGGTCACCTCCGCCCCCCAGTGAAAAGCGAAGAAGAAGAGGACGAGGATGAAGAGCCGCTTTCCCCGCGAGGAGAGATCGGTCCGATAGGATGAGATCGGGCTGTGGACCTCGCGGCTGCGCCCCAGCCGGAAGCTGAGCAAGCCCAGGACCAGGAATCCGGCGGCCGAGGCGACGAAGATCGCGCGAAAACTGAACGACTCCAGGAGGAAGCCCCCGGCCGCGACGGCCAACGCGAAGACCAGGGTGGTCACCGAGCTGTAAAGCCCGAAATGCCCTCCCCGGCCTTCCTCCCTCGCCCCCTTCAAGACCAGGCTCTCCAGGGATATCTGGGAGAGGCTGGCGCCCAGCCCGCCCAGGAGGAAACAGCCAACCAGGGGCCAGAAGCCGTCGGCATAGACCAGCCCCAGGTAGAAGAGGGCCAGGCCCCCGAAGCCGGCCAGGGCCAGGCGGCGCGATTCCATCCGGTCGTTGAAGAGCCCGAAGGGCATCGCCAGCAGGAGGGTGGTGACCGTAAAGAGCGACATCAGCACCCCCAGCTCCCAGCCGCCCCGGCCCCGCTGGATCAGGTAGAGGGGGAGGAAAAAGAAGGTGAGCCGGTAGACCAGGGCCCGGCCAGCCGCGATCCCGACCGGCCAGCCCGGCGCATATTCGTGGTTCCTCTCCTGCATCGCTTCTTTCCCGGTCGGCGTTTCCCGGAGCGGCGCGGCTTCAGCTCCCGGGCCGGAGCTTGCGCGCCAGCCAACCCCGATGGTGGAGGAACGGAGTCAGGGCATAGACGCTGGTCGACCAGTCCGGCCAAAAAGGCGAGATGGCCAGGGCGATCAGGGAGAGGGCCGGGATGAAGAGGGCCGCCTGCCGGATTTTTTTGCTTGTCTCCCGGGCCAGGCCGGGCACGACCAGCTCGTGGCGCAGGGCGTAGCACCACTGCCAATAGATGACCAGCCCAACCAGGAGCAGGTTGACCTCGAAGAGCTGGGCGGCGATCGGGACCTGGCCGTAGTCGCCCACGATTTCCGCGCTGAACGGGATCAGGGCCGCCAGCATCAGAACCAGGATGTTGAGCCAGAGGAAGGCGGCGTCCGCCCGCCGGATGTACCGGAACTGGCTGTGATGCCCCATCCAGAACGAGGCCAGGGTGATGAAGGCGTATATGTACTGGGAAAGCTGGGGCCAAAGCCCGCGGATGCGCGCGGGCAGCTCAGCGGCAGCCTGGTCGGCTGGAATATGGGGAATTTTAACGGTCAAAACCAGGAGGGTCATCGCAATGGCGAAGATTCCGTCGGACAGGGTCACGATCCGCCCGGTCCCCAGCCACTCGCTCTCCAGCGGATTTTTCTGTTCCTCACTCACGTCTCGTCCCCTTCGCTGTCGCCGAAAATGAATTTCAAGACGGCCTCGGAGAATTCCCGGGGCTTCTCCACCTGGAAGGCGTGGGCGGCCTCCAGCTCGACCAAGGCGGCACCGGGGATGGCCGCAGCCGCCTCGCTGCTTTCTTCCCGGGAAAAGATGATGTCCTGCCGGCCGGTCAGGACCAGGGTCCGGGCCCGGACCGCGGCCAGGTCCCGGCTTCCATCGTACCGGGCCAGGGCCCGGACCTGACCGCGGAAATCCTCGGGAGTTTGAGGCCAGGGGTCCTCCAGGGCCAGCTTGAGGGCGGCGCGGAAGGCGGTTTCGTCCTCGAAAAACTTCCGCGTATGGATCCAGTAAAAAAAAGTCCGGAACCATTCCGCCCGGTCCCAGTCCGCCTCCAGGGCTTCGGCCTGCCCGGCAAAGAGCAGGTTGTTGCGAACCGAGTTGCGCGGGGCCGTGGCGGCCAGGATGAGGCTGGAGACCCGTGCGGGCCACCGGGCGGCCAGGTTCAGGGCGGCGAATCCCCCCATCGAATGGCCCAGGAGGTGAACGGACTCGATCCCGAGGACGTCGAGGAGAGTTACGGCATCATCGGCCAGAATCTCGATCGCGGTCTCGATGTTGCGGGGGAGCGTCCGACCCGAGCCGCGGTTGTCGGGAGCGATCACCCGGCAACGGCGCCCCAGGCCGGGCAGGACCAGTCCCCAGCAGCGCGAGTCGCTCCCTAGGCCGGCCAGGAGGAGCAGAGGCGGCCCCTCACCGGCCTCCTCGTAATGCATCTCGAGTCCGTTGACCGCCGCGTACGGCACCTCCGCGCCTCCCCTAACTCAATTATCCTTATCCTTCCGAATCCGTCGGGAATCAGGCGTCCTGGACGGGAGCGGCCGACTCGGCCGGGGCGGCGGGGGCCGCCGCGATCTTGTTCAGTTCGGACTGGACGATGGCGGGCATTATGATCCCGACGAAGATGTAGAGGAAAAACCAGAGGATGGTGTTGTCGTCCTTCTTCACTCTCTCGGAGAAGCCTTCGCAGTACCGGTAGGCCCAGTAGAAGTTGGCGATGGGGATGATCAGCAGCCAGGCGGTGGGAATCTTGGCCCCCAGGCTGTTGATGTCCTCCTTGGTCGAGACCACCCAGTAGAGAAAATAGATCCCGAGGGTTATGAATCCGAGGATGTAGATCAAGAGGATGTTGCGTTCCCTGATGACTCTCTGTCCTTCTCCCATTTTTTCCTCCTTTTTCCGGTTTTTCGCGTCAGTCGGAGAGGTCCCGCTCGACCCCGAACCCAATCCTGATCGTAGCCTGCCAGGAGGCAACCTTGCCGTCCTCGATCCGCCCCCGGGCTTCGACCAGCTCGAACCAACGCATATGCTCCAGGGTCCGGGCCGCCTCGGCCACGGCGTTCTCGATCGCCTTCTGGGCGCTGATCGGGGAAGTCCCGACTATCTCCACCTTCTTGTAAACCCGGGTGTCGCTCACGGCCACCTCCTTTTTTGCCGGTTCACAGCCACTTGCGGCGCTTGAAATACAGGATCATCGTCACGAAGATCGCCAGCATCACTCCCCAGACCGCCGGATATCCCCAGGGCCATTTCAGCTCGGGCATCCACTCGAAGTTCATCCCGTAAATTCCGGCAATGAAGGTAAGGGGAATGAAGATGGTGGCGATCACGGTAAGTACCTTCATCACCTCGTTCATCCGGTTGCTCAGGCTGGAGAGATAGGTATCAAGCATTCCTCCCGCCATATCCCGGTAGGTTTCGAGCGTGTCCGCCACCTGGATGGTGTGATCGTAGACGTCGCGCAGGTAGACCTGGGTGGCTTCCTCTATCAAGGACGACTCCGAGCGCTGCAGGCCGCTGATCACCTCGCGCAGGGGCCAGATCGACTTGCGCAGGAAGAGCAGTTCGCGCTTGAGCCGGTTGATCTCCCCCGGCGAATCCGGGGCCGGACCGGAGATCAGCTTCTCCTCCAGGTCCTCGATCCGGTCGCCCAGCTTCTCCAGGACGGCGAAGTAGTTGTCCACCACGGCGTCGAGCAGGGCGTAGGCCAGATAATCCGCTCCCCGGTTCCGGATTCTTCCCTTGGCGGTCCGCAGCCGCTCCCGGATGGGCTCGAAGACATCGCCCACCGCCTCCTGAAAGGAAAGGACGAACCTCTCCCCCAGGATCAGGCTGACCTGCTCGGCCACGACCTCCCCGGACGCCTCATCATAGGAGAGCATCTTGATGACCACGAAGAGGTATTCCCCGAAGTCCTCGAACTTGGGCCGTTGCCCGGTATTGACGATGTCCTCTACCACGAGCGAATGAAGGCCGAAGTGCTTGCTCAATACCTTGATTTTCTCCACGTCCTCCAGGCCGTCCACGTTGATCCAGGTAGTGGTCGGAGCATCCTTGAGGGGGAAGCATTCCTCCACTGAGGCGGGAGACCTTTCCTTGAAGGTTTCCGCGGCGTAGTCGATTATGCTCAGGCGCAGGTCTTTTCCCCTCCCCCGCCCGACGTATACCGGGGTCCCCGGGGGCAGTCCCGGCGCTTTCCTACCGCGTTTCTTGTGCAGCCGTTCCATCGATTTCGTCTTTGTCCTCGGGTTCGTCGGGGGACGGAGCGCTCTCCGCCGGAGTCAGCGTGTAGATCTGCTCGCGCATCGTGGCCAGCTTCCCGAAGCACCAGAGCTTGTCCCCCGGTTGAATCGTGGTATCCGCCGTCGGGTTGGCGATTATCCTGTCCCCACGCTGGATGACGAGTACTGAGATGTCGTACTGTCGCAGGCGGGCCTGGTGGAGGTTCTTGCCCGCCACCGGGCTCTCCCCGGTGATGTCGATCTGCGAAACCCCGTATCCCTGTGGGGCCAGCATCAGCTCCTCGAACGAGGCCGGGGCGAAGATCTCCTTCTTGACCAGGTTCGCCTTAAGAAAGGCGGTCAGCTTCTTGGCCACCTTGGTGTTGGTGAAGATCCGCGAAACCACGAAGATGGCAACGATGATTATGAACAGGTTGAACCAGGGCAGGAGCCAGGTCGGCAAGAAGGCGCGGAAGATGGGGAGGCTGAAGCGATCCATCCAGACGTCGGGCTTGATCGAGTTGGCGAAGGTGGCCACCATCGCCACCAGTCCCGCGTGCCCGAGGATGATCAGGTAGGTGGCGATCTTCCGGCGGCGGGCGCTGGAAACCACCAATTCCGACTCCCGGGTGGTGAAGCCGGTGCTGCTGAAACAGGAGAGGGCCTGAAACTTGGCTACGGCCCATTCCAACCCGGTCAGGTGGAAGGCCACCGCCCCGATCCGAACGATCAGGATGGAGACGACGATGGTCAGGATGAAAAGGAAGATGTTCACTGTTTAATTATAGCGGCCGGGGTCGCCCTGACCAAACAAAACCCGGGTCAGCCCTCCCCCTCCCCGGGGGCGGGGAACCGGGCGAAGGAACCGAGCATCGACCCGCCTACGACGAGGCAGGCGCCGAGCAGGCCGAGTGGATCGAGCACCTCGGGGGTGAGATAACGGGGAAAGAGGGCGGCCCCGGCCGCGGCCGCCGCCAGGGTGACCAGGGGGACGACGGCGATGACCAGGCTGACCCGGGAAGCCTCGAGGTGATCGAGGGCCTCGGAGAAGCAGCCGTAGGCGATCACGGTGTTTATGGGGGTGAAGGCCAGCAGCCCCAGCCGGACCGCGTCGAGGTCGAAAATCCGCTCCGGGTGGGAGACGGGGAAAAGAAGAACGATTCCCCCCAGGTAGAGGCGGAACATAACCAACTCGGATGGGTAGTAGCGCAGGAGCTGCTTCTGAGCCAGGGCATAGGCCGTCCAGACCAGGGCGGAAAGGAGGACCACGGCTATTCCGAGCGAGATGTGATTGACTCCCGAAAGGATCTCTCCCACCCGGCGGTGAAAGAAGAGAACCAACCCGGCCAGGAGGACGCCCAGACCCGCCCACTGGAAGAGGCTGAAACGCTCTCGGAAAATAATTAGTCCGCCCAGCAGGAGCATCATCGGGGCTACCTGGATCATTACCACTGCCATCGAGGGAGACATATATTCCACGCCCAGGGCGTAGGTGACGTAGTTCCCCCCCAAGCCCACGACGGTAACCGCGGTCAGGAGGAGAACCGTTCCCTTGATCCTGAAGACGGGGGAGAAGCCGTAGCGCCGGAAAATGTAGGGGCCGAGCAGCAGGGAGGCCCCCACGAAGCGGTACCAGACGATGGTAAAGGCGTCGATTCCCTCCAGCAGGACCCGAAGGACGACGGGGAGGACCCCCCAGAAGAGCGAGGTGGCGAGGGCGAGCAAGACGCCGTAACGCCTTTTTCCGCTGACTTGGTGCAACCTTGACATAGCTCGATCGGTCCCGGTTAGTTCTGTAGGAGGCATTAGTATAGAAAACCCCCGGCGCTCAGGCACCTGCTTTTGCCGAAAGCCAAAGGCAAGGCTGGCACAGGGAGAACACCGAGGACACAGAGAAAGGCAACGTCAACTTGTCCACCATAGCCCGAAGGACGAAGGCGGAAGGCGAAAACAGACGATGGAATGTGATGGAATGTGACGCTTGGGAATTCGTGGTTAAGGAAAATGGCGCGCGGCATCCATCAACGCGGCAATCACTGAAAACGAAAGTCAAAGGCAAGGATCAACGAATTACGCGAATTTCCACGAATTCAAGGTGGGGTGAGGGATGGGGGGTGAGGCGTGAGGTTTCAGGACGTTTAAGCCCCCGCAGGGGGCGAAACCTCATAGCCACGGGCGTAAGCCCGTGGACAAAAAGGCCCCATCCCCTCCAGCCCCCGCAGGGGGCGACACACCGGCGAAAGACAAGGCTTGCACAGGGAGGACACAGAGAAAGGCAAAGGCGAAACCGCGAATTACGCTAATTTCGCGAATTAAAAGCAAGTCAACGCTAAGGGCATTGTCCACGGATTCCCGCGAATTAAAGGCGGGGTGAGGACAGCATCCGGTTTCTTTTCGACTTAGATCACATTCAATCGTGTGTTCCGGTTTCGGCCTTGCTCCGCCGCGGGCGGTTGCGCGTTTTTACAAAGAATTTACGTTTTTCTGACAACTTGATCCCGGCACCGGAGTATGGTGATCCCGGAATCGCGAAAACCCAGGTGGCCGGTCCCCACCGGCTCGGCTTCCATAATCTGCGTTTTATGAACTACCATCGCCCTACAGGCAAGCTGATCGCGGCTTTTGCCGCCGCGGTCATCGTCCCGGGAGCGATCCTGGGCGTCCTCGCCATCCGGACGCTGCGCTACGAGGAAACCTACCTAAAGAAGGGGCTGGAGGACACCCTCCGGATTGAGGTCGACCAGGTGGTGAACTCGATCCGACGGGAGATCGGCGTCCTTTCCGATGAACTCGCCCGGGGGTTGGGACCCCTGGAAGAGGATAATCCCGGCCCGACTTTCGCGGAGTGGAAGGCGACCGACGCCCTGGTCGGGATACCCTTCCTGGTCTCGGCCGAGAACCGCATCCTCTGGCCGCGGCGGGACAAGGCGATGTCTCCCGCCGAGGATGCCTTCCTCCTCGACAACCAGGATTTCCTCAACGACCGGGCCGAGATCCTGGCCTACGAGAACGTTGCCCTCCTCCCCGCCGCGGTCGAAGTTGTGGCGGTCAAGTCCGGCTCGGCCGCGGCCGGGGAGGCGGAGGATTTTTCCGTTTCCGGGCGGGAGCCGGCAGGCGCGCCCCCCGCCCAGCTCAGGGAAAACCTGGCCGTGGCCAAGTTCCGCGGGTCCCGTGAAATTCAGAGCCAACGCTACCAGCAGGCCCGCGAAGAAAAGAAGGAAGTCTTCAGCCGCAACGTTCTCGTTGCCCGGGAAGAAGCCGAGGAATCCGAGCCGGAGAAATCCATCCTGGTGGCCGGCCCGCTCAACTTCTCCCGGATCACCGCCGGATCCGAACGGGGCTTCATCCCCCGCTTGACCGGAGACAAGCTCGAGCTGTTTTTCTGGAAAAAACTCTCCCCCGCCGGCGAGATCGCCGGTTGCCTGGTCAATCTGGAGGAGTTCACGCGGAGGCTCCTCGCCGTTCTCCCGGTGCCTTATTCCGCCAGCCGGCTCCTCACCGTCCTGGACCAGAACGGGACGCCGCTGCTGGATCCCCTGGAGGAAGGCGCCTCCCGGCGCTGGCAGCGCCCGTTTTTCGCCCGGGAGATCGGGGAGTTCCTTCCCCGCTGGGAGGTGACGGCCTACCTCTCCGACCCCTCCGCCCTGGCCTCGCGGGCGCGGCTCCAGTCCCTGCTCACGGCTGTCCTGATCGGGACACTCCTGGTCGCCATCCTCCTGGGCGGTTTCCTCATCTTCCGCGCGGTCAACCAACAGATCGTCCTGGCCCAGGAAAAAACCACCTTCGCCGCCAATGTCTCCCACGAGTTAAAAACCCCGCTGACCTCGATCCGGCTCTTTGCGGAGATGCTCGAACAGGGACGTCAGCCCGACCCGGACAAGCAGCGCTACTACCTGAAGACTATGGCGGCCGAGAGCAAGCGCCTCTCCCGCCTGATCAACACCGTCCTGGACTTTTCCCGAATCGAGCGGGGAGAAAAGACATATCGCCGGGAGAAGGTGGACCTGGCCTTGGTGGTTAAGCGGGTATTTGAAAACCTGAGGATCCGCCTGGAGGAGGCGGGCTTTTCCTGCCGCCTGCTGGTCCCGGAAGAGCCGGTTCCGGTGCGGGGCGATCCCGAGGCCCTGGAACAGGTCCTGGTCAACCTCTTGAGCAATGCCGAGAAATATTCCGAAAAGATCAGGGAGATCGAGCTGGCGGTGGAGAAAGGGGACGGCGCGGCAACGGTTACGGTCAGCGACCGGGGAATCGGGGTTCCCAAGGCAGCAGCCAAGAAGATATTCTCCAAGTTCTACCGAGCCGATGATAGCCTGACCAGCCGGGTCAAGGGGACCGGCCTGGGGTTGACCATCGCCCAGGCCATCGTCCGGGAGCACTCGGGGGAGCTGGCCTACCAACCCCGGGAGGGGGGAGGAAGCCGTTTTCGCCTCAGGCTTCCCCTCCTTAAGGACTGACCTGGGACAGGACAAGGGCAACTTGTGCCTTTGACTTTCAACTTCCCGGCCTTTTGCGCTATCCTCTAAGTCCTCGGGACGGGTTTTACGCTTAGCTTCCGAAAACAGCGGAAAACGTAAAAACGGGCAGGCGGCCGATGAGCGCTAAAACAATCCTGGTGGTGGAGGACGAACTCCCCATCCTGAACGGCCTGGTCGACTTGCTCGAAGCCGAAGGCTATCGGGTGACCACCGCCGTCGACGGGGAGGATGCCCTGCGGAAGTACCGGGAGGCCGCGCCGGCCTTGATCCTCCTGGACATAATGATCCCGGAGAAGAGCGGTTACGATGTCTGCCGGGAGATCCGCTCCAATGACCCGCTCACGCCCATCCTCATCCTGACTGCCAAGGGGCAGGAGGTGGACAAGGTGGTGGGCTTGGAGCTGGGGGCCGACGACTACATCGTCAAGCCCTTCGGTCCCGATGAACTCCTGGCCCGCATTCGGGCCGCCCTGCGGAGGGCCGGGGCCCGCCCCGGCAAGAAGAAGCGGGATCGGGAACCCCTTCGCTTCGGTCCGGTCGAGATCGATCCCCGGACCCTGACCGGGAAGCGAGGGAAAAGATCCTTCCCGGTCACTCCCCGCGAAGTCGAGCTCCTGCGGTTTATGCTCGAGCGGGAGGGGGAGGCGATCCACCGCTTCGACTTCCTCGACGAGATCTGGGGAATGAGCTACGGCGGGACCACCCGGACCCTGGACCAGCACATCGCCCAGCTCCGGAAGAAGATCGAAGCCAAGCCCGAAGAGCCCCGCCACATCCTCACCGTCCACGGCGTGGGCTACCGCTTCGTCTCCGATCCCGCCTAGCTTTTTTCAGTAGACCGGACCTCCTTCGCACTTGATCCCCTTGACCGCCGCCTGGGCACTGATGGCGGCATAGAGCTGGTGGTCGAGCGAGCTGCTCGCGCCAGCCCCGGCCCTCCTCACTATCTCCTCGCGGATGTAGTCCTGGCGTTTTTTCGAGAGATCCCGGATCTGCTCCTGGAGGCGGCCGCGTTCCTCGGCCTTTTCGTTCAAGTAGGCGGCCCGTTCGGCCGGCTCCATAGTCCGCAACGGCGAGGGCAACTCGTCGTCATTGACTTCGGCCAGGGAGACGGTCCCGTCCGCCAGATCGTTGACCAGTTCCTTAATTCCCAGGAAGTTGCACTTGCCGGACTCGCTCTCGTTGAAGACCGCCCGCTGGGCCACCGCTGCGGCCGGGGCCTCCGCGTAGATCCTCCCGGCCAGGGCGACCCGTTCCTCCTGGGATTCCCGCACCTCGGCGGTTCCATAAAAAACCCGGGTGGAGTCCAGTTGCCGGGAGAGATCGGCCAACTTGACGTCGTAGGGAGTCGCGGCCTCCACCGCTCCGCCGGACTGCTCCACCTGAAAAAACACCCCGGAGCCCAGGGAAGCGATTTCCGCCCAGATCGGCGTGGTGGGTCCGTGGCTCCCGCACTGGATGGTGTTGACGACGATCCCCTGCTCGGCCGCCAGGCGGCAGCTCTCGGGATAGCGAACATCGTCCTGGTAGTCCATATGCGGCGGACAGTCCCCGACCAGGAAGATAACCCGGTAGGTGGAGTTGTCCTGAGACCAGCCAATCCCGGTGACCGCTTCGTGCAGGGCCTGGTTGACGCTCTCGGGGGAGTCTCCCCCTCCTTGCGCCTGGAAGGCCATCAAATCGGCGTAGACCCGGTCCAAGTCGGAGGAGAGCTGGGTCACCCTGGTCACGTACTGATCCCCGCGGTCGCGGTAGCCGACCAGGCCGATTTCCAGCTCGGGGGCCGGCCGGGCCTGGCAGAGGGTGCTGGCGATGGACCAGATTTTCTCCTGGGCCGCCTTGATCAGCCCGCGCATCGAACCCGTGGTGTCGAGGACAAAGACCGCCTCGATCCGGGGACGGGGCGAGGCGGCCGGTTCCGGGGCCTCTTTTCCCCGTGCGGTTCCGGTCACGGCCAGGACCAAGCCCAGGCCTATGCTCTTGATCGCGGTAGAAATTTTCATTTTTCTTCTCCTTTCGCTGGCGGCACCGGTGCGGCCCGGCCAGCTATCTGCTCAGGTTGCTGCGCGTTCCCACGCTTCCCACCCGGCCCCGGACGGGGACCGGACCGGCGCCCTCCCGGGGAAAGGCCGAAAGATGGACCAGACCTCCCCGGTTTAGGAGTCCGGCCGCCACCCCGCCCGGCCAGTTCAACAGGACATTCTCTCCCAGCGAGACGCCCTGTTCCTTCTCCAGCGCGGCCGGGCAGCGGATCCGGGCCAGGAAGGCTCTTATCTCCGCTCGGTCCGCCGGGCGTCCCGCCCGGGGAAAGGCCAGGCCGTCGGCGATGTAGGACTTGAGCAGCTTGGCCCATTCCGCCCGGAAGAGGGCGGAGCTGCCGAAGATGTCGACGCAGACGATTTCCCCGCCGGCGGTAACCGCCACCCCGACCGTGCCCGGCAGCATCTCCGGGATCCGCGTGAACTGCCTGGCATAGTCCTCGAAATCCTCGCGGTACTTATCGCCCTCGTAGGCGGCCTTGAGGGTCCCGGTGGTGGGAGCCACGCCCAGGGCGGTGTTCTTGGCGCGCACGCCGGACCAGATTTCCGCCTGGTCCGCCCCGAGTTGGGCCAGTTGGCGGAGCCGGGCCGGGGCGTTGTACCCGCTGGCCTCGAAGCTGTTGCTGCGGCCGTGCCATCGGCCCTGCTCCACGCAGTAGACCGCCAGGCTCATCCGACCGCCGCAGGGAGCCAGCAGGGTGTCGCGGCGGACAATCCTATCCTGCCTGGCCCCGGCGATGATCTCGCCCGCGAAGATGAAGACCGGGCGGCTGGACAGGTTGACGGTCGTCACCTCGGGAACGCTCCCTCCGTTCTTCTCCTCGATCCGGAGCAGCCCGTTTTCCAGGGCGTAGTCGAGGGTCAGGTAGTCCCTCCCCACCCC
>Ga0272444_10003152_pt1 | contig 15022 bp, 11 predicted proteins | sample SSMForm13_FD_201033 | JGI IMG/M metagenome (GOLD analysis project Ga0272444, IMG submission 201033) | Marine sediment archaeal communities from Little Sippewissett salt marsh, Falmouth, MA, United States - SSM-Form-13 | ecosystem: Environmental > Aquatic > Marine > Wetlands > Sediment ...
TCTCGGCCCTTTTTTCTGATGCCGGATCCATAACCGGGATGCCTGATCATTCATTTGCAGATTGGCAAAAGACATGCAGCAATATTTATAAACAAATGTCGGAACAAATTATTCGTGTTGCTGTTGTGGGAACCATTAAATCCGGTAAAAGCACTTTTATCAATTCACTATTCAAGGGAGATTATTTAAAACGGGGAGCGGGGGTTGTTACGTCGATTATTACACGAGTGCGCAGCGGAGAACAGCTTAAAGCCAAACTTTTATTTAAATCCTGGGATGAGGTTAATTCCGAGATAGATCAGGCCCTGGTTCTATTTCCATCTGTAGACTGGCGTACAGAAAAGAACCGGTTTGATATAAGGCGAAAAGGGGAGCGAGTTGATCTTCAGAAGGCATTATCCTCTCTGTCTTCAGAACATTTATTTGTCAATTATTCCCTGAATCTTAACAGTGTTCTTCTAACGTCATACCTTAAAGGATATGAAAAGGTAAAGGACATGATTTCCTCAGATAGTATAACGAGTCATTATGAGGACAACAAGTTTGCAGAACACTGGGCTTTTGTGGGTGACGGATCTATGGCGATCTATCTTAGGGATATTGAACTGGAAATAGGTTCGGGAAATATTGATTCCAATATAGAAATTGCCGACTGCCAGGGAAGCGATTCTCCCAATCCCCTTCATCTTGCCATGATCCAGGACTATCTGCTTTTAACTCATCTTCTCATCTATGTGATTAGCAGCAGAACCGGACTTCGGGAGGCCGATATCAAATTTTTATCCATAATTAAAAAAATGGGGATTATGGATAACATGTTGTTTATTATCAATTGTGATTTCAGCGAGCATGAATCGATCAACGACCTTCATGCTCTGGTTGAAAAAATAAAAGAAGAGCTTTCAATAATAAAACCGGATCCCGAGATTTATTCAATTTCAGCGCTTTTTAACCTTTTTAAAGTGAGAAATGAAAACCTGTCACAAAAAGATAGCCTGAGACTTGCACAATGGAAAAAGGAAAAGGAGCTTACAGCCTTTTCAGACCATGAAACAAAGCGTTTTGAATCACTATTTTATAATAAACTGACCCGGGGCAGCCATTTTCTTCTTTTGAAAAACCATCTCGAACGTCTGAGTGTGATTTTATCGGGGATGACACATTGGATTTTAGTCAATCAGAATATTTTTGCCAGGGATGCCGACAGTGCAAATGAAGTCATTGAAACCATAAAACATAACCAGATAAGGATGAATAAAATAACGTCCATGATGAAAAATACGCTTGACGGCTCCATTCAAAAGATAAAGCGCGAGTTAAAAGCAGACATTGATCGTTATTTTGACCCGCGTTCCGGAGACCTATTAGGGAATCTCATTGAATTTATTAGAAGTTATACCGTTCTGTATCAAAACTATGAAGAAAACCTTAAAGCCGCAGGTTTTTCAAACACCCTATATCTGGTTTTTCAGGAATTCAAGCATTCCCTTGACACTTACATGGCTGAAACAATAAATCCTGAAGTGATCCGTTTTGTCAGGGAAAAAGAGACACGGATAAAGGAATATATTGATTCCGTTAGTAGTTCATTCGATATCATGGTGCAGGATGCTATTGTTGAATATAACAAGATGATGGGAAATTTTGGGATCAACAAATCTCTAAAGAACCAGGAAAGGATCGGGTTACCTGACATTGACTCGATAAAGGGTATCGCCGGATTAGCGCTTCCTCCTGCAGTTGCGTCCATGAATTATACGGCAAGAGTGAAAACCGAAGCAGTCATACGTCTCGGATTTTATACGGTTCTTAAGTTTTTTAAAAGATTTTTAAAAAAACCGATTCAAGGTAAAAACGAACAGGAAGTACTGGCATTGAAGGATGGTGTTTTGCGTGTGAAGCGTGAAACAGAAAAATCGGTGCTTTTTCATTTCAAGGACTATCAGGAGAACATAAAATTTCAATATATATATAAACTTATTGAAGCGGCATCAAATAGCCTTTACGAAGCGTTAATCGATCGATTTCGGGTTTATGTTGCAGATCTTTCTGATATCGTCGAGCTGATAAACAACAAGCTGGTTGATAAAAAACAGGCATCTGAAATTCTGAAAGAGATGGAGAAGACTTCTGTGAGAATCGATGGAAGGATAAATATAATAAGAGAAAAGTTAGAATCGATTGGATTGACTGATGATTAAGTGTCCATACATAAACGGCATCTTTCGGCCTCCGGCGGCGTTCTCGCTCGTTTTCAATCCTCGAAATAGCGAATTATGTCTGTGGTTGAAAACTCCCTCGGGCCTTGCCGGACACCAAAATCTACCATTTTTGGATGGACACTGGGGAGGTGTTAAAAATGGGTGATAAGAAGACCAGAATCATCGCCGTTGCAAATGAAAAGGGCGGTGTTGGGAAAACCGTTACGGTGGTAAATCTTGGAGCAGCTTTTTGCAGACAAGGTAAAACCGTTCTTGTTGTGGACATGGATCCGCAGTTTAATGCGACCCGGGGACTGGGTGTTGACATGGAAGATGGAATGCTGACGGTATACGACCTCATAAGTGATATTGAATCGGTCAGGGCTGCCGATGTGATTGTTCCGACACAATGGAAAGGTCTTGATCTTATACCGTCCCATGTGGATCTTGCCGGTGCGGAGTTAGAACTGGTTGACGAGATTGGACGGGAAAACCGGTTGAAACAAGCCCTTGAAAGTATGTCCGGAGAATATGATTTCATACTCCTTGATACCCCACCCAGTCTTTCCCTTTTGACCGTCAATGTATTGGCTTATGCCAAAGAGGTTATTGTACCGTGCCAGACACATCCGTATGCTTATGCCGCACTGGATGATCTTTTTGACACTATTTTTGCCGTCAAGGAGAATATTAATACGGATCTTAGGATAACCGGTGTTGTTGCGACCTTGTTTGACTCCCGGACACGGATAAGCCATAATATTTTGGAGAAGCTGAAAAACGATGAGAGATATGCCGACTTGCTTTTCGAGACAGTCATAAGAGTTAATACAACGATTGCGGAAAGTGCTGATGTTAAAAAACCCGTGATTTTTTACAGAAAGGGCAGTTACGGTTCATTAGACTACACAAGTCTCGCCCATGAATTGCTGGCATACCGCGAACCCTGAATAGAAAACCTTAGCAATGGCAAAAGGAATATTTCGCTTTTATGAAGAATTAAATGACTTTCTCCCCAAGCACAGAAGAAAAACTGATTTTGAAGCACCGTTTAAAGGGAAAAGATCAATAAAAGATATGATAGAATCACTTGGAGTTCCCCATACGGAAATTGATCTGATTTTGGTAAATGGAAAATCCGTAGATTTTAATTACATTCTGCAAGATGGAGACCGAGTCAGTGTGTATCCTGTTTTTGAATCCCTCAATATTACGGATGTTACCCGGCTCAGAAAAATTCCCCTTCGCAGGAACAAATTTATAGCGGATATCAACCTCAGGGATGTCGTTAAATATATGCGAGTCCTGGGATTTGATTTATATTACGATCCCTTTCTTACCCCCCGTGAAATAATTGAAATATCCAATACAGAAAACAGAATAATACTCACCCGGAGCAGAAAGCTCCTTAAATTCAAAGAGGTAACCCATGGATTTTTTTTACGTCCGGGTAGGACCCCGGAACAGATCAGACGAATTATAGATTACCTGGATATTAAAGATAATATAAAGGCTTTTTCAAGATGTCTGGGTTGCAACACCCTATTAAAAAGTGTATCAAAGGAAAAAATCTTAAATAGAATTCCTCCAAAGACAAAAGAGTTCTGCGATGAATATGTTCACTGCCCATCCTGCGATAAAATTTACTGGAAAGGAACTCATTTTATGAATATGAAAAAGGTTGTCAGGCAAATACTTGACCAAACAGAATCTTAATGCTTCAATAAAAATTAATCTACCCGTTTGGGTCAGGGTTCTTTACTTTTATCCACATATACACGGGTGTAAATCAAGGCCGTTGGTAAACGCTGATCCTTGTCTATTGACAAACCGTGGCTCCGAAGCCCTTTTTTAGGTGTCAGGTGTCAGGAGGCAGGGTTAAGGGGGAAACGAGGTGACCCATAGCAATTATATGGACGTGGAGGATCTTGAGGTCTCTAAAAAGTTGTGTCGGTTACGCATTTGTTGAATGGATTGGAGAAAACATTGGAGCGGAAAGTCCCAGAGCGAGAACGCCGCCGGCAGTTAGCTGAGGAAACGGTAGTGTATGGCGTAAATGATGAATCGTTCCCTCAGGGCTGCATGTCTCCTGACACCTGACACCTGAAACCAAATAGCCATGGCAATCTTAGCAAACAACAGTCTTGATTTACACCCCATACACACCGGACAGGAAATATGAGCAAACTCTCATCTCAACCATTTTTTAGACACCCTAATTTGGTTATAGCACCCTGTAAATACGGCCACGGCGTTTTCGCAACTGATGATATTCCGGCCCACACCACCCTGGAAGAGTGTCATCACTTGCGCATCAGAACAGAAGATTGCTCGGGTATTATAGATGACTATGTCTATGCTTTGGAGCCGGAGCATGACGATTCGGAAAAAGTGTCCCGATACTATTCGCTTCCCCTGGGGTGGGGAAGTATTTTCAATCATGCCGACGAGCACAATACCGAATATTGGCATGATACGGAGCAGGACCTGATCGTTTTTCATACCATAAAAGATGTTTCCGCCGGTGAGCAGCTTTTTATCAATTACGGCAAGGCTTGGTGGGAGACGCGCGAACTCACGCCAGACAACGACGAGTAAAGAATCCTGGCCCAAAGGACCAGGTCAGAGTTCTCTGGCTATGCCTTAAAAATAGCTACAAAAGTTTGAAGTGAACTAAAGTTTAAAGTGAGCTAAAGTTAAGGAATTCTGTCAATTATATAAAATCAGCGAAGCGTAGCGACTCCATAACTTTAGTCACTTTAGATCACTTTAGACACTTTCAACTTGTACAGCTTTAACTAAAACAGCTCCTTTCAGGGGCAAACCAAAGCCTGGTCCTTTGGGCCAGGATTCTTTACGTGTGCCTGATATAGATTTATTAATGGACACAAGTTAGTTTTGCCGCAGCTTGATCAGACTATCTTTCGCAAATTCTATTTTAGGATCCATGGCCAATGCCATTTCATAATATTTTATGGCTTTTGCTTTTTGGCCCATATCCCGATAATTTGAAGCAATATTGGCATAATCGATAGCTGAACCCGGGTCAAGCTGGAGAACCTTTTTGAAACATGCGATGGCCTTTTCATGCTCTTTAAGTTTGAAATAGCTGAATCCCATTAAGTTATAGATATCCGTTCTTTCTTTGTCATACTTTTCCGCATTTTTTAATACGGCAAGCGCCCTTCGGTATTCCCCCATTTCTTTGAGGCAGACCCCTATGTAGGAATAAATACTGGGGATATCCTGTTCTTTGGGATCAAGTTCCAGAGCCCGGTTGAAATAACTGAGCGCTGATGCCGGATCATTTAGAGCAAGGTGGCATGAACCCAGATAAAATTGGATGTAATATTTGCCCGGAAGCATTTTTTCTATCTTTGTTAGCTCATTAATGGCCATGTTCGGGCTTTTATTTTCAGTGATAATTTTGGCAGAAAACATCCCCACACTTGTTCCCACAGCCCGTTCTCTGAAATGTGCCCCGGGTATAATGGTATAAAAAGCCGGTATTTCAATTAAAGGATGCATGGTATTGACCACAATGACTTCCATATTTTTTTTTGAGAGAGCAGATATTAAGTTTTGAACCTCAACCTTAATATTTTCATTCGAAATGTCAGAAAGGGTATTGATATCTATTTCTTTACCCGGGCGGGTTATAAAATCGGTGTCCTCTATTTTGGTAAATTTTGGAAGGCCGCTGGCCACATAGTTGGAACCTGTATTAAAATCACCGGCAAGCTGGGCGACTTCCGTAAGGGCACGACTTAGGGCCTTTTCAGGGTCGGGTGTTGTTCCGGCTGTCCAGACGATTTCACCCGTTGCCGGGAAATTTAAAGGATCATAAGCCAGCACACCAACGGAAGGAATGCCCATATCCAGAGAAAAATCTGAAATATAAAATTTTACGCCGTTATTCCTATATTTTTGTATCATTTCCACAACCATCGGGTCTGTGGCTGAATCCGCATTAATTGCCGGCACGTTCAGGCGGTTTTTGCTGATGATGGATGATACGTGCCGTTCAACAATTTCGCAGATACCCTGGCTTATGGCTTCCTCAACGCAGTTGCCGGCTGATGGACCGTTGAACTCATTTATAGTGAAAAACCAGTTAAAAGGGATTACCACTTCTTGATTTCGGGTCAGATTAAAGGCATGGGTCCACTTTAAGGGAAGGTCCTCAAATATCTTTCTGGATATTTCCAGATCATCTGAATCATCGTGAACGGACCGGGCGATCATCTCAAAAGAAATGGCTTTGTCTTTTATGTCACGGTATTTTTTAATAAAAAAGTTTTTTGGATTTTTATAGAAGCTAAAAAAACTGTATCTTTCGGCAAGTTCCATTACCGCACTGGCTTCAGACTGCCGGGGAGTAGCTCCTTTCCCCATCTGTTTTTTTGTTCCAATAATTTTAATTGCATCTTTACCGCAGCTACTGAAATAGACCGGAATACCCAATCTTCCATTATCAATTCTAACCGTGTATTCAAGGATATCAAGATTAACCTTTTTTAATTTTTCCTTGAATCTTCTAACCGTTTCTTCAGGTGAGAATATTTTATCCTGGTCCAGCGTAAAACGCTTAAAGGCGTCATTTAATATAATCTTATGTGTCATAAATTTCCTTTTTTCAAAAAACTTAAACGGGTAAAATAAATTTTAAAATTTTTATAGGACTATAATACAAATTTTAAAAAGATCAAAATATTATGAAAAAGTTTTTTAAATTGACCGGGTTGATACAATTTGCTATGAAACAGTGATTGTTTTGTGGGGATGTAGCTCAGTCGGGAGAGCGCGGCGTTCGCAACGCCGAGGTCGAGGGTTCGATTCCCTTCATCTCCACCAAATCCACCTTAATTAATTTGACGTCACGGAAATTCTACAATCTATTGAAAATAAAAGTATTTTTAAACTTATATTTTTAACTCAGACATGGAATGATGGAATAATGGAACGTACCGCTAAAATTGAACGTGAAACAAAAGAAACCCGAATTCGTATGGCGCTTAATTTAGATGGGAGCGGCAAAGATAACATATCCACAGGAATTCCTTTTTTTGATCATATGCTGACACTTTTTACCGTTCATGGCTTTTTTGATCTTTCCATTGATGCCACCGGAGATATTGATGTTGATTTCCACCACACCATCGAAGATGTGGGTCTTGTCCTGGGGGATGCTTTTGACAAGGCTCTCGGCGATAGAAAAGGCATAAAACGATTCGGCCATGCCGTGACACCCATGGATGACGCTTTATCTTCTGTTGCCGCTGATTTGTCTAAACGTCCCTTTCTGGTTTATAATGTTCCCCAAAAAGCAAATGCGGGAGGGGATAATTTCACGTCTCTTACAAAGGAATTTTTAAGGGCATTTTCAAACCGGGGCGGAATGAATCTCCATGTAAATGTTCTTTATGGAGAAAATGAGCATCATATTCTCGAGTCTATTTTCAAAACTATGGCAAGGGCTCTGGATCAGGCAGCTTCTTTTGATAGTCGCTTAAAGGGCATTCGATCTTCAAAAGGTGTTTTGTAATAATGTATAAAAACAAATTGAAAAATAAAACAACCGTATGGATTAAAGTTTTTCTTTTAACGGTTATGCTTTTTTCCCCGGGATGCAGAAAAAATATCGGGGTCAAGGAAAATGTTCTCCCGGCATCAGGGATAGAAAAAATTCTAATTTTTCCCTTTAAAAATATGTCCGCGGTGTATGGTGAAAATGTGGATACCCGTTGTCCGATCTGTGGGAAGGTTTTCATGACAGGAAAGGTTGCTGAAGATGCAGATCATATGCTTACGGAACAGCTGTTTATTTTATTGAAAGATCGCAAAGATATTGAGCTGATACCCGCAAGTCAATCTCAGGGAGTTGTCTCGGATCTGTTAACAGAGGATAAAAAAAGGTTGTCGGAACGAAATTTGTTGATAGAAACAGGACGAAACCTGAACGCTGATTTGGTATTGTCAGGGTATATTTTTCGTTTCAGGGAACGTGTGGGAGGCAAATATTCCGTGGATCTGCCGGCCTCTGTGGCATTTGATATCCATCTGATCCGTGTGGCAGATGGTCGTTTATTATGGAATGATCATTTTGACGAGACTCAACGGCCGTTATCTGAAAACCTTTTTCAACTGGGCTCCTTTTTGCATAGAAAGGCCAAATGGATTACTGCAAATGAGATGGCCGTTTCCGGTCTAAAAAACATTCTTAAAACCTTTCCCGTCTCAAATAAACCTGAACCAAAAGTAACTTCTCAATAAGTTCTGGTGTATTAAATCGTGATATTGGGCCGCCAACCGAAAATAAAATAAGGCGTAATTTTTCAATAGAACACAAAACCTTCACAAGGAAAATACTACAGCATGCTGATAATCCCTGCGGTTGATATAAAAAATGGAAAATGTGTGAGACTTCTTCAGGGGCGTATGGATGAAGAAACGGTATTTTCAGATGATCCTGCTGCCATGGCAAAAAGGTGGGAAAATGAGGGTGCGGAACTTATTCATGTGATTGATCTTGACGGTGCCGTTGAAAAAAGTCCTCAGAACTTAAATCCCATAAGGAAGATCATAGAGAGTGTAAGTGCACATATTCAGGTGGGCGGTGGAATCAGAAACGAAAAAACGGTTGAATTGGTACTGGATCTTGGCGTTCAAAGGGTCATTATTGGTACACAAGCGATTCGAAACCCAAACTTTGTGAAAAACGCCTGCAAGGCGTTTCCCGGCCGGATTGTTGTGGGCATTGATGCGCGAAACGGGCTTGTTGCAATCGAGGGGTGGACAAAAACGACTAAAGTTAAGGCAGTGGACCTTGCAAAACAGTTTGAGGATTGCGGTGTCGCCGCGATCAATTTTACAGACATCCACAGGGATGGGATGCAGACCGGTCCAAACATTGATGAAACCCGGCGTTTGGCAGAAGCTGTCTCCATCCCTGTGGTTGCTTCCGGTGGCGTCTCAACGATAGAAGATATTAAAAATATACTACCGTTAAAAGAAGCAGGGGTTGTAGGTGTTATCACCGGCAAAGCGTTATACAGCGGAAGTCTGAAACTTAAAGAGGCTATTGAAATTGCAAAATAGCAGAATTGAATGGATTTAAATGCCAATAAAAATTATTGACAAAATTGACTTTAATAATTACGTTATAGGTTTAATCTTTAAAACCTATGATTATTACAGCTTAATTTTTGGTGGAACTTATCTATAGAACAAGAACAGATACAGATCTTCGATTATTTCAACTTAAGCACATATTAAGCACATACGAACATGTGCAAAACTTCATACCATTTACGATCCTTCCGTTATTGTCAGTCTTTCCGGTTTCATAGCGATGGAGGTTGGTCTTTTTGACAATTTATATTCCTGAAGATAAGGTTTCAGAAATTAAGAATACTGCTGATATCGTTGAAGTCGTTTCGGAAGTTGTGGTTCTGAAAAAGACCGGGAAGAACTATGTTGGCCTTTGCCCGTTCCACTCGGAAAAAACCCCCTCTTTTACCGTTAGTCCGGAAAAACAGATATTCTATTGTTTCGGGTGTGCTGCAGGTGGGAATGTTTTTAGTTTTCTTATGAAACACGATGGCATTTCTTTTCCCGACGCAGCCAAAATACTTGCCGGGCGATATGGAATCGACATCCCGACCCCTACAATGTCTCCAGACCAAAAACGGCGGATGAGCCAAAGGGAAAGTCTTTTTGCCGCGAACAGACAGGCCATGGAGTTTTTTCGTAAGCAACTTCTTGATGATATTTCAGGAAGACGCGCAATGGCATATCTTAAGAAACGGGGAATAAACAAAGAGATATTCGATAATTTTTATTTAGGATATGCACCCGAAGGTTGGGACAATCTATTACGTTTTTTTACAAAAAAGAATATTTCCCCTGATCTTGTTGAAAAAGCCGGCCTGATTGTTTCAAGAAAAGAAAAGAGTGGTTTTTACGATCGTTTTAGGGATCGTTTAATATTCCCAATCTTTGATTTAAATATGCAGGTGACCGGTTTTGGCGGGCGGGTAATGGATGACTCCCTGCCAAAATACCTCAATTCTCCGGAAACACCGGTATATAACAAAAGTCGTTCTTTATACGGTTTGCACTTGGCAAAAATGAAATGCAGGGAGAATCAAAGGGTCTTCATAGTCGAGGGATATTTTGATCTATTAGCACTTCATCAGCAGGGTCTTCAGGATTCAGTTGCAACTTTAGGCACATCCCTTACACCCGAACATGTTCAGCTTCTCAAAGGTTTTGTCGGTAAAGATGGTAGAGTAATACTTGTGTTTGATTCAGACGATGCCGGTATCAAGGCCTCTAAGAGAAGCATAGAAGTATTTGACAAAGGATACATTAATGCTCAAATTATTGTTTTACCTGATGGATATGATCCGGACTCATATATATTCGAATTCGGGGTTGAATCCTTTCTGGGTCTTGTTTCCCAAGCCAAGGGTATCATCCCCTTTCTCATGGATTATGCCGTGAAAAAGCACGGACTTTCCATTGAAGGAAAAATTCGTATAATTTCAGACATGAAAGAGCCTCTGGGATCTATTAGTGATAACATACTAAGATCATTATATATAAAAGAGCTTGCCGAGTGTATAAACATTGATGAATCCGCTGTTTTTGAAAAGATCAGGGAAATATCGGTTCGAAATAGGGATAGAGCAAAAAGGCCAACTTGGCCAAACACTGATTTGGGCCGCAGTCATCATAAAACAAGTGTTCCGGATAAGGCTCAAGAAAAAGTCTTTCAAGGCAAATGGGATAAGCTGGAGCGCCAGATCATAGCAATGATGCTTCAATTCCCGCAAATTTTATCCGAAATATATGAGCGTAATATACTCGATCTTTTTGAAAATAATGCCTTAAAATCAATTGGCCAGTTGCTTTTAACGTACAAGGATGAAACAAAAGTACAAGCGTCTGATATAATTAATTTAATTGAGGAAAAAGAGCAAAAAAACATTGTCGCCTCTCTGGCAATTGGAGAAGATATATGGGATCATGAAGCATGCATTGGCATTATCACCCGATTTGAGTCGATCCGAAGGAAAAATGAAAACAAACTGTTAGAAAAGATAAAGGCGGCTGAAAAGGACAACGACCTTGAGTTGCTCGCAGCCTTATTGAATAAAAAACAAAAAATAGCACTATTAAATGAAAAAAACAAAATGGCGCTGTTGAAATAAAAAAAAGAAAACAATGGAATCTGCAGGAGGCTAAAATCAATGGCAAAGAAATCTGCTAATAATCGGGGAAAAACAAAAAAGATTCCCAAAAAGACTCTTGAAAAATTGATTTCAAAAGGAAAACAGCGGGGGTTTTTAACTTATGATGAAATTAATAAGGCGCTTCCAGATGATATGCTTTCCGAACAGATTGATGAAACGCTTATTATGTTTGATGATCATGATATTGAAATAATAGACGAAAAAAAGAACAAGTTGCCGGCCAAAGTAAAAAAGGTCGGGATCGCTTCTACTTCTGTTTCTGATTATGGTTCCGTAACCGACCCTGTTAAAATGTATTTGAGAGAGATGGGCTTGGTGACCCTTTTGAGTAGAGAAGGAGAGGTTGTTATCGCAAAGGAGATAGAAGCCGGTGAACAGGAAATTTTAAAAGCACTGATCGATACGACCATAGGAGTAAAATGCATTTTAGAGCTCGGGCAAAAGATTGAAAACGGTGAGTTGCGTCCAAGACGAGTATTAAGGGATGTAAGGGAGATTGAAGAAGGAGACGCATATGTTGAGGAATCGATTCAGATCGAAAATTATTTAAAAACCGTACACTTAATTAAAGCTATTGATGATGAAAACAAAGTATATAGGGAAAAACTTTTTTCTTCTAATCTGGATTTCGATGAAAAGCGTCGTATAAGAAGGTGTATCTCTCGAAGAAATAAAAAAGTTTTCGATTTGCTAAAAGATTGGCGGTTTGAAATAGGAGTTTTAGATAAAATAGATAAACTTATCAGGGAGCAGATCGAATGGATGGATTCCATGAAACGAATGATCTTGATATGTGCGGACACACTTAATGTATCCGTAACAGAGATCCGTTCCAACCTTAACACCAAGAAAAAACTTATCAAATGGCTCGATTCCCGTAGTGACCTATCCAAAGACGAGATTGCTGTGCTATTTGGAGATCTTAAAAATATTCAGGATCAGCTTGCAGAAAGGGAATATGCCATCAAGGCAAAGAACAGGACATTAAAAAGAATTGTGTCCAACATTGAAGAAGGACGCTTAAGAGCAAAACTTGCCAAAAGTGAACTTACCAAGGCCAATTTGCGCTTGGTGGTCAGTATTGCAAAAAAATATACCAACAGAGGCCTTCAGTTTTTGGATTTGATTCAGGAAGGTAATGTCGGTCTTATGAAAGCCGTCGACAAATTTGAATATCGCCGCGGCTATAAATTCAGTACATATGCCACATGGTGGATAAGGCAGGCCATAACAAGGGCGATCGCTGATCAGGCCAGAACCATCCGGATTCCGGTCCATATGATTGAAACAATAAACAAACTTATCCGCACTTCCAGGTACCTTGTACAGGAGCTGGGACGAGAGCCTACTCCTGAAGAAATAGCGGAAAAAATGGAGATTCCCTTATTCAAAGTGCGTAAGGTTTTAAAGATTGCAAGAGAACCCATATCGCTGGAGACGCCTATCGGGGAGGAAGAGGACAGCCATCTCGGTGATTTCATAGAAGATAAAAAGTTTATGTTGCCTTCGGATGCTGCTGTAAGTCTGAACTTGGCCGAACAGACGAGAAAGGTCCTTGCAACATTGACTCCGCGTGAGGAAAAGGTACTGCGCATGCGGTTCGGTATTGGTGAAAAGGCGGATCATACTCTAGAAGAGGTGGGTCAGGATTTTGCAGTGACCCGTGAGAGGATCAGACAGATAGAAGCGAAGGCCTTGAGAAAACTTAGACATCCCACCAGAAGTCGTAAACTTAAAAGTTTTATTGAGAACTTAGAGCAAACATAACTTGACAAAATCATTTTCTGAAGTTAGATAATTCACTTTTAGACCGTTGAAAAATGTCCAATTTTGTTCAAGGCCAAGGAAGGCGAAAATTTTAACCACAGGAATACATTTAGTATTTTGAGGATTAAAATTTGAGACTGACGCCGGAATTGGGCAAAAGGGGGCGTTTTTCAAAGGTCTATTTTATGTTGCCTTATGGGGCCCATAGCTCAGCTGGCAGAGCCACCGGCTCATAACCGGTCGGTCCCTGGTTCGATTCCAGGTGGGCCCACCATTTTAATTGCGGATTTTTTAAGCTTCTATTTTTACCAAACCATGATTGCATAATAAAATGATATGGTCTTATGCTTACCTTTGAGTATTTTTAATATAAGTTGCAGGCTAAATATGCAAAAGAATCAAAGCGTGGTTGTCACAAAAAACCGCGCTTTTTTTTGTTGATCAAAAGTTGATGAACTCGTAAAAAGTTGAACCAAAAAATATTTGCCACAAAGTCACAAAGACACAAAGGATAAATTTATTAATCTTTATTGGTCTGCCCTGTTAAATATTGAAAAACCAGGATCGATTTTTGTTAAAAAGTACTATCGAATATCTATGATAAGCGATATTTAGAACTAATTAACAGGGTGATTCTTGCCGTCTTTGTGGCTATGAAAATTGAAGAGCGATGTTATGGAAGCAAAAATCTTTGATATTATCAAGGCAATGGAGACAATTGCTCCAATTCGGATCGCAGAAGAATGGGATAATGTCGGACTGCAGGTTGGGCAGAAAAACTGGCCGGTTCGAACCATCTGGATTAGTCTGGACCCTGGCCCGGATGTGGTCAATGATGCCTGTAGAAATGGCGTCGACCTTTTAATTACCCATCATCCTCTTATATTTCATCCGTTAAGGTCTATCAATTTAAATACGTCTGTCGGTTCCATAATTCAAAAGGCAATCCGGCACCAAATGGCTATATTCTCGGCCCATACCAACCTGGACAATGCATTTGGCGGTTTGAACGATATACTTGCACAACGGATCGGTATTGAAAATCTGAAAGTGCTCGGGAAGGTCGGCACCACAGAAAATTACAAACTGGTATTGTATGTACCTGTGGCGTATGAACAAGAGATTTTAAATTCTATTTTTGAAACAAAGGCCGGTGAAATAGGTTCGTATACCTGCTGTTCGTTCAGAAACAAGGGTACAGGTACCTATAGACCGGGATCTTCATCAAAACCATTTGCCGGTAAAATCGATGAAATTTCCCATGCCGATGAAATCAGAATCGAAACCGTTGTGCGAAAGAGTGATCTAAACAGCGTTATCGAACATGTAAGGAAAAATCATCCTTATGAGACCATGGCATATGATATATACCCACTGATAGAAAATGAAAACATGCAAGGTTCCGGCCGGATCGGAGATCTTGGTGAAAGCACAGAACTTATATCCTTTGCACGATCAATTAAAAAAAAATTGGGGCTTAACTCATTAAAAATTGCAGGAAATCCTGATTTAACAGTAAACACAGCAGCTGTTTGTACGGGAAGCGGTTCAAGCCTGATGAACCATTTTATTTCATCCGGAGCCCAGGTTTATATCAGCGGAGATTTGCGGTATCACGATGCCAGATCTGTAGAAGCCGCAAACCTTGGGCTTATCGATATCGGCCATTTTGCATCAGAGCATTTAATCGTGGATGTACTTGCAGACCGACTTGAAAAGATTTTGTCTAAAAACGGGTTTTATGTAAAAGTTGAGGCATATGGACTTGAAAATGACCCCTTTATAATATTATAATAT
>Ga0272444_10003153_pt1 | contig 15019 bp, 12 predicted proteins | sample SSMForm13_FD_201033 | JGI IMG/M metagenome (GOLD analysis project Ga0272444, IMG submission 201033) | Marine sediment archaeal communities from Little Sippewissett salt marsh, Falmouth, MA, United States - SSM-Form-13 | ecosystem: Environmental > Aquatic > Marine > Wetlands > Sediment ...
CGTTATGCCAACGTTCTCCACTGATCTGACCGATCCGAAGGACTGGATGAATCCGCCGGTTCCCGAAACGTGGAAGCCGACGATCCGAACACTCCTCCCCCTATACGATCCCGCGTTGACGCCGACTCGCGGCATGGGAGCCATTCCGGAGACGTTCCGCAAGCAGCCCGGAGTACTGCGCAGCAATCATCCCCACGTCAGCTTCGCGGCGTGGGGACGAAACGCGCAGGCCATTACGGAGCACCACGCGCTTGACTACGGCTTGGGCAACACGTCGCCCCTCGCGCGAATCTATGACCTCCACGGACACGTGCTTCTCCTCGGAGTCGGGCATCGGAACAACACGTCGCTCCATCTGGCCGAGCACCGGGTGGACTGGGTCGGACGAGCCGAATCCATCAACGGGGCACCGCTCCTCGTCGATGGTCGACGCGTGTGGATACCCGTACGCGAGTTTACCTCGTTCGATGCGGACTTCCCGGACATCGGGCAGGCCTTCGAACGGACTACGCCACTCGGCCGGATCGGCCGGATCGCTGCCGCGGAAGCCAGGATCCTTCCGCAACGGGAGCTGGTCGACTTCGCGGCGGCGTGGATGCGTGCAAACCGGGGAGACTGATCATGCTCGCCGACCCATCCGGGAAGAGGAAACGAGGCTCTGCCGTGAACGAGCGCAGGATCCTTGCCACGTTCGTCGTTGACGGTCAGATCGAACGGCTGCCCGCCAAGCTCTCAAAGCGTCTGGTTCTCTACCGGTGGCTTCTCCAACGATTCGAGAGCGGCTGGCGCATGTCCGAGGCCGAAGTGAATCGTGTTCTCCGTTCGGCCTACGCGGACACGGCGACGATTCGTCGCGAGATGATCGTGCACGGGCTGCTGGAGCGAACACCGGACGGCACGTACTGGCGGCCGAACGCGCACGGCGAGTAACCTAGCCGACGCAAGGATCGCCGTCGGCCCGTGATGTGAACCCCACAGCAACGGATTGCGACCTACACGCAGTACGCCGATCTCAGGAGGTCAAAGCATGGAGTTCCGCCCGATTCAGCTACCCCGTGACCTGCACCCAATCGGAGACATGATTTGCGATGCGTTCCAGTATCCGGAGAACCCGGAGTGGGGCGTTCAGGTCGACGAGAAGGATCAAATCGCCAACAGCATTCGAACCATTCGCAAGCTGTGGCCGCTCATTAAGGTCATGGGGACCTTCTCCCCGCCGATGCGCGACATCTTTCGCGGGTACGTCGCCGTCGAAGGGGGAAACATCATAGGCCTGACGCTTCTCCAGCGAAGGGGAACCACGGATACCTGGATTGTCGGAACCGTCGGTGTGCTGCCCGAACATCGGCGCAAGGGGATCGCACGGACCACGCTGGAGAAGAGCATCGACTACATGCGTACGCGCGGCGCGAAGCGAACGTGGCTTGGCGTAATCGACGGGAACGTACCGGCACAGTCGCTATACCAGAGCCTTGGGTTCAAGACGTACGACGCATCGACCGACTACACGCTTCTCCAGTCTTCGCGGGTACAGACGCCGAAGATTCCCGACGGGTACACGCTTGAGCGCCTTGCGCAGTTCGACTGGAAAACGCGGTACGAGCTGGAACTTCGCATCGCCCCGCTCGAAACGCGGCAGTACGAGCCAATCGAGAGAGGGCGCTATCGCCAGCCGCTCTTGATGCGCGCGCTGCTTCCGCTTCTGATGCGGTTGCAGCGCGTAAAGGACAAGGAGTACATCGTTCGTGCCCCGTCCGGAGAGATCGTCGGGCGATGCGGGTACTCCGCATCGATGCGGGGCAAGGGCGTGAACAACGTCTACGCTCGTCTCAGCCCCGAACACCCAGAGGTTGCCGCCTATATCGTCGGATACGTTCTCAACAAGGTGGTGTCGCTGAGCCCGAATCTCCGTGTTGAGATCGGAATTCCCGGCTGGATGCCGGCGGTGGCCGAAGCGGCGGAGTCGTATGGGTTCACCAAGCGGGTGACGTACCTAAAGATGGGGCTGTCGCTCGAGTAGGCTCCCTGAATCCGCCGGTTTGCAGCATCCCGCATTCGCCGGTATCCTGACCGGCAAGGAGGCACTGCATGACCGAGTAATCCGCACCGAGAACGGCTGACGGCCGCGGCGTATCGCCGTGGCCGCACGGCATGCGGAGTACTCTGCGTCTACATCCAATCCCCTGGTTCGACGGCTTCGCATGCATTGGCACGCACCATCGGACAAAGGATTGACGCATGGCTTCTTTGCAGTTCAAACACGTGTCGTTCTCGTACGACGCGGCTACAGACGGGATCTTCTCGCGCATCGGTTTCGGCGTATCGGAGGGATGGACCGGCGTGATCGGCGCCAACGGCGCCGGCAAGACAACGCTGCTACACCTCGCGTGCGGCCTGTTGTCGCCGAAGTCCGGAGCCGTGCATCGCCCGCCATCCATCGTGTACTGTCCGCAGCGCACGGACTCTCCGATGGACGAGTTCTCCGCATTCCTTGATTCGTTTGACGGCGAAGCGTATCGACTGCGCGGTCAACTCGGGATCGAGGACGACTGGCTCGATCGGTGGAACACACTGAGCCACGGCGAGCGGAAGCGCGCCCAGATCGGGACATGCCTATGGTTGACGCCCGACCTGATGGCGGTCGACGAACCGACCAATCATCTCGACCGTGCAGCGAAACGCCGCGTCGAAGAAGCGCTCCGTACGTTTCGAGGGATCGGTCTTCTCGTCAGCCACGACCGGGACCTTCTCGACGGTCTGTGTAGGCACTGCCTGTTCGTCTCGCCCCCGTCGGTGCAGCTTCGCTCCGGCGGGTACTCCACCGCGATGCGGGAACTCGAGCAGGAAGCGCAACTCGCACGCGAAGCCCGAACGAAGGCGCGGCAGCAGCGCATCCGCCTGCAGCGGGAGGCCGTTGAGCGACGGGATCACGTGCGCAAGGCCGAGAAGAAGAAGTCGCTTCGCGGTGTGGCTCCTCGAGATCACGACGCACGGGCCAAGGCCCGCGTGGCGAAAATCGCAGACGGCAGATCCGGGAAACAGCTCCGTCAGATCGAGGGGCGCATCCGTCAGGCCCGGGAAGCCGAAGCGTCAATCGACGTCGTTCCAACATCGGAGCTTGGTATTCGCGTGAACGGGTCGACATCGTCCCGAAACACCCTGCTTCTCGAAACGGCCGGATCGCTTCCCCTCGGCAACGGGCGGTTGCTGACGTACCCGGACCTCGTCATGCAGCCGTCCGATCGCATTGCGCTCACCGGACCGAACGGGTATGGGAAGAGCACGCTGGTGCGCCACCTCGTGTCGTCCCTCTCGCTGGCCGACGATCAGTATGCGTACATCCCACAGGAGATCCCGGCCGAACGGGCGAAACTGATTCTCGACCAGGCGCGCAAGCTGTCAGGGGATCGGCTCGGTCGCACGATGGCCTGGGTTCGTCAACTGGGCTCGCCGCCGGAACGGCTTCTGGACTCGGCGCTGCCGAGCCCGGGTGAGGTCCGCAAGCTCCTTCTGGCCCTGCGGTTGGCCGGAGACCTGCACCTGATCGTGATGGACGAACCGACGAATCACATGGACCTCCCATCCATCGAGTGTGTGGAATACGCCCTGCGCGACTTTCCGGGGGCCCTGCTTCTTGTCAGTCACGATCAACGATTCCTGTCGTCGCTGACGAATGTGGATTGGTCAATCAAGACCGCCGGGGCGGACGGGCGACAGGCCGTTCTCAGTGTTCATCAACGGCGCCCGTAGTCCGGGCTTCCATCCGAAAGCGCGCCATGCCGTACGATAGCACAGTACGGGAGGTCGTGATGAGCAACCCGGTTCCAAGGAACGATCCTCCGGACGCGAACGACGTACGCTCCGTCTGGGAGGCAAACGCCAAGTTCTGGGACGGCTACTTCAAGGAAGGGAACGAGTTTCACGACCGGCTTGTCCGACCGGCTGCGGAGTTGCTGCTCCGGCTTTCGCCGGGGGAACACGTTCTGGACGTCGCTTGCGGAAACGGCGCGTTCAGCCGACAGATGGCGGATCGCGGGATACGCGTCACCGCGTTCGACTTCTCCCAATCGTTCATCGACTGTGCACGCGCTCGGTCAGCCTCGCATGCCGGTCGCATCGAGTACCGCACGCTCGACGCCACAAACGCCGACGATCTGGCCTCACTCGGAACGGCGACGTACGACGCCGCGGTGTGCAACATGGCGCTGATGGACATGTCCGACATCGATCCGCTTGCCGAGTCGATCCGTCGTCTACTCAAGACCGGCGGACGGTTCGTGTTCACGATCATGCATCCGTGCTTCAATCACGCCGGCTCCCACCTGTTTGTAGAAGAAGAGCCGAATGAGGACGGCTTCCGCGTCGTGGCCGGCGTTCGCATAACCCGGTACATGTCTGATTTCTCCTCGAAAGGGATCGGTATCCGCGGTCAGCCGGTTCCGCAGTACTACTTCCACCGACCGCTACACGCGCTTCTCGCACCGTTCCTCGCCCGGGGCCTGGCAATGACCGGACTGGTGGAGAAGTCGTTCGCCGGACAGCCGGACGTGCGGCCGACGCCGTCGTGGGATCACGTCCCAGAGATACCCGCCGTTCTGGGGGTTCGCTTGGACCGCATCGCAGGATCGTGACGTTCGGTTGCGCTAGCTTTGCGCGGCGATTACGGCCGAACACTCAGTTGCGAACGATACCTTTACGCCTGAGAATCCCGCTCGAAGGAGAATCTCGCGTTCCTCATCGACCGAGCACGGGATATCGATGTGCCGGAGACCCTCCCGATCGAATGCCCCGGCACTCGGATGCTGCGTTCGTAGCCGCACTGCCTCGTCGCTGTCGACAATGTAGTCCGCGTTGACGAAGACGCCGCCGGGATGAAGCGCCATCCGAATCCGGTGGTACAGCTCGGCCTTCACGTCGGGGAGCCAGTGATGTAGCGCCATCACGGAAATTGCAGCATCGTACTCCGCCGCCCCGAGGTCGATATCGAAGAACGACCCGTGGATCAGGCGAATCTGCTCGCAGCGACTGGTGTATCGCTGCCGCAGCTGATCGAGCATTCCCTGCGACAGATCGATCCCGGTGACCCGTGCCTGCGGAATCCGCTCGAACACAGCAGCAAGCTCGAGGCCCGTGCCGATCCCCAGGTCGAGGATCGACGTAACGGGCGACGATGCTTCGATCGCACGCGCCGCCGCGCGGTAGAACGTGTTGAACTCCTCGACGTTTGCCTGCATGTGGTCGTCATAGCCGTCGGCTCGCGCGTCGAAGAACTCGCCCATCGGTTCGGGCTTCCTTGTAAGCGACATGCGTATCGTCTGTTCCTTTCGCTTTCGGGTACAGCAAACGACCCGTGCACGCGGAGTTCTCGGTGCCCTACCGAGCGGCAAGGCGAGCCGACAGTGCTGCAATGAACCGCTCGTTCTGCACCGGTGTTCCGATGGAGATGCGAAGGTGCTCGGGCAACTCGTACGCCGAGCACGGCCGAACGATCACCCCGTCGCTCAGAAGCTGCTTCTGAATCGTGAGGGCGTCCGGGCCGATGCGGACGAGAACGAAGTTCGTATGGCTCTCGGCGTAGGTCAATCCCATACGATCAAACGCGCGACACAACTGCTGCCGACCTGCCCTGTTCGCTGCCACCGACTGCTTCAGGAACGCACGGTCCTGAAGTGCTGCGATCCCGGCCGCCTGGGCGACAACAGAGACGTTGAACACCATCTTGACTTGCATCAGCGTGGACACGATCTCCGGTGCGGCAAACGCGTAGCCGAGGCGAATCCCCGCAAGTCCGTACACCTTGGAGAAAGTACGAAGGACAACCACGTTCCTTCGCCCCTCACGAACGTAGGCGAGCGAGTCGGGAAACGCGTCGGAGTCGACCATCTCCACGTACGCCTCGTCGATCACGAGTAGGACGTGCTCGGGGACCCGCCGGATCATCCGATTCACCGCGTCGGCGGTCACGATGGTTCCAGTGGGGTTGTTCGGGTTGCAGACGACGACCATTTTCGTCTTCGGCCCGATCGCGTCGGCCATGGCATCAAGGTCCAGCCGCATCGCGGCATCGAGCGGTGTCTTGCGTAGCACCGCCCGCATCACGTTCGCGTACACGTCGTAGATGGGGAACGACGACCGACTGACAATCACCTCGTCGCCATCGTCCAGGTACGCCATCGCAAGCTGAAGGATCAGATCGTCGGCTCCGCTTCCGACCGCCACCTGGTCCCGCAGGAGCTCGAAGTGCTCGCCGATGGCTGTGCGTAGGTCGTAGCTGGCAGCGTCGGGATACACGTTCACTGTCGAGGCGGCGTTGCGAATCGCAGCCAATGCTCTTGGGGACACGCCGAGCGGATTCTCATTGGACGCAAGCTTGATCACATCGTCAAGTCCCATCTCCCGCTTCACCTCGTCAATCGGCTTACCGGAAACGTACGGCCGGATGGCCTTCAATCCGCGCTGCGGCGTCGGCGATTCTCTCATCGAACGCTCCTCCCCTCTCCTCGATTGCATCGTCCCCCTTCGCGCACCAACCGCGCATCGGCAACCCAGTACCCATCTCGACCGGCAAACACCGGGTTCAGATCGAGTTGTGCGATGTCTTCGACCTCGAATGGCAGACACGAGACCCGTGAGACGAGCGCCGCCAGCCGGTCGAGATCGCACGGCGGTCGACCGCGCGCTCCGCGAAGAAGGGCGTTTGCCTTGAGTTCGTCGAACATCTGCAACGCAACGTCCTCGCGCACCGGCGCCACCCGAAACGACACGTCCCGCAGAATCTCGGTGAAGATTCCACCCATCCCGACAGCGACGACCGGACCGAACTGCGGGTCACGCGACAGTCCGACCAGCACCTCGACCGCGTCGTGCACCATCGGCGTCAACAACACGCCCTCGAATCCCGGAAGCACCGACAGCCGAGTGAACGTGACACGTACGGCGTCAGCACCGTTTGCGCCAAGTTCAACGCCGCCGGCGTCGGTTTTGTGTAGGATTTCGCGGCTGACCACTTTGATCGCCACCGGCGTGCCGAACCGCTGTGCCGCGTCAACCGCTTCAGTGGCCGTATGCGCCCACACTCGTGGAATTACGCTGACACCTCGCTGTTCGAGCCAGTCCATGAGTTCCGGCTCCAGCGGCGCACCGTCCCAAGGAAGTGCCTCCGATGGCGACCCTGACGGCTCGATCCCCTCCGGCCGCCGTGTTCCGAAACCTACCGTGGCAAACGCCGCCAGCGCCTGGACCGCGCGTTCGCCGGACGCGAAGTTGGGAACCCCGCCGGATGCCAACGCCGGCAATGCCGCTTCCACCGTGCGTCCGGCAAGGAACGATGCCGTCACAGGCTTTCCCGATACACGAGCTGCGTCGACAATGCCGCGGGCGATCGGTGCCGCGTCGAGATACGGCGTGTTAACGTCGATCGCCAACGCCACGTCGTACTCCTCGCGCAGCACCTCGACCAGCGTGTTGCGGACGGTCTCCTCGTTTGCCTGCACGGTGAGATCGAACGGATTCCCAAGCGCGCACACCGGCGGAAGTTGCGCCGCCAGTCGAGCGCGCAGGTCATCGGACGGCCGCGACACGTCGAGGCCGACCGCCTCCGCACGATCGGCCGCCAGCACGCCGGGACCGCCGGAGTTCGTAACGATGGCCAGCCGGCGCCCGTGCATCGGCGGGAGAGACACGAACGCGCGACACAGATCGAACATGTCCTCGACTGCGTCGACACGAATCGCCCCGCACTGCCGGATCGCCGCGTCGTACACCGCATCCGATCCGGCCATCGACCCGGTGTGGCTGAGCGTTGCCCGCCCGCCAGCGTCGGAGCGTCCGGACTTGAGGACGATCAGCGGCTTCGTCGCTGCCAGCCGCGATGCTGCTTTGAGAAACCGCCGTCCGTCGGACACCGTTTCGATGTACAGACAGACAACCCGTGTATCGTCGTCCTCGCGTAGGGCATCGAGGAAGTCGATCTCCGTCAGGTCGACCGCGTTGCCGTACGACACAAACTTCGAGAATCCAACCCGCTGATCCTCGGCCCAACTCAGTACGGCACCGCCGAGTGCACCGCTTTGCGATACGAACGCCACGTCGCCCTGGGGTGGACGGGTTTCGAGGGTGGGAAACAGATTCCACTTCGTGTTGACCACTCCGGCGCAGTTCGGCCCGACAAGCCGTATCCCGTGCCGGGCGGCGACGCTGCGGAGCGCCGCTTCCTCGTCGATCTGTCCAACTTCCGAGAATCCCGCGGTGATAATCACCGCGACGTGCACGCCGGCCGCCCCGGCATCCTCAAGGACGTCTGCGACCGTGGCCGCCGGACTCGCGATCACCGCGAGATCGATCGGGAGCGCAAGCGTTCCGCACTCCGAGAACGACTGGATCCCACGCACATCGTCCGTTCCTGTTCCACTCGGGTTCACCGCAACGACGTTTGGAAACCCACCGGCAACGAGTTGGTCGATCAGGACGCGCGCAATCTTTCCCGGCGAGACCGATCCTGCGACGGCGACACCTCGCGGCTCGAACAGCGCCCTAGCCCACGGCATCGCGTGTTTCCTCCGAACGTCCGTCGGCCGGGAGCTGCTGGGTCCACGATCCGCTGAACCCAAACTGGAACGCGGCCGCGTTTGCCTCAGCCGCCTTGGGCCACCGATCGCGAACAACGCGCTCGACAATCTCCGGATCGAGAATCGCCGCGAGCTGCCAACACGCACAGAGTGCGCCCAGACAGACGATGTTTGCGGTTGCCGGCCAGCCGGCAACCGTCGGCCGCGTCGCCGGATCGATCCACCGAACGCGAAGGGCGCTGTCGACCAGTCTCTCGACGACCCGTTCTCGTGACGGGTACTCGTCCCGTCCGAGAAGCGCCCCCGCCGGGAGCCACACGTGGTCGTACAGGAGCACGGTTCCGCCGGGGCGCGCGAGATCGAGAGCCCGCAGAGCTTCGGATCGCTCCATCGCCAGCACGATATCCGCCGTTCGCGGCGCAATGCGCGCTCCGCCCGCTCGACCGAGTCGAAGCTCCGCCTTGACCGCGCCACCGCGCTGCGCCATCCCCTTCGTCGGAACCAGCGAGGCCGATACATCGATCCAGAACGCCGATCGAGTCAGAAGATCCGCAACAGTCAGCACGCCTTGTCCGCCCACGCCGAGAAGCACCACGTCGCACGCGTTCATCGGTCGCCTCCTCGCGTGTCCGCCCAGCCGAGCGCTTGCGGAGGACAGAAGGAAACGCACAGCCCGCATCCGTTGCACAAGGCAGGATCCACGGCAATGACCTGCCGTCCTGGAGAGCCATCGCCGGTTTCAGCGAACGATAGGCCGAGTGCCGGGCAGCCGGTGACCTGGACACAGCGTCTGCAGAGGATGCACGCCTCCGGATTGACGACGACGCGCCGTTCGGCCACTCCCCAGCGGCGCGCTTGGATCGCGCATTCGCGCTGCGCGAGGATCACGCTCACACCCGCCGCAGAATCACTGTCCTTGAGGCGGTCCACGCTACGCTGCAAACCGCGCAGCACGGCGGCCGACGTCGCCTCGAGGTCGTACGGGTCGACGATCTCCAGCACGTCGGGGCCGAGACCACGCAACACCGCTTCCAGGTCGACGCGTCGACCTTCGTTCTGGTACGCGTCGGCCGTGCCGGGGTTCACCTGCATCCCGGTCATGCTCGTCCATCCGTTATCCATCACCACGAGGGTCAGCGGCGTTCGATGCTGGATCGCGTTGATCAGACCGGGGATTCCGCCGTGGAAGAACGTCGAGTCGCCGATCGTGGCAATCACCGGCGTCTTGACGCCGGCGTGTGCATACCCCTGCGCGAGGCTGACGCTCGACCCCATCGACACCTCGGTCCACAGAAGGTCAAACGGTGGGTTCATCCCGAGGATCGTGCACCCGATGTCCCCGGTGACGACGACCTCGTCCTTCGACAGCCCGGCATCGCGGATCGCCCGCTCGATCGCCAGGTACGTCCCGCGATGCGGGCACCCGGCACAGACCGTTATGGGACGAGGAATGGGTCGGCCTGTGCTGGAGAGAACGGCCTCTGGCCGTTCTCCGTTAGGGCTGATCACCTCTGGTGATCGCCCGGCAAGGCCGGAGCTATCGCTCCGTACGGCAGAGCTCAATCCCCGCACGATCTCCGGCACGCCGATCTCACCCGTTCGCTCGAACGTGCCGTCGAGCGTACCGGCGATCCGCCCATTCCACCCGGTCCGTTGCGCCAACACGTAGAGCGCCCGTTCGACGTATGGCTCCAGTTCCTCGGCCACGATCACGGTGTCGCACGCCGCAAGCAGCCGGACCGCCAGTTCGTCCGGGAACGGAAGCGATGCCGCAAGCTCCAAGACGGACACGGAATCGCGTTCGATCCGCGCGGCATCGAGCGCCTCGTCCAGACACGCGCGAACCGCGCCGCCGACAATCAGCCCAACACGCGTATCCGTCTTCGACAGGCGAAGCACGTTCAATCCGCGATCGGCGATCCACCGCCCCGCCGCATCGAGCCGGCGCAGCAGCGCCTGATGCTGGGTGATGCAGATGGCCGAGCCCGCCTTGGTATACCGCGCGATGTCTTTCTCCAGAACCAGCGGGCGATCCGGCGACGGTTTGTCCGTATCATCGATCGACACCGGCGCGTGGGTCAGCGCAACCGCCGTGGTCGAACGCAGGAACACCGGCGCTCCAACCGCTTCCGACAGCTCGAACGCCTCCCGTACGAGTCGATAGGCATCGGCCGGCGTTGCCGGTTCGAGCACCGCCAGGCCGGACATCTCGGCGAATCCCCGTGTGTCCTGCTCGGCCATTCCCGCACTCACGCCGGGATCGTCGGCCACGTAGATCACAAGGCCGCCGTTGGTGCCGGAGTATGCAAACGAGATCAGCGCGTCGTACGCAACGTTGACCCCGGTCATCTTCATCGTAACGAGCGCTCGCTGGCCGGCCCATGCCGCTCCGGCTGCAATCTCCAGCGCCACCTTCTCGTTCGCCGACCACTCGACGTGTCGACCGGGAAGGTCAAGCGACAACAGATGCGCCAGGCAACCCGTCGACGGCGTGCCCGGATACCCGGTCGCAACCTTCACTCCGGCGCACAGCGCCCCGCGAGCGACCGCCTCGTTGCCGGTAAGAATGAGTCTAGGCACGTTTCTCCTTCTTCTCGGCTGCCCGATCGAGCGCGTCCAGCACGCGCTCGGGTGTGAGCGGGAGATCGTGCACACGAGCGCCGATGGCGTCGGCCACCGCGTTCGCCACCGCGGGTGCCGCCGGTGTCAGCGACGGCTCGCCGATGCCCTTCGCGCCGAATGGACCAATGCCGGTCCCCGACTCCAGGATGATCACCTTCGTGGCCGGGAGATCGACCGTCGTTGGAATCAAGTACTCGGCAAACGACGGGGTCTCGATGAACCCGTCGCGAAACCGGAAGTCCTCCATCAACGCGTACCCCAGTCCCTGGTGACTGCCTCCCGCAATCTGGCCGTGCACCGCCGACCGGTTGATCGCGCGACCGATGTCGTGGCAGGCCGCGCTCTTCAGGAGCTCGATCTGACCGGTCTGGGTATCCACAGCCACTTCAACCGCCTGCGCGCCAAACGTGAAGTCGGGCCAGATGTCACCCTGACCGTTCTCGTCCAGCCCGTCGACAAACGGCGCATTGAACTGCGCCAACTCCGACAGCGCGATCCCCTCGCCGGCGCACAACTTCGCCAGTGCGGCCAGCTCAATCGATCGCACACCGTCGCCCGAGAGCGCCGCTTCGAGTTCCGGCCCCGAGTAGTCGGCCTTGACGAAGGCGAACCCGTGCGCCAGATCGATAACGTCGGGTGTAACGCCGAATGCGACGGCCGCCCTGTTCACCAGGTTCTCGCGAACCGTTTGGGCGGCTCTGCAAACCGCGTTCCCCGACATGTACAACTGCCGGGTCGCCGTCGACGTTCCCGCCAGCGGGGTCAATGCGGAATCCGTCGCGTACACCGTCATTCGATGAAGCGGGATCCCAAGGATCTCGGCCGCAATCTGGCACAGCGAATTCGACTGGCCGGCGCCGATGTCGGGCACGCCGCAGCGGATCACACCCGAGCCATCCTGTTCGACGCCGACCCACGCGCGGGAGGTGTCGTGGAACCACATGATTCGCCCGTAGCTTTGCATGTAGCTGGCGAACCCTCGCCCGACCTTTCGCGTCGCCGTGTCCGACGTCCGCTCGCCGAGCGCGTGCAGCGCTCGCGTTGCCGTCTCTTCCAGCCACGCCGCGGATTTCACCGTCTGTCCGGTTCCGGTCGCGTCTCCGGTAGTCAGGTAGTTGGCCCGCCGCACGGCTAGTGGGTCAAGGTCAAGAGCCTTGGCAATTTCATCCATCTGCTGCTCGTACGCCACCGCTGCCTGGGCCGCTCCGAACCCGCGAAATGCACTGGTAAACGTCTGATTCGTTGCCGCGGCCACGCTGTCCACGCGCAGGTTGTCGATCTTGTACGGTCCGGCCGCCGTCGCTGTCGCGTACAGGAGCACGTACGGCGTGAGGTACGGATACGCACCGGAATCCGCAACCAGACTGATGTGCGAAGCGGTGATCCGTCCGTCTTTCGCAACGCCGGTTCGATGCGTAATCGAAAACGGATGTCGCTTCGACGTTGCCGCGAACGCTTCCTCCCGCGTGTAGACAAGCTTCACCGGCCGCCCGGTCTTCTGCGTGAGAAACGCGAGGAAGATCTCCACCGTAACGTCTTCCTTGCTGCCGAACCCGCCGCCGACCATCGTGCCGCGAACGCGAATCTTGTTCTGCGGCACGCCGACCGCGCGAGCCACCGTACGGAAGTGCTCCACAACCTGGGTGCAAACCCGAATGTTGATCACACCCTGCTCGTCGGTCCACGCAACGCCGGCGTCCGGCTCGAGGTACGCATGTTCGATGAACGGAACGGTGAACGTGTTCTCCACGATGGTTTCCGCTTCGTCCATTCCGGCATCCACGTCGCCCTTTTGGATCGTGTACCGCGCGACAACGTTGTCCGGCTCGAACAGGATCGGAGCCCCCGGCTTCATCGCCTCGTGGGGATCGAACACCGCCGGACGTTCCTCGAAGTCGATCTCGATCGCTTCCAGGGCGCGCTCGGCAATCGACAGGGTCTCCGCCGCGACGAGCGCGATCGGCTCTCCAACGTACCGGACGATGTCCAGCGCGAGCACCGGCGCGTCGGACCCGGTCCGTGCGGCCCGGCCGGTCTGCCCCGGCATGTCGGTGTTCAGCTTCGCCCCGCGAACGTCCTCGCCGGTCAGCACGCAGGCAACTCCGGGAAGCGCCCGCGCCTTCGATACATCAAGACGGGCAATGCGGGCACTGGGGACCGGGCTGCGCAGCACCTTGGCGTGCAGCATGCCGGGAAGCGAGAAGTCGGCGGCGTATTCGGTAGCCCCGACCGCTTTGCCCAGCGCATCGACCCGGCGCAGCGGCTTACCAAGCTGGTGAAGCGGCGGCAGATCCACCTCTGGCAACGGTTTCGGTTGCACGTTCTCTAGCATCCCGCACCCCCTCCGTTTGCCTGTCCATCGGGTACCGAAATCCCTCTTCCGCCCTGGGATTCTCGCCCGTCCTCGCTGTGCGAGGACGCAGGGATCGAGGCCAGATCGCGAAGCCGCTTCGCCGCCAGGCGAACGGCGCCGACGATCTGCCCGTATCCCGTGCAACGACACAGGTTCCCCGACAACGCGTCGCGGATCTCCGCTTCGGTTGGGTCCGGGTTCCGATCGAGCAGCGCCTTCGTCGCGATCACCATGCCCGATGTGCAGAATCCGCACTGCACACCGCCCGAATCGGCGAATGCCTCTTGAATCACATGCGGGGCGTCCATCGTTCCGAGGCCGCGATTGGTCACAACCTCGCACCCGTCGGCCTGCCACGCAAGCACCAGACAGCTGTTGACCGCGGTGCCGTTAAGCAGAACGGCGCACGCGCCGCAGTCTCCCTGTTCGCATCCGCTTTTAACGTCCGTGTACCCCAGGTCGCGCAGTACGTCGAGCAGGATTGCGCTCGACTCGCTCTCCACATCGTGAATCCGTCCGTTGACCGTCAATCGAATCGGTCTACGCGCCATCCGCCTCACCTCCCTCGGCGACCCGTTCCAGGCTCCGGCGGACCAGCACGTCCACCTCACGCTTCCGATACGTGCCCGAACCGCGTACGTCGTCGATCGGCCGTGCTTCGTCCGCCGCAAGACGTGCTGCGTTGGCGATCGCATCCGCAGACCATGTCCCTATACCCAGCTCTTCCTCGGCACGGCGAACACGCAGCGGCGTCGGCGCGACGGCGCCCAATGCAATGCGCGCCGAGCCGTCGGACGGCATGCGCGCCACCGACGCGCTCACCACGGTGATCGCATCGGCCTTGCGAAGCCCAAGTTTCTCGTACGCCCACGGCCGTTCGTCTGCGATCGAGATCCGAATGCTCGTGAGAAGCTCGTTCGCCTGCCGGACCGTCTTTCCCGGGCCGAGGAAGAACTCCGCCAACGGCAGACGGCGTAGACCGATCGTCGACCGAAGCTCGACGACTGCATCCAAGACGAGGAGCGGGCCAGCCATGTCGGCCGCGGGCGACGCGTAGGCAAGGTTGCCGCCGACCGTCGCTCGATTGCGCACCAGCGGCGCGGCGAAACTGCGGCACGCCTTGCGCAAGATCGGCGCGTAGCGTGCGACCTCTTCGCTGTCGAGGATCTCGGCGATTCGGGCCATCGCACCAACGACCAGTTCGCTTTCCTCAATCCGGATCGCTCGAAGCTCCGCAACCCGTGAAAGGTCGATCAGCGTGTCGACCGTGCATCGCCGCTTGCGTAGATCGACAAGCAGGCAGGTTCCGCCGGCAAGGGGCAACGCCTCCGGCGTTGCTACGAGAATCTCCAACGCTTCGTCGAGATTCGCCGGCTGATGAAGGTCAAACTCTGGAAGCATTGTTCCTTCTCCTCTTCTCCTCCGATTCTCGGGCGTGTGTACCGTCCACCGTCGCTGCAGGGGCCGCCAACGCTTC
>Ga0272444_10003154_pt1 | contig 15019 bp, 10 predicted proteins | sample SSMForm13_FD_201033 | JGI IMG/M metagenome (GOLD analysis project Ga0272444, IMG submission 201033) | Marine sediment archaeal communities from Little Sippewissett salt marsh, Falmouth, MA, United States - SSM-Form-13 | ecosystem: Environmental > Aquatic > Marine > Wetlands > Sediment ...
TATCGTACCCGACGGTCTGCAAGCGTCTGGATCTGGTCAACGAACTGTTGGGCAACCGTCCACGACGAGTGAACCGAGACCAGGTCCTCCGGCAAGTCGAAGCCGGGGAGATCACGGCAAGACAGGCAGCACAACTCCTGAAAGGCGGATGACACAATGCAAAGACGAATACCCATAGACGAACTGTTCAGCCATTCGGTGATGCTGGCAGCCTGCACTATCGGCTTCCTGGCGCTTTCGGTAGTCGTCGGACTGTGCTTCTACCGGCGCAACTACCTTGGCGCCAAGATACGATTCCTGTGGGCCGGCGCGACTCTTCTGGGTGCAGGGGTCATGGTCTTCAATGCATACCATCGAGGGCTGCTGCAGTCCAACGCACTGCGAAACGTCGATGAAGGCGACGCTTTGATGCTGCTGGCGAGCGTCATCGCCAGTGGACTGGTGGTTGTGCTCATCATCCCACTTGCCCTCAGGCTCTACGGAAAATGGACGGGCAGGAACCTGACCGACCAGGAGAAGCAACCGGGGATAGAGGCAGTCCAGGCGTTTCTAGGCGGAAGGACTCTCCCGCTGGCCCTTCTCGTGGCGGTTTGCCTGTGGCTGGGGTACGACTGGCCTTTCTGGCCGACGCTGCTTGGGCTGGTCGCGTTGGTTGTCTCTTACCCGTTGATTAACACCCTCCTTAATACGCCTGACACTGCCGGGGCGGGACAGGCGTCGGCTTATTCTGAAGACGTTTCCGACGAGCGTGACAGTGTGATGAAGCTTCTGGAGGAAGAGAAGATAAGCGCCGAAGAGGCAGCAGAGCTGATATCGGCCTTGGGAACTGGCGCCGCCCCGGCCGGGCTTGCCGGGCAAAGCCCTGCGTTGACGGGCGGGGCTCGCAAGGCGGCCATCATCGGGGCGGTGCTGGTAGCCGTAGGTTTCTTCCTGCCTTGGTTCAGCGTGGACGTGGGCAAGGAGATGTCCCGCATGCAGAAAGGCCTGTGGTCTTCGATGAAGGGCTTCACTCCGCCTGGATTCAATGCCCACGCTCCACAGATGCCACCTGAGGCCATGCCCACGCCCGCTCCATCGGGTGTAATCACGCGAGCGGCAGGTCCTGACATCGACAAGGGCCTGGGATGGGTCGTCCTTCTGGGCGCGACGGGCGCGGCCTTGCTCCTGTTCCTACCGACAAAGCTCACTGCCAAGCAGACCCAGATGATATGCCTGGCAGTGCTGGCGTTCGGAGGATTGGTGATCGCCTATATTCTCACCGAGGGCGAGATAAGGCACGCGAGTGTAGGAATCGTCGCCGTGGGGATCGGATACGCGATCCAGTTTGCTGGCGTGGCTTCGGCTCGCAGATCACCAACTGGCGCAGCGCCGGAGGCCTAGAACTGGTGGTCGCGGCCTCGGGCTTACCTTCTATCCTTGCCAAATGTCGGACGCGGCGACGCGGGAAGGACTATCCTGGACCTTTGCTGGTCGGGAAGGGCCGCCTCGACGGTCCTGATCTTTCCGTCAACGGTGCTTCTAAGCCTTTCCAGCTTCTGCACATCCTGCGGAGACCTGACCTGGCCGGCGCCCTGCATCTGCCCGACGCGGCTGTCGGCAAGCAGGCGAGGATATCTACGGGTCAACTCGATCGCCATCTCCAGGCTGCGAGCCGACTCTTTCAGGCACAGCAGTTGCTTCCTGGTGGGTTCCCTGTCGGTTCCCAAGGTCTGGGCCTCGGACCACTTGTCCAGAGCTCGCTTGCGGGAACCCTCGAAGTTCACCACCGCCTGCTTGAGTTCCTTGTCTCGCAGAGACCAGAGCACCTTGCCCTTTGAGGAGAGTTCTCTCCATTCGCTCAGGCCGAGTGCCTCGTTGGCTTTTTCAATAGCCGGAGCGGTCCCGACCGCCAGGCCGCAATCGACCGCCTCCTTGCCCGCAAGAGTCAGAACCGCGCCCTTTCGCTTCAGCACCTTCCCGCCCGTTCCCTCGACGATCTTGGTCTTTCCGTCGGCTTCCTTGACGCTCAAGGCGATATCCGTGCGCATCATACCCTCTATCAATAGCGGATCATGCCCAGCCGCCGCGGCAGAAGCGCGGAAACGCGCCCTCTCGAAGGATTCCAACTTGGCGGTGATGTTCTTTGGGGTCTTGCCCGGGCCGTTCTGGTAGACGACGCAAGCGCCCATGATCCCGGTCGGTGAGATCACGATCTCCTTGCAGGCCATCGAGAACAGCGCCGCGCAGGAGCCCGCCTGGTCCACATAGGCTGCGAAGCGCAGGTCCGGGTATCGCGTCAGCGTCCTGAGCATCTTGGCCAGTTCTTCCGTGTACCCGCCATAGCTGTCAATCTCGAACAGCACTACGGTGGGTTGGGCCTTGGCAGCTACTTCCAGGGATTTGCTGAGCACCTCGTCGGTGATCTCCAACCCGAACGTGCCCTTGATGGGAATCACGAAATACGTCGGACCCGTTTGCTTCTCTTCCTTGGGTTCCGCCGGCTTGGTTTGCGGCGTTGCCGCCACCACCGGACCTTTGCGGATTTCCTGCACCTCGGCCGCGCCGAAGCTTGTGGTCGCCTTCATTCCACCCTTGATCACCTTGAAAACGACAGTCAGCTCGTCCTGGTTCTGAACGTAGCCTTCGAAGCTGCGCCCGTCCTTGAGCACGAGCGTATCGGCAGATGCGGCCGAACATACCGCGAGCACCAATGCCATGGCCAGGTAGCTTCTGACATCCATCTTCTTTCCTCCCCAATCCGAAATTGAGACCATTTTACAGTCCATCTAACAGTTTGGTAAGTATATGCTCACATCGGTAGCTTGTCTCGGCAAATCGCCATAAAAGGCAAAGCCGCGCGCCCTTTTGTCCGGCAGCGAGCAGTGGGATGACTCCGGCCAGGCAGCGGGGTATGCTAGAATAGCTGGCCCGGCGGACGGGCACGCTGGAGTGATCGCCCGCCGGACCGACCCGTTAAGGCAAACAAATTCCTCGACCTTTAAGGGTCATCGGTCATTTGCGATGAGCGCTGCCACAAAATCGCGGCTGCTGTTGCTGATTGCGATGAATTTGTCAATCTGCGCATCGGCGTTCGGGAAGCATCAAGCCGCTCTGGCTACCAGCGCGCCCACAACCAAACCCATGCGGACTGTCTTCGCCGTAGTGCTGGATTTCAACGGTCCTGAAGGCGGCCGCCTTGCCGACAGCGTCCGCCTGCGACTGCGTAATGTCAGCTCGTTCGACGTGCTCGACCGTATCTCAACACAGGAAGCTTCCGGACCCGTCGGAACCGAGACCTCGCGCAAGCAGGTTGCCAAGCTGATGGGGCAACTCGCCTCCGAGATAGCCGTCTGTGGCAGTGTCCACAGATCGGGCGCCAAGGTAAGCGCCAAGGTACACTGCCTGGACGCCCGAGGCACGGCGCCGGTCTGGTGGTCAAGGACCTTCACAAACGATAGCCCGCGCTGGCGGGCGGTGATATCGAAGGGAATCGTCGAGGCCGTTACCGGCAGCTCGCTTTGGGTTCCGCCTCAATACGGACACGAGAGCGAACCGGCGAAGTTTGCCAAGCCGCTGAACGTCAACGGCAGCTTCGAGGCAGGTTGGAAGGGATGGGACAGGCCCGACGGTGTGAGCACGTTCATCGAGCCCGGACCGGCGGGCAGGGCAAAGGTGCTGAGGATCCGGAACGATCTGGCCAGGGATCCGTGGCTGGCGTGGCGCAGAAAACTGATGCTCGGACAGGCCGATCCGCACAAGCCGCCGGAAATCCCGCCAGACACCAGCTACGCTTGCGTCGCAGGCCTGGAGGGAGTGCACTACAACAGCGAGTGGATCAAGGCAACGCCGGGACGGCGATACTGGCTGGTCTGCGACGTCATGCCGGCGGGGGGAACGCCCAAGGTTTTCGTCAAAGGCTTCCGCAAGACGCCGTACGCCTTGGACGGCTTGGCTGAGACATCCCTTGCCGATATGGACATCACACCCGAGCAGTTCGCGTCCATGACCGCCGACAAGCGGAAGCGACTCATCCAGGCCGATGCCGCCAAGCGTCCTATGCGCTACCTGAGGGAGTGCTACCGGTGGTATCTCAACATGCCCGGTGCGAAGGGCAAATGGTCACATCACGCCGCGCCTTTCCCTCCGCGCGGAGGCTTGCCGGCAAACGTCGAGTGGCTCCAGATACAGGTGTACGCCTATTGGCCGCCGGGCGAATACCTCTTTGATGACATCCTGCTCTACGCCGACCCGCGACAAACAGACCCGCTGAGCGAAGCTAAACCGCGCACGCCCAATTTCGGAAAGACAAGCGACCTCGTGGACCACCCGACCAGCAGGCCCGCGCACTAGCGGGCCAACCGTCAGGCCTCATTGAGTTTGGCCCAGGCTCGCACGAAGTATAAACTGTGTAGATGAACTCATCGCGCGGTTTCCGCTGAAAGGAGCGGCTTCATGTGGACCAGGCCTTACGGGAAGACGGACAAACAAATCTCAGCAGTGAGCTTCGGGGGAATGCGTTTTGCGGACCCTGCCAAGATAGACGAGATGGCTGAGATTGTCACCTACGCGCACTCAAAGGGAATCAACTACTTCGACACGGCCCCCTACTACTGCGACGACAAGAGCGAAGATATTATGGGCGCAGCGTTCAAGCAGATGCCGCGAGACAGCTTCTACGCCTCGACCAAGTGCAGCGCCGCCCAGGGCGCAAAGCTGAGAGAGAGCCTGGAGAACTCGCTCAAGAGGCTCAACATAGACCGGATAGATTTCTTCCACATCTGGTGTGTGGTCACACTGGATGCTTGGCACGCCAGGGTAGAAAAGGGCGCGGTCGCCGAGGCGATGAAGGCGCGCGACGAGGGCCTGATCGGGCACGTCGCGATTTCCTCCCACCTTCCCGGAGATGAGCTTGGCGGCGTCCTCGCCGAGGGTTACTTCGAGGGCGTTACGCTGGGCTACTCCGCGCTGAATTTTCCATACCGCCAAGTTGCACTGGATTCCGCCCGAAACCTCGGCCTGGGAGTGGTAATCATGAATCCTTTGGGCGGGGGGCTGATACCGCAGAATCCCGAGCGTCTGGACTTCATCCGCGGAAACGAAGACAAGACCGTTGTTCAGGCGGCGCTTCGGTTTGTCATATCCAACCCAGCCGTGACTACCGCACTGGTGGGCTTTTCCAACAAACAACACGTGGACGAAGCGGTCGAGGCCGTCGAGAGCTTCAGACCATACCCGCCCGAGCACGTTGACGCGCTCAAAGAGAAGATACTCGATATCTTCGACGGCCTGTGCACCGGCTGCGGCTACTGCATCCCTTGCCCCGAGGGCGTGCCCATTCCCAAGCTGATGGACGCTTACAACCACAAGTTGCTCGGGTCGAAGGCGACGATTCAGCAACGGTTGAACTGGCACTGGAACCTCAAGGCCGACGCCGCCAAGGCGTGTACGCTGTGCGGCCAATGTGAGCAGAAGTGCACGCAGCATCTCCCGATCCGCGATCGCATCAAGGAGATTGCGGCCCTGGCCGAGCAGGAAGAAGGTGACTGAGGCTTGCGCTGAATCTGATCGATCCCCCCAGCCGGGCCATCCCTGCGGACATCGGCGCGGAAACACCAACTGCATTGGGCACTATTGCCCGCTTCTGCCCTTGTCCGCCTTGGTTCTCCAAATGTCACTCGCGAGTGGCCCGCTCGATCCGGATCACTTAAAGGCTTTCGCTTAAAGGTGATGCAACTGGCAGCTTCCAAGAGAGCCTTCAGCCCGCAACTTTTGGCATGCCAAGTGCAATATGCCCTGTCGAGAGCAGTGGCCGAGAAGGCATCCGGTTGGCAAGGAGACGGGCCATGTTGCGGAGCGAACAGAACCGACGAAACGCGAAGCTGATGCCCGTCACCTTCATTGCGTACGCCGCCATCTCAAGCCTTCCGCCAACGTGAGTGCGTTGCGCGCCTGCGTAGGCGCGATCAAATAGTCGGCCAGCACAGTGATCAGGACTTGCAGCCTTCTGTGTTGGACATCCCGGCGACGGTTGACCGCTCGCCGGGCTTTTTTCGCGCGGGCCTGCAAGATCGACGGACGGGCTTATGCCGTTTCCAGATCAATGGTCCGCTGGAAGGGCCTTTATCGTCGGCTCGGATTCGCCGACGTCGATCATCCTGCTTTTGAGTCTGGCAGCCATTTCCGCGCGGATGCCCGCGTAGTCCGGATCGCCGACCAGATTGTTCCGCTCGTGGGGATCGGCATCGAGATCGTAAAGGAAGTCCTCGACATAGACGTCGCTGTCGGGGCAGTCGCCGTCCTTGTCGGGTGCGCGGACGGAGTACTTCCACCTGTCGGTCCTGACGGCCCGGCCGCAATGACTTTCGCTTATCTGGACGAAGACATCATCCGGCCAGTCATCAGGCGCTCCCGACAACAGTTCCTGCAAAGCCCTGCCGCGGAAGTAGGCTGGCCGGTCCACTCCCGCCGCAGCCAGGATGGTCGAAGGCAGATCAATCAGACTCGCAAGCTGGTCCACCTGCTTTCCCCCGCCAAAGCCGGGTCCTGTGAAAACCATCGGAACGCGGATGCAGCCTTCGTGGCAGGACCGCTTGTACTCGCCGTTGCGCGTGCGGAAGTGCGATCCGTGATCGCTGGCGAATATCAGCAAGGTGTTGTCGGTCAAGCTAAGTGAGCCCAACTCGCTACGGACCCGTCCGAGATTCTCATCGAGGGCGTTAATGCAGCCGAGGTAATCGGGATACTCCTCAGCCCAGTCGCCGTCGGCGCCGGCGAGGTCACCGGGGACCGTGAAGCCCTTCCATTTCTCCTTCGAGCCTCGGGGGCCTTCGTAGTGTCCATGGTCGTTCTGGTGATGCGGCTCGATGTAAGAGGCGAACAGGAAGAACGGCCTATCGCCATGTCTTGTCCGCAGATACTCCAGCACCCAGTCCGTCTGCGCATCGGCGCGGTATCTGCCGGGAGGGAAATCTCGCCGGTTCCCGTCCCCATCGAACATGTGCCCGTCGTAGCTGTGCGAGGTGAACTCCAGCACGTCCGACGCCAACCAATGGTCAACATACCCGCCGCGACGCTCTACCGGCACGGGCCTGGTGCGGAAGTCGTTGGCTTCTCCTCGCGGGCCGAAAGACGCCAGATGCCATTTGCCGATGTAGCCCACTTCATAACCCGCCGCCGAGAGCATCTTCGCGATGGTGGGCTCGTCGATCGGAAGCAGTCGATGGTTGGTGTGCACGGCGACTTCCGTTGGATACCGTCCGGTTTGTATTGCCGCCCTGGCCGGCCCGCAGACGGGCTGGCATGTGAAGGAGCGACGGAACATCACCCCCTCGGCCGCCATGCGGTCGAGATTCGGCGTGACGTCCATCGGCTGACCATAGCATCCGCAGGTATCCCATCGCTGCTGGTCGGTGAAGAACACAATTATGTTGGGTCTTTCAGCCATGGCATACTCCTAGTATCAGGTTAAGTCGGCACTCAGGCGGGTGTCAACCCGTCTGTCTCCTAACCAAGCAGAGGTCACCCTGACCCCAGATGAGGCTGAGGGAAGCTCACAGAATGCCCCTGACAGGCAGCTATTGGGAAGAGATCGATCTACGCTCCGTCTCCGTCGTCAGGTCTTAGGCGAAGTGCGGCAGGAGGTCATTCCGCGCTTCTCCAGGTAGCGCTGGTGATACTCCTCCGCCTCGTAAAATTCGCGGGCAGGGAGAATCTCGGTGACGATGGACCCGCAGTGCCTGCCCGAGCCATCCTGGCGCTGCCTGGACTGCTCTGCATCTTTGCGCTGCTGGTCGGAGTGGTAGAAGATCACTGATCGGTACTGGCTACCAACGTCGGGTCCCTGGCGGTTTGCCGTCGTAGGATCATGTACTCGCCAGAACACGTCAAGCAGATCATCGTAGCTTATCTTGGACGGATCGTACTTCACCCTCACCACCTCGGCGTGGCCGGTCCCGTCCGTGCAGACTTCCTTGTAGGTTGGGTTGACGGTGTGGCCTCCGGAGTAGCCGACCGTCGTGTCCAAGACTCCCGGCATCCGCCTGAAAGCAGCCTCGACGCCCCAGAAGCAACCGGCGCCAAAGGTGGCAATGCTTGGCGCTACCGACACACCGGGGAAGGTTCGATCCTGCGGAGGGCTTTGGTCTGTCATACGACTCGCCTTTCTGCAACCTGCGAGCCCCGCAAGCACTGCCGCCGCCAGCGCAGAAGCTGGCAACGTCCAGTGCACCGATTCTCTGCGGGGGATTCCAGCACACATGTTAAGAAAACTCAAACCAGCAACAACACTTCGACTGGGCTAGCGCCGGGTCTCGACCGTAGCTGACGGTCAAGCCTTGATCGACCGTGATCCGACTCCTATGGCCTGCTCGACCTGGTCGTGGATGTGGCGCACTACCTGAAGGTGGTGGTTGACCTGCTTACGGTAGGCGGGATTCCGGGTTCTTCGGAGTTCGCCTCTGGTCTCCACCAACTCGCTGGCAAGGACAGTCTCCAGTTCTGAAAGCTCTTCGTCCGAGACCAAAATCTGGTGTCTCATTGCATTCCTCCAGTCACGGCGTTCACAATCAGCCGCTCACTAAATCATATGCAGCCACGGCGAGGGTCCGAAGGCTTGTTCTTATGGAGCGATTTGCGGGATTTTCGCGTATAAAAAGCAGAACCTTAAGGTTACGCTGAAGTTAATGGGCATCTCAGTCGCCACATTCCGGACCGTTCTGGCAGCGCTTGTGATCCCAACAATCGCCGCGTCAGGGCTTGCCTCCAGCGCAACCCGCCCTGCCGCCAGCGGACCCGCCACAAGCTCAGCCTCCCTGGCCCAGATGGAGCACCCCGCCTCGGTGGTTTTCATGCTTTACAGGAAACTTAGCTTCATGCCGACCGGGCAAGTCTCCGCGCGGCTGAGGCAGGAGATCGCCCACTACCAGGCAAAGACGCACGACCGCCAAAGACGGGTGAGCGCCAAGTGGCTCGGCCCGGCCGATTTCAGCCGCGGACGTCAGGCCTACCTCGCCGATCTTGCTGAGGCACGGCGAATATACGACGGTGTATCTCGGTCGCGGCGTCTGACACCCAAGCAGGAACGGGCAAACGAACAGATCCGGAAAAAGGCAACGGCAAGACTTAGTGTCGCGGTCAGAAGATGGCCGGATCCGCTCCTGCGGAAGTTCCTGCTCGGCGCGGCGGCGCTGCAGATGCCCGACTATGGTAAGGCTCAGCAGATGTTCAGAAGCTGCGTCCAGGCATCCCCGCAGGTTGCGGGCTTCTGGCAGGGGCTGGCGATGGCGCTTTCCGGAAGTGGCAACCACTGCGATGCCTTGGCGGCCTTCAGCCAAGTGTTGCGTCTCAGGCCGGATTCCGACCTGGCCGTGGAGTTGATCCGACAGGCCATGGCCCGGGTCCCGGGCACACAGATAAGGCGGAAGGAGTACCTCGACGCCGTGGAACTTCTTGAAATGCAGACCGAACGCAGGCGGCGAACCAGACGCCAGCGAGGAATCACCTGGCTGATGCCGGGCGGTCGGTGGCGAGTGAGAGACGATTTCGGCTTGCCCAGGCCGGCCTATGACAGGCTCGTATTCAAACAGGCAGTCGCCGTACCCGTCGCCAGGCAAGCACTTCTGGTCGATGAGGCCGTGGTGAGAGACGCTGCGGAGGTTTTCATCCGTGTGGCGGAAGGCAAGTTTATTCCCGTTGATGTCAGGGAGCCCTATGACACATCCGGCCCCGGCGTCAAGTTCGCGCCGTTGCTCGTAGAGCGATACCGCTTCAGACCACTGAAGGCCGAAACGGACGAACCCTTGCGGGCGGGTCAGGAGGTGAAGGTCTTCGGAATGTCTGTCCTGGCGGAGATGGGCAGCGAGGTCCGGCAGTTCTCAGCCGAAGCGGTCGAACTTCCAAACGGGAACACCCCCGCTCAAATCGGCATCTCCAGGGCGCTGGCGCCGGGCGAGTCGGCAGGACCTGTGGTTACCTCTGCAGGCGAGCTGGCGGGGTTCCTTGCCGGTAAGACCGACCCGCAGGCCGAATTAGGCGGGCCCGACCGCTTCCTTCCGGTAAGCGAACTTGCGGATATCTTAAGGCAGACCCGGGTGAGAACCAGGTCATATTCGCGCAGACAATCCGCCACTGCCCCGTTTGACATCAAAGGCGATCATTTCATCGTCCTGGCGACCTTCGGAGAGCGCCTGACCGAAGACCTTACCACCGACATTCTTGCCTGGACCACCCCAGGCCGCTAGACTTCCATTGAGCCGAACCATTGCGCAGACAGGAGCAACAGATGAGTTTTCTTGATCAGGCTGACCCGCAAGTAGCCCAGATCATCCGAAGCGAACGCACTCGCCAGTGCGACACGCTCGAAATGATAGCCTCGGAAAACCATGCTTCTCCGGCAGTTCTGGAGGCCATGGGAAGCGTAATGACCGACAAGTACGCCGAGGGTTACCCCGGCAGGAGATACTACTGCGGAAATGAAAACATGGACGCTGCCGAGCAACTGGCCATCGACCGGGCCAAGGAGCTCTTCGCTTGTGAACATGCCAACGTCCAGCCCCACAGCGGAACCAACGCCAACATCGCCTGCTACATCGCCGCGTTGAGTCCAGGCGACAAGATCATGGGGATGGACCTCTCACACGGCGGGCATCTTTCACACGGGTTGCACATCAACATCTCCGGGAAGCTATACGAGATCGTCAGCTACGGTGTCGAGGACGAGACAGAGACACTGGATATGGATCACGTCCGCCAGATCGCGCTGAAGGAGCAGCCAAAAATGATCATCGCGGGGGCATCCGCCTACGCCAGGACCATCGACTTCGAGGCGTTCGGCAAGATAGCCGACGAAGTGGGCGCGCTGCTTCTGAGCGATATAGCCCACATCGCCGGGCTGGTGGTAGCCGGTCTTCACCCCACGCCCGTTCCGCACAGCGCGCTTGTGACAACCACAACGCACAAGACGTTGCGAGGACCCAGGGGCGGAGTAGTTCTCTGCCGAGAGCAGTGGGCCAAGAAGATCAACTCCGCTGTATTTCCTGGCATCCAGGGCGGACCGATCATGCAGAACATCGCAGCCAAGGCGGTGGCTTTCCGCGAGTGCCTCCAGCCCGAATTCACAGAATACTGCAAGCAGATCATAGCGAACGCCAAGGCCTTGGCGACCGCGTTGATGCAGCGCGGATGGCGACTGGTCTCGGGCGGGACGGACAACCACCTCATGCTGGTAGATCTCCGCAGCAGGCTACCGGAGACAACCGGGCGGGACGCCGCTGTGCGTCTGGCCTCGGCCGGGATAATCGCCAACTGGAACACCATTCCCAATGACCCTCGCCCACCACTTAAGGCTTCGGGCATCCGACTGGGAACGCCAGCCCTGACCACGAGAGGAATGGGCGCAACCGAAATGGAAGCGATAGCCGGATGGATCGACCAAGTGCTCGCGGCCGAGGACGATTCCCCCGTCATCTCCGAGGTGCGAGCGCAGGTAAGCGATCTGTGCAAGGCATTTCCGGTTCCGTGGGCACTGGAGGAACAGGTAGATGCGTGAGGTGTACCGGATCCTCGACGCCAACTTCAACCGCGCCACCGAGGCGCTGCGGGTGGCTGAGGACTGCGGTCGCTTCGCCCTCAACGACCCTGCCGTCACCGCGATGGCAAAGAGCCTCCGGAGCGATCTGAGGGGAGTCTATGAAGCGCTGCCGGAAGGGGAGCTGATAACCAGCAGAGACACCCCGGGAGACATCGGGACGGAGATGACCACGCCCAGCGAGGTCAGGCGTGAAGGATTGGGCGACGTCGCCGCCGCTGCGTGCAAGCGCCTTGCCGAGTCGCTAAGGACCATCGAGGAGTATGTCAAGTTCGTCGCGCCGGACCAGTCCACCCAGGTCGAGAGGATGCGCTACGACGCCTACACGCTGGAGCAACGCCTGCACCAGAGGCTGCTCGTCGGAAAAGGCTTCGAGGAAGTAAAGCTCTATGTACTTGTCACCTCGCAGCTTTGCACCGGAAGCATCCGCGAGGCCGCCAGGGCGGCGATAGCAGGAGGCGCCGACGTCATACAACTGAGAGAGACCCAGACCCCCGATGACGTAATGCTTGCCGTGGCGGCAGAGCTTCGGGAGTTGACCGATGAAACTGGAAAGCTCCTGATAGTCAACAACCGATCCGACATCGCGTCGCTGATCGGTGCTGACGGGGTGCATCTAGGTCAGCACGACATGCCCATTGCCGAGGCGCGCAAGCTGTTGCGCCCCGGCGCCATCGTCGGAAAGAGCACCCACAACATCGCCCAAGCGTTGGCTGCTGTCAACGAGGGGGCCGACTACATTTCAGTCGGGCCAATGTTCGCGACCCAGACCAAGGATGCCGGAGCTCCTGTCGGACCCGAGCTCCTTACCGAAGTCGCCGGAAAGGTATCGCTCCCGTTAGTCCCGATCGGGGGAATCAATGCCGACAATGCTGAAAAACTCGTCAATGCCGGCGCCAAGAGAATCGCGGTCTGCTCGGCTGTCTGCTGCGCGGACGATCCTAAGGAAGCTGCGGCTGCACTGAGGGCCAAGCTGCAATAATCTCCGCTCCGACGGCGCTACTCACGGTCAGGCTTGACCGTTATCACCACCTTCCCGCTGTCGCTGATGGCCTCTACGAATGGGCTATACATCGCCTCACCGGCGGCGGGGAGTGCTCTGAAAGTTCCCGGCTGCTCGCAGACCAGCCTGTAACTTAGCTTCCGCGTGCCCTTGCCCAGCCAATCGGCGAAGAATGCAACCTTCGTGTCTCGCAACTCCATGTTGGAGTAGGTTCCCCCGCCGTAGCTGACTCCGCTGGTAAGCCTGTAGGGCTCGCAGCCTGAAGGTTTGGGATCCTCGAAGACCATGTATTCGAAGTTGTTGTCAGCCTCGATGGTCAGTTCCACCTCGACCAGTTGTCCGCTTGCGATTTCCGCTCCGAAATCAAGCTTCTGTCGGTTATATCGCAGGTCGAGGAACTCTTCCTTGACATATTGGCCTGCCTTCCAGACCGTCCGCGTGTTGGTAAACTGCTCCGGGATCAGCTTGTAGTACTTGCGGGTGACGGAGACCTGGTTCCCGCCGGCTTCGATCCTCTCGGCCTTGGTGAAGTAGCGCAGGTAGCAGCCCCAGTAAAGGCTGCCCTTTCCCGTGCGGGCGATGTTGACTTTGTGCTTTCCCGACCCGAGTTGCTCAGCGGGGATAACGATCCGGCTGTCAAAGCTGAATAGGTTGTTTCGGGTGACTCTAACGGTCCGGCGGATCGATCCGTCTATGGTCACCTCGAAGGTCTGGTCGCTGTCGAGTTCGCCGGCAGTCTTGGCGTAGCGAGCAAGCGCATAGACGGCCATCGCAGTGGTCTTGGTGTTGTACCAGGCAAGCTCTCTTCGGTTGCAGACCAGCCAGTTGACCGCCATCGGGATGTACTTATTGCTCGGCTCGATAGTCATCATCGCCTGCATTACCCAGGCAGTAGTCTCGGTGGCGCCGCTGTACCAATACCACCAGCCGGTGGTACTGCCCCAGTGGGCAGAGCCGGTCTTGGCATCGACGACGGCGGTATTTTCGAAGTTGGCCACGACGATCCGGGCAAGGTCGCAATTGCCGGCTGCATGGAGAGCCAAGGCCAGATACGCCCTGCCGTAATCGGTCAGTTCGTCGCGGGATTCATATATCCTCAAGAGATGTCCGGCAAGTTTACCTTCACGGAGCGAGCTGCCGTCCAGCAATCCGACGATATAGAGCATGTAGGCTCGCGTGTTGTCGTTCTCGGCATGCCTGCGCCACCAGTTGTCAATCTCCGTACTCTTCGGTCTGGACGCCCGCTCGATGAGAAACTTCTTCGCCTTTGTCAGCATTCCTTCAGGCAGCTTGACGTCGCAGTCTCCGGCGACGCTCAGCCCATAGGCTACGTAGGCTGTCATATAGGGATTGCTCGGGCCAGCCTTCCACCATCCCCATCCACCGTCGGAGTGCTGCATCTCGGTCAGTCGGGCGATGCCCTTGGCGACCATCCTGTCCACCTCGGCTTCGGAATAGACCGGATTTCGGCGGATGCGACCTTGGATGAACCTGTACTTGGCGGCAATTTTCGGATCACTCGCGGCCTGCTGGGAGATGTGCTCGCGTATCTGGTCCAAGCTGATGCCCGCCTCCTGCAACGTCTTGCGCATGACAACGGTTGGGAGGAAGCGGCTCATCGTCTGCTCAACGCAGCCGTAAGGGTAACCGGCCAGGAACGGCAGCGCGTCCAGCGCTACGGCAGCGATTGAAGGGCTCAGCGTCACAGTCAGCGACTGGGAGCCTGGCTTGATGTCTTCCGGAACGGTGAACATCCAGGTTTCTTCCCGGCGTTGTGTCCCTGTGAGCGTTGCGCCACCGGCAACGATCTTGCGGGCACCCCACTCGACGACCGGCTTGGTGACCTGGATCGCGTCGGATTCAATCTCGCCTCGCGCGCGGGCGACCATTTCTACTTCGCCCGGCTTGGCCGCGGTGGTCAGGAAGTCCAGGTGGACCTCGCCGCCAGCGGGGGCGGTTATGTCCAGTTCGTCGCCCGATTCATAGTCTCGCCACTTTCCGGCCAGGTTGACCTTGCGAAGTTTGAGACAATCCGAGGCAGCCAGATCGACCTTCAGTTCCTGCGGCTGGTCGTAGTAGTTGTGGGCTATGACTGTCACGTAGCTGTGGTCGCCCTCAGTGAAGAATCGCCCGGACTGCAGGCGCACGACGACTCGTTTTGTGGTGACGATCTCCGCTTTGGCTTGCCCGACGCGGCTGTCCTGATCAACGCAGACGGCGTGCAGCGTGAAGGTGGTAAGCTGATCCGGAAGCGTAACGGGGATCTCCGCTGAACCGTCAGACTTGGTAACGACCGATCCCGCCCAGAGAACCGTATCCCTGAATCGCTTCCGCACAACCGGCGCAACGAGTTGCTTTTTCGCCTCCGAAGGGGCAGGGGCTGCCTGCTTCGCTTTCTCGACGGCGTTTCCTTCGGCGTCCATCATGGCTGCCTGCGGAGCGGCGCCTGCCAA
>Ga0272444_10003155_pt1 | contig 15019 bp, 7 predicted proteins | sample SSMForm13_FD_201033 | JGI IMG/M metagenome (GOLD analysis project Ga0272444, IMG submission 201033) | Marine sediment archaeal communities from Little Sippewissett salt marsh, Falmouth, MA, United States - SSM-Form-13 | ecosystem: Environmental > Aquatic > Marine > Wetlands > Sediment ...
ACCCAAGGCAGAGCCGAAGGCCGTCTCGCCGGCGCCGCTCGGGCCACCCCTGAAGCAGGTCCAGGGGGCCGTCGACCTTGCCGAAGGCAGCACCGTCGCCCTCACGGGACGCAAGGCCATGATCACCCGGGCCGACACGCTGCCCTACGTCGAGAACAAGTTCTCCAAGCGGTTCGAGTTCGAGAACTACGACAACCCCGACCTTCGGCGACTGCGCGAAAGGTACAAGCTCGACGAGGTGATCGCCCCGGGCAAGGACGAGTTCGAGAAACAGGCGCTGCTGATGAAGTGGGTGTGGGACCAGTGGGACTTCGGCCACGGCCAGGAGCGGTACTACCTGCGCGACCCGTTCGAGATCCTGGACGAGGCCAAGCGGGAACACAAGTTCCAGTGCATGCACTCGGGGTCCGTGCTGCTCACGACCGCCAACAGCCTGGGTTGGGTGTGCCGCGCCATGGCCATCCCCAAGCACACCTTCTGCGAGATCTGGTCCAACCAGCACCGCAAGTGGATCATGTTCGACGCCACGAGCAACTACTACCCGGAGAAGGAGGGCGTGCCGCTCAGTACCTACGAGCAGCGGCAGGCCCTGCTGCGCGAGGGCGGCGGCGTCGTGCGGGCCCGCATGGGCGACGGCGGGCTCGAACGGAAGGAGCAGCGCGACAGTTACGGCCGGCGGCTCCTGTTCATCGGCTACATCACCAACACCGACTACCTCGTCCGCGGGCCCAGCTATGCCAACGACAGGTTCTTCATCACCAAGGACGAGCTGTGCAAGGGCCGAGGCTGGCACACGCGCGACTGCCCCGACGACCCGGCCGCCGATCCCTACTTCCCCATCAACCAGGCGGCGCTGGCCATTGTCCCGGACGGCGAGAATCTCAAGGTGACCCTCGGCACGATGACGCCGAACTTCAAGGAGTTCCAGGTTCGCCTGGACCGCGGCGAGTGGAAACGGTCGGACACGACCTTCGCGTGGCCGCTGCACTACGGCCCGAACGTGCTGGAGGCCAGGAGTATCAACAAGTTCGACGTCGAGGGACCCACGTCCACCGTGGAGGTGGAGGTGGCGCGGTAGCAGGGCAGGCCTCTGGCTTGTGCCCGCCGGCCGCGAGGTGTGCACCAGGACCGTCGCGAGCAGAAGGCGCTTGAATTCCGGGCACCGTGAACCTACCATTCTCGCGGCCACCGCAGGGGCCAGTAGGAGCGACGGTCATGGGCAATGTCAAGCTGCCGAAGCGGTTCGTAAGCAAGTCCCCTCACAAGTTTTCCAAGGGCAAGGGGCAGTTCCTCTGCGGACAGCGCATCCTGCCCAAGCCGATCACGGGCAAGGAGCGGCTGCCGGACCTCATCGAGCGGACGTTCTTGGCGTACAACGCGGCCCGGCTGCGCGAGGCGTGCCGGCTCCTGACCGAGAAGATGCTGCGGGCCGACGTGACGGTCGCCATGAGCCTGGCCGGGGCCCTGACCCCGGCGGGCCTAGGCTCGGCGGCGATCATTCCCCTGATCAAGGCCGGCTTCGTGGACTGGATCGTCGCCACCGGGGCCAACCTCTATCACGACATGCATCACGCGATGAACCTTCCGCTCTACAGCGGATCGCCGTTCGTCCGCGACTCCGAGCTGCGGAAGGTCGGCGTGGTCCGCATCTACGACATCCTGCTGGACTACAACGACGTGCTGATGGCCACCGACCACATGCTGCGTCAGGTGCTCTTGCAGCCGGAGTTCCAGCGGGAGATGGGCACGGCCGAGCTGCACCACCTGCTGGGCAAGTATTGTGCCGAGTTCGAGCGTCAGGCGGGCCTGAAGGACGCCTCGGTTCTGGCGGCGGCGTACCGGGCGGGCGTGCCCTGCTTCTGCCCGTCGCCCGGCGACTCGGCCATCGGCATGAACATCGCAGGCCTGGAGCTGCGCGGCAGCAAGCTGAGGATCAACCCGTCGCGCGATGTGAACGAGACAACGGCCATCGTCCTCGGCGCGAAGCGTCGCGGAGGCAAGACCGCCGTCCTCCTCGTCGGCGGGGGGTCGCCCAAGAACTTCACCCTCCAGACCGAGCCCCAGATCCAGGAAGTGCTGCGCATCAAGGAGAAGGGGCACGACTACTTCATCCAGTTCACCGACGCGCGGCCCGACACGGGCGGGCTGTCGGGCGCCACGCCGCACGAGGCGGTCAGTTGGGGCAAGGTGGACCCCGCGCAACTCCCGGACGCGGTCGTCTGCTACATCGATTCCACGGTGGCCCTGCCCGTCGTCACGCACTACGCGCTGGCCCGACACAAGCCGCGCAAGGTCAAGCGGCTCTATGACAAGCTCCCCCGGCTCCTGAAGACGGCGACCGAGGAATACTGGAAGCACAACCAGCGCCTGTAGCCGGAGCAGGAACGCCACAGCCCGCACTCGGGGACCGCCCGCCACCCAGCCGCGAATCGTGTCATGGCAAGGCGCTGATGAGCGCGCGGATGTCGTCGGCGTCGTTGTAAACCGAGGGCGAGATGCGGATGCCGCCGGGCCGGACCGCAGCGTGGACGTTCGCCGCCTTCAGCCGACGGTCGATCTCCTCGGCCGGCAGGCGCGGATGGCGAAAGCACAGGTTGCCCGACCGCTCCGAGGGCTCACGCGAACTGGTAATCTGGTAGCCTTTCGATTGCAGCCCTTCGGAGGCCAGGTCGCCAAGGCCGAGAATGTGTTGTTCCACGCGCTCCATGCCCAGCGTCAGAAACATGCGCACGGCGGCGTGCAGCCCCCAGATGCCGGGGAAGTTCACCAAGGCCTCTTCGAACCGCGTTGCGTCAGGCCGAGGCGTCAGGTCGTAGTCCAGGTGGTCCTCCGACTTGTCCACCGTGTGGTAGCCCACGTTGGTCAGTTGGAGCAGGTCCATGGACGCCGCGCGGCAATAGAAGATGCCGGTGCCGATGGGCCCGAGCAGCCACTTGTGCCCGCCGGCCGAGAGGAAATCGATCGGCCACGCCGCCACGTCCAGCTGCAGCGCCCCTAGCCAGTGGATCATGTCGAGGTTGAGCAGCACGCGCCTGCTCCGGCAGAGGTCGCACAGGCGGGCCAGGTCCAGGCGGAATCCGTTGGAGAACTGGACACCGCTGAGAGACACCAGCCGCGTCTTCCGGTCGATGGCCGCCGCGATGTCCTCGACCAGGATGCGGCCTTCGCGATTGGCGACCCACTTGACACCCACGCCGCGCCGCCGGAGGTTCATCCAGCAGTAGACGTTCGACGGGTACTCGATGTCGGCGATGACGACGTTGTCGCCGTCGCGCCAGTCCAGGCCGTTGGCCACGATGCACAGTCCCTCGGTGGTGTTCTTGACAAAGGCGATCTCGGCCCTGTCAGCGCCGATCAGCCGCGCGATGTCCGCCTTGATCTCGCTGTCGGCAACGCGGCACCAGTCGGGGTAATGCGTCCGGCCGTTGTCGCGCACGTCCGCGAGGAACTCATCCACCGCGGCAATGACACGCGTCGACAGCGCGCCGATGGAACCGTTGTTCAGGTACACCATGTTCCGCCTGATGGGAAACTCGTTCCGGAGGTCCTGGAAATCCATGGGCCGGGCTCCTTCACGTTGCCCGCGAATGGGGCGGCCGCTTCTGCGGGTGGCTCATCGCGGCCCGTTCAGCTTCAGTGGGATGGCAGCCTCCGCCGCCGGGCGCCTCGACGACCAGAACGTTGCCGGGCGCGGCACTAGCCGCCGGCCTTGCGCTGCACTTGGCCGGCCAGATCGTAGAGCGTCCGACTCTGGTCCTGCCATCCGGAACTGAGGTACCATCGGTGGCCGGGGATGCCCGGGGTCCATCGCCACCCCCCGGCGCGGAAGAAGAACGGCCCGCCGAGCTGGTAGTTGCACAGCGTTCGCCACATGGTGTGCAGGCGTTGGTCGAGGACCTCTTCGCAGCGCGTCGCCAGGGTGCGTCCCAGCCTGGCCTTCATGGCGTCGTTCGTGAGGGCCCGCTCGATGGTGATGCGGGCCTCACACTCCTGGATGCCCTCGGTGAGGGCCAGCAGTCGGGTGGTGGCCACCGGCCCGTCCTGCCCGGGCGCCAGGGCGGAACTGCACAGGTTGAGGTTGATGGAGCTGCCGCCCCAGCCGCCCTCGACGAACCGGTTGTGAGGATACCCGACCCTGCGGCCGCGCTTGCCCTTGACGACCTTCCAGTAGTCGGCCCCGACGCGGCCGATGCCGCGCAACTCGCTGGTGATGCCCGTGCCGGCGTAGAAGCGCCAGCGGGTGGACGGGTAGCTGTCGAGGCCCGTGTTGCGTTCGAAGACGGCGTCCAGCCTCTCGCCCTTCCAGCCATGGAGGCTTTCGACGACGGGCTCCTTGCGCTGATTGGTCTGCTTCAGACCGTCGCCGAACCGGAAGCCGCCCCACACGGTCGCCTGGTAGCCCACGTCGGCGATGCCGTACACCTTCTTGGTCCAGCGGCCGTGGCCCTGCTGCACCCAGGGCACGCCGGGCGCGAGGTCGTGGAAGAACTGGATGTGTTCCTTGGGCGGCACGGCGTCGGTGAACATGCCGAACATCAGGGCCTTCTCCAGCCCGCGCCGGCGCAGCCGCTGGCGGACCTCCTTGAGCAGGGCCTGCCAGATGGCCTTGCTGGCGGGGTCATCCAGGTCCGGCACGGCGTCGTTCGACGTCTTGCCGGTCGCCCGGTCGAGCACGGTCACCAGCGGGCATCCGTCCGAGGCCTGGTGGCGCTTGCCCAACTCAGGGCGGAATCGTTTGCCGATGCTCTTGTTGGAACTCATGTAGATTTCCCACACCTGGAGGACTACGATCTTCGGCGTGCCCAAGTGCTCCTGGGCCAGGTCCAGGTAGCGGTCCATGACCGAGAAGTCCCACTCGTAGCGGTTCCCGCCCTTGGGGATCCAGCGGATCATGCTCTCGGCGTTGCCCAGGTTGGTGTGAGCAATGACCGGCACGTGGACCACGCGGGTTCCGGTTGCGCTCATGAGGCGGAACGCATGGCCGATCATCTCGAAGTGCTTGTCCGACCACAGGGGCTGCTCGTATTCCAGGGCCAGCGTGTCGGGAACCTCGATCAGCTCGACCCACGTCCGGTAGTCCTGGGGGTCCGGGAGAGCGTAGTCCATCAGCTCCAGGCTGATGGGCACGGTGACGGGCTTCTCGCCGTCGGCCTGGACCCTCAGGTCGCCGGCGTACGTGCCGGGCCGGGCGTCCTTGGGCGTCTTGACGGTCACCCAGACCGACGCGACTGCCCCGCCCACCAGCGGGGCCTTCACCTTGGCGACCGCGATCTCCCCCGGCGGCGAGTCGACCACCGCGCCGAAGTAGCTGGACCACCCCGGATAGGGCCGCTGAATCATGCCGCTGCCGCGGTTGTAGCCCGCCTCCTCGCCCCAGGCGCGGCCGTAGCTGATGCGGACCGCCGACGCGGGGATCGATCCGCCCGGGCCCTTGAGAGCACCGGCCGTCGCCTTGAGACCCGTGATGGGCTTGCGAGACCCCACGACGACCTTGCCGTGGTAAGAGCCGTTCCTTGCACCGACCAGCCGGATGGGCCGGAGCGGTTCACAGAGGTCGCCGGAATCCCAGGTGCCGTCCGGGGCCAGCGGGTCGCTGTTCCAGACCTGGAATCCGTCGGGCCGGCCGGTGTTGGGCACCACGCCGGCGCCCCTGGCGGCCACCAGGCGGGCGCCGACGAACTCGCAGGTGGGCCAGTCGTACTTGCTGTGCCGGTTCTTGCCGCCGGCCTGCTCGGTGGTCTGGAGCATCATCTTGTCGTACGGGGCGCGGATGAGTTCGATGGCCAGGACGTTGACACCCTTGCGCAGGGCCGACGCAGGAACGGCAAAGCCCTCGATGCGACGCACGCGCGTGCCCATACGCCGGACGGAGTCCGCGTCGGGCCGGCCGGCCTTGCGGCCCCGGGCGATGTAGGTGCCCCCGGCGGCCAGGAAGTCGCCCGACGCCGTGACGTAGGCCTCCACCGGGTAGGACTCCGCCAGCGTGCCCCGGCTGATGGCCCCCGACGGGAGGTGCCCGCGGATCAGCTCCTTGCCGTTCAGGTACACCACCGCCCCGCCGTGGTACGCCACGGTCAGCGACAGGCCCTTGACCTGAGAGGGGTTGGCCACCTCGAACCTGGCCCGGGCACACTGGCGAGCCACGTACGGCGTCTGGCATCCCCCGCGAGCCGTGGTGCGCAGCCAGTGGACGTCGTCGAAATCGGGGGCCTGCCAGTCGGCCGGAGGCGGCGGGGTCTCGCCGTCGAGCCAAGCGACCTTGAGAAGATGCGGCACCAGCCGGCCGCCGCCGGCGTCCACCACCGGCGGCCTCAGGACGTGGTACAGCCGCCAGGAGCTTGAGGCGTCCAGCACCACGGTTTCGCCATCGGCGGCCTGCGACGCACCGTCGTCGGCCTGCACCATACCCCAGGGCAGAACAAGAAGAACGGCCAGCACAGCGACGTGGCGCGAGGTCCGAAAAGTCATTCCTTGCCTCCAGTAAGGTCTCTTGAAATCCGGTGTTTCAGGTCCACGCGTTCCGACCTGCCGGCGGGTCTCCAGGGCCATGGCTTCGCCGCGCACACCCGCGCTCTTGTCCCATGCCGCGCGGCAACCCGCCCGTCATGCCCGGACAGACGATCGCCGGGGAAACGGTATGTCTAACACGGCAGAGCCCCGTTGAGGTCGCGGATTCCGCTCTCAGTGCAGGCAGGTGGGTGCCTGCGCGGGGTGCGGCGGGCATTGCTCGCAACCTGCCGACGCACGTCCGCCGCGCCCGCCGGGGTCATTCATGGATCTCGACCACGTCCCTGTCGCGGAGCAGCTCCGTACGGTGTACCTGCTGGCCGTCGAACCTGACGTGGCCCCAGAGGCGGACGGACTTCATCGTCGTCGGCAGGTCCCTGTGGATTCGCGCCGCCAGGTCCGCCACGGTCGAGCCTGCGTCCAGGGTAAACGGCCGGGTGAAGTCGGGCGGCTTGCCGGGCTGCTTGGTGTAGACGCGGATGACGGCCAGCAGTTGCCAGAGGCGCTCGATCAGCCGGCTGAGACCCTGGCCCGTCTCGGCGCTGACCGGGTAGATCTCCAGGTCGCCGCCGTACAGGTCCCGGAGGGTGTCGAGGGTGCCAGCCGATCCCAAGTCCGACTTGCCGCCCACGATGACGCCGCTGCACAGACCGGCGTCATCCGTGCCAAGTTCGTTGCGGGGCGCCGATCGCACTGACATGCCCCGCGAGGCGAGAAGCCCGCGAACCATTTCCACCTGCTCCAGCGGGTCGGTGCTGAGATCCACGACGATGCAGATGACATCGGCCGACCGGATCGTGCCGATCAGTCCTCCGGGAACGTGGTCGGCCACCACGGGCGGCGTGTCCACGAGTTGAATCTGGGCGTCCTCGAACCGGGCCATGCCCGGCACGGGCAGCGCCGTGGTAAACGGGTACTCGGCCACCTTGGCCGGGGCGTTCGTGGTTCGGGCCAGCAGCATGCTCTTGCCGACGTTCGGCGGGCCGACCAGGACGACCTGTCCGGCGCCGCCCTTGGGAACGTGGAACGGGTCAGGCCCCTTGGCCGAACTCCTGCCGGCGACGGTTTTGCGCAGCTTGCTGAGACGGTGCTTGATGTCCGCCTGCATCTTCTCGGTGCCCTTGTGCTTCGGAATGGTCCGCAGCATCTCCTGCAGGGCATCGAGCCTCTCGGCGTCGGTGGCGGCGCGCCGGAGGCGGTCCTCGGCGCGCGTGTAGTCCGGTGTCAGATTAGCCGGCATGACATGGCCGCTCCAAGAGCGTCCGTCGCGACCGCCTATCATAACCCCGGACGGACGGGCGTTCAAGCGAACGGCTTCGGTGCCGAGCGCGCCGGTTCCTGCATGGCATGTCAAGGAGAGACCGCGTGCTTAGAGCCTATCCGGTTTACCCCGTGGCCCAGACGGCCCGACCCGCTCCCGGCGTGCGAGCCTGTTGGCCCTCGGCGGCGGGGCCGCAGCCGGAGACCGCGCGGCGATCAGTCTTTCGGTGTCTTGTCCCAGGCGGGCGGCAGATGGTGGCGGTACATCGTCCACATCTCGTCCACCCACGGGTCCCACGTCTTCCGCTGCCGGAGCCACTCGGCGGAGTAGTCCCAGCCCTTGGCCTGTTTGATGCGCCGGATGTGTTCGGCGTCGTCCTCGGTCATCCAGCGGTCCACGTAATCGAAGAACGCCGGGTGATCCCAGACGTCCACCGCGCCCAGGATTCTGGCAGCCAGGGCCTGGCCCACCCAGGCGATCGAGGTGCAGCAGCGGCGATAACTCTCGCCGGTTTTCGACGGCCACTTCTCCGGGGGCAGATGCTCGTACGCCCCCCAGCCCGTGTGCCGCGGATGGCCGTCCTTGCCCATGTGCCCGGCGTACACCACCTTGGCCCCGGTCCAGCACGGGGCATACATTGTCTGCATGTCCTCGCCGAAGCGGACCTGCGGATACTTCCTGGCCGGCCGCTGCATGTCCTCGTCGCCGAGCATGAGTCCTGAGAAGACGATGAGCCATTTGCGGCCGATGCCATGCCCGCCCAGAGCCGGCCAGCCCTTGTACCCGGCCCGGACCAGGCCCCACAGGTCGATGCCCACCTGCACCATGTTAACCAGCAGGCCTTCCTTCTCCTCGGGCGTGTAGTCACAGCACAGCAGGAGCGTTGCGATGCCCACGGCGCGGCCGGTGTTGGCCCCGTAGTTGGGCAGGTTCTCCACGGGGTTCATCAACTGGTCGAGCGTGACGTCGATCCACGGCCGCCGGAAAACCTCTTCCCAGTTCCCCAGCGCGGTGACGTCCCAGCGGCCCAGGTTGACCCGCCACAACAGGTTCTCGCGCTGCCGTTTGCCGACCCCCGCCTTGGCCCGCGGGAGTCTCGGCAGGATGTCGCGGCGGAGGTCCCGCGCCAGGTAGATCTTCTGCCCGCGGTCGCCGTAGGACGGCCGGAACGCGTCGGCCGGCTGCGGCGCGGCCAGGCAGGTCAGGACGGCCACGGTCCGCACCGGGCTGGCCGCCGTGTACCGGCCGCCCGTGAGCATCGTACGCATCTGAGCGACCTTGTCGACGCTGATCGAACTCAGGAGGCCGTCGCCCGGCGCGAGCTTGATCGGCGGCTTGCGGAAATGGTTCGGATCGTACCGGTTGGCCCGGGGAACCGTCGGCGAATGGGAGTCGCGGCTGTCGAAGCCGAGCCGCCCGTTGAACTCGATGTTGAGCATCGAGCCGTTGCGGGCATACTTCCCGTCGCGGCGTTCCCGGTCCTCGTCCGTGCGCACCGACGCGCCGAAACGGGGTTCCGGCGTGATGCCGACCACCGTGACCGGGCCGACCACGTAGTAGTCGCCCGTGATGAACCGGCCGACGCGGGCCGGCGCGGCGAACGTCCAGGTGATGCCGTACTGCGACACGCGCTCCCGCAGCGCCAGGTCCTCCAGTGTCGGCACCGCCGGCGCAGGAGCCTTCTCAGCGTGCGGGACCTCGTCCCCGGACAGCATGCCGCACGCCAGGACGGCCAGCAGCAACCCGACCGCCCATGGACGTCCCACACCGCTTCCGTCTCTCAACGCCATGACATGGCCTCCACTTACGAACCGACCGCCGACCGCGATCGGCCGCGCCGCGTAGATTGAACCCCGGGCGATGTCCGCAGCGCCGTCGCCCCTGTTGTCCGGGCGCAATTATCCGCAGCCCGGCTCGTGCTGCCACATGAAGTCGTCCACCGGTGGGCACCCGGCCGCCTGCCAGCCCCTGAGTTGCCGCAGGCCAGCCTCGACCTCCCGGAGCACGGCGTCGGTCTCCCGGCCTGCCGGCACCGAGTCGCCCCAGAGCGACCCGAGAACGCCCGTTGCCGTCCCCTCCGGCTTCAGGATCGTCGGGTGGAGCGCGGCCAGCGCCGCCGCAGCGCCGAAGGCATATCGCCGCGGGACCACCCCCTGGCTCAACGCCAGGCGCACCGTCCCGATCAGCCGGTCGTCCCATGCCAGCTTGCGTTCCGGCTGCCGGCCGACGCGGGCCACGGTGTCCCCCAGAAACGGGTTGGTCATCCGTGCCAGCAGATCGTCGGCATACCGGCGGTACCCCTCGAGGGTGAACAGCGGATCGATCCCGCCATGCCTGGCAATCAGCGCCGTGCCCGACTCCTCGAGGAACGCGTCGCGCACGAACGTCATGAGACCGGGGACGCCCGGCAGGTCGGCGATTCGCCCGGCCCCCAGCATCATTCCCACGTAGGCCGCCAGGGCGTGCGTCGCGTTGTGCCCGTAGAGCTTGGCCTCCTCGAACGGCAGCAGGTCCGCCTTCTCTTCGAACACCGCGATTCCGCGCCGGAACGCCGGCCGGCCGGCCGACGCCTCGAAGCATATTCGTGAGATCAGAATCCGGTTGAACGCCTCGACCAGGAAGGCCCGGCGGTCGCCCGGCGTAACGGCCGACAACCCGCCGGCCTTCACGTCGTCGGCGTCGACGACGCCGCTCATCTTCCCGACGACCGTGTTGAGGAACCGCACCCGCGACCGCACCGCCGGCCTCTCGGCCTCAGGCACGGCGTCCATCACGCGGGACTCCAGCCTCTCCGCCGCATGGTTGTGGTTCTCGGCCGTGTAGACCACCGCCCGGGGTCCGTCCGAGGCCGCCTTCCGGCGCAGCCCCTGGGCCAAGACACGATGGAGACTTCCGGGCCCGTCGGCGACATAGCACTGAACGTCGGGCACCGCGGTTCCGATTTCCTGGGCCGCCGCCACGGCCGCCACCACGCGCTGCCGGTCCGCGGGCACGGCCAGGTCCTCCATCTCGACCGGCCCGACCTCGCACGCCTCCAAGTGGTCCGCGTGAGCCACGTTCACAGAGTAGCGCCCGCCCGAAAGGCGCATCGCGCCGACGACCTCGGGCACAACGTCGGCCGCCACCAGACGCCCGAAGGCGCCGCCGTGGAAGGCCTCGAAGAGAAACAGCCCCGCCTGGATCGCCCCGAATCCGAATCCCACGTAGGTGTGACTACCGGTCAGCGCCACGGCCAGCCTCTCACAGATCGACATCCCGCTCGGCCAGACTGATTCCCCGCTATCTGACATTGCAGGGCAGGGGAAGTCAATCGGCAAACGTGCCGAGCCTCGGCCCGTTTGTGGCGTGCCAGCTGCGAAATCGGCCTTGCAGGCGGCGGAGCCCCCGCACAATAAGCGGCAACATGCTCCCCCGCCGGGGTTTCATGACCTCGGGGAGCCGCACTCAGAGTCGGGCGCCGGGCGCCACGGAGGCCATGTCGTGAAGCTGATGAACAGGATGGGCCGTCGTCATCTGCCGGTTGTCGGACTGGCTCTCATGGTCGCCGCCTGCAGCGGCGCGATGGCCCGTGCGGCCGAAAGCGATGCAGCCGCCGGGAACAACGCGCCGCCAACACCGGAACTCTCGCCGGGCAAGCGGACCATCACCGTGAGCGCCGACAAGCCGGTCGGCACTTGCTACAGCTTCTGGACGGTCGGCAACTTCAACAAGCCGCACCTCGTCCTCGACCCCAAGAGCATGAAGGACTACCGCGACGCGGTTCCCCTGGTGACCGAGCTCAACCTGGTGTACTTCCTGGGCGGCCGCGACGAGGAGCACAACCGCTGGTTCCTCGGCGTCGGCCCGGACGGCAAGGTCCGCGCGGACTTCACGGGCATGATCGCCCAGCTCAAGGCGACGCTCGACGCCGGATACACCCCACGGATCGTCCTGGACAACGTGCCCTACGCCATGAGCGATCCGCCGCGGCAGAGCTTCTACGGCAACACGGCGCCGCCGAAGGACGAGCGGCTGTGGCACCAGTACGTCGAGGCCGCCGTGCGGGCCATGGTCAAGGCATTCGGCCGCCGGACGGTCAGCCGGTGGCGGTTCCGCGTCGGCACCGAACCGGACTTGCGTCCCGGCCACTGGGCTGGAACCAAGGAGCAGTATTTCGCGCACTACGACTACACCGTGGACGCCGTCACGCGCGTGCTGCCCGAGGCGATCATCGGCCCGGGGAACATCCTCAATCCCGCGGGCAGGGGGACTCGCTACTTCCGCAACAAGTGGGGGCTCGACATCATCGATCACGCCGCAACGGGCACCAACGCCTGCACCGGCAAGACCGGCACGCGGATGACCATCTTCTCGTGCTCCTGGTACGCGCGGGTCGGCAGACCGGTCGAGAAGTTCGACGAGGCCATGGAGGCGATGCGCACCCGGCTCGACCGCTACCGGCAGTTCGCCGACGTGCCCATCGAGGTCGGCGAGTTCGCGGTCCTCCACGACGAGCGTGGCCGGCGGCTGTATGCCGGCGACACCACCGAATGGTCCGCCAGTTTCTACGCCGCCCTGGCCGACCGCGTCTATGCTCGCGGCATCGAGCAGCTCTACGAGTGGGACCACGCCACGGGCGGGGTGTTCCACCCGCGCGGACACGTGATCGAGATGCTGACCCGCATGGTGGGCGGCCGGCGGCTGGCCGTGACCGTGCGGGGCGAATCAGCCGCCAACTGCGGGGCCATTGCCTGCCGAAAGGCCGAGAACCTGTTCGTCCTGCTCTATAATCACCGGCCGCGCAGAGAGCACAAGGTCCGCGAGAGTGTTCACCTGGTGATCGCGGACCCGCGAATGAAGGCCGGCGACACGTGGCGGCTCTCGGAGTGGACCATCGACCAGCAGCGCACCGCGTGGGCCTACGCCTTCGAGGCCGACTGCGAGGCCGCGGGCGTCAAGCCGCTGCCGAAGGCCGGGCTGTACGAGGGTAGCCCGTTGCGCCTCTACGGTGAGCCGGGCTGCGAGGTCTTCCGCAAGAACGCCGACAAGTACGCCCGACTCGCCCGTCTGCCCCGGACGAAGGACGATGTTGCCGTCCAGGCCGCCGACGGGCACCTGGCGCTGGACGTCGAGATGTCCGGCCACAGCGTGCGACTGATCCAACTGTCGCGGGCACCGTAGACGCCCCGCGCGGACGCCACGTCACCACGGGGCAGAGGACGCGCGGCGCAGTAGCGCGGCGCCCCTTCCGGGCGGCGCGGCTCGTCGCCTGAGGGCCGGTCACCATCGGAAGAACCGGTAGGGATCGTCCATCTCGGTCGGCGTGTCCAGGTAGAAGCCACGCAGCCAACGCCCCTGCTCATCACCCTCCTGAACCGGGCTGGAGCAGCGCGCCAGCAGCGGCGTCGCCCCGCTGGAGCCCATGTTGCCCAGCAGGCGAGTCACCAGGAACGCCGTGCGCCGGAAGGTCCGCCGGAGGTTCTGTGTCCCGCCGGGGTCGAACTGCCAGGGGACAAGCTGGCAGAAGACCACGCGGGCGTCCGGGCCGACGGCCAGCACGCCGTTGCCGACGCCCGCGGCACCGCCTGTCACGAGCGGCAATTCCCGCGGGTCGCGGTTGTGCACGTCGGCCGGTGCCACGCCGGCCAGCGGCGAGTCCGCGCCGGCGGGGTCGAAGCAGGTCGAGATGTGCTCGCCCCGGGTCATCCTGACACGGAATGGCAGGAACGCGGCGGCGTCCCGTTCGGCAAGCCCGACCGCCAGGAGGTGGCCGTGCCCCTTGAGCCACGCGGTGACGGCGTCTTTGTGAGCGGCCAGCTCGGCCCCGCCGCCCGGGCCGACGATGAGCACCTGCTGCGGCGTAAGGCCCGAGCCGTCATATCGTCCAAGGGTCATGCCCGCCCGTAGCAGGTGGGCTCGGCCCGCGGGGTGACCCACGTACAGGGCGCCGCGCCGCAGCCCGGGTCGCCACGCACTCACATAGGCCAGCAGGTTGCTTACCAGTCGCGCGGCCGCGGGGTCCTGTTCCGTTCGTCCGGTCACGTCCATCTGGCACAGGAGCACCAGGCCCTTGCCCTCGCGGTACTCCAGGAGCGGGCTGTACTGCAGGCTGAACCCGCCGTCCACGATGGGAACGAAATCGCCGCACGCCGGCTTCTCGATGAGCACCGAGGCCACGTTGCCGCGGCACCCGCATCGCCAGGCCCGCGTCACGCTCATGCCGCACCGCTTGATCGTGGGACCGTGGCCCGGGCTCAGCTCATAGCGCCGGCGCGGCGGCACAAGGGTTGCCTCGCCGCGCCAGTCGCGCAGATTCTCTTGCGCCAGCCCGGCCAGGATCGGATGATCCGCCACGCGCCTGAACGCGCGCCGCAAGCCGTATTCCTGCACCCGGAAGCCCAGCCGCTTCTCCAGAGCGTCCGCAGTCTGCTCGAACATCACCACCTTCAGACCGTCGCGGACTCGGCGAATGTCCGGGGCCGGCCCGCCGGGGGCGAGGGTCTTCCGGCCGATGATGAGCACGTCGTAGGCCGATAGGTTCGCCCGGGGACCCACCGAGTCGTACTGGATGCCCATCCCGCCGAGCAGTGTGCCCGTGGCGCCGTGCGGGTCGAACAGCGCGATCTTGGCGGCCGACGTCGCGGGCGGCGGCGGCGACAGGACGTGAACGGCAAACGCGTCCTTCTGCGTCGAGCCGTCGCCGAACGCGGCCTTCAGGGTGAGCGCGTACTCGCCCGGGCGAAGCGAAGCAGGCAGGACAAACCGCAGTGGAATCGCCTGCCGGAAACCTGTCTCCACGGTGATGGTCTTTGCGCCGCCGGCGGCCTGCGGCAGGGCGAGCGACCACGTGCAGGCGCAGGTCACGGTCCGGCGCGAGTTGTTGATGACGATGATCTGCTTCTCGATGGTCTCGCCGGGAAGATAGTTGTGGTCCTTGGTGGTGAAGCCCGAGGGCTTGCCGCCGATGTAGGCCAGCAGCGGCTGGTTGTTGCGCCTCAAGGCCTTGCCCGCGCTGGTGGGCGTCCAGTCCGACCGCTCGAACGCCAGGTCCATGCGCTCGTACCGCTGGTCGATGTAGTCCGGGCTGAACCCCGGCCTCTGGAGGCGTTCCCAATCGACCTTGAGGTTCCTGCGGCTCTTGTCCACCTTGTCGCGCAGCGTCCAGAAGTGCCCGTGTTGCCAGGGGGAGTTTGCCGAGATGCCCCACGTGCGATGGGCCCGCCAGTTGTCGGTGATGTAGGCGCCCAGAACCGCATGCCGCTGGTCGAAGAC
>Ga0272444_10003157_pt1 | contig 15000 bp, 13 predicted proteins | sample SSMForm13_FD_201033 | JGI IMG/M metagenome (GOLD analysis project Ga0272444, IMG submission 201033) | Marine sediment archaeal communities from Little Sippewissett salt marsh, Falmouth, MA, United States - SSM-Form-13 | ecosystem: Environmental > Aquatic > Marine > Wetlands > Sediment ...
ATACCAGTTCCAGCGGCAGGATGGTCGATTCCAGCACGTGGGCAGCCAGGAAGAACAGCACGGCGAAGCTGGCCACCGGCCAACGCCGGGCCTGCAGGATGGCCAGGGCAGACAACAGCAGCCAGCCGAGCACGGCAGGCAGGGTTGTCCAAGGCGACAACAGCCCGGTGCTGATGGCGACGTCGTCGTGATAGAGGCCGAGCAGTGAGAGATCCGGCCATACCAGCATGCGCAGGTACAGCCACAGCACTCTGGCCTCTGTCATGAGACGCTGCTCAAGGGTGAATTCTCGCTTGCCATACTCAAGCAGGTCCAGGTGTGTGGCCAGATAAGCCAGTCCCAGGGATATCGGTATGACGGCAACGATGGCGAGCAATTGACCGCGCCGTGGTGCCTTCAGGTCTCTGAGCAGGGTCCACTCCAGTACCAGCACCAGTAATGGATAGAGGGCGGCAGACTCCTTGGCCAGACCACCGAGTGCGGCGACCGGCAGGCCGGCCAGCGCCAGCCAGAATCCCTTGCTGTTGCCGCGCGCCATCGCCAGGCGACCGCTCACGTGGAGCCATAGCCCCAACAGCACGAACAGGGACGACAGGCTGGTCATGCGCTGTACGACGTAAAGCACGGGGGTCAGGTTGATCGGGTGCAGCAACCAGAGCGCAGCCAGCAGCAATGCAGGCCAGGGCGTGTCTGGTTTTTCGTTCCGGTAGTGGCCGCGGTTGAGACTGCGTGTCAGTTGTCGCGCCAGGGCAAAAACCAGCAGGCCGCTGAGCAGATGAATACCTAAATTCGTGGCCTTGAAGTGCCAGGCTTCCAATCCGCCGAGAGCGTGATTGATGCCGAAGCTGAGCTGCGCGAGTGGCCGCTTGGCCAAGCCGCGTGCATGAGAGGAGTCCCAGGCGCGGGCCAGTGATTCCGGGCTCAGGTCAGTGATATGGACCTGCTTGTTCTTGGAGACATGGGCGGTGTCGTCAAATAGGAAGGGGCCATCCAGTCCGGGCAGATAGACCAGTACGGTAACCATCAGGCAGAGAAGCAGCAGCCAGCGAGCCTTGTCCAAGAGTTCTATCCGTTTGTAAGTCGGGCAAGCCTATCATCCGATGGGGCTTGCTTCTCTGTCTGGGTAAGTGCGGCGGGTGACGAGAGCGCGAAAGCGTGACAGTATTCACGCATATTTCGTACTAAATAAACGTACATTTAGCCCATGCTCGGAAGCCTGATTACCTCCAAGATGCGGGTACAGATCCTGATGCGGCTGTTCCTTAACCCGGATAGCCGTGCCTACCTGCGTGAACTGGCTCATGAGTTTGACGCCTCGCCCGGGCATGTACGCAGCGAGCTCCAGCAGCTTAGTGAAACCGGCCTGCTGACCAGCGAAAAGGACGGCCGGCAGGTGCAATACCGTGCCGATCCCTCGCACCCCCTTTTCCCGGAACTGCAGTCCATGGTGCGCAAGGCGCTGGGCATGGATCGCATACTCGACAGCATCATTGAGCGGCTAGGAAAACTGGAGGCCGCCTATCTGACTGGCGATTACGCACAAGGCAAGGACACCGGTATCGTCGACCTGGTGCTGGTGGGTGATGTTAACCGCCGTAATTTGGATGATCTAGTGCGCAAGACAGAGAGATACATACAGCGGCGGATCCGGACGTTGGTGCTGTCGCAGGAAGAGTTTTTGGAGATGGATGAGGCAGGGCGCTTACAACCTAATTTCCTATTGTGGCGTTCGATGTCTAGGAGTCTCGAGTGAGCAGTACGCAGACGGAACTTGTGATCGAGGCAGGGCGAGTCGAGCGACATTACTGGCAGGATTTATGGCGTTATCGTGAATTGATCTACTTCCTGGCGTGGCGTGACGTGAAGGTGCGCTACAAGCAGACCGTGATCGGCATCATATGGGTTGTGCTGCGGCCACTGTTGACGATGGCTGTGCTGACCCTGGTGTTTCATCGTATCGCCGGGCTGGGGCAGGGCAGTGACATCCCCTACGCCTTGATGGTGTTCGCCGGTCTGCTGCCCTGGCAGTTCTTTGCCTCTGCATTCACCGAGTCAAGCGGCAGCCTGGTGGGTAATGCGCAGATGATCTCCAAGGTTTATTTCCCTCGACTAATTGTGCCGGTGAGCAGTGTGTTGGCCGGGCTGGTGGATTTTTTGGTGATGCTGGTGCTGCTGTTACCACTGATGGTCTGGTACGGCCACTGGCCGGGCTGGCAACTAGTTCTGCTGCCGGCATTCCTTATCCTGGGTCTGCTGATCACCCTCGGCAGCGGTATCGGCCTGGCGGCACTCAACGTGCGTTATCGCGACGTGCGTTTCGTGATTCCTTTCGCGGTGCAGTTCGGACTGTATCTATCGCCAGTTGGTTTCAGTGCGATGGAGGTGCCGGATGCATGGCGGTGGCTGTTCGATCTGAATCCGCTGGTGGGTGTCATCGAGGGTTTCCGCTGGTGCCTGCTGGGTGCCGATTACCCGCCCCCCGGCACTGCGCTGATCAGCAGTCTGGGGGTGGGTGTCGTGATCCTGCTGTACTCCGTACGCTACTTCCGCCGAGTTGAGCGGACATTTGCAGATGTGATCTGAACATGGCCATCGCGATCAAGACCGAAGGACTGGGCAAGCAGTACCCGATTCTTCATGAAAAAGGGCCGCGATATGCCACCTTGCGTGACACCCTGGCAAACATGCTTTTCAGCCTGGGGCGGCGCCGGGTGAAAAAAGAGCAGGAGATATTTTGGGCGTTGCATGATGTGGACCTGGAGATCAGGGAGGGCGAGCGCGTCGGCATTATCGGCCGCAATGGAGCCGGCAAGTCCACCCTGCTGAAATTGCTCAGTCGCATCACCGAACCATCGTCAGGAAAGATACATCTGCACGGTCGAGTCTCCAGCCTGCTGGAGGTCGGGACAGGCTTTCATCCTGAACTGAGCGGGCGGGAGAATATCTTCCTGAATGGCGCGATATTGGGCATGAGCCGTGCTGAGATTCAGCAGCGTTTTGATGACATTGTCGAATTCTCCGGCGTCGCGCGTTTTCTCGATACCCCCGTCAAGCGCTATTCGTCGGGCATGTACACGCGACTCGCGTTTGCCGTATCCGCCCACCTGGAACCAGACATCATGCTCGTGGACGAGGTGTTGGCAGTGGGTGATGCCGAGTTTCAGAAAAAATGTCTCACCAAGATGGGTGACGTGGCGGAGTCGGGACGTACGGTACTTTTTGTCAGTCACAATATGAGCGCGGTGGAGCAACTGTGTGACCGCGTGTTGTGGGTCGACGATGGTCGCGTTGTCGAGGACGACAGAGATGTTCGTTCCTGTATCCGCAGATACCTGGCTGGGGGGACGTCGGTGCAATTGCCGCGCTGGACCCGGGAGGACGACCGCTTCGACAATGCCAGTTTCGTGCCGCTTGATTTCTATCTGGTTGATGCCGGAGGGAAACGGATGAACGCTTTCGTTTCCAATGATGAGGATGTGCGTGTCGTCGTGGAATTCGACCTGAAGCAGCTGGATCCCGCCTTGTGTATCGGCTTAGCCTTGTATTCGGCGGAGGGCGAACCGTTCTACTGGTCGTATCAGACGGATGGTGAGGAGTCCTCCTGGCCTCAGCTCAGTATGGGCTTCAACCGCCTGTGCGCATCCTTGCCACGGCATCTTCTAAATGAAGGCGATTACCGAATTCAGATGATTGCCGGTCTGCATTTTCGTGAGTGGTATCTGCAGCCGGGCCATGATGGGCCGGCATTCAGCGTCACGGTCCGGGGTGGCCTGAGCCTCTCCCCTTACTGGCGGAATGCCCGTCCTGGACTCCTGGCCCCCGTGCTTTCATGGCAACAGGATCTGCCGGGTGATAACGGCATGGCCGGGGCGTGATTGATGATCATGGGTGCAGGTGAGCTATGAGGATGGGATGGTTGCCGTTTGGGGGTTTCGGCTCCAGCAGCTATGCAGGAGGGGCTGCCGATCCTGCGATGGTCTCTTTCTACTCGCAGTTCATCGCGGAGGGAGACCTGGTCTTTGATGTGGGCGCCAACGTCGGAAACCGCGTCGCTGTCTTTCTGGAGTTGGGGGCCAGGGTCGTCGCTGTCGAACCCCAGAAAGCCTGCATAAAGACCTTGAGGCGGCGTTTCGGACATGAGCAGAACTTTACGTTAGAGCCGTGTTCACTGGGGGCCAGGGCTGGGATGGACTACCTCTATCAGAGCAACGCCAACACGATCTCCAGTATGTCGAAGACATGGATAGATACGGTCCGCAACAGTGGTCGCTTCAGCAGCTACCACTGGGGCAAGCCGCGACGGGTGGCTGTGACCACACTCGACGCTCTGATCCTGCGGTATGGGTTGCCAAAATTCGTCAAGATCGACGTGGAAGGCTATGAACTGGAAGTGATTAAGGGACTGTCCCAGCCGGTAAATATGCTTTCTCTGGAGTTTGTCCCCGAGATCCTGAATCCGACGTTTGAGGCCATGCAGTTGCTGAATGTTATGGGGCCGACGGTTTTCAACTATGGCCTGGGCGAGGCGACGGCCTTTGAACTGGACGACTGGGTAGACCTGATCGCGATCACTGGTTGCTTGTCGGGCTACCGCGACAGGATTGATTGCTTCGGCGATGTCTATGTGCGTTTTGCCGACAGCATGATTGAGGGCGCGGGCTGATGAAGCATGGACGAAGATTGCTGAGCAGACCCGGTAGAGCCATGGGTTTCTTCAAGGATCTGATGGCGTTTCGCCGCGACGACCATTCCGGACAACTGAGCCTGAAATGGCGAGATCTGTACCCATGTCTTGACGACGCCGTGAATAAACAGACCTTTGACCGACACTATCTTTTTCACACGGCGTGGGCGGCGCGGATTCTGGCGTCCACTACTCCGGATCTGCATTGCGATTTTGGTTCCGACCTGCGCTTCGTCAGTATGGTGTCCGCCTTTCTGCCGATCAGGTATTTCGACTATCGGTCCACATTGCTGGGCCTGTCTGGGCTGACAGAGGCGTCCTGCGATCTGACAGCCCTGCCATTTGCCGACGGGGCCCTGCATTCGGTCTCCTGCATGCATGTGGTTGAGCATGTGGGTCTGGGGCGATACGGCGATCCCTTGCGGCCGGATGGTGACCTGCAGGCAATGGCCGAACTGGGACGGGTGGTGGTGCCGGGTGGTGACTTGTTGTTCGTCGTCCCCATCGGTCACCCGCGCATCGAGTTCAATGCACATCGGGTCTATGCGGTGGAGATGATCATTGATCAATTTCCTCAGTTCGATCTCAAGCAGTTTGCCCTGATACCAGATGCACCCGTTGACGGCGGTCTTGTAATCGATCCATCAGCACAGTTGCTGGCTCGCCAGGTCTACGGGTGCGGTTGTTTCTGGTTGCAGAAGAAGACATGACAGGCTTGAGTAAACTTCTGGGTCTTAGAAGTGCGGTAGGTACTGCTAACAAGCAGACCCGAGAGCAATGGCTGGAAAATAGATTGCGGGCACTGCCTGCGGGAATCCGGCTACTGGATGCCGGTGCGGGAGAAGGCGCCAACAAGAAGTTTTGTGAGCACCTGGATTATGTGTCTCAGGACTTTGCCGAATATCTGGGAGAGGGTGATGGCAGTGGCCTGCAGACGGGATCCTGGGATGTGGGGGGCATCGATATCGTCTCCGATATCACCAACATTCCGGAGCCGGACGGCACCTTTGATGCCATTCTATGCTCTGAAGTGTTCGAGCATCTGCCCGACCCTGTCTTGGCACTAAAGGAGTTTTCCAGGCTGTTGAAGCCGGGTGGGACGCTGCTTATCACGGCTCCCTTTTCAAGTCTGTCCCATTTCGCGCCATACCACTATTACAGCGGCTTCAATCGCTATTTCTATCAGCAACATCTCCCGGAGCAGGGTTTCGAAATCCTGCAACTCGAAGAAAACGGAAACTATTTCGAATGGCTGGCGCAGGAACTGAGGCGCTTGGATTTTATGGCAGTCCGTTATTCGAAGGCGGCCATGTCCCGCTTCGAGCGTGCCGTTCGTGATTTGCTGTTAAAGGCCCTGGAGCGATTTTCCAGCACCGATAGCGGATCGGCAGAGATGCTGTGTTTCGGCATCCACGTTGAGGCGAAGAAATGCGGATAGTGTGCAATCCGGTGCATGCCTCCTTGCCTACGAGGCGGCATATCCGGTGATCGTGGTACGTCTAAAAGGAGGGCTGGGAAACCAGATGTTCCAGTATGCGGCCGGAAGGGTGCTCGCTGAGCGACACGACACCCATTTGTTGCTCGACCTGAGCCACTACCGCGCCGGACGTTGCAGGTCGTTTAGTCTGGAGCCTTACGGTGTAAGGACGGCTCCGGCATGGTCCCGGATAGGCACGCATCTACTTCAAAGATTCGGTCGGATATGTACGGTGTCGGAACCTGGCTTTGGTTACGACCCAGAATTTACTCGATACCCTGACAATGTATTGCTCGATGGGTACTGGCAAAGCCGTCGATATTTGGAACTGGCGGGGGACGCTGTCTATCAGTGGTTCGAATTGCCTGGGCCGGTACAGCAGAAATTGCTGTCAGCTTATCCGGAAGTCTTAGAGGGGGCTTCCGTGGCGGTGCATCTTCGCCGTGGTGATTATGTCTCAAACCCTGCGACGGAGGCCCATCATGGGGTGTGCGAGGCTAATTACTATGAGACGGCCTTGCAGATCCTAACGGATCGTCTGGCAAAGCCTCGTTTCCTGATATTTACGGATGACCCGGTATGGGCGAGGGAGAACTTCCATGTCGGGTGTGATTTCACCGTGATGTCCGGGAAGGGCGACCATACCGATGTGGAAGAGCACTACTTGATGAGCCAGTGCGCGCATCACGTCATTGCCAACAGCAGCTATAGCTGGTGGGCCGCCTGGCTCGCCAGACCACGTAATGGCGAGGTAGTGGCGCCGCGGGCATGGTTCGCGGACAAGGAAATCGATCTGGATGATCTCATGCCGGAAGACTGGATAAAGATCTGAGAGACATGTGCGCTAGTGATTACAGAGTGTGTTTTGTCATGGTCATGCATCGAAGCGGTGTGGCCGCTGCAGATAAGCAGTCCGGGATTTTGACGCCGCAGCATGCGGAAATGGGCGTCAGGTCGAGGAGGAGCGCTGCATGCCAAGAGTGACCGTCCTGATGCCGGTACGCAATCAGGCAGACAGCTTGCCCCGGGCGATGCAGAGCATACTGCAGCAGAGCTGGCGGGACCTGCAGCTGCTGGTACTCGATGATGGTTCGGAGGATGGCAGCGGTCATGTCGCCGAGGCCGTGCAGGATCCCAGGGTGGTGGTTTGTAAAAGCGATCAGGCAGTGGGACTTCCAGAAATCCTCAACCGTGGGCTTGCACTCTCGGACAGTGAGTTCGTGGCGAGGATGGACGCGGATGACTGGAGTCACCCACAGAGGCTGTCAGCTCAGATCGTCTATTTGACGCAATACACGGATGTCGCAGCCTGCGGTACTGCTGTGACTGTTTGTATGCCGGATGGCAGCTCACGGGTGCGGCATTACCCCACCTCGAATGCTGCGATCAGGGCGAGGCTCCTGTTTGAAAACGCCATAGCGCACCCGGCCAGCATGCTGCGACGATCGGTGCTGGACAGTCTAGAGCTTGGATACGATCCGGCATATCCCAAGAGCCAGGACTACGACCTGTGGGAGAGATTAGCGCGGCAGGTGAAGTTGGCCAACCTGAGCAAGTCTTATCTCGAATATCGTGTTCAGTCTCGCGGGCCTGAGCACTTTTTACATCAACGTGAATTAGCGGATCGGATCAGGTTGCGGCAGATAGAGGCCCTGGGAATGCGGCCGACCCCGTCAGAATGGGAACTGCACCGTGCACTGTGCGCCTGGGATGGAGAGGTGATGGGACGGCGAGCCGCAGAGCTGGAGGACTGGTTGCTGCATCTGATAGAGGCCAATGAGGCATGCCGACTCTATGAACATCAGTTCTTTCGTGATGAGGTCCTGACGCGCTTTCGCAGACTCTGCCGGCTGATCAACAAAGGGGGCAAGGATGGATGGAGATATTGGCATAGCGCCTCGACCCTGCGCTCCGGTGAGTTCCGTTTCTGGGACTATTTGCATCTGCCTGTGTGGCATCGGGCGCGTTTGACAGCCCCCGTTCGTAGAGGATGAGCAGGGTGTCAGTTCCCGCGTCACCATTGGTCTCCATCGTGATATGTACCCGTAATCGGGCGCAGTTGCTGCGTGAGTGCCTTAAGGCCCTACATGACCAGGTGGAGGAAATGTCGAATGTGCAGATGCTCGTCATTGATAATGGCTCGACAGATGACACTCAGCGAACCATCGCGGAATTTGCTAACCATTTTCCGCACTGGTCCTGTGTGATCGAGCCCGACCCAGGCCTGAGCCATGCCCGGAACCGTGCCCTGGCCGTCGCCGGGGCCGACTGGCTGGCCTTCCTGGATGACGACGGCCGGCCCCTTGCAGGCTATGTGGCCCGTCTCAAGCGTCTGGCTAGCGAAGGCGCCTTCGACTGCGTGGGTGGCCTCTACCTGCCCTGGTATCGGGATGGCCGCAAGCCCTGGTTTAGGGACGACTATGCGAGCAATACCGGGACCATCGACAGCTTTGGTGAATTGCCGGCGGGATGCTATGCCAGTGGTGGCAATTGCCTGCTGCGCAAACAGGCGGTACTGGATGCAGGTGGTTTTCGTGCCGATCTCGGTATGGCGGGACGACGGCTGGGTTATGGCGAGGAGACGCGCCTACAGGTCGAGATGAGAAAGCGTGGCTGGCGGATAGGCGCGGATCCCGCCTTGCGGATCGAACACCTGGCGGCCATGGGTAAGCAATCCCTTGGCGTCATGCTGCGAGCTGCGTGGGCCGTCGGCCGCGATCGCTGGACGACCTTTGACGAGCATCCCACGCTGCCGGTACTGCTCGGTGTGGCCAGGCGCATCGTCACGCGGCCCCTGGTCGCCCTCTACCGGGAGCTGTTCCTGGAACCCCAGGCCAGCCACTGGCAGAACTTGCTGCTGGCAGCAGGCAGGCCCCCTGTCGGGGCGGCCGCGGAACTGTTGGCCGGTCTGCGGCAGTACATGCGCATTGGGTCGCCACTGCGTGTCATGAAGCGCTGGGCACAGGCGCGCTGGACGGCACGGTGTGCCTTTTCCGGCAGCACGGCACCAGTGCTCGTCTACCAGATGGGCAAGGTGGGCTCGTCAACGGTCTACCAGGCACTTAATGGTGCCTTGTCGGGCGTACCGGTCTACCACGTGCACTTTCTGTCGGCCCACCTGGCCGAGCATCGCTGTTCGCACGAACGTAGCGGCAAGGGTCCAGTGCCGTTCCACATCTACCTCGGCGAGGCACTGCGCGAGCAGTTGCTGCGCCATCCGGACAGGCCGGTGAAGATCATCTCGCTGGTGCGTGACCCTGTAGCCTTCGAATTGTCCAACCTGTTCCAGAACCCGCGTCTGGTCGGAGGCGAGGCCGGTCTTGAACAACTGCTGCTGGAGGACGACGGGCTGCGCGACACCCTGCAGCCGCGTCTCGCAGCGCCGGGTTATCTCGATGGCTGGTTTGATCGTGAGATCAGGACGGTGTTCGGCATCGATGTGTTTGCCGAGCCCTTCGCCTGCGAGCGTGGCTGGCAGCGATACAGGCAAGGCAACGCCGAGTTGCTGCTGATACGCCTGGAGGATTTGTCGGCAGAGGGTCCGAGGGTCATTGCGGATTTCCTAGGTCTGGAGCGGCCTCTTGCCCTGTCTCCGGTCAATGATCGGACAAGTCAGGTGCATGGCAATGAGTACAGACGCATAGCAGCTTCCCTGCAGCTTGATCCTGCCGTCCTGGCAGAGGTGTACGGGAGGCGCTTTGCGCAGCATTTTTACAGTAGTGCCGAGCGGCGACGGATGCAGGACAAATGGCAGGCATCGTGAGTGATACTTCTCAATCTGCGACTACGATGACTGGCGTTGGTGCTGAATTGGCGCCGATCGCGCTGTTTGTCTATCGGCGCCCGGCTCACACCGCCAGGCTGTTGACCAGCCTGGCCGGCAATAGGCAGAGCAGAAACAGCATCCTCTATATCTTCAGCGATGCCCCGGCCTGCGATGCCCACCGTTCTGGCGTTGCCGAGGTGAGGGCCCTGGTGCGGGATCTGCGAGGCTTTGGTCGTGTAATCGTGGTCGAACGTGACAACAATATCGGTTGTGCCGCCAATGTGATTGACGGCGTGAGTCAGGTGTTGCGTGACTATGATCGTGTGATCGTGATTGAAGATGACCTGGAGCTATCGCCGCATTTTCTTGGCTTCATGAACCAGGCGCTCGATACCTATCGTGATCGTAAGGATGTCTTTTCGGTTAGTGCTGCCAGCCCGCCACCACAGGCGCTGGGCATGGCAGAAGAGGGCCGGCCGGATGTCTACCTGGCACCACGCAGCGTGCCCTGGGGATGGGCGACCTGGGCTGACCGCTGGCAGGGGGTGGACTGGCAACTGGCCGGCTTTGCGGGCAAGCGTTGGAAGCCGGCTTGGCGCCGGCGTATGGCACGCGGGGGCAACGACTTGCTGTCCATGCTGGATGACCAGATGACCGGCAGGATTGATTCCTGGAGCGTGCGCTTCAACCATGCTCAGGCAATGGCGGGAAGCTATTCTCTCTATCCCTGTTATGCCTATGTGCGAAATGCCGGCCTGGATGGCAGCGGTTTGCACTGTCGCGCAACCGATAGATACGAGATCAATCTGGGGCAGGCGATTGAGGCGCCATGCATGCTATCGGATATCCAGCCCGATCGAGATCTCATGCGCGCAGTCAAGGCATATCATGATGAACACCCGCTGTCCCTGTGGCTGGGTTCCGTCCCGGGGGTGCGGGCAGCAATCCGCACGGTAAAAAAACGCCTTGGCGTAGACAGGCCACTGCTCAAGCGCAAGCCTTGACGTTGGCTTGGCTCGACACTATTCAGAAATCCGTATCACGTATCTGCCACTGAGAATCTGGTGAACAATAATTACAAGGTCAGCGTCATTACCGCCGTGCTGAACGGTGCTGACACCTTATCCCGGACTATCAACAGCGTGGCGCAGCAGGATTACCCTGCGATGGAGTACATCGTCGTCGACGGTGGCTCGACTGATGGCACTCTGGAACTGATTGAATCCGCTTGCGATATCGTTGATTGTTGCATCGAGGGGCCGGATTCTGGCATTGCCGAGGCGATGAACAAGGGTCTGTCGCAGGCGACGGGTGACCTGGTGTTGTTTCTGCATGCGGATGATTGTTTTGCCGACAACAAAGCACTCACGCGCGCCATGATGCAGGTCGACAACCTCGATACGATCTGGGCCTTCGATATCCTGTTTGGTGATGATCAGAGGCAGATTCGTCGTTCGCCGCGCCCCTTCAGCGTCTGGACCCGCTTCAAAAACCCGCTGCCCCATCAGGGCGTGCTGTGTCCGCGCCGCGTGTTCGACAAGCTCGGAGCCTTTGACCCGTCCTTACGTATCGACATGGACTACGATTTCTGGCTACGCGCCTACCTTGCCGATGTGCCCTTGCGCCAGGTGCCGGAAGTACTGGCCGTAATGGGCAGTGGCGGCGTGAGTTCGCGCCGTGACTGGACCGGCCTGTCGGCCCGCTTCAGGGAGGAGCGGCGGGTACAACTCAAGCATGCTGCGGGTATGGCCTGGCGCCTGCTGTACGCTGCCTACTGGCCGCTGTACTTGGCGTACCGGCGTCTGCGCATCGCCTTCGCACACTGTTCATGAAGGTGCTTTCTCCTATCCCGGCCGGCAGTGGCGCCTTTGTCTTGCATCGTTCCCTGGCTGAACGCATCGAAGGTTACCGCCTACGGCCTTTTTCTCCCTGGTGGACCCTGCTGCCGCCGGCATTGCCGGTTTTCTCCAGCAGCCACGCGGACCTGATTCATAGCCACGCTGACTACGGCGGCTTTTTCAAACGCCCGAATGTGCCCCTGGTAGTGACCGCTCATGGCTATATGCTGGACCGCTTCATGCGGACCTATAGCAGCTCGCTGCAGTACCTGCACTACCGCACTGACCTCAGACTGTTCGTGTTTATGAGTCTTGCTCTGGCTGATCAGGTTGTTGCCGTCAGCGAGTTCGTGGCAAACATGCTGCATCAGGACCTGGGTTTTAGTGGTCGTGTGCGGATTATTCACAACGGCGTCGACGATGAGCGCTTTGTGCCGGTAGGCAGTCCCCGCAAGGCCGGGCCTTTCCGGGTGCTGTTCTGCGGCAATCTGAAACGTGCCAAGCGGCCAGACTTGCTGGTGCCGCTGGCCAATGCACTGGGCAAGGGATTCGAAATTCAGTATACCGCGGGAATTGCCGGTTCGGGTCAGTTGAAGGGCGTGGTCAATGCGGATGCCGCCGAACTGCGCTGCCTGGGTAATGTGGCGCACCATGACATGCCGGCGGTGTATCAATCAGTGGATGCCCTGTTCATGCCATCGGTGAGAGAGGGTTTCGGCCTCTGTGTGGCCGAGGCCATGGCATGTGGTTTGCCGGTTGTGGCGGCTGACGCGAGCGCGTTGCCAGAGCTGATTCATCAGGGGGCCGGAGGGCATCTGTGTCAGATCGACAATGTAGCGGCCTATGCCGAGTCGCTGAAACGGATCGCTGATTCACCACAACAGGCTAGACGGATGGGTGATTACAATCGTGCCTTGGTGGAAACGCGGTTCACGCTTTCTCGAATGGTGTCCGAATACAAGAAGCTGTTCGAGGAGACGATGGATTTGGCGGGAAATATTCGTTGATCATGTCCTGAAGTGAAATCGCCGTGGCTCAGCCATTTCTTGCACGGACAATTCAGGCACTGCGAGTCTGATCGTTTTTCGGAATGTAGGCCGAGTGTCAGGGGGCCGAAGCGGGTTTATCCGCCAGCAGGTCCGAATAGCGGTCGCCGATAATCTGCCAGTCGAAATTGGCCAACGCGAATGCGTGCCCCGTCTGCGCCAGGCGTTCGGTCAACTCCGTATCATTGATAAGGCGCAGGATGGCCCGGCTCAGGGCAGCCGGGTCCTGAGGCGTCACCAGCAGGCCGGTCTGCATGTGCTCGATGACGTCATGCACCGCGGGCAGATCGCCCGCAATCACGGGCAGCCGGCAGCCCATCGCCTCCAGCATTACCAGTCCCAAGCCCTCCTGGTCGCCATTCGCCGCGCGCATGAACGGATAGACGGCGATATCGGCGCGCCGCAACAGATCGGGCAGCTCCCGGTTTCTGTATCTGCCTAGAAATTCGATGTGCCCATCGATACCCAGGGCGCTCGCCCTGGCCGCCAGTGACTCACGCAGCGGACCGCTGCCCGCGATCAACAGGCGGCAATCGGGTGCCTGTTCGGCGAGCAGAGCCATCGCCTCCAGCAGAGTGGTGACGCCCTTCTTCTCCACCAGTCGCCCGGCGAAGATCAGGGTCTGTCCGCGTGGCCGTTGCGCTCCCGGGACGAAGCGGTCATGCAACTCGACGCCCATGGGTATGACGCTGATCTTGCCTGCTTCGCGGGTCAGGGCTTGCGTTTCCTCGGCCAGTGCTCTGCTGACCACGCTGACTGCATCGGCGTTCGCCACCACGCGGCGTTTCAGCCACTGCGCGAGGCGACTGTTCAGGCCGTGGATGTCAGCACCATGGGCGGTCACCACCAGCCGCGGCCAGACACCGCTCAGCCGCCGGGCGAGCATCGCCACCAGGCCCTGTGGCAGCAGCCAGTGCGCATGCAGGGCAGCTGGGCGATGGCGCCGCAGCAGGCGCCAGGTTGCGAAGGCTTGCGCGAGCAGGAACAGCGGCACCAGCAGCGCCCGCCAGGGCTGACTGCGCAGCTTGTGTGGAATGCCGCCGTCATAGGCGAGGTGTTCCAGGGCCTGCGGGGCGTAGCGGAAGCGGTGCACCCGGATGCCGTCCATGATTTCCTCGGTGGCGGCGCCCGGTGCATGCGGTGCCAGTACGGTGACATCGAAGTGCTTGGTCAGGCGCAGGGATAGCTCGTAGACGAACGGCGGTTCATGGTCGTTCGCCCAGCGTGGAAAGGTGGAGGTCAGGACCAGCAGTCCGGGTTTGGCGTGGACGCTGCTCATTGCGGGCGCGCCTGGATCGAACAGCGAGATAACCGTGCCCACGGCTGATGCGGCCAACCCGGATGCTGCGGGCTGCAGCTTGCCCTGCCGGCTATTACCGCTGCCGGATTCAGGCCTCGTTTTACGTGCAGCGGTGGCCTGCCGGCTGGGCTGACAAACGTCAATGGTTTTTCCGCCTTGGCTTCTCGGCCCGCAATAGCGGAAAATCGCCCTCTTTGCTGTGCGCCTTCAGTCATGTAGCTTGAGGGTCAGTGTTTAAGGGCCCGGATAAATGTCAGGCAATACTATCGGAAAACTCTTCACCGTGACCTCCTTCGGGGAGAGCCACGGCCTTGCCATCGGCTGCATCGTGGACGGCTGCCCGCCCGGGTTGACGCTGTCCGAGGCGGATATCCAGCCCGATCTGGAGCGCCGCCGGCCGGGCAAGACCCGCCACACCACCCAGCGGCGCGAGATGGACGAGGTGCAGATCCTGTCCGGGGTGTTCGAGGGCAGGACCACCGGCACGCCCATCGGGCTGATCATCCACAACACCGACCAGCGCTCCAAGGACTACGGCGATATCGCCCAGAAGTTCCGCCCGGGTCATGCCGATTACACCTATCTGCAGAAGTACGGCATCCGCGACTACCGTGGCGGTGGCCGTTCCTCGGCGCGCGAGACCGCCATGCGGGTTGCCGCCGGCGCAGTGGCCAAGGTGGCGCTGAAAAAACTGTTCGGCGTCACGGTGCGCGGCTATCTGTCGGCGCTGGGCGAGAACAGGCCCAAATCCTTCAGCTGGGATCCGGTGGAGGACAACCCGTTCTTCTGGCCGGACGCCGCCCAGGTGAACGACCTGGAGGCCTACATGGATGCCCTGCGCAAGTCCGGCGATTCGGTGGGCGCCGAGGTGACCGTGGTCGCCACCGGC
>Ga0272444_10003159_pt1 | contig 14995 bp, 9 predicted proteins | sample SSMForm13_FD_201033 | JGI IMG/M metagenome (GOLD analysis project Ga0272444, IMG submission 201033) | Marine sediment archaeal communities from Little Sippewissett salt marsh, Falmouth, MA, United States - SSM-Form-13 | ecosystem: Environmental > Aquatic > Marine > Wetlands > Sediment ...
GGAAAGTGGTTGTGTACGGAGATCCGGTCCTGCGCCGCCGGGCCGATCCCATCGACGTCTTCGACGACGATCTGCGCGATTTCATCGGGGAGATGGCCAACTCATTGAAGTATCATCAGGGAGCGGGCTTGGCGGCCCCCCAGGTAGGCGAATCCCGTCGGCTTTTCCTGGCCGATGACGGAGGCGGGATCAAGATTTTCATCAACCCGGAGATCTTGGCTTCCGAGGGTTCCGTTACCTCGGAGGAAGGTTGTCTCAGCCTCCCCGGGATCTACCTCGACGTCCCCCGGGCCAGTCAGGTCCGCGTTCGCTATCTTGACCCGTCGGGACGGGAGTTGGAGGAAACGGCCGACGGCCTCCTGGCCCGGATAATTCAGCACGAGAACGATCACCTGGACGGCGTGATGATCTGCGACCGGGCCGGGTATCTTTCCCGGAAGCTTATTGCCGGCCGCCTGCGCCGCCTGGAAAGGGAGACGGGGGTAATCCTGTGAAACCGCATCTGTCGATCGTGATTCCGGCTTACAACGAGTCTTCGCGCCTGGTTCCCACCCTGGAGCGCATTCGGGAGTATCTGTCGGCTCAGGATTACGCCGCCGAGGTCATCGTGGTCAGCGACGGGAGCACGGATGCCACCGCCGCCGTGGCGCGGGACTGGTGTCCCCCCGGCTTCCCCCTGGCGGTGATTGATCGCAAGCAGAATCGGGGCAAGGGATACAGCGTCAGGGAAGGTGGCGCTGCCGCCGCCGGCGAACTAGTGCTTTTCTCCGACGCCGATCTTTCCACCCCGATCGAGGAGTTCGAGAAATTCCGCTCCCGTCTTGCCGGCGGAGCGGCCGTGGTGATCGGCTCCCGCAATCTTTCCGGGGCCGACCTGGAGATCCGGCAGCCTTTTTATCGTCGGGTGATGGGCCGGGTCTTCAACCTGGTGGTCAAGACTTTCGCGGTGGGCGGCATCGCCGATACCCAGTGCGGATTTAAGTGCTTCGCCGCTGAGGCCTTTGCCGCCATCGCCTCCCGCTGCCTAATCGACGGTTTCAGTTTCGACGTGGAAATGCTGTTTTTGGCCCGCCGCCTGGGATTCAAGATCGAGGAGGTGCCGGTTCGCTGGCTCAACGCCGAGGGCTCGACCGTGAGTCCGGTCAGGGACTCGATCCGGATGTTTTTCGACGTGGTCCGGGTCCGCTGGAATCATCTTTGCGGTCGTTACCGCTGAGTTTTCCTCCCGCTCGGCGTTATCTGCCTTCCGCCAGGTTTCGGGCGGTCTTGGTGAACAGGCGGTCGGGATCGACCCGTATCCCCACCCGAGGCAGATCGAGGCGGTCGGCGTCCCAGCAGATCTGAACGGCTGCATCCTCGGTGCGGATTTCCCGGTTGTGGTGACGGCAGGCGAAGATCAGCCTCTCCCTGTCGTCGGGGCTCAGCCCCAGCTGTGCCGCCGAAAAAGTCTGTACGTAATCTCCGGCGCGCGCCCCGTGTTCGGGATCGGCGCCGTCATTGTGTCGCCGACAGTCGTGAAAGTAGGCAAATAAGCCGGGGATCGGGCTGTTTACGCCTTCTCCCCGGGCCAGGCTTGCGGCGTTGGCGGCCACTTGCTCCCAGTGAGCCAGGCCGTGGATGAGTCCTTCCCCCCGGCCGGAATCGGCCAGGATTCGTTCGATCAGGATCCGGAGTCGCCGGTCGGATGCGGGCCCGGACATTTTCTCAGGAATCGGCTCCGCCGCGGCGGTGGCTGAGAACTTCGGCGGGGATTTCCTCCTCGCCGCCCCCGACGGGGGTCCAGAGCAACTTCATCCAGGCGCCCCAGGCGCTGTCGAAGTACTTGACCCGGATGCGGTGGTAGCCCGGGGTCAGTTCGATCTCTCCCGAGACGTACTGGTTGCCGTGAGTCCCGCCGTTGTCGACCACGAGCTTGTTGTCGATGAAGACCCAGGAGCCGTCGTCGGACTCGGTGGCAAAGGAATAAATCCCTTCCCGGTCGATGCGGATCAAGCCTTCCCAGACGATGCTGAGAGGGGCCTTCATTCCCAGCCGGGCTATCTTTTCCTCGTCGTTGTTGCAGCGAAAATAGACGCGGTCCTCCACCGTGCTCCGGACCGGTTCCCCTATCGGGCTGATCTTGGGATAGTAGTGGGCCACCAGGCCCGGAAAGAGTCCCGTGGTGTCGAGTCCCGCTACCGGCTGATCCCCCCGGAGTTCCTCCTCGGGCGTCTTGCCCCGATGCTGCCGGAGGTAGAGGATGAGGTCCACTCCCGGTCGCAGGCTGTACATTTCCGAGATGTAGGTATCCTTGAGGGCGGCCTCGAGTTCGGATTGCATCCTGGTTCGCCCGATGACGATGGGGGCGTCGGAGTCGGGAATCACCTTGCCCCAGTAAGCGGCGTGCTCGTAATTGCGCAGGTGCCAGTTTAGGGGCCAATACTCGTCGGTGATCACGTTGATCTTGGTCTTCTCGCCCTGGGCCTGGTCGCGGGCATAGTCCTCTATGGCCCTGACCAGGTCCTTGGTATCGCGCCGGGTCTGGGAATAAACGATCATATGCTTGTCATCGTCGTATTCCTCGAAGTTGACGACCCAGCTCTGGGCCCCCAGCCAGCCGGCCAGGACGGCGGCGAAGACCGCCCCGCCGACGGCGGAGGCCATCCGGCTGGAGCGCAGGACCTGGTAGACGTTTTCTACCAGGTAGCCGGCCAGGATGGCCATCGGGAGGATGAAGTTGAGGGCCAGCCAGGGGGTTTTGTAATTGATCCCGGAATAGATGGCCAACAGCAGCACCGCCCAGGCCGCGGTAAAGATCATAAAGACGTTCCGGCGGACCAGGGCAAAATAGATCCCCCCCAGGCTGAGGATGGTGATGGGCAGCTCGAAGCGGTAGAGAAGCTGAAAGAAGTAGATCCACGGCTTCTCGTGCCCGGCCCCCTTGGTCCCGGTCTTCTGCCAGATCAGGAGGGAGTTGATCAGGTCCGAGGTTGTTCCCTTGAGATTGGTGAAGAGTGAGGAATAGTAGATGGCGATCAGGAAGACGAAGACCCCCGCCGCCATCCCCAGCCAGAAAAGGTTGGTCTTGCCCCAGTCGAGCATTTCCCGGGCCACCGTCCCGGGCGCCGTCTCGCCCACCTTGGGCCTGCGCAGCAGATACCAGCACAAGGCCAGGGCGGCCACGAAAGCCGCCGCGGTCATCACGTAGGTCTCCTTGTTGGCTATGACCAGGGCCCAGCAGGCGGCGGCCAGGATCAGGTATCGGGCCTTGCGTGTTTCCCTCAGTCGGACGGCGGCCGCCACCGTCCCCAGGGTGAAGAAGATCAGAAAGGTCTCGTGGATGTTGGTTCGGGCGAAAAACAGGTTTGAGGGCGAGATCGCCAGGAGAAAGGCGGCGGCAGCCACCCCGGCATAACCCACCCGCCGACGCAGGGGCCACAGCAGCAGCAAAAGCAGGGAGCCGAAGACTGCGACCAGGAAGCGCATCGAGAAAGCGGTCTCGGAGATGGCCAGGGGAATGCTCTCGGTCAGGAAGAGGAAGGGACCGTGATAGTTCTCGGGATCGTATTTCCAGCCGGCGGGAAAGTCTTTCTTCAGGTTGAGCAGGAAAAAGGAGTTTACCCCCTCGTCGTGATGCAGCGGCTTTCGCTCCAGGTCGTAGAAGCGCAGGAACAGGGCGGTCAGGAAGGCACCGGCCAGGCACCAGAAGAAGACCCGCCGGGCTCGGGGGGGAGTAACGGTCGGTTTCGGCGCCTCCGGCGCCTCGGTTTTCTTTTTCTTCTTTTTCTTGGGCATTGCCGTCGGCCTTTCTCTTACGGTTGGGACGGTTTGCTTTCCCGGGCCTTCATCGTCAGCATCTTGAGGCCGGCCCGGGCCTTTCGGGCAAATTCCCCCGGCGAACGGATCTGCAGCAGTTTTTTCAGGAGATAGCCGGGGCGGGCATAGAAACGCTTGTAGGCGTAGGCCAGTAATTCCTGCAGCTCTTCGTCGGTGAAATTCTCGTTCCAATAAGGAGGGTTGAATCCGGGCTGGGGGTCGGCGGCAAATTTCCGCCAATAGTCTTCGGGAAAGAAGCCGTCCTTGAGTCCCTGCAGGTAGATCTGGGTATTGGGGAAGGGGCAGAGAATGGTGATGTGAACGAAGTCGGCCGGGATCTCCAGGGAGAAGCGTATCGTTTCCAGGATCTCCCGGCGGGTTTCGCTCGGGGCCCCGATCATAAAGTAGCCCAGGGTCTCGATCCCCAGTTTCTGGGTGGCGGCGAAGGTCCGGCGGACCTGGTCCAGGGTGATTCCCTTGTTCAGTACCTTGAGGATGCGCTCGGTTCCGGCCTCCACCCCGTAGTGAATCCTCTCGCAATGGGCCTGTTTCAGCTTTTTCAGCATCTCCAGGTCGACGCAGTCGACCCGGGCCCGGATGTCCCAACCGATGTCGAGCCGCCGCCGGATGATCTCGTCGCAGACGGCCATCACGCGGGCCTTGTCCACGGTGAAGGTATCGTCATAGACCAAAAATTCGTGGATTCCCAACTTCAGGCAAGCTTCCATTTCATCGACGACATTGCCGGCGCTGCGGGCGCGGAAGCGCTTGCCCAGATGGGGTCGTCCGCAGAATGCGCAGCGGAAGGGACAGCCCCGGCTGGTAAACATCGTGGTGATGGGTTGGCGCTTGGCCATCACGGAACTGTAACGTTGATGGGGCGTGAGGGTCCGGTCGGGGAAGGGGAGGTCATCCAGGTCTTCGATCATTGCCGGCAGTTCGTTGCGGTGCAGCTTTCCCTCGTTGTCCACCCAGGTCAGGCCCGGAACCCTCTCCAGGCGCCGTTCTCCCGAAAGTTCCCCCACCAGGCCGGCAAAGCCCGGTTCGCCTTCCCCGGCCAGGACATAGTCGATGTTGTCCAGGCGGGCCGTTTCCTCGGGGTAGATGTAGGCGTGGCCGCCCCCTATGACTACGGGCAGGTCCGGATCGATTTGCTTGATAAGTCCGGCGGTCTTGACCACGTCGAGGAGGGTAAAGGTCATCGCGGTGATGCCGGCCAGGTCCGCTCCCGCCCGCCGGATCCTTTCCCCCAATTCGGGGTAGGAGAGCTCCTCCACCTGGGCATCGATGACCTCGACTTCGTGACCTCCCCGATCCCGGAGGTAGGTTCCGACGTAAAGTAGTCCCAGGGGGGGATTGTAGCCTCGCTCCTCGTCGATCAGGGGAGGATTGTTCCCGGTCAGCTCGTTTTCCCGGGGGGGATTGATCAAGAGAACTTTCATCGCTGGATGCGCTTGTCTATCAAGTCGGCCAGGAGTCCCAGGCCCAGGATCTGGAAACCCGACATCGCGATCACTATGACGGTTATGTCCATCACCTTGTCCAGGAAGAACTTACTGTAGGCCAGTACTCCCGCCGCCAGGAGGATGAGGAACAGCCCGGCGGGCACGAAGATCTTCAGCGGGTGGAAATACAGGCTGGTGCGCAGGATCAGGCTCAGCAGGTTGCCGGTGTCCTGGATGGGGCGGAACTTGCTGTTCCCCTCCCGGTGCCGGTAGTCGATGGGTACGTAGGTTACCTTGAGGTCGTTGCTCAGGAAAGCCAGGGTGATGGTGGTGGTGAAGCTGAATCCGTCCGGGAGAATGTTGAAAAAACGCAGGGCGCTCTCCCGGGAAAATATCCTCAGTCCCGAGTTGAGGTCGGGGATTCTCATCCCGGCCAGGTAATTGGCCATCCAGCGCAGGAGGGCCTTGGGCAGCCGGCGGTGGAAGGGTATGGCCACCTGCTTGCCCGTCCTGGCTCCCACCGCCATTCGGCATTCGGGGGCTTGCCGGAGAAGCTCGGGGATGGACTCCGGGGGATAGGTCCCGTCCGCGTCGGTGATCAGGATGTACTCGTGTCGGGCCGCCCGGATTCCGTCCTTGAGGGAAGCCCCGTAGCCGCGGTTGATTTCGTGTTCGATCACCCGCACCCCGTGCCGGGCCAGCACGACCCCCGTGCCGTCGGTGGAGGCATCGTTGACCACGATCAGCTCGTATTCCCAACCGCTTTCGGCCAGTACTTCCCCCACCCGGTCGAGGACGGTACCGATGCCCTTTTCCTCGTTATAGGCCGGTATGATTACGGAAACCGCGCGCATAATTCCCCCAGGTTAGTATCGAACTATATGGTTGCCTGGCCCCAATCGTCAATCCTCATCAGGCGCCCGGCGCGGGCGGCGGGGGTGTCCTTCCACCAGATAGTAGTAAGCCGCCGTCTCCCCGTCGAGACCGGTCAGGCATCCCACGTTTTCGCCGTGGCCCAAGTCTTCGGCCGCGGCCCGCAGGGCCTTTTGATTGGCCGGGTCCACTATGACGGCGACGGCCTGGCCGGATTCGATGGCCTCGGCCAGGGAGGATGCGATCCGGCCCGGTCCCGCGAAGTATTGCCGCCAGGGATCGGACTTGATCTCCGAGTATTCATAGTACTGGCGTATGTTCGTGTGCTTTCGGTAGATGTCGCCCAGGACCGGGTAGGAGAGAAAATCTATCCTCCGGGCGGGTTCCAGGCGCTGCCGCTCGGGATGCAGGTGGAGCGAGGCGCGGTAGCCGCGGGCGATCAGGTCGCCGACGAATCGCCCGGTGGCGGTGAGATCCGGTTCCTCGGCCGAGAAGTAGCGGGAGACGTTGAAGGCGGCCAGCGATCCCAGCAGGGCGGCGCCCGTCAGCGTCAAGGCGGCCAGGGGAATGACCTTGAACCTGGCCGGGAACATTTTCAGGACCGCCCGCCCCGTCTCCGCCAGGAAGGCGCCGGCCAGGAGGGCGACCAGGGGAATGCCGAGGAGGAGATGGCGGGGCGGCGACCCGATCGGGGTGACCAGGATGAGGAAGGGGGCCAGGGCCGGGACCAGCCAGCCCAGCAGGAGCATACCCCGGGTCCGGTGGAGGTTGGCCAGGGCCCAGCCCAGCCCCAGCAGGGCCAGCATCAGGACGGCCCGGTTGAGCAACCCGCCCTTGGGCGTGTAGGTGAAGGAGCCGGTGGAGCGGCTGGAACAGAGGTTGACATAGAGGACGTCGAGGTTTTGGAGCAGTTGACCCGGAACCAGTTCCCAGCGCACGGACAGGTCGGCCCGGGTGGTGCTCCCGATGAAGGGATAGATGCTTCCCTGCTTGGAGCTGGTATAGGCGGTATCGGCTACCAGGCCCAGGTTTCCGGCCTGGATTCCGAAGAAGACGACGAAGATGGCGGCAAAGGCCGCCATCCCCGGCCAGTTTCGGCGGAGGAAACCCCGGTAGAACAGGGTCCGATGGGCCAGGACGGCCACGATCAGGGGCATCGCCAGCTTCACCGGGAGATAACAGAATCCGTAGAAGCTCCAGTAGAAGCCGAGCAGGAGGTAAAGAATCACCCTTTCGTGTCGGATGGCGTTGAGGAGGAGGATCAACCCCAGGAGGGTGTAGGCGATGCTCAGGCTCCCGAACATCCCCGCCCGGGCGAGGCCCAGCTGCCAGGGCGAGATGCTGAAGAGAAAGGCCGCGATCAGGGCTCCGGCCGTTCCGACCAGGTTCCGGGCCAGGATGTAGAGAAAGATCGTTCCCAGGACTCCGGCCAGGACGGACCAGGCCCGGAATGCCACCAGGTTGGCCCCGCCCAGCTTCATTATGAAGGCGGCGGGGATGCTGAAGAAGGCACTGGAGGAGGAGTCGGCCCCGTAGGAGCGGGGGAAGTAGCTCCAGATCATATCCCGGGTGGCGCCGTCGCCCTCGTTCAGCTGCACAGCGACCAGGGCGTTGGTGGACTCGAACTGGTCGAGCCGCGGGGCTCGGTCCAGGCGATGAAAGCCCAGCCCCAGGCTGAGCAGGACCAGGAGGGAAAGCAGGAAGCTCCGCCCGCCGTATCGCCAGGCGGCTTCGCGTTCCCCGGGTTCGGGATCCGGACGATTCCGGATCGTTCCCAGCAGGCAGGCCAGGATGGCTCCCAGGTAGAGCCAGCGCGCCGGGGTTCCCCGGACTTCGCTGACCATCATCTCAGCCCTCAGCCCCGTGGCCACCGAGAGGCAGAACCAGAAAACCGCCGGTCGCCGGCGGATCAGCCCGCCGGCGCCGACCGCCGCCAGGGCCAGGGTGCCCCAGGCGATGAGCAGGTTCTGGTGGTTGACCAGGAAGATGCGCAGGCCCTGGGCTTGTTCCGTGGCGGCCGCCGTCAGGGCCTGGAAACAGGGAAGGGCGCCGGCCGGAGTGAAGGAGGTATCGCGTGCCCCGAGCAGGACAAGCCAGAAAACCGCCCCCAGCGCGGCCGCTCCCGCGGCGCCGACCAGTAACCGCTTCCAGGCCCACCGCGGCCAGGCTCCCCGCAGGAAACAGCCGACGACCAGCAGGATCATCGCGGCCAGGGCCGGGTAGATGTTGGGGTTATTGGCCAGGGTGGGCGGCATCTGCCTGCGGGGTGACGGTTTCTTCCGGGGAATAGATCAGGGCGTAGCCGATCCGCCGGCCGTGCGGGTCGACCGGTTTTTCCAGCCTGCCCCCGGTTTCTCGGGCCAGGCGGCGCATCACCGGCAGGGAAGCTTTCCCGGTGGCCGTGAATATGACTCCCCGTTCCCTCCCCTGTCCCAGTTCCCGGGCCAGGGGAGCTATCTCCTCGGCCCGGATGAAGCGATATTGGCGGTTCGGTCGGCCTTCCCGGTCGAGGAAGCGGAACTCGATGGTCTTGCGGCTCAGGTCGCTGATGGGAACTACGTAGAGCCGCCCCCCCGCCTCCAGGTTCAGGAGATAATCGTCGAAATGGCGTTCATCCTCCCAGCGCCCGGCGTGCTCCCGGGAATGGAGGAAGACGTGCCAGTTGAAGGAGGCGTGCGCTCCCAGTCCCAGGATGACCAGGGCGGCCAGCATCGTCGACCCGCCCCGCCCCAGGGCGCGCCGGCCCTGTCCGATCAGTTGGGAGAGGGGAATGGCGGCCAGGCAGAAAATGAAGGGCCAGGAAACCATCATCCTCCTGACCATCACCGGTGGGCGCGAAAGGAGGTTGGGGATGAGGAAGGCGGCCAGGAAGAAGAGGAGCAGGCGGTAGTTGATGCTTTTGAGGCGGCCCAGGCTGAACCCGATCCCCAGCAGGGTGAGGACCGGGATGACCGGACCGAAGAAGAGGTTCCCGCGCGGCCAGGGATCATAGTTGAACTTGCGATCGTAGAAAAAGCTGCGCACGAGGAGTTGAAAGTTTTCCCAAACCAGGGGGGCGCCGCGTACGTAATCGGCCTGGGGGGTATAGTGGTGCCCCCTGGTCCGGTGCCAGACCGACTCGTACCCGGCGAATTTCGGAGCCATAATCTCCCCCACCGGGATGTGCAGCATTTCCCCGATCAAGACGATGACCAGCCCGGCCAGGATCAATCCCACCCAGGCCCGGCGCAGGTATCCGCGATGAAAGAAGATGAAGAGTACGACCAGGAAGGCGGACAGGAGGATGGGGTACTTGGCCGGGGAGTAGAAATAGCCGGCGAAGGCGCAGCTGATTCCCAGCAGGACGTAGGAGGTGACGCTGCGCTGCAGCAGGGAGCGCAGGAGGAGGAATGTGACCAGGAGGCTCACCGTCTGGGTCGAGGCCAGCAGGAGGCCGATCCGGGAATAGTTGATGGCCAGGGGTGAGACCGCCATCAGGAAGGCGCTGAGCAGGCCAAGCCGCCGCCCGAAAAGGATGTTGAAGATTCCGTAGGCGAGCAGGACCGAGGCCGTGCCGTAAGCCACTGCCGTCAGGCGGAGCGAGGCCAGGGACACCCCGAGGGTGCGGAAAAAGAAGGCCACGCAGTAGGAATAGACGGGGGAAAAATTGTAATGGCCCAGGCCGCGCCAGATGGTCGAGGTCCAGAGCCGCGGATTGTGCCGGCCCTGGAGGATGTTCAGGGCCTGTCGGGAGTAATCGGTCTCGTAATGGTCGAAGCGAAGGGAGATGTCCCCGATCTGCCAGGCGCGCAGGGCGAAAGCCAGCAGCACGATAAGGGCCAGGAGGACGGGTCCGGTCATTCCCGCCAGGGGGGAGCCGGGGATGTTGGGTTTCCCCAGGGCTTTTTCCATCGGGGCCCGCCGCCTTTTCGGGGCCGAGACAATCCCGGCCGCCAGGGCATAGGCAAAGCCGAGGGCCAGCAGGATTTGCCCCCAGGTGAAGTTCCATTGGCTCAGCAGGACCGCGCCGGTCAGGCCGAAGACCAGGGCCAGGAGGAGCAGGATCAGGGGGAAGGCCTTCCGCCGGCTCTTGACCAGCCCCCACAGCCCCGCGGCCCCGGCCAGGAGCAGCCCGACTTGGCGAAGGAGCGAGGCGTGAGCGGGAACCCATTCGCCCAGCTGACGTCCCGCCTTCCCCCACGGCTCCAGGACGGTGCCCAGGTTCCGATTGAAGGCGTCCCCCACTCCGCCGCTGGCGCCCAGGAAGCCCGCCGCCAGCAGGGCCAGGACCGCCAGGGCCAGGATCGTTTTTCGGCGCGTGATCCGGTAGCGGGGAAGGGTAAAGACCCCCTTAAGCGCCACCCCCGCCAGGATGGCGCCGGCTGCCATTAAGCTCAGGATGTTAAACTCCGTTCCCATCCTTCTTAAGATTTTTCTCGCGATTCCCGTGTCCCGGGAAGGGCCTTACGCCCGGGACGCGGGTCTCAGTCGGGAAAGGCTACCTTCAGGTTGGTGTAAGCGGGTCCCGCCGATTGCGTCTCGAACCCGTTGACTACGTGAAAGAAGCGATCGTCGAAATCGGGATCGCTCCCCGGCCAACCACCCGAACCCCGGTAAACCCGGGTGTTCTTACTTCCCGGCCAGGTACAACCGACAAAGATGACCCGGTCGGGACAGTTGAAGGAAAAACTGCTGTATTTTCCGGCTTCCTCGGAGGTGAGAAATTCGGAGCGGGCTATTTCCCGATCGGGGTTCCCGTCGCCGTTGCGGTCGGCGAAGGCAATGATGTAAAAACCTCCCTCCTCGCCGGGCGCGGCGTGGGCGATCTCGACCGTGACCTTCTCCCCCGTCTTCTTCCCCGGCTTGACCCGCCAGACCCAGAGATGGTAGTTGTCCTTGGTGTTGTGAACATTGAGGGTAAGCAGTCCCTGCGCCGCGGCATTGGCCGGCATTGCCCGGGGGGCCCGGCGCTCCGGCGGCCGCCGGGAATCCTGAGCGTCGTCCTGGCCTTCTGGCGACTTCTTGAAGAGGTTTTCCACCCAGGTCAGCGCGCCGCCGCCCGGATCGGTGGGAAAGAGCGGCGAGATCGAGTCGTAGGCCACTGCCAGAAAGAGCGCGATTCCCAACGCAATCAGTGCGTTGCCCCAAAATCTGCGGCTGAAGAATTTCATAACGACTCCTGATTTTGTTGCTAGGTCCAAGCCCGCGAAAAAGTTACCCACGCGGCGAAAGTGAACATATAATACACCACCGTACCGGGTCAAACCTTCATAAACCGTCATTGCATCGCCTATGTCCGGAAAAAACCATAACCGCCGCCTGGAGAAAGTTCTCTTCTTCTTTCTCCTGTTCAGCTTTGCTTATTTCTACCAGGGTGGGGGGGCCAACCAGAACGCCCGCCTCGACCAGGCGCGCAGCATCGTCGAGTATGCCCAGCTCAACCTGAAGGGACGGGCTTCCAGCCACGACATCGTCCAGGTGGGGAACCGGACCTACCCCAACAAGGCCCCGGGCGTGAGCCTGATGAGCACTTTTCCCTTCTTCGTTGCCTCCTCGTTGGAGCCGGTGGTGGAGATGGTGCTCGACTCCCGCTATTTTTATCTCTTTGTCAGCTATTTCGTGACCCTGAGCATCGCCGGGTTTTTCTGTGCCCTGGGCGGAGTCTTCTTCTACCGCCTCCTGGGTTTTTTCGACCCCTCCCCGGGCCCGCGCCTCCTGGCCGTGCTCGCCCTTTACCTGGGCACCCCGGCCTTTGCCTATGCCACGATGCTCTACGGCCATATGGTGGCTTCCAGCCTTACCATCATCTCCTTTTACCTGCTTTACCGGGCCCTCGTGGCCGAGCCGGATCGCCCCCGCCGGGTCCTTTCCATATTTGCCGCGGGTCTGATCGGCGGCTGGGCCGTGGTCACCGAGTACCCCGCCGCCGCCATCGTTGGGGTTTTGGCGCTTTATTGTTTTTCCCGCTCTCATCGCCGCCGCCGGCTCCGGCGGATTGCCGCTCTTCGCGCTCAAGGTCGCAGGTGTGCCGGTCTTAAGGGATGGGTCTCTCCCCCTGCCTGGCTCCCGGTGTTGGGCGAGATCGGCATCTTCCTGCTCGGGATCCTGCTCCCGGCCGCGGTTCTCCTCGGATACAACCGGGCGATTTTCGGGGATTGGTTCTATTTTGCCTATTTCGACAAGCGGGCCGCCGCCCACGCCAGCTATCGCCGGGGATGGCTGATGGGATTTGCCTTCAACCTGCGCAAGTGTCTCCACGTCGCCTGGTACACGTCCTTCGGGAGCTACCGGGGGTTCTTCCACCTGGCCCCGGTCCTGGTCCTGGCCTTTCCCGGAACCTGGTATCTCTGTCGGCGCCGGGGGGGAAAACCCCTGGCCCTCTTTCTCTGGGTGCTGCTGGCCGGTTATTTCATTGCCAACACCACCTATCCCCACCCGGAAGGAGGCAAGGCCCTGGGCCCGCGCCACGCGATGGAGATCCTCCCTTACCTGGTCCTGCTCGGCTTCTTCTTCATCCGCCGCTTCCGGAGGCTTTCCGGGATTCTCGTCGTCGTTTCGATATTCCTGATGCTGGTGGCGGTTTCGACCCGGCCCGAGGAGTATGTCCGGCGCCCCTTTCAGGATCTTTACTTCGAGGCCTTTTTCGACGGCGCCCTGTCCATCCGGGGCGAACCGTCATTCGTCAATGCCGGCCCCTTTAATTCCTTTAACCTGGGACAGGTGTTCGGCCTGGCCGGCCGCCTCAGCCTGCTCCCGCTCTATGTCTTCTGGTTCATCGGAGGTTGCGTTATGTTTACCCTAACTTCGCGTTCTTCGGGAAGGGAGCGATCCCCTGCGTCCCTCTCCGGTCCCCTGCTCGCCCTGCTCGTGCTCCTGGTCGCCCTGCAGGGCTTCACCCTCTACCGCCTTTTCCAGGTGGAACAAACGGTCGAAGAGTTGACCGACACCGGCGAGTACCGGGTCCCTCCCGGTCAGGTTCCGGTCTCCCAGGTCCTGGAGAAGGGGACCACCGGGCACCGCCTCCAGGTCTGGGAAGTGCGCAAGCCCTTCCAACCGGGAGATGCCGTCACCGTGATGGCCCAGCACGCCGCCTCGGGACGCGAGGGGGGATTCAACATCATCGCCTTTGCCGACCGGAACGGGGACGGGGTTCCCGATGTCGAGGTTTCCCGCAGCCCTTACCTGACCGGGCGCCGCGGTGGGGACTGGAGTCGCTGGATCTTCCCCGCCCCGTCCGGGCGTCTCTTCGTCGGCACCACCTGGCGGGAGGGGAGCCGGGTCTATTTCTCCCGCACCCCCTGGCAGGAAGGCGGATTCTCTCCCAAGATGTTCTATTCCACCGACGGGAGCACCCCCGTTCGCTCCGCCTCGCCCCGCTCCAGCAACCTGGCCGTGCTCGTGAGCCCCGGTGAGGGATCGTGATCCCGGGGAATCTCAAGTCCGCCGCCCCCCGGGCGGCCTGGCTTGTTCCCTGCGCCTTCTTCCTGGCCAACCTGGCTGCCCGCCTGGCCTTTCTCGACTGGCACTACGCCACCTATACCGACAGCATCGACTATATGACCGCCCTGGATCGCCTGCGCGGCACGATCATTCTCCCCGCCTATCCCTTCGCCATCGACCTCTTGGAGCGCCTGACCTCCGATCCCCAGTTGGCCGGACGCCTGGTCTCGATCCTGGCCGGGGCCCTGGCGGTCCTGCCCCTTTTCGGCCTGACCCGCCTGGTCTTCGGTCGGCGCTCGGCCGTCCTGGCCGGCGCTCTCTACACCGTCTCCCCCCTCATCTTCCGCTGGTCCCTGCGGATCTTCCCGCACAGCCTCTACTCCCTCTTCGTCCTGCTCTTCCTTTACGGCCTCTTCCGCTGCCTGGCCCTGGGAGGTCCGCTGCCCTTGATCCTGGGGGTTTTCGCCGGCGGCCTAGCCCTGGTCACCTATCCGACCGGACTGATCCTGGTCCCCCTCGCCGCCGGTTCCCTGATCGGCTATCTCTTCTGGGTTGCCTGGCGGGAACGCCGGCTTTCCTGGGGTGTTGGTTTCCTGCTGGGCTGGCTGGTCTTGGGTACGGCCTCCCGGATCCTGTCCCCCCTGCGGGAACAGGCATCTTCGGCTTGGGCTTTCATCCTCGCGGTCTTCCCGCTTGAGGTTCCCGGATCGCCTGTGGTCTGGGAGATCCTGCTTCTGGGCGCGATCTGGGGGATGTTCCTCCTGCTCGTCTCCTTCCTGCTCCCGGCCTCCGACCGCAACCGGGGCTGGTGGTGGCGGCGCCCCCTCGTCCTGGCCGGGATGGTGGCCTCCCTGGCCGGCTACTGGTTCCTCCATTACTGGCAGCACTCCCTGGCGATGAGCACCTGGTATCAGCAGGGGATGCAGAATTCCTACCGCAGCCTGGCCGGGCGCTGGGAGAGCTGGCTGCTTCATTACTTGCAGTCCTTCCCCTACGTCCTGGTCTATCCCGTAGCCCTGGCCGCCGCCGCCGGGCTGGTCTTCTTCCTGGTCGGCGCCGGCCGCCGCCGTCTCCGCTGGGGTTGGTTGGCCTTCTACCTCTACTTCCTGGTCGGGGTTTTCTACACCCTGGTGGTTAACAAGTGGTGGACCCCCCGCTACCAGTACACCCTGGTCGTGGTCACCCTTCCCTTGGCCGCGCACGGGCTCTCCCTGCTTTTTTCCCGGGCGGGCCGGATCCCGGGCTGGCTCGGGTTCGGATTCTGTTTTCTGGCCTCGGCGGTTTCCACGGTCTTCGTCCTGAACGGTTCCCGGGACAGCTTTGCCGACATCCGCCGAAGCGCCGATTACATCCGGGAAAATTTGGCCGGGCGCCGGGTTTATTCCAGCGAGATCCGCAAGGTGGGCTGGTGGGCGAAAACCCCGCTCACCGGCTATACCCGCAACAGCCGACGGATGGTGCGC
>Ga0272444_10003160_pt1 | contig 14989 bp, 11 predicted proteins | sample SSMForm13_FD_201033 | JGI IMG/M metagenome (GOLD analysis project Ga0272444, IMG submission 201033) | Marine sediment archaeal communities from Little Sippewissett salt marsh, Falmouth, MA, United States - SSM-Form-13 | ecosystem: Environmental > Aquatic > Marine > Wetlands > Sediment ...
AGTGGCGGAATTGGCAGACGCGCATGGTTCAGGACCATGTGAGGTTCCCCTCGTGGGGGTTCGAGTCCCCCCTTCGGCAGAGACGGGGCCGAACGGCTTTTTGGCCGTTCGGCCCCTTTCCTTTCCTTTCCTTTCCTTTCCCTCCGGAAGCTTCTTCTTTCCTCTCCCGGCCTGCTTGGATTATACTGGCCTTGAAATGGCCGGAAGGGAAAACGGCCCAAAGGGAGAAGAGCGGATGAAAGCAATGACTTGCCTGATGGCGGGGTTGGTCCTGACTCTGGCCGGGAGCGCCTGGGCCCAGCGCCAGGTGTCCCCCGTGGACTTGCGCACCAACCCGATGTCGTTCCGCAACGCCGGAATCACGGTAACCGACTCATATGTCCCGGCGCGGGCGGGGATTACGGAGCCGATGGCCAAGTCGGGCTATACCCTGGATAAGTACGTGGCCTTCGGGCTCAGGGAAACCAGGATTCCCTGCTTTGCCCGGCGCGGCAGTGCCGCCGCCGAGAAAGTTGCCGGGCTGAAGCCGGGGATGCTGATCACGGTGACCGGGACGGTTCGCCAGCCGGTTGCCAAGGTCAAGCGCGGCCCGCGGGATCGCACCGAGCGGATCAAGCTGGAGCGGGTCCTGATCGAGGTTTCGGCCATCGAGCTGGGCCCCGCAAAGTAGGGTTTTTCGTTGAGCCGGGGCAGGCTGGTGAAGGGCAAGGTTTTGATCACCAACCGGTCCGCCCGGCGGGACTATCACGTCCTGGAAACCCTGGAGGCGGGACTGGAGCTGAAGGGAGCCGAGGTCAAGTCCCTGCGCCAGGGGAAGGGCAGCCTGGCCGCCAGCTATGCCGTGGTTGCCGACGGGGAGGTTTGGATTCGGGATATGCACATCACTCCCTATGACCACGGCAGCATCTTCAATCCTCCCGAGAAGCGGCCCCGTCGCCTGCTTCTGCACAAGCGCGAGATCCGGCGCTTGATCGGGCAGACCGCGATCAAGGGCCACACCCTGATCCCGTTGTCCGTTTACCTCTCCCGCGGACTGGTCAAGCTTGAGCTGGCGGTAGCGCAGGGCAAGAAGCTCTACGACAAGCGCGAGGTCCTCAAGAAACGGGAGGCCCGGCGCGAGATGGCCCGGGCAGCCGAAGCCCGCCGGCGGGGTTAAAGGAAGACATAGCGGGCCAGGAACAAGGCCCCGACCAGGTAGACGATCCAGGAAACCGACCTCCCCCGGCCGGACAGGAGCTTGATCAGGGGCAGGGAGATGAAGCCCCAGGCGATCCCGTCGGCAATGCTGTAGGAGAGGGGAATCCCGATCATCACCAGGAAAGCCGGCAGTCCCTCGGTCAGGTCGGACCAGTCGATCTTGCGGACGTTCCGGATCATCATTGCCCCCACCACGACCAGGGCCGGCGCGGTCAGGGAGTAATCGCTGGTCACCATTCCCACCACCGGGCTGAAGAAAAGGGCGCCGAGAAAGCACAACGCCGTCACCACGCTGGTGAAACCGGTTCTCCCGCCATAGGCGACGCCCGTCACGCTCTCGATGAAGGAAGTAACGGTGCTGGTTCCCATTGCCGCCCCGATCACCGTCCCGGCGGCGTCGGAAAAAAGGGCCCGGTCGGCCCGGGGCAGCCGGTCGTTCCGGATGAATCCCGCTTGTTCGCCCACCCCGATCAGGGTTCCCAGGGTGTCGAAGAGATCCATAAAAAGAAAGATTATGATCAGCGACCACATAGCCGGGTGGAGGGCGTGGGCCAGGTCCATCTTGAACAGGGTCGGGGAGAGGGAAGGCGGCGGTGCGACTATCTTCCCGGCGAACTGGGTCCGGCCCAGGATGAGGGAAAGAATCAGGCCACAAAGGATTCCCCAGAGAATGGCGCCGCGGATCCCGCGGGCCAGGAAGGCGACGGTTATCAGGAAAACTGCGCCGAAGACGATCAGGCCCTGGACGTCCGGGGCGTGATTCATCGTAACCAGCGTTCCCGGATCGCCGCTGATTATCCCGGAATTCTTGAGCCCGATGAAGGATATGAAAAATCCGATTCCCACCGCGATCCCGTTGCGCAGGCTGGGACTGATCGCTTCCAGGATCACCCGGCGCAGCTTGAGGAGGCTGAGCAGCAGGAAGAGGGCGCCGGAGATGAAGACCACCCCCAGCGAGACCTGCCAGGCCGTGGTCTCGCCGGCCTGGACGGCGGCCAGGTTCCCGGCCGCGGCCAGCACGGTAAAGACAAAGAAGAAATTCTCGCCCATCCCCGGAGCCTGGGCGATGGGGTAGTTGGCCAGGACCCCCATCAGGAAGGTGGCGAAGGCTCCCGCCAGGCAGGTCGCCGTCATAACCGCGCCGAAGTCGAGGCCGGTCTCGAACCCGAACATCTTGCCCGAGAGGACGGCCGGCTGGACGAAGACGATGTAGGCCAGGGTGGTGAAGGTAGTCAGGCCCGCCCCGGCCTCGGTGCGCAGGGAGGTTCCCTGTCGCGTGAAGCCGAAAAAATTGTCCAAGAATCTCCGGAGCGGGTTCACCTGAATTTATTCCTTTTCCCTCCCGTTCGGCTTAGGAATAAAAATCATTCCGGGTGCGCTTGTCAAGGCCGGGAAAGACGGGTTGAGGGGGACTCGACGCGGTGGTAGCATCGGCTTGCTGGGCTGGCGGCCCGGTTCTAAAAAAAACGACTAAGGAATTCGAGGAAGCAAAATGAGCACCCCCATAACCCTGGTCACCTGCGGCATCATCTGGAAAGGTCGGCGCTTTCTTCTGGCCCAGAGAAAACCCGACTCCACCCTGGAGGCCCTGAAATGGGAGTTTCCCGGCGGCAAGATCGAGTTTACCGAGGATCCGCCCCAGGCCCTGCGCCGGGAGATTCGGGAGGAGCTCGGGTGCGAGATAAACGTCGGGGAGATATTCTGCGTCAGCTCACACACCTACCTGAAGCCGGACGGGAAGGGGAAGCACATAATGATGCTGGCTTACGACTGTGCCCATCGGCGGGGGGAAGCGGAGTCTCTCGACGTGAACGACTTCCGCTGGGTTACGGTGGAAGAGCTCGACGATTTTGACCTGGCGGCCGCCGATCACGTGATAAGGGATCGTCTCCAGCGGCGCTATGGTTCCCCGCCGCCGGACGACGGCGAAGGCGGGGAGGAAGCTCCCTCCCTCCGGGACGCCGAGACCTCGATATCCCGACTCAAGGAGGAGGTGGACAGGTTCGTGCGCGAGCGGGACTGGGGCCAGTTTCACTCTCCCAAGAACCTGAGTATGTCGATCGCCATCGAGGCCGCGGAGTTGATGGAGCTTTTTCAGTGGACCACGGTGGAGGAGTCCCGCCTGGTCGGGCGCGATCCCGGCCGATTCGAGGCGATCTGCCAGGAGGTGGCCGACGTGGCCGCCTACCTCCTCAGCCTGGCCAATTCATTGGGCATCGACTTGAGCGAGGCCATCGCGCGCAAGATGCAGCTCAATCGGGCCAAGTACCCGACCGAGAAATACTGGGGAAGGTTTTAAGGCCTGAAGGTTGTTGGGCCGAAGGCTGAAGGAAAGGCAACTTGCCGGCCCAAGTTCATTAAGATGACGACCAAGCGAATCCTGGTGAGGGGGTTGGTTCAGGGAGTGTGCTTCCGGATCTCCACCGTGGAGAAGGCGTGTTCCCTGGGGCTGGCCGGCCGGGTGCGCAATCTTCCCGACGGTCGGGTCGAGATCCTGGCGGAAGGTCCTGCCCCCCTGGTGGAAGAACTGGTCGCCTGGGCTCGCTCCGGCCCTCCAGGGTCTCGCGTCGATGAGTTGAGCGCTCAGGCGGTTTCTCCGGGAGGATGGTTGGATTTTCGCATCACCAGCTGATGGCGTTTAAGGCGTTGAAAAATATGTGGCTGAACACCCTGATAACCGCCGGCCTGCTTGTTCTCTTTTTTCCCCCCGCTTCGCGCCCCGCTCCCCGGGAGTGGATGCAACAGGGCGGCAACTCGGCTCACACGGGGGGGGAGGGAGTCGTTCCCGGTACCCCTTTCCTGACGTGGAAGACGAGGGCCAGGGACGCCTTCTTCGCCGCTCCGGCCCTGGTCGGGGAGCACATCCTCCTGGGCGACGCCGGCGGCAACCTTAACTGTTATCGCCGGCGCTCCGGCCGCCGGTCCTGGGGCCGCCACGGCAGCGGTTACTATGCCGGCAGCCCGGTATGTGACGGAGAACGGGCATATGCCGCCTGCACGCGCCGCGACCAGTGGGAGGAGACGTCGTCGGCCGGCGGAATCTTCAGCGGACAGGGAACCCAGAGCGTCACGATGGTCTCCGAGAAGACCACCCTGGGCTGCTACCGGCTAGCGGACGGGATGAAGCTGTGGACCCGGCGCTTCCCCGGCTTGGTCCACGGCACCCCGGCCCTGGGGGAGGGCAGGTTGGTTCTGGCCTGCCAGGATTTCAAGACCTACTGCCTGGACTCGCTCCACGGTCGGCAGCTCTGGGAAGTCAAGGCCGAGGGACCCCTGGAGTCATCCCCCGTCATCGACTCCGGCCGGGTCCTGGTCGGGTCCCTGGCCGGTAAGCTATACTGCCTTTCCCTCCGGGACGGAGAACTGCTCTGGCGTTACCGGGTCGATTCGCCCATCCGGGTGGCTCCGGCCGCCTCCCGGGGCGGGGTGTTTTTCGCCGCCCTCGACGGCCGCCTGCGCTGCCTTGCCCTGTCCACGGGCGACCTCATCTGGGAGAAGGACCTGGGCCACATCCTCGTCACCTCGCCCGTGATCGCCGGGACCACGATCGTTGTGGCTTGCAGCGATGCCACCGTCCGGGCCCTGCACGGGGGGACGGGGGAGGAACTCTGGCGAACCAAGCCGGCCCGGGAGTTGATCCGCAGCCTGGCCGTCTCCGGCCAGGTCCTCGTGACCGGCTCCGAGGAGGGGAAGTTGGCGGCCAGGTCCCTGGAGAACGGGGAGCAGATCTGGGAGTATCAGCTCGGCCGGAACGACACCCCCCTGATCTCCCTGGCCGGAGAAGAAATATATGCCTCCTCTCCCGATCGGGCATTATACTGTATCGGCAGCGAGAAAAAGCCGTTGCTTGGGCGCCGCGACCCGGCCCCGGTCTCCCGGCTTTCTTTGGAACCCGCCCGGGGCGAAGTCCCGGCCGCAAGGAGAAAAAAAGAATGATGAAGACACTGTTGCTGGGGATCGGGCTGGTCGCCTCGCTCGGCCTGATTGCCTTGCCGGTTTTGGCCGATTCCCCGAATCCTTCCGCCCGGGAGGGCTACCTGCTCCTGCAGGAGGCCGAGGCCGCCTCGGCCTCGGGAGATTCCGCCGGGGCCGCTCAGCTTCAATCCCGCGCCCTGGAAATATTCCGCCTCATCGCCCTGGAAGCCGGGGCAACCGCGACCGACGGCTCCTCCCGTCCCATCGAACTGGAACGGCAGCTTCCGGAGAGTTCCCCGGAGCTGGGAAAGCTGGCCCTTCAGCAGGAACTGATCCTCCGGCAGCAACAGCTCATCCTGCAGAAGATCGCCCGGATCGAGGCGGAGAACTTAGCCATTCGGGGAACCCTGGAGAGCATCGGTTCCGATACCCGCGACATTCCCGAGATGGCATCCGATGTCCAGGACATCCGGGACGAGACCGAGCTTCTGGCTGACTTTGATTCCCGGCTCGACCAGATTGAGGACAACACGCAGGACATTCCCGAGGTCCTCGACACCATAGACGAGATCGACAACAACGTCGGCGACCTGGCCGGGGTAGGGGATGCCTTCCAGGACGTACGGGACAATCGGGATCTCCTCGACCAGATCATCAGCATCGTGGAGGACATCAAGAACGACACCGACCGGATCGGGGACGTGGAGTCGGCGGTCGAGGATGTCAAGGACGAGGTTGACGGGATGGATAAGTAGGCGGGGGAAAGTCCTTTTCGGGCAGGGCCAGGAGCTGGCTGCGCAACTGGGTGTCCCCGGGGTTCAGGTCCAGTCCTTCCTCCAGGATGCGGCGGGCCCGGGAAAATTTCCCCTTGCGCACGTACAGCCGGGCCAGGATGGAAAAGCCTCCCGGATGCCGCGGGGAAACTCGGCGGGCTTCCAACACGGTGTCCAGGGCTTCCTCGTAGCGGCCTTCCTCCTGAAGGAGCAGCGCCAGGTTGCGCAGGGGAACGGCATATTCCCCGTTCAGTTCGAAGGCCCGCCGATAGGCGTCCACCGCTTCCTCCACCCGTCCCTGCTTCTCCAGGGCTATGGCCAGACCGTTATGGGCCTCGGCGATGTAGGGGTTTTTCTCGATGACCCGCCTGGTTACCGCCTCGGCCCGCCGGGGCTGCCCGGTCCGGAGTTCCAGCTCGGCCAGGTTGAGCGCCGCCACGTGATAGTTGGGATCCGAGTCCAGGCTGCGGTGAAAATGTTCCAGGGCCAGCTTGAGCTGGCCCCGCTTGCGGTAGTACACCCCCAGGTTGTTGTGGGCTTCGCAGTGTTCGGGGCTCAGGGCCAGGGCCTCGCGCAGGGCCGCCAGGGCGCTCTCGTCGTCATCGCGGGCGTGATAGGCGATGGCCAGGTTGTTGAAGGCCAGGGAGGAGCGGGGAGAAAGGATGGAAGCCCGCAGCCAAAGAGCGTATTCGCTGCGCCAGGCCTGGAGGTATTCCTGGCCGAGAATGACCATTGCCGCCGCCGCCAGCAGGCCCGCCGTCCAGGCCAGGACCCGCCGCGGTCCCCGCAGGCGGGACAGGGTCGGGACGAAAAGGGCCGCGATCAGGATGCAGTAGAAGACCGAGGGAAAGTAAAGGCGCTGTTCCGCCACGGTCCTGCCGATCTGGGCCACCTTGCTCAAGGCGGGCAGGAGGCTGAGAAGCAGGGCGGCCGCGGCGGCGGCCGCCCGGGGCTGCCGCCGCCGGGCTCGCCCCAGCCAGAGCAGTCCGGCGGCGGCTCCGGCCAGGGGAACCGCCCAGGCCATCCCCGTCCAGAGCACCTCGACCCGGAAGGGATAGAGGGTTTTCAGGGGGAAGGGAAAAACCAACAGCCGGGCGTATGTCCCCAGGAGCCGGGCCGCTTCCAGGGGGTAATGGGGAAAGCTGCCGGGACGGGGGGCGCCGCCGGCGGCCAGGGTGAAAAGCTTCCAGGATCCCGCCGCCGCCGCCAGGACCCAGAACGGGGCCGAGTGTCTCCAGGCCCGTCGCCAGGACATCTCCCGTCGGCAGACCAGGAGGATCAGGGGAGGAAGGATGAGGGAAGTTTCCTTGGTCAGGAGGGCCGCGGCATAGGCCGGGCAGGCCAGGACGGCCCACCGGATGCCGCGAGCTTTTCCGCATCCGGCCAGGATCCAGACCAGGATCAGGGTCGGGATCAGCTCCGAGATGTTCCGGGCGTTGACCACGGCCTCCACGTGCACCGGGTGGAGCGCGAACAGGGCCGTGGCGGCCAGGGCCGCCCCGTCACCGCCGAGCAGGCGGCGGCTCAGGGCGAAGGCCGCCGCCGTGACCAGGGCGTGCAGAAGCACGTTCGCGAAGCGATGGGCGGCGGGATTCATCCCCGCCGTTCTTCCGATCAGGCTCAGGGCCAGCATCTGGACCGGACGGTAGTCGTTGCGCGAGATGGGAACTTGCTGCCGCCAGAAGTCGCGTTGGAAGAAAAGGGAAAGGCTGCCGGCTTGTCGGAGCAGATGATTGTCCCTCACCACCTTGGCATCGTCCCAGAGCAGGGGATAATGAAGGGAGGGGACGAAGATGATGCCGGATAGAACGATCAGGAGCAGGAGGACAGGGGTGGTTTTCGGAAAACGGCGCCGCACTAGCGAACCTCATCCAGGGAAAATTTAAGTTTGACCGTCAGGTCGGGTTGTCATAATATGAATTGTTGCCTGTTTATGTCAATTACCCAAAGGAGGTTGCTCATGACCAGAGCCAGGAGCCGTTATCTCGGTGCCGGCGTTTTCTTGGCTGCGACCGCGGTTGCCCTCTACTTCTCTTACGGGGTATACACCTCTCCCCTGCCCACCAACTGGACTGCGACGTATACCAACCTGAAGGACGACTTGCGCTCGCTGGCGATCAACCCGCTCGATCCCAACATCATCTACGTCGGGACAGATCAGGCTCTGGAGGCCACCACCGACGGCGGCCAGACGTGGACCAAGGTCAAGAGCTTCCGCGACAACAAGGTGTCGGTCTCCGACATCGTCTCGGAGGGGGCTCTGGAGCTGATCCTGGAAATCGAAGGCAACGCCGCTTCCGCTTCTTCCTCGGCCCGGAGCGAGGATTCGACCGAAACGAGCCGGGACTCCCGGGCCGCGCAGGTCGAATCGGAGCCGCGAGGGCAGAACGAGCTGATCCAGGCCCAGGCCAGGGTCAGCGAGGCCGCCACCGCCTTGGATCGGGCCAACGACGTCCTGACCTCGGCCAAGTCGTCGCAATCCTCGGCCGAGGCGGCCCTGCAGTCCTTCGTGCCCGACGACGTCACGGTTTCCCAGGTTGAGGGCATCCCCGAGGAGGATGACGGTTTCGTTCCCCAGCCGCACTACGACGAATTGGCGGAATGGCTCTCCGAACGGGCGCTCACCGTTCCCGAAAACGGGGCCGAGCGCAAGAAGACCCTGGTCGATTACCTGCAGAAGCACCAGGAGGACGGCGCGGCCCTGACCTCAGCCTACGATTCCGCCACCGTCGAGGTCGCCTCCGCCGAAGGACAGGTGGCCGCGGCCCAGAGCCAGTACGACCTGGCCGTGGGCGAACTCCAGGCCCTCGAGGCAACCGCCCCGGACCGGACCGAGGAGGAGATGGAGATTACCACCGGGACCGACCAGACGGCGGAACCCGAGACCTCGGCCACGCCGGTTATGGATATGGGAGACGTCACCGGCGTGACCCACATAGCCATCGACCCGGCCGACCCGGACAAGGTTTACGTCACCACCTTCAACGGCACCTACCTGACCCGCGACGCCGGCGCCAGCTGGGAAGTTCTTTATGCCGGCGGAAACACCGACCAGGCCACCAACATAACCGTCACCATCGACCCGTCCAATCCGGACAACATCTACATCGGGACTCTGGTTGGGATCTCGATGAGCAAGGACGGCGGCACCACCTGGATTCGTCCCGGCGGGCAGATCGCCAACGACGTGATCAGCACCATCGCGGTGCATCCCTTCGATTCCCAGGTGGTCCTGCTCGGGACCCGGGGTGACGGGATCTACTTCTCCGGCGACGGCGGCCAGAACTGGGAAAAGGTCTTCACCAACCCGGCCACCGGTTCGCAGAACGTCCGCATAGTGGCCTTTGCCCCGGCCAATCCCGACATCATCCTGGCCGGCACCGGCGGAGGCGTCTATCGCAGCCTGGACGGCGGCCGGACCTGGGAAACGGCTTCGGGAATGGGACTGGGCAGTTACGTGGTCACCGACCTCAAGATCAACCCGGCCGATAGCGACCGGATCGTCCTGGCCACCTGGGACGGAGTCTTTGGGACCAGCAACGGCGGCTTCCAGTGGCGCCGTCTCAGCTACGGGCTCAACTACAAGGGCGGCGAGCAGATCGAGCTCAACCCGCTCGATCCCGACCAGATCTGGTACCTGACCGACGACCGTCTCTTCGTCAGCCAGGCGCCGGAAGTCGTGGATATGGCCCAGGACGAGATGGGTTGCCTGACCGGGAGCTGTGAATTCAGCTTCGACGGCCTGACTCAGCATACCCTGATCATCGAGAACGTCGATGAAAAGGCCCAGACGGTGACGGTCACCATCCAATCCGAGCCCCAGCGCCTCGACCTCAAGGTCGGGAAACCCCAGGAAGTCGACCTGGACGGTGACGGCGCCACCGATGCCGAGATCACCCTGACCAAGATCGTCGACGGCGAGCCGCGGATCAACGTCTATAAGATGGTCAAGGTTAGGGCCGTGGAACGGAGCGTGACCCTGAAAAGCGCCGACGAGATCGCCGGGCTGGAGGACTTGGAGCCTTACTTTATGACCGAGCCGAGCTGCGTGGAGGTCCAGGAAGCCGCTTCGCGCTGGGCTGAGGTCCACCCCGACCTGATCGAGGATTGGCGGGAAGGAGCCCGCTTCCGGGCCTTCCTGCCGCAGGTGGAGGTGCAGTATACCTACGGGGCCGAAACCTCGGATATGACCGAGCGCTACAGTTCGGCTTCGCGGGAATACGACTTCTATTCCTTCTACCAGGGCAACGCCGAGGTCTCCTCCAGCCGGGGAGATGCCTACGATGAGGGTTTTTACCCCTCCACCAGCCTGGGCTGGCCCGACACCTACGAATGGTACGATTCCTACTCCGCTTACGACGAGGCCTCCGCCTACACCAGCAGGGGGGACTATTACGGCACCTATGATCGCGACGAGTATCGGGACAAGGACGGCTATGGCCAGCGCAACTCCAAGTCCTGGCGGATCCAGCTGGATTGGTACTTGGGCGACTTCCTCTTCGAGCGCCAGCAGCTCTACATCAGCCGGGAAGCCCGCGACCTGGTCGAGCTCCGGCAGGACATCCTCGAACAGGTCACTATGTACTACTTCGACCGCAAGGCGGCCCGCATAGACCTGATTATGAATCCGCCCGCCGATCCCTACTCCAAGCTGGAATCCCTGCTGAACCTGCAGCAGCTGGATGCCAGCCTGGACGCCCTGACCGGCGGTTACTTCACCAGAACGATCAAGGACCGAAGGAAGGAACACCCGGAGGTTCCCGTTTACTGAGTGTGCGCTTAAATGCTTATTCCTGATCAATCAAGCATAAGGAGGGTGATATGACCCGTAAAGTCGCGCTGTCGGCCTCGGTGGGAGTCTTGCTCCTCGCCGCCGTCTTGACCATCAGCATCAGCCAGGAGATAGCCACCCTGCCGCCCCCGGTTGAGACGATTGCCGATCTGGACGAGATGTTCTCGGACGAGCCGAGCTACAACGAGATCCAGGATGCGGCGATGCACTTCGCCGAGGTCCATCCCGACCTGATCGAGTCCTGGCGGCAGGGGGCCAAGTTCCGCGCCTTTCTTCCCCGCCTCAGTTACCGTTACAACGTATACAAGGACTGGTCGGATGCCTATTCCGCCGGCTACGAAGACAGCGTGAGCTTTGAGTATTCCCGCGATTACGAGACCGGGACCTCTGCGGAGGCCGGGTATCACGACGGCTACGGGCAAGCCGGGAGTTCCGGCTGGCCGGTGCCGGAGTGGTCGATGACCCAGGAATACACCACCCGCAGCGGGTCGATGAGTTCCTTCCGCGAGGGCGTCTCGGAGTCGGGCGGCACCCGCGAGTACGACGGCGTCTACAGCGTGGACGGCAAGGACACCGAGTGGGGTTTTATGGTGGAGTGGGACCTGCGCGACTTTCTCTACAACGACGAGCAGACCCGGATCAGCCGGGAGGCCCGGGACCTGGTCGAGCTGCGCCAGGACATAATGGAGGAGGTCAATACCTATTTCTTCGATCGGCGTCGGGCCCAGATCGATATGCTATTTTCTCCTCCCAGCGATACCGCTACCAGGATCGACATGCAGCTGAGGATAGCCCGCCTGACCGCGAACATCGACGCCCTGACCGGAGGGTTCCTGAGCGAGCGCCTGTCCGCCGTCAAGGAACAAAAACAGTAGACACATTATCCTGAAAGTGTCAGACTGGGGTTGCCTGGTTCCGGTTGGCGCCTATCCGGGGTATGGGGTATGGTCAATTTTGCCGCCTCCTTTGTAGTGGGCAACCTGATTTTCCGTTTTCTCACCCACGCCGGGGGGGAGTGCCTGGATCGGCAGACCGACCTGGAGGTATCCCGCTTCTGGCGAGCCCAGGCCCTGGATGCGCCGCGCTGCTCGTATCGGCGCATCAACTGCTACCGCCAGGCCCTGGAACGCGATCCCGCCTTTCATCAGGCCTACCTGGAACTGGCTGAGGTTTACTACGAGCTGGGAATAACCTACGGTTACCGGGACATATTTCGGGAAGCCGCCTCCAACCTGGAAAAGGCGCTTCAGCTTGATGCCGCCGACCCGGAAGTTCATCACCGCCTGGGACAGGTTTACTTCTTGATGCGGGACTTTGCCGGCGCCCGGCGCGAGCTGGAAGCCGCGCGTCTTTTAAGGGAGGGGAATCCCTCGCCGTGAGGGATCTCATTCCCAGGACCTTCGCATTAATCTGTGCCACAATAACAATAAGTCTTGTGTCGGTGGAATCTGGTTTTTCCGGGTTGGTGAACATAAACTCGGCGACTCAGGCCGAGCTTGAGACTCTTCCGGGGATCGGTCCGGTCAAGGCCCGGCGCATCATCGAGCTACGCCGGCAGAAGGGACGCTTCAGTCGCGTGGAGGAACTGGAGGAGGCATACGGAATCGGGCCCAAGACCGTGGAGGCGCTGCGCCCGCTTTGCTGCGTGCGGGATGCTCCCCGGCAGACTGTTTCCAGCGCCACTCCGCCCGCCCCCGACGTTCAAGGAGTTCAGAGCGTGCGCTGCTGGAAATGTTCCCGGATATTTTCCATTCCCGCCGACAAGAAAAAGGGGACCTGTCCCTTCTGCGGGGCGTCCTTCACCCTTTCCCGTTGAAAAACCCGGTTTACAGCTTGTCCTATCGTGATTCCGGCTGGCCGGACGACCTAGCGGTCTTCGATCTCAAGGAAGGGGAGAGCGACCTGAGGATCCTGGCTTCGGCTGATGTCACCCCGGCGGCCCGCGCCGCCCTGATCCGCATCCGCTCCGCCTTGAAAAACCATATTTCCCGCCATCCCGCCTTTGCCTCCTCCCTTTTCCCGGTTCTTCCCCCGGCTTCGGCCCCGGAAACGCTGCGGCGGATGGCCCGGGTGGCCGCCGCCTTTTCCCTGGGCCCGATGGCCGCGGTGGCCGGGGCCGTGGCCGATTATGTCGCCGGTTCCCTGGCTGCCGAGGTGGAGGAGGCGATCGTCGAGAACGGCGGTGACATCCATCTGCGCACTGTCCGTCCCCGGATCTTGGGCGTAAATCCGGGGCCCGGGCACCCCCTCTCCGGTCGTTTACGCATCCGCCTGCCCGCCTGTCCCGCCGGGGCCGGAGTAGCCGCCTCCTCCGGACGCTGGGGCCGGTCGCTCAGCTTCGGGCTGGCCGACGTGGCGGTTGTCTTTGCCGATGACGCCATCCTGGCCGATGCCGCCGCCACCGCCCTGGCCAATCGGGTGCATAGTCCCGCGGCGGCGGCCGACCCGTCGCTGGGCGACGAATTCCTGGCCCGGCCCGGAGTGCGGGCCTTGGCGGTGGTGGCGGGCGAATTGGTGCAGTTTCGGGGAGAGCTTGAGCTGGCCTGAAGTCCGCCGGAGGCGGGGAGGGAGCTCCAGGCCAGCCTGGAAACGGAAAATTACCCTTGGCCGGCCCCGCCTTGGGACGGTAATATAGCTTGTAGCCTTAAAATGAAAATATCCCTAGTTACCTCGGTAAAGAGGAGGTCTTGATGAGAGTAACCCGCTCCCTGAGCAGATTTTTGGTTCCATCCCTGACCGGCTTGCTGTTTCTCGTGTTGTTGTTTCCCGCCCTCGGCGAGGAATATTCCCCGGAAATCCAGCAGGCCGTGGAGGACATTCGCCGGGAGATTGCCGAGGAAGGATACGGTTTCACGGTGGCTCCCTACCCGGGGATAGAGCAGCGTTACGGCAAGCCGGGCGGTTTTTTCATTCCCGAGAACTATCGCGACCTGGCCCCCAACCGGGATTTCGCCTCGCGTGAAGCGGCCCCGCTCCCTTCCGTCTTTTCCTGGGCCGACTACGACGGACTTACTCCCATCAAGGATCAGGGAAGCTGCGGGAGTTGTTGGGCTTTCTCGATGGCGGGAGCGGTGGAATGCGCCCTCAAGCTGGGACTGGGAGCAACCCTCGACATCTCGGAGCAATGGTTGGTTTCCTGCAATCCCCTCAGCTACGGCTGCGACGGCGGTTATTTCTGCTTTCAGTTTTTCACCAACTATCCCGGCCTGGACGGCGAAATCGGGATTGTCAGGGAGAAGGATTTCTTTTACGCCCAGACCGATCTCCCCTGCAGCACGTCCTACCCGTATAAGCACGTGGGTCTTCTCGAGGAATATGGGAATGTCGGCAACTCCGGGCCCTACGATCCCGAGCCCCGGGTGGAGGACCTCAAGCGCGCCATCTACGAATACGGGCCCATCTCGGTGGGAATCACCTCCAGCGCTTATCTGCAGCTGTATTCCGGCGGGGTTTTCGACGTCGACGATCGCAACCCGACCAACCACGCCGTTGTCCTTTACGGCTGGGACGACAGCCAGGGCGAGGTAGGAGTCTTTTTTATGCGCAACAGCTGGGGAGGAAGCTGGGGAGAAAAGCCCAGCTACAGCTGGGGAGTGGGAACCGGAGACGAGGATGGCGGCTATTGCCGGATCGAGTACGGCTGCAGCCGGGTCGGGGATGGAGCCCAGTATGTCGGGATTGATTCCGGGACGACAACTCCCCGCTACTCCCAGGCCAAGCTGCCCCGTCAGTTTGCCGACGGCGGTACGGCCCAGAACTGGAAGGCCGACGAAGCGGTCTGGGAGTACCAGCTTCCCTTCAGCTTTCCCTTCTACCAGGAGGAATACGACCGGATTTGGGTTGCCTCCAACGGCTATGTCTCCTTCACCGCCGGCTCCTCGCTCTGGGACTTCACCACCGAGAACTTGAAAGGCGTCAAGATGATAGCCCCGCTTTGGGGAGACCTGAGCACGGCCGACGACGGGAAGGACATCTACCTGACCGAAAGCTCCGACAGCGTAACCATCCGCTGGCAGGCCACTCCCGCCGGGATAGAGGAGAGCGCGGTCGACATCGAGCTGATCTTGAATTCGGACGGGAGCTTCCAATTCAATTACGGGGGAGGGGACTTCCTGGGGGCTTATCCCGTGGTCGGCTTTTCCCGGGGAGACCTCTCGGAATACCATCTCACCGATCTCAGCGGTCGCTGGAACTATCATTCCGACTATCCCTACTATTACGGCGGGACCTTCGTTTCCGGGGTCAACCAGAGGCGCCGGCCGCGTTCCCGCGTCTTCCGACCGCTGCTTTCGGGGAGAAACACCGTGTCCGG
>Ga0272444_10003161_pt1 | contig 14976 bp, 21 predicted proteins | sample SSMForm13_FD_201033 | JGI IMG/M metagenome (GOLD analysis project Ga0272444, IMG submission 201033) | Marine sediment archaeal communities from Little Sippewissett salt marsh, Falmouth, MA, United States - SSM-Form-13 | ecosystem: Environmental > Aquatic > Marine > Wetlands > Sediment ...
ATATACTTATACATATGCAAAATCTCTATATCATATGGGAAAGTATTCCCGGGCGATTGATAAGCTTCAAGAGTTATCGTCGGATACTTCCAGGATTGAGATTTATCGGCTTATTGGCGACTCCCATATCAAATTAAATCGGCCCGATTCGGCTGAGAAGTATTATTTAATTGGACTTGAATATACTGGGGATACTTTATTAAATTTGCAGATAATGGCGCAGGCTTTTTATGATGACGGATATCTCAACCGTGCTGCCGATTATTGCTACCGGATTCTGGCTGTTCATCCACATCCGGAAGATATATATCCATTGATGGGATCGATTTACGATAAATCGGGCAATTATGATTCTTCATTTAAGTATTACGAAGCCACTCTGCAAACCGACTCATCATCATATGACGCTTTCCTTGGATTGACCAATGCTTATTTTCAAAAAGGTAATACCGACAAAGCTATAAATATTCTTAAGCGGGCCAAGCGTTTTCATCCAGAAAATCCCGATCTATTTTTCAAAATCGGTTTTATATACAATGCCATGAAGCGGAAAACCCAGGCCGCCGAAAATATGCACCATGCCGTTAAACTGGCCCCTGGATTTCTGCAAGCCCGTTACTTTTTGGCTGAAGTGTTTATCGATGTGGAAATGCTCGATTCAGCCCTGGTCCAATGCGATTCCATAATAATAATTGATTCCACATATGTGCCTGCCTATCTTTGTCGGGCCAGAGGTTATGACAAAATGGATAAACCTGCAATGGCCGAAAGTTCTTAAGGGAATGGCTGAATCTGAATCCTCAAGCAGGTGAGAATCCTATGGGCAGGGAATTATTGGAGAAATATGGATTACTGCATTAGGCGCCTTCAGTATTTGCCTTGCGCATATAAATATTCCCGGCAAATTCGTCCGTTTCTTTTTGCAAAAGCTTTTCGAGCTCGCGATTGTAGTCATCCTGACGACGCTGTTTTAAACGTTCGTACTTGCGTTCCTCTCGCCTTGCCTCGATAAGCTTTTTGCGCTTTTCAGAGGCTATCCTCTCGGCCTCCAGGAGTTTTTTGGATTGATGCTTGATTAAGAAAGACAACTGAGCCATATACTTTTGGGATATTTCCAGATATCGTACATTCAATTTATTGCTGCGAGAATGCTTTTCCGATCGAAGCCTTAATGTCAGCTCCGAGCGCAATCCATTAAGAATAGCCTGCTGCTTTTCTTTCTCATTTTCGGCTTTGGCCAGTGTTTTCTGGGCCTGTTTTTTGAGGGTGGATTTGAGCGCCAGGATTCTCTGCAGTCTGAAGTGAAACCTTTTCATTGGATGCCAGTTCCTTCAGCTTTTTCAGATCATTCTCAAAACGGGTTTTCTCATATATTCCCTGCCTTAAAAAGGCATTGATATTATCCATTTTTGAAACAGCCTCGTCTATGACTGCATCCGAACCCTTGACATAAGCACCGATGTTTATCAAATCCTCGGATTCCCTGTAAGCAGCCATAAGCACCTTGAGCTTGTTGATGTTAGCCAGATGATCACCATTGCAAATATCCACCATTAACCGTGAAATCGATTCCAGAACCTCAACTGCAGGATAATGGTTTCGGTTAGCCAGCCTTCTTGACAGAACCACATGGCCATCCAAAATTGATCGCACAGTATCTGAAACCGGATCATTGAGATCATCGCCCTCCACCAAAACAGTATACAGACCGGTGATGCTTCCGTTTTGTGCGGTACCTGCTCTTTCCAGCAAACGCGGCAGGAAAGTATAGACTGAGGGAGTGTATCCTTTGGTTGCGGGAGGTTCTCCAATGGCCAGGCCGATTTCACGCAAAGCCATGGCAATTCTGGTGACCGAGTCGACCATCAGGATAACATCATTACCCTGATCGCGAAAATATTCGGCAATTGTGGTAGCCGCCAGCACTCCTTTAACCTTTAATAGCGGAGGTTGATCTGAAGTGACCGATACGACCACCGATCGAGAGAGACCCTCCTCCCCCAGGTCTTTTTCCAGAAATTCTTTAACCTCTCGCCCTCGTTCACCAATCAAACCAATAACATTGATCGGAGCCCTTGTATTTCTGGCGATCATTCCTAAAAAAACGGATTTGCCCACGCCGCTGCCCGAAAAGATGCCCATTCGTTGGCCTTTGCCGCAGGTGACAAAGCAATCCATGGCACGCACGCCGGTGACCAAAGGCTGATTGATCCTTGTCCTTTCAAGCGGCTCAGGAGGGCGGGCGTAGATGGACCTTACCTGATTGGCATTGATGGCCCCCTTGCCGTCTATTGGCTCTCCCCTGCCGTCAATGACACGGCCTATCAATTCCTCTCCCACATCGATGGATAACGTATCTCCGGTTGCTACAACCAGTGAGCCGGGATTTATGCCGGACAGATCGCCCAGGGGCATCAAAAGCACCTTATTCTCTTTAAAACCGACCACCTCCGCCAGAATCGGCTCATCATCAGGATGAGGATATATCCTACACAGCTCTCCAATCGATGTGGCCGGGCCGGTGGAGGCAATTACCAGTCCGATAACCTCTACAACCTTGCCATCCTGCCAGAGAACGCGCGATTTTTGCACCGTTTCCATATATTTTTGAAGCACGCAGCTCATATTCAATTCTTTGAAGTGGGGATCTGCTTTCGCAGCGCGGACACGAGGGTTTCCAATTGCTTTTCGATGCGTGCGTCAATTCTCCCGGAAGATGTTTCCAGGATGCAGCCCCCCGCCGAAATTCTGCGGTCTGATTCTATTTTTATCTCTTTCAGCTCTGTGTCGAATGATAATATTTTCTCGAAATTTTGTCGGACAAACTCCTCTTGCTCGGCCGACACCTTTATGGTCAGGCGGCTTTTTTCCAGAAGAATTGGCAGGGATTTTTTTATAGTCTCCAAAACCATATCCTGATGTGAGGCTGCCAGGCACCCGACTATTTTTTCCGCCAATGAAATTGCCAAATTGAGCAAATCATTTTCGGCCGACAACAGTATTTCATTTTTTTGGCTGACTATGTCGGCCAGTATTGGCTTGATTTGATCGATGATCTTGTTTGCTTCAGCTTTGCCGAAAGCCTCACCCTGGGCATAACCTGACTGTTTGCCTTCCTGGAATCCTTTACGATATCCTTCCTCGGCTGCCAACTTTGATTTTTGTTCCAGCTCCCGATAGGCTGATTCCGGGACCATACGTTCCTCAGGTTTGTCGGCGTCAAATCCGATTCGAATCCTGTTTTCCACCAGGCGCGGTTTGGTGATAATCTTAGACAACGATATCTTCCTTTCCACCGCGTCCGGAAATGACAATCTGCCCCTGCTCCTCGAGACGCCTTATGTTTTCCACGATGCGTTGCTGAGCCGCCTCGACATCTGATAATCTCATGGGGCCCATGTATTCCATTTCCTCTTTTATCATTGCGCTGACTCGCTCGGACACATTGGAAAAGATTTTTCGCTTTACCTCTTCATTGGCGGCTTTGAGTGCGATGGAAAGATCTTTGGTCTCGATCTCGCGCAAGATCCGTTGAATTGCACGGTCATCAAGAAGTATGATATCCTCAAAAACAAACATCATGTTCTTGATCTCGCCAGCCAATTCGGCGTCTTCCGTATCCAATGCCTGAAGGATGTTTTTCTCGGTTGAGGTATCCACCAGATTAAGTATATTCGCGATAGTTTTGGTGCCTCCGGAGACCGAAAGGTCCCGTGAGGCGGATGTTCCAAATTGGGCATCCAGGGTTGTTTCGATTTGCTTTAATATCTCGGGTGAGATTTTTTCCATGGTTGCCACCCTGTAGGCTACCTCGGCCTGCAGTTCCGGCGGCAATTCGGTCAACACAGAGGAAGCTTGCTGAGGATTAAGCTGAGTTAAAACCAGGGAGATTGTTTGGGGATGTTCGCCCTGGAAATATTGGGCAAGCTGTTTGGGATCAATGCCCTTTAATAGATCAAAACCGGTAGTTGTCAACGAGCTTTCAAGCTTTTTGAGAAGATCAACAGCGCGGTTCTTGCCCACCGCCTTCTCCAGAAGCATGCGCGCATAATCTACTCCGCCTTGAGAGATATATTTGCGGGCCATGTATATATCATGGCATTCCTGGATAACATGTTCCTCAATTTCCGGAGGGACGTCCCTGAGATTTGCGATCTCAACTGTAAGCCTTTCCAATTCGCTTTCCGAAAGATCCTTCAAGACCTGGGCTGAAACCTCGGTTCCAAATGCAATCAGGGCGATCGCAGCCTTCTGAATATTCGTTAATTCTTCATATTTGACCGGCATAGTTTTATTCTGTCATCATTGTTTTAATTACCTTGGTAAGCTCCTCGGGCTGTTCGTCCGCGACCGCCTTCATTTTGTCCACCAATTTCGGTTTTTGAGGTTCCACAGCAACATCCTCCTCGGGAGGAATATTTGTCACCTTACTGGGCTGAGGCGGCGGTGCCATCCTGGCAATTGCCTTGAAGGCCTTCTTGATTTTTGCCTTGATATAGAAAAAGGCAAGCAGGAGTCCCAGTACGGTGAGTACCTTTTTGCCTATATCGAAATAGAAGTTTTTTTGCACAACCTTATCAAGATTCATCTGCTCCTGTTCTATTTGGCTGGTATCAAAGGCGATATTTACAATATCGAACTCATCATTGCGGGTACTGTCAAAGCCCACGGCCCTTTTGACTATTGCCGAAAGTTTTTCCATCTCGGCATCATCACGGGGTATATACTGCTTTTCAAAGTCGCCGGTTGGGTTCTGCACCTCTTCATATCTGCCGTCAATCAACACTGCTATCGATAGCTTCTTTACATTGCCGGTGGCTGAGGCCACTGTCTCGATTGTCTTGCTGACTTCATAATTGGTGATAATTCTTTCGGTTACCTCATTGCCGCCTGCGACGGAGGTATCAACTCCCACCGATGAGGATGAATCGGCTGCGCTGGTTTCCAGGCGCTCTTCCGATCGTATTGCAATATTGTCAGGATCGTAAGTTTCCATTGTCTTTTGCACCCGATCAAAATCAAGCTCCGCATCAATTCGAACCATTGCCCGCGAATTTCCCAGAGCGCTTGACAAAAGGGATTGTGCCTTGCCTTCCAAATATGACTCAACCGCCTTTTTCATCTCAAGTTGTGTCGCGGACAAGGCCGCCAGCGGATCGCCGCCCTGCGGAGATGTCAAAAGATTTCCCCAGTTGTCAACGACCGTGATGTTCTCCGCCCTGAGGCCCTCAACACTGGATGCAACCAGATGTGTAATGCCGAAAAGCTGACGTTTATTGAGAGCCCCGGCTCCGGACAGCTTGAGAACCACAGAGGCTGTCGCCTCCTTCTGATCCTCCTCAAACAACCGCTTTTCGGGTATGACTATATGTACTCGTGCCGCCCTGACCTCCTCCAGATTGGATATAGTGCGTGAAAGCTCGCCCTCAAGGGCACGGCGGTAGTTTACTTTCTGCACAAAATCGGTCATCCCCAGGTTGGTTTTATCGAATATCGAATAACCGGCGGATCCGCCCGAAGGCAAACCCAGGCTGGCCAGGCTGATCCTGGTCTGATAAACTTTATGGCTGGGAATTTTTACGGTTCTGCCTTCATCGGCCAGCTTATAGTCAATTCCCATTTCGTTCAGCTTGGCAGATATCTCCCCCGCCTCCTCAGGCTGAAGATCCGAATAAAGCACACCGTATGATACCGTCTTGAAGACACCAACCAAAAACAAAAGCCCGATAAGGCTGATCAATACTATAGCGGTCATCAAAAGGACCTGGGTCAGGCTGAATCTTTTCAAGACATTTGCCAGGCCCTTAAACAGGTTTTGCCAGTTTTCCATCGCCTATTCCCATTAAGCTTGCATGCGCATAATCTCTTTATAAGAATCCAATAGTTTATTTCGTATTTCCATCAACAGGCTGAATGCCACGGAAGCCTCCTCGGCTGCGATCATCACCTGGTGAACGTCGCTTATCTCACCCCGCAGAAACTGTTTCTCCTTCTCGGCCGCCTTATGTTGAAGCTCATTAACATCATTTACCATCTGCTTTAATAAATGGCCGAAATTTTCTTGTTTCGGCTTCTCCATTGGGATTGTCTGACGGTTCAAAAGATCATCCAAACCGCTCTCTTGATTGATACCATTTAGGGAGGGGATAGTCATGCTACTATGTCCACCCTTCTTCCCAGATGTTTTTCCACCTGCTCCCCGGCCATACTCCCATTTTCAGCTTGAATGGTGCCGAAATTGGTGTTTAGAAAATCAATTTCCCTGCGATTGAGATAATCCGCAAATTTCGCTCCGGACACTTTATTAGCGGATTTATTCCTGTCCTGAATGGCATCGGTCCGATAGCTACGATTGTTCAGCTTGCTGATATTCTCATAAACCTTGAGATTGATATTGCTGACCTTCATTATCCCTCCGTCAAATATCCAAAGATGCCGAGTAAATATTTTTTGTGGCCTCAAGCGCTGAAGCATTTGCTTCAAACGCCCGAGCCGCAGTCATCATATTTACCATCTCTATCAATATATTGATATCCGGCATTTCCACCCAGCCATCCGCGTTGGAGTCGGGATGTGATGGATCATAGACCATTTTCACTTTACCTCGCGGATCGATCGTTTCCTTTGTATCCGGCAATATTATCTCCGCGCCCTGCCCCCTGTAATATTTGCGGGTATCGAAATGGTTGCTATGTGTCCGGGCCAGATCAACCGTATGCTTTTTCAAAACCGTATCAAAATTTACATCCGAATTATTCCCCTTGATCAGCACATGCTTTTTGCGGTAGGGCCCACCGCCGGCGGTTTTTGTGGTTTCGGCGTTGGCGATATTTTCCGCGGTCACATTCATCTTTCGTCGGTTGACCGATAAACCGGAACCTGATATTTTTAGAGATGAAAACAAGTTGCTCATTGTTTACCTGCTTTTAATTACATCTTTCAAAGCATTGAATTTCTTCTCCAGCATTTTTGAGCCGAATTGAAATGTAATTTGATTCTGCGCCAGTTCGGCCATTTCTCGATCGATGTCCACGCTGTTTACTCCGGTGGAATTCGTGGAACTTCTGATTACCTTGATTTTTGGTGGACGCTGGTCCGATTCACCGATGGGTATATGCCTGGGATGAGTCTGGGTAGGCCTGAGCCCCGGCTTCTCCATCGATTTCTTAAGCTCACTGTCAAAATCCAGAGTCCGCCTTTTATATCCCGGGGTTTCGGCATTGGCAATATTCGCCGCAGTGAGTTTGTTCTTTAAAGATGACAGATCAAGAAGTTTGCTGTAATGCTTGATCGTTGTTTTCTCAACTACAATATTTTCTATCATATTTCCCATAGCACTATCCATCCGGGGTAATTCAAATCATATGCCAACTTTGAAGCTTCTGTTCCGCGGGCATAACTTACAAGATTGCAATCAGTTAGAGGGGAAAATCCATTTTGGGGATGACCGGGCCGGGATTTTTGCGGAATTTTTTTCCAGAAATGCTGGAAAAAATGGCGTTTTGATAAAAAAAAAGCAGCCGGAAATAACGGCTGCCTTACCTAATTTATATGAAAAAGAGCTATTCCTTTTTCTCCTCGGAATCGGAATCCTCGGAGGTATCTTCCGTTGTATCAGCTTTCGGTTTGCTCTCTGCCTCGGACACTTCGGATTCGGCGCTTTCGGGTACCAATGCTTCTTCCTCAATTGCCGGTTCTTCCTGTGCCTCTTTTTTCATCATGGATTTGCTCTCTGCCCTGGCTCTGGGTTTTGGTGCAACAGCCTTTTTCCCCGCCTTCTTTTTGCCTTTGCCTTCATCTGTTTTTTCCAGCAGCAGTTGAATAAACGCGAGCGGAGCACCATCACCCCTGCGGGCCTTATGTTTTACAATTCTTGTAAAACCGGAGGTTCTGCCTTCGAGCCTGGGTACAATATTGCCGAAAAGCTCCTTAAACGCAGCCTTATTTGGAAGGTTTCTGGCAATTTGCCGCTTGGCATGCAAAGTATCCTGAAGGGCCTTGGAAATCAACCTGTCAATGTAGGGTTTCAAAGCCTTAGCCTTGGTATCGGTGGTTTGAATCTGCTTATGTTTAATCAGGGCTGCAGCAAGATTATTCAGGAGAGCTTTGCGATGCTCGGCGGGCCTGCCCAGTTTGTGTATTTTTTTGCCGTGTCTCATCTTAATTACTTCTCTTTTTGATTTTCAAGGAATTTGTCCACATCCATCCCAAAAGATAAGCCGAGCTCATCCAAGATAGTATTAAGTTCAGTCAGTGATTTCCTGCCGAAATTTCGGTATTTGAGCATTTCCGATTCGGTCTTATTCACCAGATCGGCCAAAGTCTGGATGTTTGCTGCGCGCAGGCAATTGGAGGAACGTACCGAAAGCTCCAACTCATCCACACGAGTATTTAAAAGCTGACGAATACGCAGAGTTTCCTCATCTTCCTCTTCTTCCTCCTCCTCGATAATCTCCTCATCGATATGAATCATAGGCATAAGATGATCTTTCAATATTTTGGAAGCATAACCCAGCGCATCCTCAGGAGTGATAACTCCATTTGTGGTTATCTCCATAATAAGCCGGTCAAAATCAGTACTCTGGCCTACACGCGTATTTTCAACAACATAGTTGACCTTGGTGACAGGCGAGAATAACGAATCGACGAAAATCGTGCCTTTAGGCGCTTCCGGATTGCGATTGGTTTCAGCCAGGACATATCCCCGCCCTGTATCGATGATCATTTCTATATGTACTTTGATATCCTTGGTCAACTCGATAATATGCAAATCCGGATTTAGAATAACAACATCCGGACCGGTTTCTATCGAATCGGCAGCATATTTGCCCTTTTTATCCACATCGAGAGTTATCTTCTTCGGTTCATCAGCATCAAGCCTGACCCAGAGGCGTTTGATATTCAGAACAATGTCGGTTACATCTTCATATACGCCGGGAATTGTGCTGAATTCATGAAGCACACCGTCGATTTTTATCGAGGTAACCGCAGCGCCATGTATTGAAGCCAGAAGCACCCTTCGGAGGGCATTGCCTACGGTTGTACCGAAACCACGTTCCAGGGGTTCATAAACGAACTTGGTATAGAACGGTGATTCGGAGGAAGTTTCCTTGACAACCTCCTTGGGCATAGTTAATGGTTTCCATTTCATATTTTTGCGCCTCCCAGATTACTTTGAATAAAGCTCGACTATAAGCTGCTCCTGCACCGTCAAAGGTATATCCGCCCGTTTAGGCCTTTCCAGAAGCTCGCCTTCAAGATTGGCTTTATTCAAACGGAGCCAGGAAAGATCAACAGCCCGTTCAGATTCCCTGAGGGCCATATGAATTATATCCAGACTTTTGCTTTTATCTCTAACCTTGACTACAGAGCCGGGTTTTAAAAGGAAGGAGGGGATATCCACCACCCTGCCGTTAACGGTAAAATGCCTGTGACGCACAAGCTGCCTGGCTGATTTGCGGGATGGTGCAAATCCCAACCTGTATACTATGTTGTCAAGGCGGGTTTCCAGCATAACCAACAGGTTTTCGCCGGTTACCCCTTTCTGCATGGTGGCCTTGACATAGTACCCATGAAACTGCCTTTCCAGAAGGCCGTAAATTCTTTTAACTTTTTGTTTTTCACGAAGTTGCAGACCGTAGTCGGATATTTTTCTCCTGACATTAAAACCATGCTGTCCGGGGGGAAACGCCCTGCGCTCAACCGCACATTTTTCCGTGTAACAGCGTGATCCTTTCAGAAACAATTTCTCGCTTTCTCTTCTACAAAGCCTGCAAACACTTCCCCGATATCTAGCCATCAGATATCCTTTCTTAAACCCTGCGTCTCTTGGATGGACGACAACCATTATGAGGAATGGGGGTGACATCGCGAATAGCCGATATTTCCAGCCCGGCCGCCTGCAGCGATCTTATAGCCGCTTCTCGCCCTGCGCCGGGACCTTTTACCCAGACCTCAACTTTTTTAACACCGGCATCCATGGCCTCTTTCGCGGTGGCGTCACTGGCAACCTGTGCGGCAAATGGAGTGCTTTTTTTTGAGCCCTTAAAGCCGACTTTGCCGGCTGAAGACCATGAAACCACATTCCCCTTGGTATCGGTTATGCAAATTTGTGTATTGTTAAATGTTGCCTTGATGTGGGCCACACCCACAGCCTCGGCACGCTTAAGTTTCTTTTTCGATCTTCTCTTTTTTGGATCAGCCACTTATACTCCTCACGGTTTAACCTAATCTTATTTGGGCGCGGGCGCCTTCTTTTTTCCACCGACTGTTTTCTTGGGGCCTTTACGAGTGCGCGCATTGGTCTTGGTCCTCTGACCGTGAACCGGCAATCCGCGGCGATGACGAAGGCCTCTATATGAGCCGATATCGATCAGGCGCTTGATATTCATCATAACTTCGCTTCTCAAAACACCTTCCACCCTATGTTCCTCAAGAGCTGCCCTGAGTTTGGTAATATCATTTTCGGTCAATGAATGAACACGAGTGGATGGGTCAACACCGGATTTTTTTATTACCTTGCCGGCGGTCGAACGACCGACACCATAGATATAAGTCAGAGCAATATCCACACGCTTTTCCCTGGGAAGATCAACACCTGCCAAACGAGCCATAAATCCTCCTAGCCCTGCCTCTGTTTATGGCGAGGGTTCTTGCAGATAATACGCAAAACGCCTCTACGCCTGATGATTTTGCAATGTTCGCATCGCTTTTTTATCGATGATCTGACCTTCATGATATCCTCTCTATTAATATCAATACCAATTTATCCTATTTATAGCGATATACTATTCGTCCTTTGGTTAAATCATACGGAGAAAGCTCCAATGTCACCTTGTCGCCGGGAAGGATTTTGATAAAATTCATACGCATTTTTCCGGAAATATGAGCTGTTACAATATGCCCGTTAGTTAGTTCAACGCGAAACATCGCGTTAGGAAGAGGCTCCACAACCTTTCCTTCAACCTTTATAGCATCTTCTTTTGGCATACTAAGCTTTGGTTAAAATCTCCGGTCCTTTCTCCGTTATTAGGATTGTATTTTCAAAATGTGCCGATAAGGAACCATCGGCGGTAACCACAGTCCAATTATCATCCAATATTCTTACCATCCAGGTCCCGATATTGATCATAGGTTCAATCGCAATGGCCATATTGGCCTTGAGCGGAATTCCGGTTTTAGGATTGCCGTAATTTGGAACCTGCGGCTCTTCATGCAATTTTTTTCCGATGCCGTGGCCAACCAGATCACGAACAACCGAAAACCCTTTTTCCTCGGCACATGTCTGTATTGCAAACGATATATCGCCCAAAAAGTTCCCTGGCATAGCCTGGGCAATACCTCTTCTCAAAGCTTCCCGAGTGGTTTCAATCAGCCTGGCCGTCATTTCATCAGGTTGTCCGACAAAGAAAGTTCTGGCCGCATCTCCGAAATAACCGTTTTTTTTTGCGCCGACATCAATCGAAACCAGCTGACCTTCCTTTATCTCCCGCTTGGAGGTTGGTATGCCGTGCACAACCTCATTGTCTATCGAAATACAAAGGGTGGCCGGATAACCATTATAGTTCAGGAAAGCGGGTATCGCTCCCTGCGATCTGATAAATTCTTCGGCCAGCTTGTCAAGCTTGAGAGTTGAAACTCCGGGCTTTGCTTCCTCCTTTACCAGCTTATGAGTCAGGGCGACAATCTTTCCGGCCGCCCGCATTTTCTCAATTCCCTGCGGCGACTTCAGCTCAATCATTTAGTACCGCAATCACAAATTCCTGGCCTGCGAAACGAGATCCCCGAAAATAACGTCAATTTCCCGTTCGCCGTCAATATCTTGCAAAATTGATTTTCTATCGTAATAATCGATTAGAGGTTCGGTCTGTTTTTTGTAGACCTCCAACCTGTTTTTAACAACTGCCTCGGTATCGTCCTTGCGCTTTTGCAAGGGCACATCACATACATCGCAATAACCTTCCTTTTTTGGAAGATTAGCGGGATAATTATAAGTGCGCTGGCATTTGGGGCAGAAATATCTTCCCGACAGGCGCTTTATCACCTCATTATCGGAAACCTGCAAATTCAGCGCAGCATCAAGCTTATTATTCATTCTTTCAAGCATTTTATCAAGGCCTTCCGCCTGAGGGATAGTGCGCGGGAAACCATCGAAAATAAAGCCATCTTTACCGGTATCTGCCGAAAGCGTCTCCATAATCATATCCAGAATCAACTGATCCGGAACCAGATCGCCTTTCTCCATATATTCTCTGGCTTTAAGTCCCAACTCGGTCTCTCTCTTGAGGTTATCGCGAAGCATATCGCCGGTGGAGAAGTGTACCAGATTCAGACTTTCCGCCAGCCTGCCCGCCTGGGTTCCCTTACCCGAGCCGGGAGGCCCCAGCATCACCAGTAGCATTACATCGACCTCCCTCGAATCTTGCCTTTCTTGATAAATCCGTCGTAATGGCGCATCAAAAGATGGGATTCGATTTGCTGCAACGTATCAAGTGCAACACCGACCAAAATCAGAACCGAAGTGCCTCCAAAGTAGAATTGCACACCGCCCTTGGCTATCAAAAAGTTTGGCAGTACAGCAATCAGTGCAAAAAAGATTGCTCCGGGAAGAGTTATTCTGGTCAGCACCTTATCAATATAATCCGCGGTCGCTTTCCCCGGCCTTTTGCCGGGAATAAATCCCCCCTGGCTTTTCATGTTATCAGCCAATTGCACAGGATTTATCACGATGGCTGTATAGAAAAACGCAAAAAACACAATGACAATGCCGTAAACCACATTATACATAAGCGAGGTCATGCTGAAATGAAGCTGCATGAACGTAGAAATGCCCGACCTCGGGAAAAATGTAGCCAATGTCTGCGGGGCAAACATTATCGCCTGGGCGAAGATAATAGGGATAACGCCGGCGGTATTGACCGACAATGGCAAATGAGTGGCCTGACCGCCGTACACCTTTCTTCCCACAACCCGCTTGGCATATTGAACCGGAATTCTGCGCTGGGCCCGCGTGACCATAATGACCGCAGCAATCACGGCAACCATCACAACAACAATCACAAACGCACCGGGGATTCTGCCGGGATCAAGGAATATCCTCTGAGCTTCCTGGAAAATGCCGGGAATCAGCCTGGCTACTATACCTATGAAGATTATCAGAGAGATACCATTCCCGATCCCCTTCTCGGTAATTTTTTCACCCAGCCACATAATGAAGATAGTACCGGTAGTGAACGTCAAAACCGTCAGCAACTGAAAGCCGATTCCGGGCGAGGGTACCAGCACAGTGCCATTCTGGGCGCCGATCTGGGAACTCAGAGATTGTAAATAGACCGAGGTCCCATAGGCCTGCAAAGCCGCGATCAAAACTGTTCCATAACGTGTATACTGGGTAATCTTGCGGCGACCCTCCTCACCTTCTTTCTGCAGCCTCTGCAGATAAGGGACAACGGGCCCCAATAACTGCAATATAATCGATGCCGATATATAGGGCATAATGCCCAGAGAAAAAATTGTGGCCTTGGCAAAGGCCCCGCCCACGAAGAGGTCAAAAAGCCCGAATAATGTTCCGCCCTGCTGGTTTATATAATCAAACAGCAGCCCTCCGTTAACACCGGGAGTGGGAATATGCCCGCCCACACGATATACAATAAGAATCCCCAAAGTAAAGAGGATTCTGGTGCGTAACTCTTTAATTTTAAATACGTTTCTGAATGTCTCCAGCACTTATACTATCTCCGCCTTTCCGCCGGCTTTGGTCAAAAGCTCCATGGCTGAGCGTGTAAACGCCTGAGCATATACTGTCAAGCCAACCTCCAAAGAACCGCCGCCCAGTATTTTTACCGGTTTGTCCGTGGTTTTTATCAATCCCGCCTGCTTCAGAGTTTCAGGATTGACATCGCCCGGTTCAGAAAATTTCCTCGCCAGATCGCTGATCTTTACCAATTGGTATCTGACCTTATTGATATTCACAAATCCACGTTTGGGAATACGCCGCACCAAAGGCATCTGACCGCCCTCGCTCCAATACTTGCGCTTGGCGCCGGAACGGGATAGCTGGCCTTTATGACCTCGTCCCGCCTGACCCCCTTTACCGGAACCGGCACCGCGTCCCAAACGCTTTCTTTTTTTTGTGGCGCCGGACGGTTTCTGCAGGTTATGAAGATCCATTATATCTCCTCCACCTTAAGCATGAATGAAACCGCCTTGATCATACCTCGTATCTGAGGGGTGTCATTATGGATCACGGTATGATGCATGCGCTTCAATCCGAGTGCCTCAATTGTGCGGATATGTTTCTGTAAACGTCCGCTCAACGATTTTATCTGTGTGACCTTCAGCTTACCCGGCATCAGTATTCTTCTCCGATTCTATTTCCCTGAAAGCCAGGGATTGCTCCTCCGTACGCATATTACGCAATCCGTTCATGGCCGCCTTGACAATGTTTTGTGGGTTGGATGAGCCCAGAGATTTGGTGAGGATATCCTGAACACCCGCCGCATTCATGATTGCCCTGACCCCGGCCCCGGCGATAATGCCGGTTCCAGGAGAGGCCGGACGCAAAAGCACACGGGCAGCACCGAATTTGCCGATTATCTGATGAGGTATTGTCCCGCCCACAAGTGAGACTTTGGCCATATCCTTGCGCGCCGCCTCCGTTGCCTTGAATATCGCGCTGGATACCTCCAGGGCCTTGCCCAGCCCGATTCCCACCGAACCCGCACGGTCACCCACTGCCACCAGCGCGGTAAAGGAAAACTTGCGGCCGCCCTTAACAACCTTGGCTACACGGTTTACATGAATTACATGTTCATCTAATTCAAAACCATCCTGCTCATATCTCTGTCTCTGGGGTCTCATAATATTCCTTACTAAAAGTTAAGTCCGCCCTTACGAGCACCATCCGCCACTGACTTTATACGGCCGTGATAAAGGTTTCCCTGACGATCAAAAACAACTTGCTCTATTCCTTTAGCT
>Ga0272444_10003162_pt1 | contig 14973 bp, 12 predicted proteins | sample SSMForm13_FD_201033 | JGI IMG/M metagenome (GOLD analysis project Ga0272444, IMG submission 201033) | Marine sediment archaeal communities from Little Sippewissett salt marsh, Falmouth, MA, United States - SSM-Form-13 | ecosystem: Environmental > Aquatic > Marine > Wetlands > Sediment ...
AAATTTATTCATCTCTGCCAACCCGATTCCGATAAATCGTGTGGAGCGTGTTGCGGGCTGTATAACTATGCAGACAGTACGAAAGAATCTCTCGTCAGGAGACTGCGGAGAAGAACAGCTTTGTATCGCGAAATCGTTGGTGGACCGGGTGACTTGAAAGCCTTCTCGCAATTGATAACCGACTCAGAACCGCAGGAGAAAATTTATGAGGTGATCTATTGCTGTGAATACATCGGTTTTCTCGATGAAGATGAAAAAAAAGTTGGCTGTCTCCTCCATCCCATCCAAAATGGAGGGGAAGACTTGAGGGATGTGTCATTCTACGGTAAAGAACTCTGCGACGGACATTTCTGTCCCAGTTACTATTATATTTCTCGCGACGAAAAGCTGGCGTTACTCAACATAATTGACGATTGGTATCTCTATGGTCTGTGCGTTACCGATATTGATCTGGTTAAAGAATACTTCCGGTTTATCAGTGACGGGGTCGGTGAGATGCCTCCGCCCGATAAGTTTAATGACGCACAATTGAAACAGATAGCCCATCGTTTTTTTTCATTGAAGCTTTTGTGGCTCTTCCGTTCACCTGAAACAAACCGTTTCGGTAAATATTACTTTGACGGGTCCCAGTATATGATACATCATATAGATTATGATACCCTGGGCTGTGAGAGATCGAGGTTCGATAAGATATTTCTCAGCTTGACGTCACACTTCAACAATCAGGAAGAATTGAAACAAGGGGAAGGAATCATCCAGGAAAGTATTGACGAGTTTATACAGAAATACAGAGAGATATATTGACACGTGTAACCGGAATGCAATAGAGTAAACAATGTTGAAAGGAGGGATCGAGGTGACAGGGACTAATAAAAAGGTGCTTTATTCGAAAGAAACGATTGAAAAACGTGTACAGGAAATCGCTCAAACATTATCCGATGATTATCACGGGAAGGAAGTTGTCTTCATCTGTATTCTCAAGGGGGCTTTTATTTTCTTAGCCGATCTATTGCGATACCTGGCAATACCGCACACGATTGATTTTATGAGGGTGGCGAGCTATGGTTCGGGGACGGTGAGTTCCGGGAAAATAACGGTTACGAAAGACATCGAAACTGACATAAACGGAAAGGATGTTATCATTGTTGAGGATATTATTGATACCGGCATAACCTTGGCATTCTTAAAAAATAAGTTGCAGGAAAAAACCCCTCGTTCTTTAAAAATCTGCGCTCTCCTGGATAAAAAGGCGAGGCGGGAGGTAGAAATCGATGCTGATTATGTTGGATTCTCCATGGATGAAGGATTTGTTGTTGGATATGGACTTGATTTTGATGAAAAATTTCGCAGTCTGCCCGATATTTATGTCATAGAGGGATGAGGACCGGGAGGAAAAAGATAGTGATCATACAGTGCAAGAAATGCGAAACAAAATATAAGTTCGATGAATCCTTAATAAAAGATGACGGAATCTGGGTTCGCTGCAGTCGCTGTAAGGAAATCTTTTTTCAGGAGAGACCGAAGTCAGAAGAAATTATTTCACTGACCGAATTGAAGGCCGAAAAAGAGATAAATCGTAGAGAAACGCAATCGGAAGAGGCGTATACTTCAGTTTTCGGAGAAGATGCACCGAAAACTGAGGAGGACACCGATTATGGTGGTGAAGATACACCCGTTAGTCCGGAAAAGGGGCTTATGGAGGAAGGTGATGCATTCGATATCGGAATAGGTGAAGAACCATCTTTTGTCATGGATAATGAAGCCGTCCCGGAGATGGAACCGTTCGATATTGCCGTCGATGAAGGAACGATGACAGAAGATGAAAAAACATTCGGTCATTTCGATGAAATAGTCCCGAAGGATATTTCTGATGTTTTTGAAGGCGTGACGACAGAGGAGGACGAACCTGAAAAGGAGGGGAAAGGATCATGGAAAGCGGCTAAGATCATAGCACTTATTGTGATTATCGCCGCACTCCTGCTGGGTTTTTCTCTTTGGATGTTTCCTGATATTCGCACACAATTTTTCAATACGGTATCGTCAATGCCAGTTATAAAAGATTTTCTGGGAGAAAGTACTCACAACGGGGTTTTCAAGGGCAATGAAGAAGCGATATTCTTCGAAAACGTTCGAGAACGTCCCGTTAAAAACTGGATCGTTGGTGATATGCTTGTTATTGAAGGTATCGCCATTAATAATAACGAATATCATGTTTCGAAAATTAAGGTGAGAGGCAAGATATTAGATGTTGCGGGAAATATTTTAGTTCAAAAGGAAGCCTATGCCGGCAATATTTTGACCGATGAAGAACTCAAGAATCTCACACAAGAAGAAATAACAAGTGAGCTTGCCAATGAATACGGTCGAAATTTTGCAAATAGAGACATACCATGGAAAGAAAAGATCCCCTTCATGATCGTGTTTCTTAATCCCCCCGAGAAAGCGAGCGAGTATCTAATAGATCTTGCAAAGGTCAGTGATGTGTCGAAATAACGGAACGAAACTTTGATGAACATAGTCACCATCATCTAATCAGATTATTATTTGTCCATATTTAAAGAGGAATCCATTGTCATAACAGACAATCGTGACGTAACGTTGAGGAGGCTTATGTGTCACCGCTCGAAAAGGCCCGATTTGCATTCTTGCTGCTGGTGCTGATATTTGTTACCGGAACATTCGGATATAACGTCCTGGAAGGATGGACTACCCTGGAATCGTTCTATGCAACGGTGGTTACCTTAGGAACGGTAGGATACGGCGATTTTTACCCTAGAACCCCGGAGGGAAGAATATTTGCAATATTCCTCATTGTTTTTGGTGTGGGGACAATGGCCTATACCTTTGCGATGGTCATGGAAAACTTTATGGAAGGACGTTTGAAAAAACTGTTGGGGAGGGGTAAATTGAAAAAGCAGATAGAAAAGATGAAAGATCATTATATTATATGCGGCTGTGGGAAAATCGGCTACCTCGTCTGTAAGGAGTTAGCAGAAGAGAACGTTGATTTTATTGTTGTTGACACTGATCAACAGATAATTCAACAAATGGAGGAAGAGGGATTTGTCTATATCAATGGTAGCGCAACGGAAGATAAAACCCTCACGGAAGCAGGTATAGAAAGAGCAAAAGGTGTTGTTTGTGCACTTCCCACCGATGCGGATAACCTCTATGTCGTCTTGACGGCAAAAGAACTAAATCCAAATGTCTATATCGTTTCCCGATTTGAGGATGATGCATCGGAGCGAAGATTGATAAAAGCCGGTGCGGATCGGGTCATATCACCATACAAAGTCGGTGGTATGAAAATGATACTGGCGCTTCTGCGCCCCGCGATGCTGGACTTTATGGAAATTACAACGGGAAAGCAGACTCTCTCGCTTCGTATGGAAGAATTACGTGTCTGTCAGTCATCGCATGTTGTCGGCAAATCTCTGGCGGACTCAGGGTTGCGACGAGAGTACGGTCTCATCATCGTTGCTGTGAATAAGGAGTCGGGTGAGATGGTATTTAACCCCGATGCGTCGTATATCATTGATAAAGACGATAACCTCATCGCTATCGGCGAGGAAGAAAACTTGTCTAGGTTTTCCGAAGTGTGTCGATTATAAGTTTCGAGGGGATGACACCCTTTCTTATGATCACCGGCGGATCAACGGTCACATCGACGATTGTGGAGCCCCTTCCACCGGGAGTCCGACCGCCATCAATATAAAGATCAATCGTATTTCCCAGACTACCAATAACTTCCTGCACTGACGAACATTCCTTTTCACCCGATATATTTGCGCTGGTTGCCGTGAGGGCTCCTGAAAGGGTATTTGCAAGACCGGTTGCAATCATATTGCTCGAAAGCCGAATGCCGATTTTCCCTGAGCCTGCTGTAAGTTTTTGAGATATACGTGGAGAAACAGGCAGTAAAAGAGTCAACCCTCCCGGCCAGAACCTGTCCATGAGTTTTATACCTGCTTCGGGGATACTGCTTGCATATTTATCGATATAACGAAGCTGACCAATGATGATGGGGATCGGTTTGTCAAAACTCCGGCCCTTGATGGTATAAATTTTCTCAAGAGCTTCTTCGTTGTCACCGTCTGTACCCAGACCGTAAAACGTTTCCGTGGGGAAGGCAATAACACCCCCCTTTTTCAGTATGCTTCCAACTTTGGCGAGCAGCGATTGATCCGGTCTGTCCGGCTCTAACGTAATGATTTCAGGCATTAGAGTTTTTCCTGCGCTTCTTCGATGGCTTTGGCCATGCGCTTGGTGTAACTCTGTAATTTTTTATGAAGTGAGGTGTCGTCCAGGGCAAGCATCCTGATGGCAAAAAGAGCCCCGTTTTTCGCGCCTGCTGGTCCGATTGCCATGGTAGCAACCGGTATCCCTCCGGGCATCTGTACCGTCGATAAGAGCGAATCAAGTCCGTGGAGAGACGTTGAATCGATGGGAACACCGATAACAGGCAGCATCGTATTTGACGCGATAACACCGGCCAGATGAGCGGCTGCCCCGGCCCCGGCGATGATCACCTTTATCCCCTTTTTTTCTAAATCTTCCGAGTAGGATCGTGTTCTTTCCGGTGACCGATGGGCGGACGTCAGGTAGATTTCGTAAGGGATGTCGAACTCATCCAGAATGGATGTCGTTTCTTTCATAATGGGAAGGTCCGAAGCACTTCCCATGACGACACTGACTACGGGTTTCTTTTTCTTTTTCATGCCAGTTTGACCCCCAAAGAATTGGTATTAATGCTTGAATAAGGTAAACAATGTCAAATTTCAAAATAAATCCCAATGTGCAAAGCTCCAATTATGAATTTTTGAAATTGGTAATTTGAATTTCATTTGGTATTTGAGCTTTGACATCGGTCATTATTCCGATGACTCAACTCCATCGTATTTTCTACAAAAGTATTTTTCATTCTTGCCGTTCAATAATTGCCCGGCTTAATGCCGGAAGTGCCGCTTACCCGTAAAGATCATTGCTATGCCGTGTTCATCAGCTGCCTGAATTGCCTCTTCATCCCGGATTGATCCACCGGGTTGAATAATAGCAGTTACACCGGCTTCAGCGGCCATATCGACTCCATCCCTGAAGGGGAAAAATGCGTCGGACGCAAGCACCGTTCCTTTGGTCGAAAGGTTTGCTTTCATTCTGGCGATTTTGACCGAATCGACCCTGCTCATTTGACCTGCCCCAACGCCGACAAGTTGATTCTTTGTTGCAAAAACAATGGCATTTGATTTGACGTGCTTCACCACATGCCAGGCAAAATCGAGAGCTTGATATTCTTCTTCTGTGGGAATTCTTTTTGTTACGACCCGGGCATTCCTGATGTCTTCATCCATTGTATCTCTTTCCTGGATGAGAATTCCCCCGACAACCCGTCTGTAATCATAATCGGTTACCGGTTGTCCTGCGGGCGGTACCTCTAATAATCTCAGGTTCTTTTTTGTGCTCAGTATTTCTATTGCATCGTCATCAAAACCGGGTGCTATAACAACCTCCAGGAAAATTTTCGCGATTTCCTGAGCCGTTTCTTTATCGACACGTTTGTTAAAGGCGACGATTCCTCCAAAAGCCGATACCGGATCGGTTAACAGGGATTTTTTATACGCTTCCGCTATCGTACTGTCGGATGTTGCCGTACCGCACGGGTTTGAATGTTTCATGACAACTGCTGTTGGTAATTCAAAGTCGGATGCCATCTGCCATGCGGCATCACTATCCATGATGTTATTGTAGGAGAGTTCCTTACCCTGAATTTGACGAGCATTCGATATTGCCGGTGAAAGTATGTCCCGCTCACGGTAGAAAGCTGCTTTCTGGTGCGGATTTTCTCCATAACGAAGGTCCTGAGCCTTGGTAAATTGCATGGTAAACGTGTCGGGAAAATCTTTTTTGCCTTCCGGTTTTATGGTGCCGAGATAGTTTGAGATCGCTGCATCATATCGTGCCGTGAGTTGAAAGGTTGTGGTGGCCAGAGCAAAGTTCGTGGGCTCGGAAATCTTTCCTCCGGTCTTTTTCATTTCATCAATGATTTTTGAATAATCGCCGGGATCGGTTACGACGGACACAAAGCGGTAATTTTTCGCTGCAGCCCTGAGCATGGTCGGACCGCCGATATCTATGTTTTCGATAGCATCATCAAGAGTACAGTTCTCCCGGGCAACAGTATCTTCGAAGCGATAAAGATTGATAACGACCATATCAATAAGACCAATCCCCTGCTCATTCAAAGATTTCATGTGGTCTTCATTATTCCGCAATGCGAGAAGCCCGCCATGAACTTTGGGATGAAGGGTCTTGAGTCTCCCGTCCATCATTTCGGGAAATCCCGTGTAGTCTGATACATCCGTAACGGAGATGCCGTTTTGTCTCAACTGCGCTGCTGTCCCACCGGTGGAAAGTATTTCCACTCCGAATTCCTGTAACTCCTTAGCAAAATCGACAATTCCGCTCTTATCGGTGACGCTGATAAGAGCCCGTTTAATTTCATTTTCCATTCCAAATCTCCTCACTCTATTTCATAAAAATCAGCTAATGCTGATAGCTGAAAGCTTGATTTTATCCCCTGATTTTCTTCATGTGATCGATTCTTCTTTGCACCAGGGGTTTGGTTCCGATATCGGGCCTGTGGTCGACGGGGCCCTTCACGGCTGATATGGCCTGTTCCGCAATTTGTTCCGCTTTCTCAAGATTGACGGCTATGCCCACCACTCCGATGGCCCGTGATGTTGTCATATATAAACCGTCATCTCTTTTATCAACGGACGAGTAGTAAAGTTTCGCATCTTTGACGTTTTCCACTTCGATTTTTTCAGATGTCGATTTCGCATCGGGATGATCCTTTGGCAGACCATAACCTTTCGGTACGATATACTTGCAGACGGTTGCTTTCTTTTCGAATTCAACCGTTAGCGTGTTCAAGGTTCCGTTGACGATCGTTTTGCAGATATCGACAAAATCCGTCTTGAGAAGGGGGAGCGTATTCATGGCCTCCGGATCTCCGAATCGGGCGTTGTATTCGAGCAGCTTGACACCATCTTTTGTGATAATGAAACCGCCATACATAACTCCCTTATAATACTCTCCCGTTTCTTTGTAAATCGCGTCGGCAACCTTTTGCGTTATGGCGAGACCTTCCGCAACGTCTGCGGCAGTCATAAAGGGCAGTGAATGATCCTCGGACGAATAGGAACCCATCCCTCCCGTGTTGGGACCTTTGTCGTCAACGAATCGTCTCTTATGATCCTGGACAGGTGGCGTTGCGACGACTGTCTTTCCGTCACTGAGGCACTGAAGAGAGAATTCTTCACCTTCGAGCTTTTCATCAACGATCACACAGGAATGTCCATCGAGTATTTTCCTGCAATGTTCTAGGGCTTCTGCCTTCGTCTGAAAATGGTCTCCCTGCACCAGCACGCCTTTCCCACCGGTAAGACCATCCGGTTTTACAACAACTTCATCCAGTTCGTTGATAAATTCCTCGACACCGCCCATTGAGGAAAATACTTTATATCTTGGATTTCCCGGTATGGCATATTTGCGTAGAAGATCCCTGGTGAATGATTTTGAAGTTTCCAATTGAGCGAGTCGTTGTGTCGGCCCAACAGAGGGGATCCCCACTTTTCGTAAAGAATCGACAACACCGTTGTTGAGAGGATCTTCAGGTCCGATAACGGCAAAATCGATTTTGTGTTCCGTGGCAAATTGATTGATGTCGTCTAAATCGGAGTAGTCTCCGATCTTAACCGAGGAAGAAAGGGATGCAATGGCAGGATTGTTCGACTTCATATAGGAAAAGAGCTTCGGCTTATGCTTTGAGCGAGTAACAGCTTCCGCTATTGCATGTTCCCGTGCACCGTTGCCGATTAAGAGCACATTGGCCATTGTGTTACCTCCTTTTTCTTGCACAGATTTGTTGGGTATAGGAGGCTGTCCGAGAATACTCTTCTGCTACGGGCGGCTGCAAATCTCACGTGCTTCGTTAGCACGACCAAAACCTCCTCACCGTAGGCAAAGCTACTCTTCCGGTGCTTTTGGCCTTGCCGCCTTGCCCGAGAAATTTTCGCGTGCCCTCGCGACGAAGCTATTCTCGGACAGCCTCCTAATATGTTCGTTCTCTATTCCTGATCTTTGAAGTTTTCATATATCCAAAAAAGGTATATTCGTCAAATGACTTTATTCTGTATTTTGATATGTTGACTTTTCTTCGAAATGAAGGTAGCGTAGATTCGTAACATGCTAATATTAAAAGTCTTGAGATAAAGTAATATTGGATTACGATATAACATTAAAATTTCTTTTCATATGTTTTCTTTTGCTCCTTTCGGGTTTTTTCTCCGGTTCAGAAGCTGCTCTCTTTTCTATTACCGATCTTCATCTTCATAAAATGCAGGAGGATAAAAACCCGTTCTTTGCTTATATCCAGAGACTTTTACGATTTCCTCGTCGATTGCTCATCACAATACTGGTGGGTAATGAGTCGGTCAATATCACAATTTCCGCTATTGCAACCTCCCTTTTCATCTATCTGCTCGGGGAGGAGGGAACGTGGGTCGCCATTGCAGTTACAACGGTAACATTACTCATTATCGGAGAGGCTATCCCGAAAACCTTCGCTGTCAATTATCCCATGCGTTTTTCAATGTCTGTATCGCTTCCGCTGATATTATTTTCAAAAATTGCACGTCCTGTTGTCTGGGTACTGGAAAAAATATCGGCGACGTTTGTCTATTTATTCGGTAAGGCTGTTTACCAAGAGAGTCCCGGGTTGACCGAGGATGAGTTTATCACGCTCGTTGATGTAGGGCATGAGGAGGGGGTCCTGGAAGAATCTGAACGGGATCTTATACACAAGGTTTTTGAACTTGCCGATACCGATATGGATGATGTTATGACACCGAGGGTGGATATGTTTTGTCTACCTGTTACCATGAATATCGATGAAATGAGCAAACAGATTATTTCGGCCCGGTATTCGCGAATTCCGATATATGGAAACGACAGAGATGACATCCTGGGCATCCTTCACGCGAGACACGTGTTAGCAGAAATCTCACAGGGTAGAAAAACAGAAAATGTCAGAAAATTGCTGAAAAAACCATTTTATGTTCCCTTGGAAAGGACTGCAGAGAGTGTACTCAGAGACTTTCAAATAAAAAAAATACAGATGGCAATCGTGGTTGACGAATATGGGGGGATCGAGGGCCTTGTGACACTGAATGACATTATGGAAAGTCTTGTGGGCGATATTTATGACGAGGACGATGAGCGTGAGAGATTATTCCACAGGGTTACTGATGGAACCTTAATCGTGTCGGGGTCAATGGATATCGAGGATTTTAATGAGCTTACGGGAATGACCATTCCGATAGAAGAATTCGACACGGTCGGAGGATTTATTTTTCACCTCTTCGGAGAACTGCCCGCTAAAGGCAGTGAAGTTGATTTTAATAACTACACTTTTAAAGTGGAAAAAATCAGCGGGGCACGAATTATTAAAGCCAGAGTGATAAAAAAAGAGGAACCGCATGACGGGTAATCTTCTTACCATTCTAATCATGTTTCTGATTTTGTGTCTGGAAGGGTTATTTTCGGGGGTCGAAATTGCCCTCGTTGCAACGGATATACATAAGATCAGAAATAAGGCGAAAAACGGTTCACGGTCGGCTCTCCTGACAATGAAGCTCTTGGACAGGCCGGAGTGGTTTCTCTCAACAACTATTACGGGAACCAACCTTTGTGTCGTTACAAATACGGCAATCGCAACGTCTCTGTTTATTTCCGTTCTTGGGGCAGGCCGGGGTGAACTCGTGTCGGTGTGTGTCATGATTCCCCTTCTGTTGATTATGGGTGAAGTTGTGCCCAAGAGTATTTTCCAGCAACATGCGGAGACAATCGCACTGCGATTATCATGGTTTATCTGGGTTGCTTCTCTGATTTTTTATCCAATTGTGTTTGTACTATCAAGGATATCCCGAAGTGCTCTCTATGCTTTCTCGGAAGAACAAAGAACATATTACCTGCCCTATATCACTAAGGCGGGTCTGGAATTCGTCCTCCAGCGAAAGGCAGATGACGGAGATATCATGACATCGGAAAAGAATATGATCCAGAGAATTTTTGATTTTTCAGAATCAACGGCTGAACAGATCATGGTTCCCCTGTCTAATATAACTGCTCTTTCGACGGAAACGACGCTTCGAGAGGCCGCTCTCATTATTCCTGAGAGGGGATATTCTCGAATACCTGTTTATCGTGACAAAGCCTATAACATTATCGGTATTCTCAGTTCTTTTGATCTCTTGGAGGTACTTTATGGAGATACTCGGAAATCAATTTCCGTATCGGAAACCGATTCCGTAGAGACCTGTCTGAGGAAAAAAGTTTTGTATGTTCCCGAGACAAAACCAACGGACGAACTTCTTTTTGAATTGCAGCAACGGGGCGAACACATGGCAATTGTTGTTGATGAATACGGCGGTGCGGTCGGTGTCGTTACCATAGAGGATATTTTGGAAGAAATCGTCGGTGAGATAGACGATGAATATAGTGATAACGGTCGTATGCTCTACAGAAAAGTCGGCCCGGGAAAGTATCTTCTGAACGCTCAGATTAAGATTGATTCCGTGCGAGAGATTATTCCTCTTGAGATTCCCGATGGTGATTATGAGACGCTTGGAGGGTATCTTTTACATAAGATGGAGAAAATTCCTCAAAGGAATGAAAGTTACCGACAGGGAGACATTTTATTTATTATTGAAGATGCCGATATGAAATCAATAAAGGAAGTTCTGGTTGTTTTACCGGAAAATGTCGATAAGCTGAGCAAATAGAAACTGGTGTTGGGTGATCTCTCAAGAGATGATGTGGCAATGGAAATGGATGAAATGAAAAATAACGACAAGAATACAAAATTGGCTACCATTATATTGGCTGCCGGTAAGGGAACAAGAATGCGTTCTGATCTTGCAAAGGTGCTTCATCCTCTGTATGGGAAGCCGATGGTGGCCTATCCGATTGAACTTGCACGAACGGTCGGTTCGGAAATTATTGCCGTTATTGTCGGACACCAGGCAGACAAAATCAAAGAGAGTATTAAAGGGGATGATCTTGTTTTTGTTCATCAGGAACAACAATTGGGTACCGGCCATGCGGTACTTCGGTGCCGAGACGCACTGCAAGCGTTTCAGGGCCAGATCCTGATTCTGTGTGGTGATGTGCCGCTTCTTTTACCTGCCACCATAGAGGCGCTCAGGGATGAACACGTGTCGCATCAGGCTGTCGTAACCGTTTTAACAACACTCTTTGATGACCCGACCGGTTACGGAAGAGTTGTGAAAAACGAAAGTGACACTATTCTGAAGATTGTTGAAGAACGGGATGCAACGGATGAGGAACGAAAAATCAAAGAAATCAATTCAGGTATTTATTGTGTCGAGAGCAAATTCCTTTTTGAAGCAGTCGGCCGCATCAACAACGACAATGCCCAGGGAGAATATTATCTGACTGATATTCTGGAGATTGCTTCAGGGATGAACTATACGGCCCAATCTTTTATTCTTGATGACCCGCTTGAGGTTATGGGTATTAATACTGTCGAAGATCTGGAAAAAGCCAATCGGATTATGGAAGAGAGACGAAGACGGAATTTCCTTGCAAAAGAAAATCCCAAACTATAATAAGACAAACACAATAAACAGAGGGGTAAACCGGTGTCGGGATTTGTGTATCTAAAAGAGAAGCTGTATCGTCCCTTCATTCGGCTTTTTTCTTCTGACATAGCCCTTTGTTTTATTCTGTCCGTTCTGGTGGGGATTATTGCGGGGTTGGGAGCTGTTTTCTTCAGATGGCTGATAAAGGTTTTCAACCATTCCTTCTTTGCTCGTGGTGCGGACACGTTAGGTTTCCTTGGTAAGTATTATGTTATCGTGCTGCCGGCGATCGGGGGGCTGCTGGTAGGATTGTTAATTTATTTCCTTGCGCGTGAAGCAAAGGGTGAAGGGCCTTCCGAGGTTATGGAATCCTTCGCCGTTCGAAAAGGGCGTATCAGACCGCGTGTTGCATTAGTCAAACTGTTGGCTTCCTCCATATGTATAGGAAGTGGGGGGTCAGTAGGTCGTGAGGGTCCGATTGTTCAAATCGGTGCCTCTTTCGGTTCAACGGTAGGACAGTGGTTCAAGTTGCCAGAAGAATGGGTAAAGATGCTATTGCTCTGTGGCGCGGCAGGAGGTATTTCGGCCACCTTCAATGCCCCTATTGGTGGTGTCTTCTTTGCCCTTGAGGTTATCCAGAGGCGATTCATGTCGCCCAATCTTGGCTTCATCGTAATCGGGTCGATCACGGCAGACTTTATCGCCCATATCTTCTTGGGGGAAAATCCGTCTTTTATCATTCCCTCCTATAATATGACGAGCTATTGGGAAATACTGCCCTACATCCTGCTGGGGATCGTATGTGCTGTTTTTGCCCTCGGGTTCAATCGCTTTTTCTATAAATGTGAGGACCTGTTTAATGCTGTCAAGATTCCGGAATACATCAAACCGCTTCTCGGTGGTCTTATTGTCGGCTTCGTTGGTCTCTATTATTTCGATATCTTAGGAGTTGGTTATGGGGGATGTTATGGAATAGGTGGGGTTTTTGTCGGAGAGGGCGGAGTTGATAGGGCCTTGGCTGGTGAGATTGGGCTTGCCGCGCTTCTTATAATGGTAGTGTTAAAAATGTTTGCAACCTCAATCACTCTCGGCAGTGGTGGAAGTGGAGGAGTATTTGCTCCTGCGCTCTTTATCGGTTCGGTGTTAGGTGGAGCCTTTGGCATAATGGTTCATGACCTGTTTCCAACAATCACCGCCTCATCTGTGGCTGAAACATCGGGAGCATATGCCTTGGTGGGCATGGGGGCATTCTTTGCTGCAGCTGTACGGGGACCGATCACTGCGGTTGCCCTCTTGTTTGAAATGACGAGAAACTACAATCTCATTTTGCCCTTAATGATTTCAGTTGCCATTAGTACCTTTCTTGCCAGCAGTTTCAATCGGGAGTCTATTTATACCATGCGATTAGTGAGGCGTGGCATAGACATTCACCATCAAGACGAGGCCGATATACTGAGCACTATTCCGGTAAGAGATGTAATGACAACGGACGTGGAAGCCGTATTTGAAAACATGTCCCTGAAAGAGTTGCTGGAATTTACCCTTTCGAGCAAACATCTGAGTTTTCCCGTGGTTGACAACAATGGACTGCTCAGTGGGATAGTAACCATTGAAGATTTTCGAGAGATCCTTTTCGAAGAGGATTTGCGAAACCTTGTTGTGGTGAAAGAGCTTTCAACGTCTAATGTTATAACGATAACCGAAAATCAAAATCTTGATACGGCCCTGAAAAAAATCGGAGTCAAAAATATCGAACAGTTGCCCGTTGTCGATGAGGATAACTCGAGGAAGATCATCGGGATCCTCTCACGAAGGGATATCTTTGCTGCCTATAACAAGGCGCTCATCGATCGGTCGCTCGCAGAGGGTATGCAGAAAGCAGAGCAGGACGTCAAGTAGTGCGCCTCTCCCCGTTTTTTATGCGAATTAAATGAGAATGCATTTCTGCGCATGTGGCGTGTGCGGTTGCCGCGTGCTTCGGTATTGATGAAGCGGGTAGAAGAAAAATGTAGTACATGAATGATGAACGAGTCTTGACGACATACCATACATGATGGTGCGCAACTTTTATCTTGTGACGCGATGGTTTCAGTAGTAAAAGAGCAGCATAATATGAGACGGTGCGGTCAACAGTGAAAATCGGTAATTTATCGTTGAACAACAATGTGTTTCTGGCACCCATGGCCGGTATTACAGACCGTGTGTTCAGAACGCTTGCCCGGGGATTTGGCTGTGCTCTCTGTTTTACCGAGATGGTCAGCTCCAACGGACTCGTCAGAAAGACTCAACGGAGTTATCGGTACCTTGAGTCATCTGCCGATGATAGACCTCTGGGCGTTCAGATATTCGGGGCTGATCCGTATGTCATCGCCGATGCAGCGCAAATAATAGCAGATATGGGAGCCGATCTCATTGATATCAATATGGGTTGCCCTGTTAAAAAAGTATTGAAGACGGGGGCAGGTGCCGCGCTGATGAAAGATCCTGTGAGAGTCAGGGCCGTGTTGAAGAAGATTCGAGCGGTTGTCAGTGTGCCATTGACAATTAAGATTCGGTCGGGATGGAAACGCTATGGAATCAATGCCGCAGATATTGCTGCCATTGCTGAGGATTGCGGTGTCGATGCAGTAATATTGCATCCTCGGACGGTAGAGCAAGGATTTAGTGGTTTTGCTGATTGGGAACTTATATCCATACTGAGGAAGCAATTGACAATTCCCGTCATCGGAAGCGGCGACATAAGGAACGCAGCGGATGCATGGCGAATGCTGGATATTACAGGATGTAACGGTATTATGGTTGGCCGAGGAGCTCTTGGTAATCCTTGGATATTTAAAGAAATAATTAATTTTCTTACGTCCGGAAGTATGCCCCTTTCCGTAACCCTGACAGAGCGCGAGGAGATGATCAACCGGCATCTGAATATGACGATATGCTATGTTGGTGAAGAGATCGGCGTAAAAAACTTTCGTAAACACCTTTTATGGTACACAAAGGGATTAAAGGGTGGTGCTCAGTTTAGACAATCGGTTGTTTCTGTGCGGGAAAAGGAATTTTTGCTGGATATGGTTCATAAATATTTCAGCTTACTCGAAGAACCTGATGACATAGTGATATGACTATTATTGTATCGTATCGCACGGTGTCAAACAGGATATTTTGCTTACAAAATAAGCTCTTGACTTTTATAATGTGGATTGGCATACTCTTTCCAAATACAGAGTTCTTCTAAGTTAGAGGGGGCAGTAAAAGGTTACGAGATCACAGCAAAGAAAGGTAAATCAGAAACTGTGGAGTTAGGTAAATTTAACGA
>Ga0272444_10003163_pt1 | contig 14969 bp, 11 predicted proteins | sample SSMForm13_FD_201033 | JGI IMG/M metagenome (GOLD analysis project Ga0272444, IMG submission 201033) | Marine sediment archaeal communities from Little Sippewissett salt marsh, Falmouth, MA, United States - SSM-Form-13 | ecosystem: Environmental > Aquatic > Marine > Wetlands > Sediment ...
AAGGCGATCACGGCGGCAAACAGCAATATCTGCACGATAATCGGCAATTTGATGAACGTGCGGCGAATCGCCAGGTACCATTTGTCCGGGAAATACATGCCGATAAACGCGACGACGATGATCACCGGCACCCAGTACGACAAATTCTCCGGTTTCCAGATGCCGCTGGATGCCGCCTGATAAACATCCTTCATCCCCTGGAAGCTGGTTTGGTGGATCAACACTGTGCTCAGCAACATGAACAACGTCGTCCCGGCGATACCGAGAACGCGGCCGATGCCCATATCTTCCGGCACTGCTTTTTCGACGTGCCGCCATTTGTGCCAGATGTGCGTAATGATCAGACCGATACCGGTGACCGAACCCCAGGCGACCCAGCCCCAGGTGGCGCCGTGCCAGAGACCGGCGAGGGTGAAGGTGACCAGCAGATTGAAGTAGACGCGCCATTGCTTGACCCGGCTGCCGCCGAGCGGAATGTAGAGGTAGTCGCGCAGCCACATCGACAGCGTGATGTGCCAGCGGCGCCAGAATTCGCGCAGGTTCACCGACTTGAAAGGGAAGTTGAAGTTGGACGGCAGTTGGTAGCCCATCAGCAACGCCAGACCGAGCGCGATGTCGGTGTAGCCGGAAAAGTCGCAGTAGATCTGAATCAGGTTGGAAAAGATCGCCAGCAACACTTCGGTCGCCGAGAACATCAACGGAATGTCGAAGACCTTGTCGGTGAGGTTGAGGGCCAGGTAATCGGCGAGCAGTTGCTTTTTGATCAACCCGCCGGCCAACAGAAACAGGGCCATGCCGAATTGTTCGCGGGTGACTTTCGGCGTTTGGCCGATCTGGTTGACGAATTGCTCGGCGCGGACGATCGGGCCGACCAGCAGCCGCGGGAAGAACGACATATACAGCAAATGGTCGAGAAAACTGCGGTTGGGTTCGATGCGCCGGCGGTAGACGTCGACGATGTAGCTGATCGTCTGCAACGCGTAAAACGACAACCCGATCGGGTGCGGAATATTATAGTGCGGGCGCTCGGGGTAGTAAGCGCCGAACTGCTCGGCGATGTCGTATGGGATGTTGATGAAAAAATTGGTGTACTTGAACACGCACAGCAGGCCGAGGCTGCCGACGATGCTCAGCGCCGTCAGCGCTTTACGCTTACCCGGCGATTCGATTTTGTTAAGTTGCTGCGCAAGAAACCAATCTTGCAGGCTGAGGTAAAACAACAGCAGCAGAAACAGCGGGTTGAAAGTCGAGTAAAACGCGTAGCTGGCCAGGATGATTACGCCGACGCGCGCGGTGCGGTGTTTGTGCACCGCCCAGTAGATGCCGAGAAAAACGAAAAGGAAGACGGCGAAGCGAATGCTGAAAAAGGCCATATACCGAAACCCCGGCTAAAATCGGTTTTTGCGATGGTACCCGCTGGTAATCGCCCCTAACGGATTATGCGCCAGCACCCGGTCTTTGACTACGAAGGTCGTCACCGGGGCGGCGGAATGTTTAGTAAACAAGATATCGTGACCGATGCAAAGCCCGACGATTAAATTCAACTGTGTGCCCGCGTCGGCCAGCAAGCGCGCTTGCCCGACCGGGTTGCAGGTCGACTCGCGGCGATCGCTGTGAATCTGCGAAAGCCCCAGCTCCTGCTTGTTCAAACCGCCGGCTTTGCAGCAGACCGAATGCACCGTGAAATGTTTACCGAGAATTTCGACGATCACTTTCGCTTCGTCGGCCAAACCGACGCAAAAGGCCACGCCCAGTGTTTGGTATTCCATTCGCTTGGCGAATTCGATGATCTCCTCCAGCCGCGTCGCTTTCAGGTAATACTCGCTCTCGATCTGGGCGGCGGTGCGCAGCATATGCAGATCCTGCTCGTCCAGGTGCGGGCGCGGGTCGCCGCGTCCGTTGAAACAATCTTTGCCTTCGTAACAATCCTTGCTTTTGCAATCGGCGCAATTCATCGCGAAGTCCTTTGTGCTCGAGTTGGAATTCGCTCTAGCTTAACGCTCCGGCCGCGTTTTTCCAGCCGGGGCGGCCGCAATCAATTTTTACGGGGAAACCAGGGGACGAAGACACGGGTGCGACGCACGTATTCGGCATAGCCCTCGCGCCGTTGAGTCAAACCCTCTTCCAACAGCGGCACGCCGGAAACGCGTAACAACAGGAAGGTGATCAAAACCGGGCTGATCACGACCCACCAATGCCCGCTGTTCGACAAGGCGATCAAATACAGCCCCCACCAGAGCACCGCTTCGCCGAAGTAGTTGGGGTGACGGCTGTAGCGCCAGAGACCGTGGTCCATAACCTTGCTCCGGTTGGCCGGATTCCGCTTGAAGCGCGCCATCTGGATGTCGGCGATGGCCTCGCAACCGAAACCGAGGAAAAAGATCGCCGTACCCAGGATGTCGAGAAAGGTCAAGTTCGTCGGCGTCGGCGCGACCATCGTCGCCTGCTGCGGTAGGGCGATGATCAACAACAACGCGCCCTGCAATCCGAAAACGGTGAACAAACTGACCCAGGCGAATTTTTCGCCGTGTTTTTTCCGCATCGCCTGATACCGGAAATCCTCGCCGGCTCCTCGTTTGCGCAGGTAAATGTACGCAGCCAGGCGCAGCCCCCACAACGCGGTTAGAGCCAGCATCAGTTGCTTGCGCAAAGCATGGCCCGGCGTCAGCACGTAGCCGGCCAGCGCCACCAGCACAAAACCCAGGCCCCAGAAAAAATCGGCCCAGCTGGCATCCTTGGTCAGCAAGCTGTGCACCCAGGCGCCCAGCATCATCGCCGCGACAAGTGCCGCATCGATCAAAAACAAATACGGAAGATCGGTGATTATCGGCATGCGTTTGCTCGTTTCTTTTTATCGGTGACAAAGTGTCGCAAATACCCTATCGCGATTTTTCGACAACTGCCAGTATGACGCGACTGTTTTGACGACACGCCCGGCATCGCGGTAGGATCGCTTCATCACTTAGAAAAAAAGGAGACCGCCATGTCCGCCCGCCGTGTCATGTTGCTTTTCCTGATCGTCGTTTTTTCCGCCGCCATCGCCCTGGCCGCCACCGTCGGCAAGCGCGTCGAAAAAAGCGCGTTCTCCGCCGATCGCTTCGTCGCCGAACGAACCTGTCGCGGTTGTCATAAGCTCATCCACGGCGAATGGAGCGGCGCGATGCACGCGTCGGCGTTGAAAGACCCGGTCTTTCAGGCCATCGCCGCGGCCCTCAGCGCCGAGGCGAAAACCGAGGCGGAAAAACACGAGGCCGAGTTGTGCATCAAGTGCCACGCACCGATCGCTTACGCGACCGGCGTTGCCTCCACGGCGGCCGAACCGTTCAGCCCGGCCGACGAGCACGCACTGGCGAATATCCAATGCGACTTCTGCCACAGCGTCAGCGGCATTCATGAAATCCAAAATACCGGCCACCTGCTCGACCCCGGGCAGGGCCAGGCCAAACCGGGCGTCAAACGCGGTCCGCGCGAAGACAGCGCCTGCCAATACCACCAATGCGAATATTCGGCGCTGCACACGCGCTCGGCCATCTGTGGCGGCTGCCACCAGGTGCGGCACATCGTTTACGACACCCCGTTGGAAACGACCTACACCGAATGGCTCGCCGGGCCTTATTCGACCGGCGACCCGGCCACCACCGTCCATTGCCAGGATTGCCACATGCGCCAAGCCCCCGGCATTCCGGCCACCGGCACCACCGCCCGGCCCGATCGTCCGGGGCAGGCGGCGACCGGCGGACCCGAGCGCCCGCACGTCTGGCGGCATCGCACCGTCGGCGGCAACGTCTTTGTTCCGCCGTTGTTGGGCGACGACGGCACCAGCGTGCGGATGGCGACCGAGCGCCTGCAGAACTGCGCCGAACTGGAACTGGCGACGGACGGCGATTGGCGGCGCGGCGAGATGGTGGCGTTTAAAGTGAAAGTGAACAACACCGGCGCGGGCCATGACATTCCCACCGGCGTGACCGAGTTGCGGCAGGTCTGGCTGGAAGTGAAAATCACCGACGCTGGCGGCAACACATTGTTTGCCAGCGGTGTGCCCGGCGACGACGGCCACCTGCCGGAAAACACGGTCCTGTACCACACCGCGCTTGGCGACGCGAGCGGCAAGCATACGGCGAACATCATCAAGGCCGACCGCGTGCTTTTCGACTACCGCATTCCCGCCGGCGGTTTCCGACTGGAGACCTACCGCTTTACGCTGCCGCAAAACGGTAACGGCGCACTCACGGTGAATGTCCGGTTGCTTTACCGCGGATTACCGCAGGCGATCATCGACCTGCTCGGCGAGGCCGCCCCGCCGGTGCCCATCGTCGAAATGACCGCAGCGTCGTTGACGATCGCGGTGCAATGACCGGTGACAATTGACACTCCATGCTATGGCCCTTGCTTGTTGAGATCCTTCCTCTAAAATAACGCCCACTTGCCATTTATCCGTTCTTTGAAGAGCAAATTCATACGAGGTCACAATGCAACGCTCATTTCTTTTGTACGTACTCTTTTTGATTCTGGCCATGGGATTGGTATTGACCGGATGCAACAACGACGATGACGGCGACGTATCCGATGACGAGGATGATGTTGTCGACGATGACGTTGACGATGACGACGACAGCGCGACCGATGACGACACACCCGATGTCGTTACCGCGGCGACTCCCGGATTGAAAAATAAACAATTGAATATTGCACACGGCGGATACGGTAATCCCGACTGCCTGAGCTGCCACAACGATGTGCACAACGCCGGCTACAAAGACGTGCAATGTGCAATGTGCCATGGCGCCAACGGTGCTCCCGTTCGGCCCGACGACCACGCGCTCGGCAATTGCCTCGACTGCCACGACGACGCGCATGCGGGCGTCGGTTTTCATCCGTCGCAGGATTGCACGTCGTGCCACAAATTCGCTGACGACGAAACCTGCCCGGCGACCGAGCAGACCGACGTGGTTGTCATCGGCGCGGGCGGCGGCGGATTGGGCGCGGCGGCCTACCTCGCGCTGCACGGCGTCAACGTGACGGTCATCGAGCAGCACTACAAGGTCGGCGGTTACATGACGACCTTCCAACGCGGCGATTACACCTTCGAAATTTCGTTGCATGCGATGGACGGTCTGGCCGAACCCGATGGGATGAACGTCGCCATTTTTCACCAGTTGGACATCTGGGATCGGCTGACCCGCATCCGCCTCGATCCGATGTACCGCACGATATATCCCGACCTTGCTTTCGACACACCGGCCGATGCGGAAGAGTACCGTGCCAAGCTCAAGGATATGTTCCCCGCCGAAGCCGACGGAATCGACGCGCTGTTCGACGAGATGATCAAGGTCGATGAGGTCTTCAAGGCGATGCTTGCCATCGAGTACGAGGGTTTGACCCCGGAGATCGTTATCACGCTGGTGTCCAACCTCGACGTCGCCCTGCGCATCCTCGGCTACATGAACCTGACCCTCGGCGACTTTCTCGACCGCTACACCCAGAACGAACATCTGCGCACGCTGTTCACTTCGCTGGCCGGGTTCGCCGGCGGCAGCCCCGACATCCTTTCTTCGTTGTTTTACATGATTGTCTGGAACAGCTACGCCTTCGGCGGCTATTACTATTTCGAAGGCGGCTCGCAGGCAGTGTCCAACGCGCTGGCCGAGGTGATTGTGGAAAACGGCGGCACAATTCGGTTGAATACGCGAGTGACGAAAATCGACGTCGTCGACGGCCATGCGGTGCGCGTGCACACCGACCACGACGCCTGTTACGAACCGCGTTACGTGATTTCCAACGCCAACGCCCCGGCTACCTTCTTCGAGATGATCGGCCGCGAGCACCTGCCGGAAGATTACTCCGCCGCTTTGGACGAGATGAAAATCGGCCTGCCCGCGTTGCAGATCTGGCTCGGCGTCGACGCCGACCTGACTGAGGTTTTCGACGGCACGCACGAGATTTCGATATCCACTTCCTGGGATCAGGACGAAGCCTTCGATTACGTGTACGAGGGCGTGCCGGAAAAGGTGGGTATGTCGATCATCAATTACTCGATGGTCGATCCGAACGCTGCGCCGCCGGGCAAAAACGCGATTGTCATCACTTCGATTCTGCCCTACGACTGGCAAGACTGCTGGCAACTTGGCGAGGGCTACGACGCTTACCAGGCGCTGGAAGAAGAAGTCGCCTGGTTGTTGATCGATCGCGCCGAGCAGGTCGTTCCCGGTTTGTCCGAGCATATCGAAGTGATGGAGATGGGTACGCCGCTGACGATGGAAGGCTACACGCTCAATCCGTTGGGTACGATCTTCGGTTGGGACAACACGCCCGAGCAGAGCATGTTTAAGCGGCTGGAGCAGACCACGCCGATCGACAACCTCTACCTCGCCGGCGCATGGACGTTTCCGGGAGGTGGTCAATCGGCGGTGATTCAATCGGGCGTCGGCGCCGCCGGCATGATTCTGGAATTGGAAGGGAAAAACTAAGGTAAGAAAATCAGTCGATGCTTTTCGCGCAGCGGAAACCGGTGCGGTCGCCCGCGGCGGTAAGCGGCGCCGGCTCGCGCCAGGCGCCGGAAAGCTGTGCCGGTTCGGCGTAGAAGTAGCCGCCTTTGATAACGCCCTGGGTGCGGTCGATTTGTGGCGACGACAGATCCGGCGAGGACGTGTAGAAATCGGCCGTCCACTCGGCGACGTTGCCCGCCATGTCGTAAACGCCGAAAGCTGAAACGTCATGCGCGAAACAACCGCCGGGCGCGGTGAAGCGGTAGAGACGTCCGTTTTGTTCGCAGGGCGCGGCATGGCCGCCGTTGGATGCATCGCCGTCGAAGGCGTCGCCCCAGGGATACAGCCGGTTGTCCGGTCCGCGCGCGGCGCGCTCCCACTCGTTTTCCGTCGGCAATCGTTTACCCCGCCAACCGCAATAAGCGGCGGCAGCGGCCCGGCCGACGCGCACCGCCGGCAGTTCGGGCGCGCTCAGCGTCGGCGGAATCGCCCCGCGTTTGCGGCAGGCGCCGGCTTGGACGCAAGCTTCGTAGTCGGCGTTGGTCACTTCGTTGCGGTCGATGAAAAAGTCGGTGACGGCGACGTTGCGCTCGGGGTTGTCGCGGATGCCCAATTTCGACGAACCGGCGAGAAATTCACCGCCTGCGATCCGCACCATCTTTTCGGGTGGGCGTTGGCAGGCACTCAGCGCCAGCAGCAACATCAAGGCGATGACGACGGCTCGCTTCATCGGTCGTCCCTCGCGCAACGAAAACCCAACCGCAGCCCGCGGCTGGCGGCGTGGCGATAGCCGTCGCGGTAAAAGGCTTCGGCGTTTTGCGGCGGCGTGGCGAAACAGCCTCCGCGCACGGTATATCGCAACATGCCCTGTGGATCCGCTTGTTCGGCGTCGATGCGCGGATTTTTCGTTGGCGTTTCCCGATGGTAATCGCGTCGATAAACATCTGCGGTCCATTCGGCGACGTTGCCGGCCAGGTCGCAGACGCCTTCGGGCGTGCAATCGTTGGCGGCCGCGCCGGCCGGCCAACTGAAGCGGTAGCGCCGCAGATCGACCGGCGCTTGCTCGGTGTCGAGCAGATTGGCGTAGTTTTGCCGGTAGCGGTTTCCCCAAGGGTAGACGCGTCCCTGCGTTCCCCGCGCCGCGCGTTCCCACTCGGCTTCGGTGGGCAACCGTTTGCCCGCCCAGCGGCAATAGGCGCCGGCGTCGGACCAGTTGACCATCACCATCGGCTGCTCGTTACCGAAAAACAACGGCGAGGCGTTGTCCGGCAACGGATTGCACAAGCCGGCGACCACGCATTGGCGATAGGCGCCGACGGTCACTTCGGTGCGGTCGACCCAAAACGCGTCGAGCGTCACCTCGCGTCGCGGTCCGTTGGGCGGCGCGGTGCCGTGGCCCATGACGAACGTGCCGGCGTCCATGCGCACCATCCCCGCCCGGTCGCCTTCGATCGCCCAGGAGAGCAATGGCAAAGCCAGCAGCAGAATCAGCCAGCGCTTAATCATGGCCGCACGATACGACACCGCTGCGGATGACGTCAAAGCACCGGCAACGGTTGCGAGTCGCTTGCGAGAACGTTAGTCTTGGGCTCCGCAGGCGAAGGGAGTGAACAGAACGTGGAAAACGAAGCGAAACAGACCCTGTGGCAGCGCTGGTTCGGCGGCATCGGCTGGAAAGCCTATTTTTCGGCGGTGCCGTTCAGCGTCATCATGCTGTTGTTGCCCTTGTTACCTACGCTCGGCGTGTATTTCGTGATGCGCCAGGGCCGCGCGCCGTTTTTCGGCCTGGCCTTGCTGTTTTTCACTTTCGGCTACCCGGTGCTGCGCGTGAAGCGGCCGCGGGCGGCCTGGTGGGTCGGTACCCTGGCGGCGGTGGCCAGCATCTTCGGATTGTTGATTCTCAACATCGTCGTCGCCACCTTCTTCGGCTTTTTCGCCTTTCTCACCTGGATCCTGGCGATTCTGTTCACCGTGTTCAACTGGAAAAAGCTGCGATGGTGGACCTTCGCCGTCGCCGGCGCGATTGTGCTGGTTCATACCGTGCCGATGGGCTTTTCGCGCACCGTGCTGGCGCTGATCCCCATGGCTTTGCTGGTTCCTTATTTCCGTCTGCCCGATCGCAACAACTTTCCGCGTGCGCCGATGGTCGTTTCGCTGGTCATGACGCTGCTGGCGGTGCACGGCGTTTCGTTTTACTTCGACGTCGGCGGCAACCCGGAAATCAAAGAACACCCGGCGGCGCGGATGGTTTTCGAGTACACCAGTCAACGGCGAGGTTGGGCGCGCACCCTCGGTACCAACACGCGTTTTCTTACGCCGTCCTGCGACGGTGAAACCTTTTTCGTCGGCACCAAGTTTTCGATGAAATCGGGACTGACGATCATCGACCCGGCGACCAACAAACATCGAAAAATCCGCATGCGCGGCGGCACCACCGACAACCTGGCGATGGATTGCGACACCGGCCATCTTTTCATCGGCAACATGGGCGCCAACACGATTATGGAAATCGATCCGCGACGCCCGCAACGACCGGTGCGGCAGGAGGAGATGGACGGCGTGCGCGTCGGCCTGTTGCGCCTGGACCGCCGGGCCGACCGATTGTACATCGCCACCTCGAACACAACGATGCTGCACGTGTTGCGCGCTTCGAATCTGGCCGATATCGGCGGCGTCGAAATGGGCAAACCGGTGACCGACGTCATCGTCGATTTCTGGAAAGACCACGACGTACTCGCGGTCAACATGGGCGGCGAGATCGTGCGGATGAAAGCCCGCACCGGCAAAATCACCGCGCAGGCGCAGGTGCCGTTCGGCCTTTGGGTTTACAACATGGCGCTCGACGGCGACAACCGCCGCTTGTTCGTCGGTTCGCTGCTGGGCCGGCAGTTGGCCGTCTACGACGCCGACACGCTGGAAGAGATCATGCGCGTACCGGTACGCAAGGGCGAGCGCTACATGCAGTACGATCCGCGGCGCAGCCTGCTTTACGTCGGCAACTTTTATTCCGGTACGATCACCGCTTACGATACGTTGTCGCTTGAACCGCAGTGGTCGATGCGCGGCGGCAGGCGGGTGCGCTACCTGACGCTCGACCTGATCCGCGACCAGTTGTGCTTTACCAGCCAGGCCGGCGGTTACTGTCTGGCGCTGGAAATGCTCAGTCCCGCACCGCCGCCCGAGCCGACGCCGGAACCGACGCCGGAGCCAGTGCCGGAAGAAGAACTCTCGACCGATGAAGCGGACGCGCCGGAGCCGGCGGACGCGACGCCGGAGCAACCCTAAATTGACGAGCCGGACACGCCGCAAACTGATCTGGGGCGTGCTCGTCGCCTGTCTGCTGTTGCTGGTTTCGGAAATAGGCTTTCGCATCATTTACCGGATGGCGGCCGATGAACGGGACGTCGAGGATCTGCGCATGTTCGCCGCCGGGCCGCGGCCCGCGCCGGCGATGCAGTTTGTCCCCCATGACGACTATTTCTACGCTTACGATCCGGCCATGCCCGGCGTCAATCGTCACGGCTTCTGGGGAGACGACCTGACGACGCCGCGGTTAACAGGCCAGTGGCGGGTAGTGTTGATCGGAGATTCGACCGTTGCTTCGCAGCACGGCTTTGCCAAGGCGTTGCAACGGCAGTTGACCGAAACGCTGGGCCGACCGGGACAAGTCGGGCAATTGGCCATGCCCGGTTGGACGTTGCGCGAATGTGCGATGGCCGCGACGGCGTTGCTGGGGCAGATCAAGCCCGATGTCGTCGTGGTTCACGCCGGCGCCAACGACATGGCTGCGGCAGCCTTTCCCGATTTTCAACCGGACTATTCCCACTGGAGACAACCGCGCTACGGGGAAACCCGCACCGCCTATCGCCGGATGGTTTGCCGCCGCCGCTTGCTGCAAACCAGTCATCTGCTCGCTTTTATCGTCCGCGCCGTTGCGCCGCATCCGTCGTCGGGGCCGAACCTAGACCAACTGGCAAACCGGACGGACATCGAGCCGTTGCCGATGGCCGATTACAGCGATGCGTTCAAACGCGCTCTCGCCGGGCACCTGGAGGCGATCGTCAAAGCGGGGCACGACGCCGGCGCCCGCGTGGTATTATCCACGCAGCCGACTTGCCCCGGGCGACTGAGCGATCCAAACGCCCGCGCGGGAATGATCGCTTTCGCGAAAGTGTTTGCGCGGGTGATCAAAAACGTCGAAGCCGATATGTTGATCGACATGGCCGACGCGTTTCCGCCTGATTGCAAGAAATTGTTTCTCGATTTCATTCACGTCGGCCCGCAAGGCGATGAGATCAAAGCGAGGTTGACGACCGAAGCGATAAAAATTTTCCTGGATCAGCAGAGTCAGCAAGGAGAAGACAACCTGTGAGACGATGGTTTTTACTGTTATTGGTGTTGTTGCTGTTGGTCGGTTGCAGCAAATTCAAGCCGCCGCCGGTCACGCCGGTTTACCTGATCGTCATCGACACCCTGCGCACCGATTCCCTCGGCGTGTACGGCGGTAAGCGACCGACGCCGTTTCTCGACGAATTCGCCAAACAGGCGGTGGTTTTCGACAATTGCCTTTCGACCTCGAGTTGGACGGTGCCCAGCGTCGCCAGCTTGTTCACCGGCATGTACCCGTTCCATCACGGCACGGTCAAGGCGGTGCAGGATCAGGGCAAGGTGCTCAGTCAGCAGGAATTGAGCGCCGGCAACCAGACGATGGCCGAGGTGTTCAAAGACGCCGGCTACCGCACCTATGGCGTCAGCGCCAACGGGCACATCGTCAAACGTTACGGATTCGCCCAGGGTTTCGACGAATACGACGAGTACAATTTCCTGGCCAAGGAAGTCGTCGCCGGCTCATGGGCGGGTATGTTGCCGCGGGTTACCGGAGAGGTGCGCTTCGGCCAGCCGACCTTCGTCATGCTTTTCTATTTTGACCCGCACCATCCCTACATTCCACAAGACCCTTACATCGATCAATATTACCCCGGCTGGGAAAAGCATGAACGAGCCGACGAAATGTACAGCATCGGCTTTACCGAGATGCACAAAAAGGGCGAGTTCGACAAAGAACCGGAACTGTACAACATCATTCGCGCGCTGTACGACTCGGAAGTCGCCGGCATGGACGTTCACCTGGCGCAGGTCATTCCGCAATTGCCGCGGGTGGACGATGCCATCGTCGTTATCGTTTCCGACCACGGCGAATCGTTCGGCGAACAAGGAAAAATTTTACATGGCAACAACTTGCATCAGCAGGAAACGCACGTACCGCTGATCATCAAGCTGCCGCATAATCGCCTGGCCGGTACGCGCATCGCCGCGCCCGTCAGCCTGGTCGATGTGCTGCCGACGCTGGCCGCCCTGGTCAAAGCCAAAACATCGCCGCGCGTTGACGGCGTCAGCCTGCTGCCGTTGCTTGCCGGTCGCGAACTCAAGGATCGGCCGATTTTCCTGCACCTCGACATGCCTTGGGCCCAGCACCGGGGAATGGTTCGCTGGCCGCACAAAATCATCGTTCGCGCCGATCAATCCAACTCGGTGTTCGACCTGAGCGCCGATCCGTTGGAAGAGCGTGATCTCGCCGGTTCCCAGGATGCGCAACAACTGGATACGTGGCTGAAAGAGATCGCCGAGAAAACGGAGAATGATGTGCATTTCCCGCCGCGGGTGTTGACCGACGAGATGACGACGGATATGCGCGACAAGCTGCGCGGCCTCGGCTACCTGAACTAATCCGCAAGAACGACCCGCAAGTGATGCGGGCAAAGAAAAAGCCCGACCGTCGCCGGCCGGGCCTTCCGTTTTTCGTTGGTTGCGAAGCGGTTTAGATGACCGTCAAGCAGATGTCAGTCAACTTTTCGCTGCGGTTGCCGTTGACGTCGGTGGCACCCAGGTCGGCGCAGTATTCTCCCGGCGGGGCGCCGGTGAAGCCAACGCTAAGCGAAACCATGGTCGGGTCTTCGCAGTCGGTGCCTTCGTCGAGCAGGATCGACCAGCGGTCCAGGGACATCGGATTTTCCGTCAGGAAGCCTTCACTGGTGCCGGAGTTCCAGACGTACATTTCGCCCCATTCATCGCCGTCGTTCAGGTCGTTTTCTTCGTCGCAGATGTGAATGCGCAGGGTTGAAGAAGTATCCTCGGTGAGGTTGATTTCTTCCGGATCCCAAAAGCAGTCGCTGAGGATCGGGCCGCCGTCGTCGGCTTCCCAGTCGTCGTCGTCATCATCGTCGTCGTCGTCATCGTCGTCGTCGTCATCGTCGTCGTCGTCATCGTCGTCGTCATCGTCGTCGTCGTCGTCGCCGCCGTCGTCATCACCGTCGTCGTCGCAGTATGAGCATAAATCGCCGGTTTCGCCGTAGTCGTTTTCCACGTCGTCTTCCTCGCAAGCAACCAGCATGAAGCCGGCGAGCAAAATGCTGAGTACAGCCGCCACAACCACGGACCAGTTTGTCTTGAGCCTCATTGACCATCCTCCTTGGTGGGCACGGCATACACGCCGCCCTATCTCGCAAAAAGCATCCGCGTTTTTACCATGTGCAGCGAAAGGTGGTCAAGCGGCAATCTTGGACGATTTTTAGCGGTGAAAACGCCGGTTCAGTCGGGCGGCAGGCGCTTGTTTCTTAATAAAGAAAGGGCCCCCTTGCGAGGGCCCTTCGTTGCTCATTCGGATAGGAGCTTTAAGCTCGCAACCTTAGCTCGGGTTGTGCGTCACGCACATGTTCTCGAGTTTGTTCGAGAAGTTACCGTTGGTGTCGGTTGCTTCGATGTCCGCGCAGTAGGTGCCCGGAGGGGCAGCCGTCGGATCGGATTCCGGCGCGAAAAGGATGCCCATGCCGGTCTCGACCGGGTTTTCGCAGTCACCTGCGGCGCTCAGGTCGGCGTCCGGCGGATCATTCAGGTCGGTCCAGGGGATGTACTCGGAAGTAACAAAGCTCTGGTTGGTGCCGGCCTGCAGGATGTAAACGACGCCGTCAGGCAGCAAGTCGTTGTCGACGTCACAGACGCTCCACACCAAGGCGCTGGCGTAGTAGGGCTCATCGTAGCCAGTGAACTCGAACAGGTCGGTCGTGGCCGGATCCCACATGCCGCCGCTCAGCACCGGGGCGCTGTCGTCGTCATCGTCGTCATCGTCGTCGTCGTCGTCGATAACTGTGTCATCATCATCATCGTCGTCGTCGTCATCATCATCGTCATCATCATCATCGTCGTCGTCGTCGTCGAAGATGTCGTCGTCGTCATCGTCGTCGTCATCATCGTCGTCGTCGTCACCGCACGCCAGAACGACGCCCAGGCTCATAACGAGCGCGGCGATAAGCACGAGCAAAAACAATTTGTTGCTCAAAATCTTCATCTAGTGCCTCCTTTGAGTTTCCGTTTCGGTCTTATCAAGACCTGACTCTTGTTCTTTTGGTTCCCGAATTGATCATTGTCAAAACATTACAAAGATCGAACGTTGAACCGTCGACTGAACAACGATTCAAAACGTATCTCACCGCTGGAGACATAGTTCTCCAACGTTCGAACTTGTCAAATCTCTACCACACCTTTTTTAAATTGGTCAACCCAAAAAATGCATAATGCATCGAACATTGCTTCAATAATTAGTAATATCAATATCTTAGAGCTGTGGAAGAGGGGCTGAAAAGCTTAGTTTTAAAAAGGAAAAAGCCCCAGAAAAGCCGGTTGTTGGTCGATTCGACTGACTTGACGCTGGCTCGCTTACCGTGCTAGGACCAAACCGCTGAAAACTTGGCGGACGAGCAGAAGGCGAACTTATGAAATGCCCCAACTGCGGCTTTGTCTCCTTTGATGATCTGGACCATTGCAAGCGATGTGGTCTGGATCTGGAAGCAGTTCGCCGCGGTGAGATCCGCAAAGACACCTGGCTCGGTCGCCTGAAAAGTAAAATCGGTAAACAAGCCCCGGCATCACCGGCCGCCCGCGGCTCGTCCGAGTTGGAAGCCTCCCGTCGCTTCTCCCAACGCGAGATCGAATTGCGCCGCCAGCGCGAAGCGAGAGAACGAGAATTTCTCGCCCAGGAAAAACAGATCCGGAGTGAGCGTGCCCGTTTGCGGCGGGCTTACGAAGCGGCGGGACAGAACGAACAGCAAGATATCCGCGAGCAGATGGATCAGCTCGAACGCGACCGCCGCCGACTGCGCGACGCCGCCGATACATTTGAGGCCCGGCAAAAGGCGCTGGAAAGCAAATTGCGCGAAGAAGTGCTCACCGAAAAGAAAAAGGCGATCGCCCAGGCCGAGCGCGCCAAGGAATTGGAAGAAAAAGCCCGGCGCGAACAGGTCGAATTCGAACGCCGGCAGCGCGAAGCCGACGAGCAGGCCAAGCATTATCAAGCCGAGCGCGTAGCCCTCGAAGCCGAGCGCGAAAAATTACGCCAACAGACCGAGCAGTTTCAACAACAGGAAGAGGAAAAGCAGCGACTGGCCCGCGAACGCGAAGAGTTGGCGGCCGAAGCCAAACGTTTGCAGC
>Ga0272444_10003164_pt1 | contig 14968 bp, 13 predicted proteins | sample SSMForm13_FD_201033 | JGI IMG/M metagenome (GOLD analysis project Ga0272444, IMG submission 201033) | Marine sediment archaeal communities from Little Sippewissett salt marsh, Falmouth, MA, United States - SSM-Form-13 | ecosystem: Environmental > Aquatic > Marine > Wetlands > Sediment ...
TCCGGGTCACCGTGTCGTACCGCCAGCACGGCCAGCCGCCGAGCGAGGGATCGGAGAGATAGAAGTTCGTCACCGCGAACGTGCGCATATCCCCCCACAGCAGCAGCGTTGTGATGATGCTGCTGCGCCGCGGGGGCTGATTTGGTCGCCTGAGTACTTCGAGTTCGGAGAGTTGGGCGAGAGAGCGCGCGGGACAAGGTATCTGCGCAGGCTGTGTTGGTTCTTGGTCTCGTACTACCTTGCGAAGCTGCTGAAACTCCGCCCACAGGTCAGTCGGGTTGGGATTCTCCTTGAATCAGAATCTCCAGCTTGCTGGCTTCGTGGACAGTGAGGCAGTGCTTGCAGAGGATAGTATCGGAGGAATGATGAGAAACGCAATCGGCGGCGATCCAGGCAATTCATCCACCCCACAGCAGCGGGGGGGTGTCGGGCTGCGCGAGCTCGGCACCCTCACAGGAGGGATGCAGTGGGATATAGTGGAACCAGGAATGACGGTAGCGATAGGCATCATAGACCCTTCTGGCGAGATCGCCGTGGCGGCTGATACCCGCGAGTACGCGGAGAGCCCTCTTGGCCTTCGGGATGGCGCTCTCAAGAGTGTGCGGCTGAATTCAGGCGCTGCTCTCGTCGTTTCAGGCGATGCTGTCCAGTGTAATGTCCTTGTGGCGAATCTCTACGGACGCCATGAGGAAGCCAAGGCTGGCTGCAAGGATACCATCGCGAGAGTTGAGAGAGACGGGACCGAAGCGGACGGCATACCGTTCGTGCTGTCCTACAAGATCAGTTCGTACTTCTCGCAGTTGAAGACGCGGTGCGACGAAGAGGAGATGGAGTATCCTCGCCTGAATGCGATCCTCGTCGGGCGGGAGAAGGATAGGGCGTGCCTTGGCTTCTGGCTGCGTTGCGACAATTGGAAGCACCAGTTCGGCGAGTTCTCTGGGCTGGATGAGCCGCGCTACGCTGTCACGGGGCCAGGCAACCCGCCAGACGTTCGACCGATCTTCGACGCGACTGATAGATCTGTTTGGGAGCGGATTGCGCAGGTCGCTGGCATCTACCGCGAGTTGTGCCCGTGTGCCGTGAATGAGGACATCCAGGTTCGGCGGGCGGCAGACGACTTCGCCATTCGCCCGTTGTCTGTCCTCTTCAGCAACTCGCCATCACGAGATCCATGAGCCTCGGCTTCTCATGCCGATGTCGGTACCTGAAACAGAACTCGTCAAGGTAGTCTTGCAGGTACTTCGTCGAGACGTGGTGGAAGATCCCGACGAGTCCACGCTTGAACAGCGACCAGGCGTTTTCGACGTATGCGACATGCACGTCACCGTCAACCCACTGCTTCTGATGGACGACGTAGTGATGCGGGCCGAGTTCGTGCATCTTCCGGTAGAGCTTGTGGCCGTCCGTGTAGAAGGCTTGCACGTAGTCCACGTTCTCAGCGACCACGCGCCGAACCTCTTCGCCTCGGAGCTTGTTGAGGATCTGGAGCTTGATGTCGCCCTCGCGTGATGCCATGCCAAGGACGTAGGAGCCGCCGTTCCAGCGGGTGCCCTTGTCGGACTTCACGACGGCATCGTCAATTTCGATGATCCCCGAGAGCTTGACGCCGAGCTGATCGTTGATCATCGCCTTGCGGATACGGTGCGTCATGTACCACGCGGTCTTGTACGTGACGCCTAGCGTTCGTTCGAGCTGCTTCGACGAGCATCCCTTGGGCGAGTTGCACATCAGCCACAGCGCCACCATCCAGCGCGGGAGGTCAACGTAGGTCTTGTGGAAGATCGTCCCGGCGGTGACGGAGAACTGGTAGCGGCACTCGCGGCATTGCCACTTCTTCCGGGTCGAGAGGCGGGTCACTTCATGCGATCCACAGCGCGGGCACTCCACGACGCCACCAGGCCAGCGCATCTGCTCCAGGTACTCCTCACACTGCTCTTGGGTTGCGAACTCTCGCTGGGCTTCGACCAGGCTTGTTAGCTTGTTCATGTCGGCCTCCTTACGTACTAGTATTATACCATGAGGGAAGGAGGATGTCAACCCTTGACTATTATACCGCTAGGTGTATACTAGGGGCATGGCTAAGGTGAAGCTAGACGGCTACAGGTGCGAGAGATGCGGGCACGAGTGGGTGCCTCGGAAGAAGGACGAGAAGCCCCGCGTGTGTCCCAAGTGCAAGAATCCGTACTGGGACAAGCCGAGAAAGAGACGCTAGAATGCTTTCGTGAAGCCAGCGAGCAAAGAGAAGCTGCTGAGGGATCTCGTGTTTCATCGCCAAGCCTTCCTAACGGCTCTGGCGGCACTTACTTGTCTCAGTCAAAGCGAGAACGTCGCTGCCATCACCAAGCGGCCGATTAGCATATCAGGCCCGGACATCGAGGACGGCTTGCAGTTTGATCTGAGGCCGATTCAACGGGCACTGAAATCGGCTGGGCGTGACAAGGTTCTGCGGAACTTCCTCAAGACAGCGTTGCGAACTGTGGTCAGAGATTCTCACGAAGCTATCTGGCAATACTGCAAGGCCACCGATGGAACTGGAAACATGGAACTGCTGCGAGATCAGCCATGGTTTGACATCCTCCGCTTGATCCGTGATGCGTTTTCGCATGATGCTAAGTGGGTTTTCGACGAGAAGACCAAGAACGCCATGCCGATTGAGTGGAAGAAGATCCGGCTCGATAAGGATCAAGAGGGAACGAGATTACAGTTTGAACAGATTCCACTCACCGCGCTCTTTGACTTGCTCGCTGTGGCAGAGCAATTCGTTCACGAACGTCTTCAATGAAGTATTCGATGCCGAGCATTCCATCTTCGGAAAGCCAATCGCGCGCCACTTGGACTAGTTCCGACGAGAGCAGCGGAAGCTGAAGCTCTGAACCATCGATAAAAGCACGTAGAGGCGGACCTTCTAGCACGCGGAAACGCCCTTGTGCGTGCAGTAAGGCAGCAACTGCCATCGGTGGTGCTGGATCTGTGTTCTCTTCCTCCCCCGCTCGGCCTGCTGCCGTCGCGGGATATGCAGTGCGAACGTGTCGCCGTCCATCCGGACCGTCTCGTCCCCCTCGACCACGGCGGCGTTTCCATGCCTGTCGACGAACAGGAACTGCTGGCACTGCATGAAGACGAGGTTCGTGCGCTCGAACAGCGCCACCGCCTCCTCGACCGTCGCGCACGTCTCCATCGCGTCGACCATCAGGTGCTCGCCGCGCCACGGATTGCGCTGCGTCGTCGTCGGGATCACACACGGTGCGCCGAACGAGTCGAAGAAGAGGCCCTGGTCGTTGATCCCGTGGAACTCGTACCAGAACGCCGGCCGGTCGCCCCATTCGCCGCGGATCTCATAGCCGAGATAGACCACGCCGTACACCCGGTCCGTCGCCGCCGTCGCCCACAGGTACGAGTCCCAGCGGACCCAGTCCTCGTTCCCGCCGACCAGCACCTCGCCGTCCCGCGCGATCACCACGCCGGTGCACGCCATCCCCGAGAGCGCGGACAGAACCAGCAACAGAAGAGCCAAGCCACCCGTGCGCATGCAGCCTCCTTCGGAGCAGAGCTGGGTCATTCTGTCCCGAAGCCGAACGGCGACGCAAGCCGGTCAGGTCGCGTGCGACCCACTCACCTCATAGAATGGGCGATCCTCGGTGCACGACGGAAGAGGACCCGGCGAAAGGCGGTGGACCGTGTCGAACGAGAAGGTGGCGATCATCGGCGGAGGCAACCTGGGCAGCGCCATCGCGCGCGGGCTGGTGGCGGCCGGCCTCCGCACACCGGGTACGATCACGATCACGCGCCGCTCCGAGCCGCCGCTCGGCCCCTTCCGCGATGAGGGATTCGAGGCGACCACCGACAACGTCCTCGCTGCGCGAAGTGCCGGCGTCGTGATCGTCGCCGTCCGGCCGAAGCAGATGAACGCCGTCCTGGAAGCGATCGCGCCGGCGCTCGACGCCGAGCATCAGATCCTGATCTCCACCGCGACCGACGTGCGGATCGCCGACATCCGCGCGCACGTCGGGGATGCCATCCCCGTGCTCCGCGCGATGCCGAACATCGGAGTGGCCGTCGGCGAATCGATGACCTGTCTCGCGTGCGAGGGCACGACGCCCGAGGCGGCCAAGGAGGCCGCGACGACGATCTTCTCCGCCCTCGGGAGCGCGGCGTTCATCGCCGAGGATCAGATGACGCCCGCGACCGCGCTGTGCGCCTGCGGCATCGCGTTCTTTCTCCGCGCCATCCGCGCCGCGTCGCAGGGCGGCGTTCAGGTCGGCTTCCATGCCGACGAGGCGATCCGCCTCGCCGCCCAGACCGCGAAGGGCGCCGCCGAGCTGATCCTCGCCAAGGACGCCCATCCCGAGTCGCTGATCGACACCGTCACCACCCCCCTCGGCGTCACCATCGCCGGACTCAACGAGATGGAGCATCAGGGCTTCAGCTCGGCGCTGATCCGCGGGATCGTGGAGTCGGCGGAGAAGGCGCAGAGGCTCTATGCAAACAAGGCGGAGACCTAGACCGACACCCAGGAGTTGCGAAGCAACTCCCAAGCTACTCGGCTCTGCCGAGTAGCCGGAACATACAGGGGTTCAGCTCGGCGTTGATTCGCGGCAGATCGTCGTCGTGGCGCAAGCGCCACGGGAGAGAACGCTTCGCTGCAGGTTGCGTTCTCTCAGATCGAATCCGACTGGCCTGGATAGGAGCCCAGGGCCAATCGGAGAGCGGGCCCAGCGGCTGTACGGAGTGAATGGCGAGGGTGAGGGAAGAGGGGGAGGGGAGTAGGGTCAGAGCAGCCGGTCCGATGGTCGGTCTGGCTGCGCTCTCGCTTCACGGTGGACGTCTCGAGTACGCGAGCGGCAGGGCTGAGAACTGGCGGAGCCTCCGCCACGCACTCCTTCCCCCTCCGTGACGGGAAAAGGTTGGGATGGGGGTGCCCAGGGCCCAAGCGTGGCCATACAACTCCAAAGCCACTTGGCGAAGCCAATCGGCAGCTACTCCCCAAGGTACGCGGAGCGTACCCGGATGGGAGGTGTAGACGGATTCGAGGCAGATCGTCGTCGTGACGCGTGCGTCACGGGAGAGAACGCCTCGTGGCCGGCTGCGTTCTCTCAGATCGAATCCAACCGGCATGAGCGGAACATCGGAAGCCGGTCGGGCAAGCCCAGTGGTTGTACGTGGCGAGGGGTGAGGAACGAGTAGGGAGGGAGCAGGGACTGGCTGTGGATCCAGTTCGTGCACTCACTCGTAGCCAGAAGTGGCTATAGCCAGATCTGGCTACGCTCGCTGCAGCCATGCTCCGAAGACAACATCCACCAGAGCATGTGATCCCGCTCCGTTGGTCCGGATGACCATCATGTCGCGGAGGCGCCGGAGCGACGACGAGATGTCCGTCCGCTCCACTCCCATGGATGCTGCAAGGTCCGTTACGCTCCCCTCTCCCAGCTCGCTCAGCGCTTTCACGATCTGACGCTGCAGAGGACTGAAACGGCTGAGCCATCGGGTCTCAAACTCGCTATCGAGTTCGTCGAGCATACGAGCGAAGGCCCGGCGGACCGAAAGAGCATCCGCCTTCTTCTTCCCAGCCAGCCCAAGCGTCTGGACCACAAGGAGCCCAAGTTTCTGAACGTAGAACGGGATCCCACCAGTCAGTTCGTGAAGCAGAGGACCCGCGGGCTTGCTGATGTGGAGGCCCGCGACGGCGAGTCGCCGTGCGACGAATGCCACAACATCGTCTTCACCGAGAGGCTCCATTCGATGCCGCGCCACCATGAGATAGAGCGGTGCGTCTTCGCTGAGGAAGATCGAAGACAACATTCGCACAGATGATCCCGAGAAGATGTAGCGAGTCCGCGGGTTCTCGTCCATCTCCTTCTTCAGGAGGTTGAAGAGCGCTCCGTTGAACGACGCAACCTCCTGGAACTCGTCCATCAGGAAGACGATCCGCATCTCCCTCTCTTCGGAGAAGGAGCGAAAGAATCGAAACGCGCCACGAACGAGTTCGAGTTCATCGATCTCGTTCTCGCGGAATCGCAAGGTGATCCGTCCGACATCTCCGACACTGCCGCCAACTTCCTCCACACTGCGCAGTGCCGCCATGGTCCTCTCTTTCAGAGCACGTCGAAACACCTCAAGGAGGCCACGGACTCGAGAGACTCGCTCGTACTCGTCAAGGAGTGCAGAGATCGTCGCACGCTGGAAGTCCGAGAGGCGCGTCATGTCCCGGCAATTCACGGTGGGGACCAGCAGCTGCGCCTCCCCGTGTAGCTCCCGTCGGAGGTTGTGAAGCAAAGAGGACTTCCCGTACCGCCTCGGCGCGAGAACAAGGACGCTCTGGGCAAGAGACCTTGCGTTCTCAGCAAGCGCTCTGATCTCTCCTTCTCGGCCTACGAAGTACGGTGGTTCAACGATTCCGCCAACGACGAATGGGGGTTCCATCTCCGGTCTCCTTGTAGCCAGAACTGGCTATAGCCAGTTCTGGCTACACCATAGCGGCCGAGCGGGAAGAATGCAATCGAGCCAGCAGACTCCGGGTGCAGGTTCACACGCTCCCACCCAGCCTGCGATGAGTGTAGAGGCTGAGCACAAGCAAGACACGATCCTGATCCCAGGAGAAGACAGGAGGTTCCGCGGCAAAGCCAACTAGGCGGGCTACGCGACCCTGCGTCTAAGCACGAACCCCTTCCCCCTCCGTGATGGGGGAAGGCGGTGTTGGTGGAGAATGAACCGAGGTGCACTCCTCCTAAGGACACACCTCGGGCAGCTCCTCACAGGCGATCCCGTCCTCGTCGTGGTCGAGGCCGTGGACGTCGCGGCCCGTCGCTTCCAGGCAGTACTCGTAGCACGCCTGCGCCGCTTGCCGGCAGGCGAAGTCCTCGCAGTTCAGCGTGTCGTCGGTGCAATCACAAGCCTGAGCCTCCGAAGGAGGCTCAGGCACGACGATCCGGCACGGGAACCGCAGCGGGTCCTCGGGGATCGATGTGCGATAGACGACGCTGCCGTCCTCCGTCACGCTGAGGATCACATCGCCGTGCATGTGCGTCCAGAAGACGATCGCTTCCCTCGGCGCGCAGCCGATCCGGTCGAAGACCTCCGCCGCCGGGTAGCCGTACGGATTCGGCGCCACCGAGACGATGCACGCGATCGGCTGCGTGACGTCCAGGAACCCCTGCGACGTCGCACTGGAGGCCCCGTATCGCGCCACCTTCAGGATGTCCGTCCGTCCCAGCCCAGCCGCGATCAGCTGCTCTTCGACCGTCGCATCGATCCCGCCCGCGAACAGGAAGTTCCAGCTGCGAAACGACAGCGTCAGGACGAGCGAGTCCGCCGCCTCGTCGCCGGTCAGCTCGGCCGGATGCAGCACCTCGAACACCAGATCCGCCAGCGGGATTGCATCCCCGGCACGGACCGTCGCCACGTACGACTCCTCCGCTGCCGTAGCGAACGCCGCGAAAGCGTCGGATGCCGGCGCACTGCCATTCGTGTAGATCGCCGCGACGGGGAAACCCGTCAGGACCTCACTGAGCCCGCCGATGTGGTTCTCATCCATCTGTGTGACGATCACGACCTCGAGGAACCCATCGACGTACTCCTCGATGTACTCGCGACACGTCTCGTCGCTCCCCCCGTTGATCAGCGCCTCGAATACCCCATAGTCCACGAGGATTGCGTCCCCGAGCCCGACGTCGATGAAGTGAACCGTGAGAAGCGAGTCGGCAGCGCCAACGACAAGACAAGCCCCGAGGATTGCAGCGACAGTGAGAACGAACACTCGGACCATGGCACCATGCTAGATCGAGACGTCGGAACACGCAAGCGATGGCGGGCCCGAGGGAAGGCGGCCAGATCAAGACTCGGCGCCGGGGATGACCACCGTCCGCCACGTGTGGCCGGTGATCTCCAGGATCCTCTCGACATCGCTTCGGCGGATCGCGAGCGTGCTCGTGTTCACCAACGGATGACACTGCAACACGTCCGCCTTCCAGACCTCCTCATCCACGACCACTTCGACCGCACCCTCCACATCGTTGATGATCGCCAGAACACTCACCGCACCGGCTTCGATGCCGAGGTGCTTCTTCAATCGATCAGCCGAAGCGAAGCTCAGTCTCGAGAGCCCCAGAAGGCTTGAGAGCGCCTTCAGATTCACCGACTTGCGATGATCGATCACCACCAGCACATGGCGGCGCCCCTTCTCGTCTCGAAGAAACAGGTTCTTCGTGTGGACGCCCGGCAGCGGAGGCACGAGCCGCTCCGCCTCCTCGCTCGTGTAGACCGCAGGATGATCGACCCGCTCGTACGCAATCCCACGCTCCGCCAAGAACTGGTAGATGTCTGTGCCCATGACGAAGAGCGTAGGTCCATCCTGACTTCGCTGCAAGCGGACAGCTCCCACCCAAGATCGACACGTCTGCCATTCGGCCTCGTGCGAAGATGTGGGCTGCAGCCATGCGTTAGCCCACCACCTCAGATGTCGTTCTGCTGCCCACAGGGCAGCTTGGCAGAACGTTCCGTTCTGCTGGGAACTCGTACAAGATGGTCATCTTCGCGGCGCGGAAGAGAGATGTCTCGCAGTGCCGCTCGTGATACTTCGCATCACGGAAGAGAATGTCTGTTGGCGGCACCATTCTCTCAGTCCGATTCTTCGGCGGATGCGAATCGCCATGCGATTCGCATGGTGAACGGATTCTCTCTCGACGGTGTCCTGCCAGGAAGAACGAGGCCGGGCGGTTCGCCCGGCCTCAGCAACTGACTTGACGTTCCTGAGACGCTACCCTACCTACTACGTCGGGTCTCTTGGGTACGTCATACAGGATGGTCGTCCGGCTACCCTTCGGGTAGCTTGGGAGAACGGCTTCTGGTGCCTGCCGTTCTCCTCTGGATGACATCTCCAAGGAGGAAGGGACCAGCAATGCTGGTCCCTTCTCGACCACCTGACGATGTTCAGCCGACCACTTCTGGTCGATCTGGAACATCGTAAAGGATGTCATCCAGGGGATGTCGATACAGCCCCTGCTCGAGGCGGTTCTGGTCGAAGTAGTGGCCCATGAAGCCGATGGAGCGGCCGAGGACGAACAGGGCGTTGAAGGTGCCCATGGCGATCATCTGATCGATCTCGTCGTCGCCAAACTGGAGCTCCTTGAGCAGGTCGACCAGCAACACGCCGATGGTGCCGTCGACGTTCAGGATCAGGTTCGACTTCTTCTGCGTCGTAGCGGCCTCGACGGAGAGCGCGTAGTCGAGCAGCGGCGTCGCTTTGAAGTGGCTCTTGGCGAACGTCTTCATCAGCTCGACGCGCTTGTCCGGGTTCTCGAGCGTCTTCAGCTTGTGGCCGATCCCCTGGATCCGGACGTTCCTGTCCTTCATCTTCGCGATGAACTCGCGCGGAGCCAGTTGCTGGCGGAGCCCGTAGAGGAAGTGCTCGGCGGCGCCGTTGACCGCCCCGCCGAACCGCGGGCCGATCGTCAGGATGCCGGTCACGAGCGAGGAGATCAGGTCCTTGCCGGCGCGTGCAGTGACGATCGCGTTGTGCGCGCCGGAGACGGCGGCGCCGTGGTCGGCGATGATCTGGATGACCATCTCGAGGAAGTCGCGCGCGTACGGCGGGATCTCCTTCTTGAACCACAGCAGGCCGATGACGCCGCCGATCCCGAGTTTGCGCTCGATCACCTCGTCGATCGGGATTCCTGCGTAGGTGTGCACGTCGCCGGACTCGTCGCAGATGGTCGAGATGAAGTTCGTCGGCTTGCGGACGAGCCCCTCGGCCACCGCTTGCTTGTAATCCATCGGGACGTGCGGCGGCTCGGTCTCGGCCGCGGGGACGATCGTCCCGTCGGCGACGAGCACCTCGTACGTCTCCTGGATCGCCTCGGCGTAGTCGTCGAACGACGTCGGCACGATCACGCCCGCCTCGCGAAGCGCCCGGTTCTTCGCGTCGGCGGTCTCCGACTCGCCGCCGGCCACCGCGCCGGCGTGGCCGAACTGGACCTGGCCGGGGAGGACCTTGGCACACGTCCCGGTCGTCCACATCACAAGCGGCTTCGTAATCCGGCCGTCCACGACGGCGGCGGCGATCTCGTGCTCGGCCGTCCCGCCGACCTCGCCGAGGCCAACGAGCAGCTTGATCTCGGGGTTCCGCTCGTAGCGCAGCAGGTGATCGAGCAGAGAGGCGCCCGGATGGGCGTCGCCGCCGATCGCGATCCCCTCGTTGATCCCGTCGGTCGCCCGGGCGACGATGTTGTACGCCTCGTTCGACATCCCGCCGGAGACGGAGACGAAGCCGACCGACCCGGGCCGGTACAGCTTCGCCTCCTTGATGTTGTCCATCGTGCCGGCGGTGTTGCCGATCTTGAACGCGCCGGCCTTGATGCCGCCGACGGTCGCCGGGCCGATGATCCACTTGCCCTTCGACTTCGCGGTTGCCCCGAGGATCCGCGCGTGTCGCTCGGGCACGCCCTCCGCAATGACGGCGATCGTCCGGATCGTGTCGGTGCCGAGCGCCTCCATCGTCGTGTCGAACGCCGAGCGCTGCGACGCGAAGTTGACCATCACGTCGGCCACCGGGAAGCGGGCCACCGCCTCGTCGATCGACCGGAGCCGCGGGATCGTGACCTCGCGCGTCCCCCAGAAGAAGGTCTCGAACCCGCCGCGCTCCGGCGTGATCATCGCCACGACGGACGGCTCGTCCTTGCGACAGAGGTAGTCGAAGTCGAGCATCCGCTGCACCGCGGCCGTCTGCGCCCCATAGACGAAGGCTCGGGTCTCCCTGGAGAAGAGGTCGTAGTCGTTCATTCGGCACCTCCCGACAGCGCCATCGAAACGATGCGCGTCATGTGGGTCTCCGGCCCGTATACCTCGACCGGGACGCCGATCTCTTCGCCGACGCGCCGCATGTTCTCGAGGCCTTCCTTCCAGTTGGGCCCGCCGCGGCGGACGAAGATCTTCACCTTGTTCTCCTGCAGCTTCTCCTTGTACGCCTTCAGCGCTTGGATGATCCCGGTGAACGTCTTGGCCACGTCGGTGAAGTTGGCGATGCCGCCGCCGATCAGCAGGAACTTCGCGCGCCCCTGAGAATCGGGGGCGCGTGTCATCAGGTCGAGCAGCGTCACCGCGTACTCGTACGTCATCTCGGTCGACGGGTTGCCGGAGTACTCGCCGTAGCAGGCGAGCTCGTCGGCGAACCCGAGGTCGACGACGGTGTCGGCGTAGATGACCGACGCGCCGCCGCCGGCGACCATCGGCCAGACGCGCCCGTCCGGATTCAGGACGGTGAGCTTCAGCGAGGCGCCGGTCTTCTCGTCGAGCGACGCGATGTACGCCTCTTCCGGCGTCGCGGTCGAGCCGAAGGGTTTCGGGAACTCGATCTTCCCCCAGCTCTCGGCGCACTGGAACGCGGCCGTGTCGTCGAGCTTGGCGACGCAGTCGAGCGGCACGAGCGTCCCGTCGGCGACAGCGAGCGGGTTGAACTCGAGGTAGGCGAAATGATCGTCGACGTACACGCGATAGAGCGCGGCGATCGCGTCGACGAGTTGCGGCTTGTTCGGGACGTCCGGCAGCGCCGCGGCGAGCTTCCCGACGTCGAGCGCCTCCAGCACCGGGACCTCGACGGTGACGACGGTGTCCCACACCGATTCGATGTCGACGCCGCCTTGCGTCGAGAACAGGATCTTGTCCGCCTCGTGACCGGCGGTGAACGCGAGGTAGTACTCGGCGTCGTGCGGCACGAACGGCTCGATCAGGAAGTGGGTGAGGACACCGGTGGTCTGGCCGGTGGCTCCGACAATCGCCACCGGCTGGTTCATCCGCTCGGCGATCCACGCCACCACCTCGTCGAACGTCACGTCGACGAACAGGAGGTCGTTTTTCCCGCGCTTGCCGAACAGCTGGTCCGGCTTGCATACGAGCTTCGTCTCGGCGAGCCACGGATGCTCGGTCGGCAACCCTTCGAGGTCGGTCTCCGGCGTCACGAGGACGAGCCGAGTCTCAGGAACCCCTTCGTAGCCACGTTCCTCCAGGGAACGGGCGATCAGCCGCTTCGCGTCGAACTCGCGAATCCCTTTCTGAGCCATCGCTAGCTCCCCGCTCCGTTCATCTGCTTGACGATCTCGTGCCCGAACTGCGAGCAGGAGATCTCCTCCGCGCCCTCCATCTGCCGCGCGAGGTCGTAGGTAACCCGCTTGGCGAGGATCGCCGACTTCAGCGCGTCGATGATCAGCTCCGCCGCCTCGCGCCAGCCCATGTAGCGGAGCATCTCGACCGCGGAGAGGATCAGGCTGCCCGGATTGACCTTGTCGAGTCCGGCGTACTTCGGCGCGGTGCCGTGCGTCGGCTCGAAGCAGCCGATGCCGGTGGCGTAGTTGATGTTCGCTCCCGGCGCGACGCCGAGCCCGCCGACCTGCGCCGCCGCGGCGTCGGACATGTAGTCGCCGTTCAGGTTCATCGTCGCAACGACGTCGTACTCCGACGGACGGAGGAGCATCTGCTGGAAGAACTGGTCCGCGATCCGGTCCTTCAGCAGGATCTTGCCTTCAGGCACCGTTCCGCCGTGCACCTCGAAGACGTCCGCCTCGGTGACGATCTGCGGGAACTCCTCGCCGACCTCGTACCCCCAGTCGCGGAACGCCCCCTCGGTGAACTTCATGATGTTGCCCTTGTGGACGAGCGTGACCGACGTGCGGTCGTTCTGGATCGCGTACTCGATCGCGGCACGGACGAGCCGCTTCGACCCCTCTTCGGAGATCGGCTTGACGCCGATGCCGCAGTGTTTCGGGAAGCGGATCCGGTCGCCGATGCCCATCTCGTCGGAGAGCCAGGCGATGACCTTGTCGGCTTCCGGCGTGCCGGCCTTCCACTCGATCCCGGCGTAGACGTCCTCGGTGTTCTCGCGGAAGAAGGCGATGTCGACCTCTTCGGGGTTCTTCACCGGCGCCGGCGTGCCGTACCACCGGACCGGCCGCAGGCAGACGTACAGGTCGAGCAGCTTCCGCAAGCTGACGTTGAGGCTGCGGATGCCGCCGCCGACCGGCGTCGTCAGCGGGCCCTTGATCGACACGAGGTAGCGCTTGATCGCGTCGACGGTCTCTTGAGGAAGGTAGTACGTCTGCCGCTCGTCCGCCGGAATCGCCGCGAGCTCGTCCTCGGTCATCTCCGGATGATTGACCTCGACCGCCTCGTCACCGGCGAGGACCTTCAGCCACTCGATCTTCCGCTTCCCGCCGTACGCTACCTCCACCGCCGCGTCGACGACTTCGAGCATCGCCGGTGTGATGTCGATGCCGATGAGGTCCCCGCGGATGAACGGGATGATCGGGCGGTCCGGCACGTTCAGCCCGGCCGCGCCCCGCGTGATCGCTTCTCCACCCTTCGGTTCCGGAGTAGTTCGACTGCCCATGTGTCCCCCCTTCGGAGGTCTCCTCGATTGGTGTCTCGTTCCGTTTGCGTTCTGCTACGCCGCAATCTCCCGTGTGATGTCCCCCGCCGCCTGCACGAGGAGGTCGATCAGCCGCTGGCGGTTCTCGCCCTCGCCGCGATGGCTCGGCACCGACGCGCCGATCGACGCGACGATCCGTCCGGCGAACGAGAAGATCGGCGCCGCGATCCCCCGGGTACCGACCATCGCCTCGCCGTCGCTCTCCGAGTAGCCGCGCTCGCGGATCCTCGACGCCTCGCGGTCGAGCACGGCCGGATCGGTGATCGTCGTCTCGGTGAGCCGCTCGAGCCCGACCTCGGCGAGGATTGCGCGCTGTTCCAGCGGATCGAGATGCGCGTAGATCGCCTTCCCGGTCGCGGAGGCGTGGAGCGGGTACGTGTCTCCAAGCTCGTACGAAACGCGGAGCGCGTGATGCCCGTCGACCTTCTCGAGGCAGATCCCCTCGTGCTCGCGCAGTCCGCAGAGGATGACTGTCTCTCCCGTCTCGCGGGCGATTCGATCGAGGTACGGCAGCGCGATCTCGCGGATCGGGCGACCGGACATCGTCGCCGCCAGCTCGAGAATCTTCGTTCCGAGCCGGTAGCCCGGACCGTCCTCCGCCTCCTCGACCAGATGGTGGGATCGGAGGGCTGCGATGTACCGGTACGCCGTGCTGCGCGGCAGGCCGAGATGCGCGGCGATCTCCGACACCGGGAGGCGAGCCGATTCGGAGATCAGCGTCAGGATCTGGACGCATTTCTCCAGCGTGTTCAGGGGATTATCGGTTCGCTTGGCCATCTTCCTGCCTCCTTGTGAGGCGCTTCCCGCCTCACAAGGAGGCAGGGGAGAGAACGGTCGGTTCGTCCCGTCCTCGTGTCTTGTCGGCTCCCCACGTTCCTTCCGATGCTCCGTGCCCCGCGTGCCTCACAAGGAGGTGCGGGAGAAAGCGGGACGAACCTCTAGCGATCCTCCCGTTCTCCATTCGGTCACGGCCGCGCATTCTGCGCCGCCGCATACGTCGCGCCTCGCACCGCGAGGCGCGTTGGGAGAACAGGACGAAGCTCTATCCATCATCCCGTTCTCCATGAGGCGACCGCTCTGCTTGCTGCCGAGCGGTAGCAGCCAACAAGCCGCCGGCGCGGACCATCGCGATCTCGCGATCGGAGAGGTCGTACGCCGCCGATACCGCCGTCCCCTTCGTCTCGTTCTTCACCGTCAGCTCGCCCGCACCGAGATCCGACGCGTCGATCGACAGCCGGTCTCCCGGATCGATCGCGTCGGTATCCGCGATCAGCGGGAGGATCCCCATGTTGACCAGGTTGGCGCGGTGGATCCGCGCAAACGACTTCGCCAGGACGGCACGGATTCCGAGCTTCCATGGCGCCAGCGCGGCGTGCTCGCGGGACGAGCCCTGACCGTAGTTGTCGCCGCCGACGAGGAAGCCGCCGCCGGCGTCGATTGCGCGCTGGGCGAACGTCTCGTCTTCGTAGGTGAAGGTGAACTTCGCGATCTCCGGAAGGTTCGATCGAAGATGCTGCGTCAACGGCCCGGCCGGCAGGATCGCGTCGGTCGAAACGC
>Ga0272444_10003166_pt1 | contig 14966 bp, 15 predicted proteins | sample SSMForm13_FD_201033 | JGI IMG/M metagenome (GOLD analysis project Ga0272444, IMG submission 201033) | Marine sediment archaeal communities from Little Sippewissett salt marsh, Falmouth, MA, United States - SSM-Form-13 | ecosystem: Environmental > Aquatic > Marine > Wetlands > Sediment ...
GTTTAATAAACTATTAATATAAAAAAATATAATCTCTCCGAGCGGTATGTGGTCGAGAGTTTGCATTCTCGTAATGTGGTATGCACTATCCGGTTACAACGCATCGTTCACCCTGCGCGCTATCTGCCATCGCTCAAGTATCTTGTTACACTTTTTAATGGTGTGCTTTTGTGGTCGCAGCGGTTTTTGTTAGATTAAAGTTTAGTATCTTTTGCAGAATACAAACAGCGTTTCGATTAATCCGCTTGTCTTTTTTGTATGAAACAGGGTCTTGGCATTTTCGCTCTTGTTTTCTTCCTGCTTACCGGTTGTTCCGTAGCGGACTCGCCTGGCGACCGCGTGGTCGGTATGGTTTTTGATGTTGGAGGCAGGGGTGATAAATCATTCAATGACGCTGCCTACAGGGGACTGGAACTTGCGAAGGATTCCCTTGGGACGTCATTTGTCTACATAGAGCCTACAGGTGAAGGCGCTGATCGCGAGGCAGCGTTGCGTAACCTTGCAATGGATCCGGATGTCGAACTTGTTTTTGGTGTGGGGCTGCTTTTCAGTCGCGATATCACTGAGGCGGCAAGGCAGTTTCCTGACAAGTATTTCGCCTGCATTGATTATGTTTCTGAGGAAGGCGTTGAGCTTCCATCCAACCTTTCGGCCATTGTGTTCGAGGACCGTAAGGGGTCTTTCCTTGCAGGGGCCCTGGCTGCCATGACAACCCGCTCGGGAAAGATCGGCTTTATAGGTGGTATGGATTCCAATATAATACGGCGTTTTGAGGATGGGTATCGCCAGGGAGCCCGTTACGAGAATCCTGAAGTGGAGGTTATAAGCGGTTTTGTAGGCATGACGGGCAGTGCTTTTGCAAATCCCTCTAAAGGGAGAGAGGTGGCACTCGGACAATATGCCAAAGGTGTAGATGTGATTTACCAGGCAGCAGGGGCCAGTGGCCTTGGTGTCGTAGAGGCAGCGAGGGAGACAGGGAACATGGTGATCGGTACTGATATGGATCAGAGTGACCTGGCTCCGGAGCATGTGCTTTCCACCATTGTTAAGGCTGTGGATCGTGTCGTGCTGGCTACGATAGCCGATGTGGAAAGGGGCTCGTTCAAGGGCGGCAGGGTCAATACGTATGGTCTCGATGGTCGTTTTACCGATTACGTTCACAGCGAGGAGGGGACAGGCCTTCCTGGTACGGCTGCAGTTTCCCGCCTGGAAGAGCTTCGCAGGGGGCTCATGGATGGTTCCATAACTCTATAGCAATAATATACCATTAACCAACAAACGATTGAATACCATGAATCAGACTATGTCATTTCTGAAAAAAATGTTTGTCCTTGTCCTCTTTGTAGGGCTTTCTGCATGTGGCGGGGCCAAAGAAGATTCGTTGAAGGCTGAGATCGATGAGACGATGCAGGCTATCAGTGACCAGCTTACCTCTCTTAATGCAGTGAAGATGGAGCAGGGGAGTGTTGCAGATGGACTTGAAGAAGACCTCAAATGGGAGTACAGCCCTGAATTCGAAGAAGCTGTCAACAGCTATGTAGCAACGGTCGAACATCTCAATGAGTCTATTGCAGAGCTTGACGGGATCTATGAGGAACTGGCAGGCATCAATGAGAAAATCGAGAAAGGGGCTCCTCTCGAATACAGCCGTCAGCTTATGACAGAAATGGCAGAAGAGAACATTGAGCATTTCGAGAAAGTTGTTGCTGATATCGAAGCTACCCAGGACAAGCTCTATGACCTTGGTGACCAGATCGACCAGATGTAATTCTTTCTTAAAGCTGACTTAGTGCCAAAAAAAATTCTCGTTACCGGCGGAACCGGTTTTATCGGTTCCCGCCTGGTACATAAACTTGCGACAGGGGATGATGAGATAAGGGTGCTTGTGCGTCCTTCATCCTCCCTTGTTCCTCTCAGCGGCCTCGACGGCCGTATCGTGCCTGTACAGGGCGATGTTACCGATTATGCCTCTCTGCAGCAAGCTATGCAGGGCGTGGATGAGGTGTACCATAGTGCTGGCTTTACCTATATGGGAGGAGACCCTTCCCGGGATAAAAAGCTTCGGGCAATAAATATCGATGGTACACGTAATGTACTCAAGGCAGCCCGTGAGACTGGTGTAAGGCGCGTTTTGCATGTGAGTTCCATTACAGCTGTAGGCGTTTCCGGAAAAGGAAAACCTGCAGATGAGACATTCTCCTGGAACTTCCATAAAGTTCCCTTGAGTTATGCTGAAACCAAGCACCTGGCTGAAGAGGCTGTGATGCAGGCAGTCGGGGATGGGCTTGATTGTGTGATCGTCAATCCTGCGTTTGTTTTCGGGGCAGGAGACGTGAATTTCAATGCAGGCCGCCTGATCAAGGATGTCTACCAGGGGCGTGTACCGGCCTATCCGCTTGGTGGGATCTGCGTTATTGATGTTGAGATCGTGGTAGAAACCACCATTGCTGCCATGCAGAAAGGACGTACCGGAGAGCGGTATATTATCGGTGGTGACAATGTGACTTACAGGCAGTTGTCCCAGACCATAGCGCGTGTGACAGGCGTCAAGCCTTTTATGGTTCCTGTTCCGTTTTCCCTGGCAAGGTTCATCCTCTCAGTGTTCAGCATGTTGGGATACCGGCATCGTTTTTCCAAACTTTTCAATCTTTCCATGTTCAGGGTGGCTTCAGAGTTCCTCTATTTCGATTCATCGAAGGCCCGGCGTGAACTCGGTATGAGAAGTGAGCCACATGAAGAGAGCATCAGGCGTGCTTTCGAATGGTACAGGAAAGAGGGGATGTTATGATATGGCTTCCAACACCATCGTCGAAAGGGTTGCTGTAGACCTTTCCCATTATCCTCCGTTCGATACCCTCTCGCAGGAAATCCTGCAAGAGCTTGCGGCTTCTGTTTCGGTGTCATACCACGATGAAGGTGAAGTGATTTTTCGCAAAGGCGATGCACTTCGTGAATGTGCCTTCATGGTCATGAAGGGGGCTGTACGACTTTTCGAGTATTTTGACGATAACGAAGTGCTCGTCGACCTTTGCGATGAAGGTGATATTTTCGGTGTACGGGCTATTTTTGCCCGACAGGACTACGTGATGACGGCTCAGGTAGCCGAAGAGAGCCTGCTGTATGAAATCCCTGTTGAAAATATCCGTCAGCTCTTCAATGAATCTCCTGCAGTGGCAATGTTTTTTGCTGCGGAGTTTGCCAAAAGTGTCGAGGAAATCGATCACTCCCTTACCGAGGCATACCGACGTGGTGTGGGCAGTTCACTCAAGGAGCATGCATGCCGAAGCTTCCTTGAGAACGAAACCCTTGAAGTTCGACCTGTTGCAACGGTGACGACCTGTCCGCCGGATATTTCTATCCAGGATGCTGCCCGTATCATGGCCGAGCAGGATATCGGTTCCATCATCGTTGTTTCGCCTGAGCGTCATCCCCTGGGCATCATTACCGATACCGACTTGAGAAAAAAAGTCGTTGCTGTTCCTGGTTCTGTAAAGGAGCAGCCAGTCAGCGACATTATGAGTTCGCCTGTCTATACGATCAATGAGGGCAAGACCATTGCTGATATGGTCATGCTTATGGTCAAGACAAAGCTGCGCCATTTCTGTGTTACCGTTGACGGCTCTCCTGACAGCCCGGTAACCGGGATCATTTCAGAGCATGATATCATCACTTCCGAGGGAAACAATCCCGCTGTTATCATGAAAGCCTTGATGCAGGCACAGTCTCCCGCAGAGCTCAAGGAGCAGCGTGATAAGGCTGAAAAGTTGTTGCAGGTCTATGTTGAGCAGGATGTGGCCGTTCATTTCATCGCCAACATCATCACGGAAATCAATGACGCTATCATTACGAGGGCTATAGGTTTTTCGCAGGCCAGGCTTGCATCAGAGCCTCCTCTGCTTTCAGGGGAACTGCCGGAATTCTGCTGGCTTTCTCTTGGTAGCGAAGGTCGTCGTGAGCAGCTTTTGCGTACTGACCAGGATAACGCTATCATCTATGAGGAGCCAGCTCCTTCTGATGCCGGTAAGGTACAGGAGTATTTCCTGCACCTTGCAGAGGAAGTGACCGGCATTCTCCAGGAGTGTGGTTTTGTAAGGTGCCCTGCAGATGTAATGGCTAGCAACCCGAAATGGTGCCAGCCGTTATCTGTCTGGACGGGCTATTTTCGTAAATGGATCGAGACGCCAGAGCCGATGGCTCTCATGCATTCTACTATATTTTTCGATTTCAGGCCGGTTTATGGTCAATCGAGACTTGCTGCACGCCTGAAGCAGGAGATTTTTTCCGAGGTTTCCCGTAACAGCGGTTTTTTGCAGTTTTTTGCTAAAAATGCCCTTCAGAACCCACCACCCCTTGGGTTTTTTAGGAATTTCGTTGTTGAAAAAAGCAGGGAACATGCCAATGAATTCGATATCAAGGCCCGGGCCATGATGCCGCTTTCAGATGCGGCAAGGGTGTTGAGCTACGAACAGGGTATTGCCGAGTATTTCAGCACCCCAGAGCGTTTCAAGCGTCTTTCATCATTGCTGCCGGCTATGAAGGATCTGCTTCTCGAGGCATCAGCAGCGTACGAATTCCTTATGAGGTTGCGTACTGTCAATGGCCTCATGGCAGGTGGATCAGGGCGTTACATAAAACCCGAGACGCTCAACAAGCTTGATCGCCAGATGCTGCGAAATGTATTTGGTACCATCGAGAAGGTCCAGAAAGCATTGACGCTGCGTTTCCAGCTCGATTATATCCGTGATTAGGCGTATCGAGAAAGCCTGGGCGGAATACCGCTGCAGGAGGGGAACGCTTTGCCGGGAGGTGTGCGATTATCTCAGGGCGTTCAAGCAAAAGGGATACCTCGAAACCCCTCTTGAAGAGGCTCGTTTTGTTGTCTTCGATACAGAAACAACAGGCTTCGACACAGCAAGGGACAGTGTGATTTCACTCGGGGCTGTTGCTGTCAGCAATGGCAGGATCGTGGTAGAAGATTCCATGGAATTGCTTGTACGACGTACCTCAATCGGAGATCGTGAGGCGGCAACGGTCCATGGCCTGCTCAGCCGGGATCTTTCAGGCGGTTGTGAAGAGGCAGAGGCTGCGCTTGCTTTCCTTGGATATTGCGGCCGGAGTGTGCTTGTGGCTCAGCATGCGTCGTTCGATATCATGATGATGAACCGTATACTGCATCGCTACTTCGGGATACGCCTGATGAATGATGTTGTCGATACAGCAAGTCTTGCCAAGCGGCTCGAAAAAGGTCCCTATTACAACCTGGCGCACAAGAGCGGTGAGTATCGTTTGGACACTCTGCTCAAGAGATACCACATCCGTTTACATGACCGCCATACGGCACCGGGCGATGCTTTTCTGACAGCACAGCTGTTCCAGCGTCTTGTAAGAAAGGGTAAGGAGTCTGGGATAACAACGGTAAGGGACCTGTTGCTACGTTAGAGCTGCCTTACGCTTCAGGGCTTTGTGGAAAGCAGGAGCATTCTCGGTGAATGTTCACTATCGAAAGGGTTTCCTTCGTAGTCACCAAGGATTCTGACAATCCCGAATCCTTCCTGTTCGAGGAGTTTGCGGATAGTGTCAGCACTGAACAGCCTGACAGATTCAGAGAACCGGTGTGAGCCTTCCGGTCCAGTGATAGAAATCTCTTTCATGACCCTGCCGTTTTCAATACGGCGCTCTTCGGTGACCGTCATCTGGTCCACCTCTTTTTTCGAGTGTGGTACAAGTGTTTTTGCCAGGTGTACGGGATTGATGAGATCCAGTGCATACCAGCCACCAGGTTTCAGGTGCCTGAATACCTGCCGAATGACCAGTGCATCGTCTTCGTCCCGATCGAAATACCCGAAACTTGAAAAGAGCTGTACAGCGAGATCGAAGTTGCAATCAAGATCCAGGTCCCGCATATCCTGGCGGGTGCAGGTAATCCCCAGTCCTTCTTTTTCGGCATGGGTCCTTGTACAGTTGATAAGGTATGGAGATAAATCGTTTGCGGTCACATTGTAGCCTCGACGGCTGAACTCAAGCGCATGACGTCCTGCTCCACATGCTATGTCGAGTATGTGCGGAGGCGGTGTTGACGGAGAGAGTGCGGTTGCTTTAAGTATCGTTTCAACGCACTCTTTTGCTTCCGCTGTATCGCGATGACTGTATAGCTTGAGGTAAAGAGGGTGGTTGAACCAGGCGGCAAACCATGCGGAGTTTTCAGTACTCATCGGTAGAAAAAAAGCCCTCTTATGCGAGGGCTTTCTGGATGTAGTCGGAAATGAACTTCTGCTCGTTTTCCCCATCAGGGATCCGGACATTCTTTTCCATGAATTTCCAGGCGTTTGTTTTTTCCGATTTTACTGAATAGACCAGCTTGGCGACTTTAAAATCGTTAGCGCCTTTTTTCTTGGTCTTAGAGTCAAATGTCTGCTTTTTTGCCATTTCCAGGTATCGATTTCTTTGTTATCCTGTGCACACCAGGCACAGGGGAAAATGAACTTAAATGTAATAAAAAAGGCTGTATGTAACAACGCTTTTTTTATGCATATCCTGTGAGTATACCCTTGTGCAGTGTACCTGTTACCTTGCCTTTCATAGTGCGTCCCGTAAAGGGGGTGTTCGTGGCTTTCGAAGCAATATCGTCCTTCTGGTAGGTCCATGTCGCATCAGGATCGATAAATGTCATGTTCGCCTTGCTGCCTGCTTCAAACAGGATCGTTGGTAGTTCCATCAGTTTCCTCGGGTTTGTCGACAGGAGTTCTATGGCTCTGCTGATGCTGATTCTTGAGGTGTGTACCAGCTGGGTAAACGTCAGTCCTACAGCAGTTTCCAGGCCTATGATCCCAAATGCAACCTGGTCGGGCGGGCACTCTTTTTCATGCCGCGCATGAGGAGCATGGTCGGTTGCTATGACATCGATAGTGCCGTCTTCCAGCGCTTCGAGCAGGGCTTCATGGTTGTCCTGGCTGCAGAGGGGTGGCTTCATGATGTAATTTCCCTTGTCTTCTGCCATGAACAGGTCCTGTTCGGTAAGCGTGAAATGGTGAGGAGTGACCTCGCAGGTTACGTTCAGTCCTTTTTGCCTTGCCTGTCGTACCAGGTCGAGTGAGCTTCTTGTACTGATGTGGGCTACATGGTAGCGTGGTTCAGGCAGGGGGGCATGGAGTTTGTGTTTCTGCAGGTATTCCATCAGGAGCAGGTCTCTCTGGAGTGTCAGGGGTTCGGCAACGTCAGGAATTCCTTTCAGGCCAAGCATGGCGGCGTAGTGGCCTTCGTTCATGATGCCGCCTTTTGCAAGGCTTTTGTCTTCACAATGCTGAATGAAGAGCATGTCGAAATTCGAGGCGTACTCGAATGCTAGGCGCATGACCTGGCTTTCCTGTACAGCGGTGCCGTCGTCCGAGATTGCCCTTACACCGCACGCAAAAAGCTTGCCGTAAGGTGCAAGTTTCTCTCCTTTGCTTCCTTCTGTCATTGCTGCAATAACCTCGATGTCGATAGGGAGGTTCTGTGCAGCATTGCGAATGAAGGCAACACCAAGGGGGCTGTCTGTCACCGGATTGGTATTAGGCATGACAGCGACACCTGTGAACCCGCCGGCAATAGCTGCCCTGGCTCCGGTTTCAAGTGTCTCCTTGTACTCCTGTCCCGGTTCGCGGAAATGACAGTGCATGTCGAACAGTCCCGGTACAAGGAGGATGCCCTCAAGGTCTATCACCCTGTCGCTGTCTCTGGCTTCAATGGCGTTGTGTCCGTAGGCGACGGTTTCGATAACGCCATCATCAGTTACACGTAGAGAGCCTGTTGCATCTATGCCCTCTGCAGGGTTGATAATACGCGGATTTTTCAGAAGTATGCTCATAACAGTATGGGTAAGTTGTCTGTTGGTTAAGGTTTGCGTACGGTAATCTCCCTTGAGCTCAATATGCCACCGGCATTGGCAAGGGTCATCAGAAGCCGGTCGCCGGGTTGTACGGAGCCTACTCCGTGTGGCGTACCCGTAAAGATCATGTCTCCTTTGCGAAGCCCGTAGATAGAGGAAATCCATGTTACAAGCGCCTCAGGGCTCCAGGTCATGTCTGCAGCTTTTCCATGTTGTACCCTCGTTCCATTCAGCCAGAGGGAAACCTGGAGTTCCCCTTCAGGTCCCACGGTGTCTGCCGGGATCATATCCGAAACTGGAGAACTGCCCATGAACCCTTTGCTCGAGAGCCAGGGGTTGCCTTCTTTCTTAGACTGCAATTGCAGGTCGCGCAGTGTCATATCGAGCCCGACACCGTATGCGGCTATGCATGAACGGGCTTGGCTACCGGATACATTGCAGGCATCTTTCCCGATGAGAAGGACAAGTTCGACTTCAAACTGCATGTCTGAAGCGATAGGTTTTCCCCTGTAGAGCGGGATTGCTGTCCAGGGTTCTTTCTGGAGTGCTGTTCCCGGCTTGAGGAACAGCACCGGTTCGCGGGTATGATGGTCTGCACAATTCCCGGCAGCCTGTTCCCATGCAGCCATTTCAAGTGCGTGGGTGTGATAGTTTTTCCCGACACAGAAGATCGAGGCCGGATCAAGTGAGCTGTACGTAATCGGATTCATCCTTAAATTTAACAAACGTCATGAAAGATCCCTTATAGAGTTACAACTTGGTCACATAATGGGGTTGGGCAAGGGGGATTTGTTATCTTGATAAATGGTAAATAAAGCTGAAATAAAAGCGAACCTTCGCCGCAGGATTCTCGATCAGCGCATTGCACTCGACCAGGCTGCATACCGGAGCATGAGCCAGGTTGTTGCCGAGAGGTTTCTCTCCCTTCCCGAGCTTGGGGATGCTTCTTCAGTACTGGTGTATCTCTCGATAGTTTCCCGAAAAGAGGTAGATACAACCGGGATTGTTACCGGGCTTGAAAAGATGGGGAAAATTGTGCAGGTGCCGGTTATCAGCGGGCAGGAACTTTTGCCGGTTCGCTTCAGGAGCGGCCAGCTCATGCAGCGAGGTCGTTACGGTCAGCCGGAACCCATTGAAAAGGTGCCGGCAGAGTCAGTGCCTGATATTGTCGTGCTTCCCCTTGCTGTTGCTGACAGGCTCGGTAACCGTATTGGGTATGGTGGCGGTTATTTTGATCGTTATCTCATGGATCGCAGTCGTAGGAGGGAGCAGGTGCTTGCCGTTGGCATTGGGTTCAGTCTGCAGCTTGTAGCGGCATTCGAACCCGAGAGCTGGGATTATCCCCTCGATCTGCTGGTGACAGAGCAAGGGGTTTTAAGGTATTATTAACTCGTGAAAAATTTGTGTGTCTCATGTCGGAAAGTCTTCAGAAACAACAGGGCGGTCAGCAGGATTTCGACCAGGCATCTTTGTATGTCAATCGTGAACTCGGGTGGATGGCTTTCAACCAGCGGGTGCTGGAAGAGGCTCTTGACCCTGATGCCCACCCCTTGCTTGAACGGGCTAAATTCATATCCATATTCAGTTCGAATCTTGATGAATTTTTCATGATCCGTGTAGCTGGTCTCGAGGACCAGGTCGAGGCTGGAATCCAGGACAGGACGATAGACGGGATGACGCCAGTCGAACAGCTTGAACGAATACGTGAGGGTGTCGTAGAGCAGTTCAGGCTTCGCAATGACTGTTTTTACGGCGATATCTGCCCGAGGTTGGAGGAAGAGGGTATTGAATTCACTGATTACGATACCCTGTCCGGACATAACCGTGAAGCGTTGCAGCGATATTTCCGCCATGAGATTTTTCCGGTGCTTACACCGCTTGCATTCGATCCAGGCCATCCATTTCCTTTCGTTTCTAACCTGTCACTCAACCTTGCTGTGGAGATGCAGGACCTGGAGACCCAGGCCATGAAGTTTGCCAGGGTCAAGGTGCCGAGCATTCTTCCCAGGATCATCCGTCTCGACCAGGTTGACGGTGTCGATTTCAGTGATGGAAAAGTCAGGCTGCTGTGGCTTGACGAGGTTATCATGCTGCACCTTGACCAGCTTTTTCCCCAGATGCGCATTGTGCAGGCCTATCCTTTCAGGGTTATCAGGGATGCAGATATCGAGATTGAGGAGGATGAGGCAGGTGATCTGCTCGAGACGATTGAGGAGGGGATACGCTCTCGCCGATACGGTAAAGTGGTGCGGCTGGATGTGACCGCAGGAATGCCCGATGCAATTCGTCAGCTGCTTATGAAGCACCTGGAGGTCGGTCCCCGGAACCTCTACGAGATTCCGGGCGCCCTTGGGTTGAGTGCCCTGATCGAGCTTTTGAAAATTGAGTCGCCTGAGCTTAAGGATGAGCCGTTCATTCCGGCCAATCCCCTCGAGGAGCGTATGGAGGGTGATATTTTCAGTGCTATCAGAAGAGGGGAGATGCTTTTTTACCACCCTTACGATTCATTTCAGCCTGTTGTCGATATGATCAACCAGGCGGCTGCAGATCCGGATGTGCTGTCTATTAAGCAGACACTCTACAGGGTCGGAAGCAACTCTCCGATCGTCAAGGCGCTCATGAAAGCGGTCGAGGCCGGTAAGCAGGTGGCCGTGCTGGTTGAGTTGAAGGCGAGATTCGATGAAGAAAACAATATCGGGTGGGCAAGAGCCCTAGAGGATGTTGGAGCTCATGTGGTGTATGGCCTTGTCGGGCTCAAGACGCATGCAAAGCTGACGCTTATTGTCAGGCGCGAACATGATAAGCTACGTCGCTACCTCCATCTTGGTACCGGAAACTACAATCCTTCGACAGCGAAGATCTATACCGATTACAGTTTCCTGACTGCCAATACCATTCTTGCCGAGGATGTTTCGGAGTTGTTCAATGCGTTGACAGGCTATTCAAAGCATACGGCATACCGTAAGCTGATTGTTTCACCGCTCAATACCCGTAGTCGCATCATAGCCATGATCGAACGCGAGATCGAGTGGCAGGAAAAGGAGGGAACTGGTCGAATTATCATGAAGATGAACGCCCTTGTCGATCGTCGGGTGATCAAGGCGCTCTACAGGGCCTCTGTTGCAGGGGTCAGGGTTGACCTGATTGTGCGTGGAATTTGCTGCCTTATACCGGGAATCGAAGGGGTCAGTCATAACATTCGCGTGATAAGTGTGATCGGAAGATTTTTAGAACACAGTCGCGCTTATTATTTTCGGAACGGCGGGATGGACGAACTCTTCCTTGGAAGTGCCGACATCATGCCAAGGAATCTCGATCACAGGGTCGAGGTTCTCTTTCCCGTGCTCGATACAGAACTCGTTGAGGTTGTGAAGTCAGATCTTGAACTCATCCTGGACGACAATGTGAAAGCATGGCAGATGAATCCTGACGGGAAGTATACGAAGGTTGTCAACGAACAACCGCGTATCAACAGCCAGAGTATGTTTCTCAAGCAGGCGACAACGAAAAAAAACATCAGTAAATTCAAAGTAAACAAGTTATGAACATTGCTATCGGAAGTGACCACGCTGGCTACGAGATGAAAAAAACCGTCAAGTCCTGGCTTGAAGAGCACGGTCATGCTGTCAATGACATGGGACCTTATTCAGATGAATCGGTAGATTATCCTGATTATGCCCGTAAGGTTGCAGAGGCTGTTGCAAAGGGTGAGTATGACCAGGGGATCCTGCTGTGCGGTTCAGGCGTGGGCGTTTCGATATCTGCCAACAAGATCAGGGGGATTCGTGCTGCGCTTGCCTTCAATCCTGAAATTGCAGCCCTTGCCCGTCAGCACAATAATGCCAATATTCTTTGTTTCCCTGCTCGCTTTACCGATGTGGAAACCGTTCGCACCAGTCTCGATAACTGGTTTTCCGCTTCTTTTGAGGGCGGGCGTCATGAACGTCGGGTAGAGAAGATAGAGCCCTGAAGTTTGCCTGAATTTTTGATAGGGTTTGCGTGTTATTATAACTGAACGCTATTACGCAAACCTGGAAAGTATATATGAGTATTGTAAAAGAGTACCTGGTAGCCGGTTTTCCCAGGGTGCAGGCAAGAGAAGCTTCAGCCCCGCTTCATGAGCGTTTGTTCACGGCGGGTGAGGCTTCTTTTGCCCTTTTCGATGGTTCCCGGCTGAAGTCGATTCCGCTTACCTCTGAACTTGGTGCGGCGCTTGCCGCACCTGGAGTTGATCCTGCTACCCCTGTCTCCGAGCTTATCGGGGAACACGTGTTACCTGAAACCCTTGGAGATGATGAGCACCTGCTCGATGTGGCCGGCAGACTCCTTCGATCCAGGGGGCCATACCTGCCGGTCGTTTCTGCGGACAATGTGTTTACAGGCGTCGTTCCACGCCAGGAGATGCTCGAGGATATCGTTCGTATCTACCATCTTGGCCTACAGGAAGGGGTTTCTCTTGAGCTAGAGGTTCCGGTTGTGGGTGTAAGGGTATCGGATATTGTTGCAGCTATTGAAAAAAATGATGCTACCGTCCTGAGTTTCGGCGTGTCAGAACCTCGTCCCGGGGATGAAGGTATGGTCATTACTTTCAGGCTACAGACTTCAGAGTTGTTCCGCCTTGTCAAGAACCTCGAACATTATGGCTACCTGGTGCGCTACCATTCCAGAACAGACCATGCCCCGGGTGATGAGCTCAGGGACAAAGCCCTCGAGTTTATGAAGTATATCGAGATGTAAGCAATCAATTACCTTTTAATTTATTTATGCCTGAAGTAGAGCAATCCCTTGCCGACAGGATACGGTCGTCGGCTGAGTCACTGTTTACCGGAATACGTGATATAAGGCGGGATATCCACCGTCATCCAGAGCTTTCCTACGAGGAGTTCAGGACCACGGCACTTATTGAGGAATATCTGCGCACCCTCGGCCTGGAAATTTCAGCTCCCTACCTGGAAACCGGTGTGGTTGCGAGATTGAGAGGCGGCCGATCCCGGGAAAGCTCTCCATGTATAGCCTTGCGGGCAGATATCGATGCCCTTCCGCTCGAGGAGGAGAACGGCCATGAGTTCTGTTCACAGCAGGCGGGATGCATGCATGCATGCGGCCATGATATGCATACCGCGATGTTGTTGGGGACAGCCTCTCTTCTTGCCGGGTTTGCCGAAGAACTTGAAGGTGATATACTCTTCATATTCCAGCCGGCTGAAGAGAAAGCCCCCGGAGGGGCAGCGCCAATGATAGAGGCTGGATTGCTTCGCGATTACAGGCCATCGATGATTTTCGGTATACACTGTTTCCCGCACATTCGATCAGGAAATGTGGCGCTACGCTCCGGGAGCCTGATGGCGGCGGCTGATGAACTTTACATCACGGTTGATGGCCAGGGTGGTCATGCCTCGGCTCCGCACAAGGCTTCCGACCCCATACTTGCCGCTGCTCAGATAATAACATCGCTCCAGTACCTGACAAGCAAGGCTGCTTCGCCTTACGAGCCGGCAGTGGTGTCTGTAAGTTCAATTGCTGCAGGTCATGCCACCAATATCATTCCTTCTCGTGCTGTCATGTCCGGTACCATGAGAACCATGAACGAGGAGCTCAGAGCAGACCTCCAGGAGCGACTCCGGCAGGTGGTCGAGCATACGGCAGCAGCCTTCGGGACAAAAGGCGAGCTCAGGATTGTCAAGGGATATCCGGTGTTGCAGAATGATCCCGAGGCAGTTTCGATTGCCAGGAGTGCGGCAGAAGAGATGCTGGGAGCAGACCATGTGGAAGAGAGTGAGCCGGTGATGACAGCTGAAGATTTTTCATGGTTTCTTCGAGATTGTCCGGGGGCCTACATACAGCTTGGTACAGGGAAAGCTGACCCGGTAAAAGGGGATATGCTGCACTCGCCCACATTCGATCCTGACGAGTCTGCACTTCGCATTGGTATGGAGGTTCTTACGGCTACAGCCATCAGGGCTTTAGCACGAGCAGCTGTATCCTGAGGGTTAAAAAGGCGGCCTGGTTTGTTCCCGACCGCCTTTTTATTGGTAACCTGTCTGGGTTCAGGAGAATCAGGCCTGGTCGTTTGAACCAAGCACATGGATGTTTTTGTGTTTGTAAAGCTCTTTGAGTGAATCTCGTGCAGGGCCGAGATATTTCCTCGGATCGAACTCTTCAGGTTTTTCATCCAGAACTTTCCTGACTGCAGCAGTCATTGCGAGCCTGCCGTCGGAATCGATATTGATCTTGCATACAGCGGATTTTGCAGCTTCTCTGAGCTGTTCCTCGCTGATGCCTATGGCATCCTTGAGCTTTCCTCCATGTTCATTGATAGTGCGTACCAGGTCCTGGGGTACGGATGATGAGCCATGCAGTACTATCGGGAACCCTGGTATCCTGCGTTCGATTTCAGCGAGGATATCGAGCCTGATTTTCGGATCTTCACCTGGCTTGAACTTAAAGGCGCCATGCGATGTTCCTATAGATATTGCAAGGCTGTCAACTCCGGTTTTTGAGACAAAGTCTTCTACTTCGTCAGGCTGGGTATAGGTATGGGTTTCAGCAGATACCTCATCTTCTATGCCGGCAAGCACACCGAGTTCACCTTCAACGGTGACATCGAACTGGTGGGCATATTCAACCACCTGTCGGGTAAGCTTGACATTTTCATCATAACTGAGATGTGAGCCATCGATCATGACCGATGAAAAGCCGGTATCTATACAATCCTTGCAGAGTTCGAAGCTGTCTCCGTGGTCGAGATGAAGAACGATAGGAATTTCCTTGCCAAGTTCTGCAGCGTATTCTACTGCCCCCTGTGCAAGGTGGCGAAGCAGCGTCTGGTTAGCGTAGTTCCTGGCGCCTTTAGAAACCTGGAGGATGACCGGTGAGCTGGTTTCAACGCACGCCATGATGATTGCCTGCAGCTGTTCGAGGTTGTTGAAATTATATGCCGGTAGGGCATAGCCTCCCTTTACAGCTTTCTTGAAGAGCTCACGACTGTTGACAAGCCCAAGTTCTTTATAGCTGATAGGTTTATGTTGCATGGAACGGTCTCCCTGTTATATTTTTATGCTAGATTACAATGTAAATGTACTTCAGATGACGTAGGACA
>Ga0272444_10003168_pt1 | contig 14958 bp, 11 predicted proteins | sample SSMForm13_FD_201033 | JGI IMG/M metagenome (GOLD analysis project Ga0272444, IMG submission 201033) | Marine sediment archaeal communities from Little Sippewissett salt marsh, Falmouth, MA, United States - SSM-Form-13 | ecosystem: Environmental > Aquatic > Marine > Wetlands > Sediment ...
CCATTCATCTCGACAGCCTTTCAATCCAGGAGGCGGAGCAGCTTCTGGGCGAGCTGGTGAAGTCCGATTGTCTGTCCGATTGTTTTCGGCAAGTGTTCTTCGGCAAGACCCACTTCAGCCCCTTGTTCATTGAAGAAGTCGTTCGCAAGATGATCAGCGAGGAAATACTTATTCACGGCGAGAACGGCTGGGTCATCAATGGAAACCGGAGCAAGGAAATCATTCCGGAGAACTTGATCGAGACCATCCAAAGCCGCCTGGCGCGGCTGGACGAGAGCACCCGGCGGGTTCTCCAGAGCGGCGCGGTGCTGGGGCGGGAGTTTACAGGGGAACTGCTCGAGCTGCTCGAACAAACGCGCGACGGACTTCAGGAGCGGCTTGCCACGCTGCAGGGGATGGGCTTTCTTGCCGAGGAGCAGAATGGCAACGGGCTGTTGTTCGCCTTTCATCATGCCTTGACGCAGGAGGCGGTTTATAATTCGCTTCAACAGCGCCACAAGCAACGCCTGCACGCGCGCGTCGTCAAGGCCATCCTGGCGTTGTACGGCAAGGACAGCGAGCCGCATTATCCCGCCCTGACCTATCACGCGTTGCAGGGAGAAATGCCGGACCTCGCTCTGGTATACTTGGAGCGCCTGGCGCAACGCGCTCGGCGGCAACACGCCTGCCACGAGGCGCTGGAGCACTACGACGTCATGCTCGGCACGCTGACCCGGCTTTCGCATCTCCCGGATGGAGGCGAGAGAATTCTTGGCGTTCTCCTTGCCCAGGCTGAAATCCATCTTCTCCTGGGAGAAACGGACGAAGCCCGGCAGGACGTCGAGCAGGCTTTTGCCGTCGCGCAAGAAATCAGTCACAGGGGCTGGATCGCCAAGGCCTGTCTCGCCCAAGCTTTTTGGGCCTCCAGTGTGGGAGACTATGAAACAGCCGAGAAGGTGCTTGAGGGGGGCCGCTCGATTCTCGACGGTCTTGAAGACGCCGAGTTGGAAATGAAGTACTGGAACCTCAAAGGCATCTCCGCCTGGAAGCAAGGCGATTTCGCCCGGGCCGAGAAAGCCCTGAACAAAGGAATCGAATGGGCGGAGGCCGCTCAAGCGCCCTTTTATGCCAGCAACGCTTACAACAATCTCGGCCTCCTTGCCGGCAACCAGGGGAAAAGCGACGAGGCGTTGCGCTATCACCGGCAAGCTTTGCGACTGCGCCGGGAGGCAGGCGACGAGATGGGCCTGGCAGCCACGCACAATAACCTGGGGATTATTTACGAGAACACCGGCAACTATCGAATGGCCCGCGAGCATTATGGTCGCGCCCTGCGACTTGCTCAACGAACCGCCTATCGCGAAGTCGAAACCGCGGTGTTGGCCAATTTGGGCCAACTGGCTGAATTTCAAAACCAACTGGCCGAAGCGCTCGACTACAACGCCCGCTCCCTGGAATCCGCCCGTCGCACCGGAGACGTTCGCTCCGAGGCGATCGCCCGGGACAACTTGGGCAACGTCCACTATGCCCTGCGGCGCTGGGCGGATGCCGAGTCGGCCCATCAAGAGGCATTGCGGTTGGCCGAATCAATCGGGGACAAGGACGTGACCGCGCGCGCGCTGCTTGGACTTTGCTTCGCCCGGACGCAACAAGGACAGGGAGACGACGCGGAAATCGCCTGGGATCAAGCTTCCCGGTTAATCGAAAGCATGGGGCTGAATGAAGCGCGCCCGCGGCTCCATCGGGCGCGAGCGACCTGTCTCCTGGAGCGCGGCGAGCGCGCCGAGGCCGGTCGGCAGCTGCAAGTCGCCTTACAGGCCGCGCAACAATTCAGCCAACCGATGGAAAGGGATAAAGCGACGCGGCTTCTGGATCAACTGAATGAGTAGACAGGAACCCATGAGAACGACCCCCAACGCACTGTTAAATCATCATCCGCGTGCGATACAGCGAAGAACGTGTCTTCTCGCTTTGCCGCTGTTGTTTTTGTTGTCGGGACTTGGCACCGTTGAGACTTCAGCCGAAACCACGGTCAAATACGATCGCATCTCGATCGGCGGCTCCAGCAGCGAAAGCATCCGTTTTGCCGTCAACGATTCCCTGACGCTGAACGTCGGCGCAACGATTGAAAGCGGCACTCGATTTGTCGTCTCGACGGCGAAACTGCGGGGCAACAATGGAGTCGCCACCGCCATCGGCACCTGCTCCGTTCTCCTGACTTGGGATACGAGCGGCGCTTCCGGCGCGAGTGGATTTATTATCTTCCGCTCGACCGCGCCCAACGGTCCATTTACCGACTACGTCGGGGCCGTCCCGGCCAGTGAAAACGAGTACGTGGATGAATATGATTTCGAAATCGGCGCCACCTACTACTACTTGGTTTACGCCGATGACGGAAGCGGCCACACCTGGCCCTTAACCGATCCCTTCTCCGTCACCATTCGAGAAGAATCCACGCCAACGCCGAGCGCCACGTCGACCCCGACCGCGACGCCGACGGCCACCGAAACGGCAACTTCGACACCGACGTCAACCGCAACGCCCACCTCGACACCCACGTTTACGTTCCGACCGGAACCAACCGATACGTCGACCTTCACGCCAACGGTCACCCGTACTCCAACAGCGACCGGTACTCCAACAGCGACCTTCACTCCGACTGCGACCGGCACTCCCACTTTAACGGCGACTCCGACGGCGACCCGAACCGCCACGCCCAGCTTCACGCCAACGCCGACGGGAACAAGTACGCCCTCTTCAACGGCAACTGCAACGCCGACGACCACCGCCACGTCCACTGGGACTCCCACTCGGACTTGGACTTCGACGCCTTCGCCAAGTTCAAGCCCGACGCCGGATCCGGTCTCACGCTGCGATTTGGACGGCGATTTGAAGATCGGCGTTGGCGATCTCTGCTGCCTGATCAATGGCATGCACCAACAACCGCCTGCCGAACCGGCCAAGGGCGATTTCAACGAGGACGGTAGAATTGATTCAGAGGATCTGTTTCTTCTGGCCGGCCAATGGGGAAAACTCATCCCGACCGGATGCAAGAATCTTAACGAGGAGGATTCAAAATGAAAATCCACAGCCTCATCGTCATTTTATTCCTGGCTCTTATTCTCCCGGCAGCTGGAGCCGAACCGCTAAAGCTCAACTGCAAGGGCTTCGTCACGGTAGACGGGTTGCCCTACACCGGCCCCGGTTGGATTCGACTCATGACAGGGGAGACGGGTCACGACCAGATCAATCCCGCCTTTGAAACTAAGACTGAAGTGTTGGATGGTCTCTACGCGGTTTCATTCGAGATCGACAATCCGGTGATTTTTACAGAAACGGTTCATAACGTCTGGTTCAGCGAAGATCCAGAGTGCGGCTTTCAGCGCATTGGTTCTGACCTATCGCCGGCGAACTTGCCTTCTTCGAAAGAATCCGCCGCAAATTCAGATTCCCCTGAAATCGCAGTCGTGTTGCCTCCCCTGCACAAACAAGCCACGCCTCGCACGGCAGGTTTTTCCTCCGATTCGAACAAGGCTGCCTCGCAGTCTGCCCAGGACGTCGTGCGGCTCCTGGTCGCCAGCCGAAAAACCGACAGCGTGTTGAATTACGATGGGACAGACGGCGCGTCGTTGGGAGCTTTCGTAACGTCCCAAGCGGGAGGGCTGTCCGCGCCTTATGGTCTGGCGTTCGGCCCGGACGGCAACCTGTACGTCGCAAGCAACGCAACGCACAGTGTACTGCGCTTTGATGGGCGAACCGGCGAGTTTGTTGACGTCTTTGTCGAGCCCGAGAGCGGAGAGATCGAGAATCCGTGGGACTTGGCGTTCGGTCCCGATGGCAACCTCTATGTGACAAGTCCGCCCATGGCGGGCGTCTTTCGGTACAACGGAACAACGGGCGCGTTCATCAACGTTTTTGCTTCACACGAAGACCTGACCTATCCGACCGGCCTGGCCTTCGGTCCGAACGACGACCTCTACGTTGCGAACCATGTGGCGGACAACGTCCTCCGGTTCGATGGAGAAACGGGCGAGTTGATTGGAACGTTCGTGACCGAGAAAAGCGGTGGCCTGGACGGCCCAATAGGATTGCTGTTCGGTCCTGATGACAATCTCTACGTCGCCAGCGCGTACGGCGACAGCGTTTTAAGATACAACGGCGTGAATGGGCAGTCTATCGATACGTTTGTTTCCGCCGGCAGCGGCGGCCTCGACAGCCCCAGCCTCGGACTGGCGTTCGGGCCGGACGAGAACCTCTACGTCAGCAGTAGTTCCACCAACAGCATCGTGCGCTACGACGGTCAGACCGGCAGTTGGATTGACGCCTTTATATCCTCGGGCGTCGGCGGACTCGATGCGCCACGCGATCTGTTGTTCTCCTATCGTCTCAACGTCACCGCGTCGGCCCGGATCGAACCGGCTACGCCAAACACCGAGGACGACCTGCAATGCACAACGACACTGGAGAATCATGGCGGTTATTCCAACCTCGCCTGGTTTTATCAATGGTTCCGCAATGGAGAAGCGTTGACTGATGGCATGGTTGTCAACGAGCAGTTCCTCTCTCCAACCGCATCGATCCTGTCTCATCATTTTACGACCAAAAACGAAACGTACTTCTGCGCCGCGCGGGTCACCAACGGGATTCTGCATTTCGACGCGTTGACCGAAGCGGTCACGATAGCCAATTCGCCTCCTTCCGCCCCGACGATCGCGATTCGTCCGGAACAGCCCACTCCCGACGACGGCCTGGCGATGTGGATCGACGTCGAGAGCACCGATCCGGACGGCGATGGGGTCGTCTATCTGATTGAATGGTTTGAATCCCCCGATGGACAAACCTGGACCCGCCGGCCCGAGCTGAGCGGCAATCCCCCGCCCCTCTACGACCAAGGCGAACCGGAAATCTCGCATCTCTATACCCAGATGGCGGAATTCTGGCGACTGACGATTACGCCGATCGAAGTGTGGGACAGCCCCAAGCCTTTGGCTTTGATGGCGAATCCGGGCGTACGGCTTCAAGGCGACCCGGTGTTCGGCGAGAGTGACAGCTATGACGTTTACATTCTTCCCGATCTGACCGGCGACGATCGTGTCGACGCCGAGGACGTTCTCCTGTTGAAATCGGTGTGGCACCAGCAGAAAAAGGACATGGACGCCGAACTGCGACCGCTGTTCTTTGAAAGCGCCGATGCGCCAACCGAGCAAGTAGGCTTGGATAACCTGATTGGCCTGACGCAGAAAGACTGGCAAAAAACCGAAGGAGATTGAATCCCGCCGGAAACCGGCATCGGGATGTGATGTTCTATAATAATGATTAGGAAAAGCCCAGCCCTGGACAGAAACTCCGGGGCTTGTTTTTGGGGGGAATAAAACTTCTACACACTGGCTCTATGGCGCGGCCTCGATCATCCTGCCCGCGGTGCGGCGGCCGATTTCAACGGCAAAGTTCGTGCCCCGGTCCCAGGGATACACGTGGCTCATACTCGCCCAGTAGAGGCCGGAAAGGGGCGTGGCGACCTCGGGGATGTTCTTCGAGTGATTCACCATCGGCACCGGCTGAGCGTAGGATGCCTTGAACGTCCAACTGTCTTTGATCCACTGGGCTGAAAACTCCGGGTTGATCCGCCCCAGCGAAGGGAGGAACTCCTTCATGAGATCCTCTTTCGACATCGAGAAATAGGGGTGATCCGCGGGCAGATAATCCCCGCAGTAGAGAATATGATCGCCGCCGAAATGCTCCGGGGGGACGTAGACCGTGTGCTCCACCATACAAAGGAACGGGAACCCGGCTTTTTTCGGCAGGTTATACCAATAGATGCCGGGTCCGAGCCGCTGTTTCAATGCCAGGACCAGCACCACCGCGCCGAGCGACTTCAAGCTGCGCACGCCGCTCAGATATGCCTCCGGCAGCGCGGGAGCCATCCGATTCAGCCACTGCGGCGAAGTCGTGGACAGAACCTGGTCGAATCGCTCCTCGCCGGCGGAAGAGTGAACGAGCAAACCGCCCTGCCCCGCCGGTTCAATGCGTTCGACCGAAGTCCCCAGCCGAATCTCGCCTCCCTGCTTTCGAACGCCCTCCGCCAACACCTCCAGAAAAGCCTGAAAGCCGCCGACGAATGTTCCCAGCCGGGGCGTGCGCGCATGAATCCGCGCCCAGAACCACGCCATGTTGACCTGCCGGTAATACTCCTTGCCGAATTTTCCCTCCAGCATCGGTTCCCAGAGCACTTCATAAGCGTGCTTGCCCATCGTTTTCTGAAGCCACGCGTGCGCGGTGTCCTTCTCAAACCGGCGCCAGTTGCGCGACAGCTTCAGGTAAGCCCCCACTGCGCCAAAGCGAACGCGGTCGAGAAACGGGATGCCCGGAAAGCGAAGCACCGCGATGGGACTGTCGAAAGCGTAAAACTCGCCATCGTGATAAAGCGCCGTCACGGGCTTCGGGAAAATGACCTTGTCGCGCACTCCCAGCTCGGAAGTCAATTTCAAAAGGTGTTCATCCGACTGAAACCAGTGGTGGTAGAATTTCTCGACCGACCAATCCCAGTGCGTCGCTTTGAACCCGCCAGCCAATCCGCCGACCTGATCCGCGGCTTCAAAGCAAACAATCTGACGCCCGGCGCGGGCGAAATCATACGCGGCGGCCAGTCCCGCCACTCCGGCTCCAATAACGGCTGTCTTCATAGTGCAACTATAGTACCTGATTTCGACGGCAAATCCAAGCGCTTCTAAACCCGGTGGGAGAGGAGAATGCGTGGCAGCTCCTTAGCTTGGTTGAGGGCTGCGCTGTCTCCCCTCAAATCTCCAGTCTTCAATCCCGAATATCGCGATTGAAGACTGCCACACGATTTCTTTTCAGGGGACCGAAGTCCCTACTTCGAACACACGAACATAAAGTCTTGACTGTGTGCCGGGCTTTTCGAGGCCGTTGCGCGATCAAAGCCCGATTATATATCTTCATCACTTTGTTCAGCATGGCCGCTAGCGGCCATGGCACCCAAGCAATCCGGTTGACAGGCCGCCGTGGCGTTGCTACGTTTACTGTCAATACTTGCCTGAGAAAACGATCATAAGAAGGCGTTGATGAAGATTGACACACCGGAATGGCAAGCGCGGGTTTTGTGCAAACCGGAAGAACTCCAAGCCGTGTGCCACCTGGCGCGGGCCCAGGGACGAACGATCGTCACCACGAACGGCTGCTTCGATCTCCTGCATGGGGGGCACGTCCACATCCTTCAGGAAGCGGCCCGGCAAGGGGATATTCTCATCGTTGGAGTCAACAGCGACGACTCGGTGCGCCAGAATAAGGGGGCAAAGCGCCCCTACGTACCGGAGGACGAACGAGCGGAAATGCTTCTGGGATTCGAAGGCGTCGATTACGTGTACCTCTTCGACGAACCGGAATGCACACACTTCGTCGAGTTGGCCCAACCCGACGTTCACGTCAATGACGCCTCGTACGGTGCTCAGTGCGTCGAAAGCGAGGCGATCCAAGCCGGTGGAGGACGCCTGCACCTTGTCGAGAAGATTGACTGCCCTTCCACCAGCGAAATCGTCAAGCGGATTGTGCAAGAGACGAATCGGTAACCTTCCTTGCCGTTCCGCGCAGGGATGAAACCATGGAAACTCGCCGCAAAATCGTTCACATTCTAACCATTTTTTTGGCTTTGCTGTTGCGCTACCTTCCTCCCGCCTGGACGGCACTGTTGATTTTTGCCACCTTGATCTTCAACTTTTTTCTGATTCCGCGCTTCTTGCGGTCGCTTCAGCGGGAAACCGATCGCGGCCTGGACGCGGGGATGCTTCTCTTCCCCGTTTCCCTGCTCTTGCTCGTGCTTCTTTTCGGCGGCAACACGGAGGTCGTCGCCGGGGCCTGGGCGCTCCTGGCGGTCGCCGACGGTTTCGCCACACTCGTTGGCCGAGGTCTCGGCGGAGCGAAACTGCCGTGGAACGCACAGAAGTCCTGGGCCGGGTCAATTGCGTTCGTGGTCTTCGGCGCTCCGGCGGTGGTGTTTCTGATGTATTGGTGCGGCTCTCCGCTTTCGCTGCAAATCCTGATCGGCGTGGCGGTCGGTGTAACGTTGATCTGCGCCGTGCTGGAGTCCTGGCCTTTTCCAATCAACGACAACCTTACGGTTCCCCTCGCGGGCGGCGCTCTGCTTTACGTGGCGACGCTGTCCGCCGAGTCCCTGCCCGCTTACCTGAGTGAGAGCGTCACGGTGCACAAGTTGCTCGGCGCGGCGGGACTCAATATCGGCGGCGCTTTGGTCGCTTTCTCCTTGCGATTCCTCAAGGGGTCGGGAGCCGTGGCCGCGGCGGCCCTGGGTTTTCTGTTCTTTTTATTTCAGCCCTGGGCGTGGGTGCTGCTGCTCTTGTTTTTCGTCCTGGGTTCTCTGGCCACGCTCCTGGCGGCCCGGAGAGAACGTCTGCCGGACCCGGCCAGAACCGCTCGGACGGCCCGCGGGGGCGCGCAAGTGCTGGCTAAAGGAATGGTCCCTACGGTATTCGCTTTTCTCGCCGCTTGCCGACCCTACGAGCCGGTCTTTACCGTCGCCCTGGTTGCCGCGGTCGCCGTCGCCTTGGCCGACACACTGGAAAGCGAGATGGGCCGAACTTTCGGACGTCACCCGTTTCTGCCGACGACGTTCGCTCCCGCCCCGGCGGGAACTCCCGGCGCGGTCACGTTGGAGGGCACGCTGGCGGGAATCCTTGGCGCAGCCTTGATCGCCTTGCTCGCCATGCCTCTCGGGCTGACCCAGTGGGCGGACCTGCCCGTGATTTTAATCGCAACGTACATTGGAACTTACTCGGAAAGCTATCTTGGAGCCTCCCCTGAACGACGAAGACTCCTGGGCGGGTGCGGACTTAATTTCCTGGCGACGTTGATCGGGGCGCTGGCGGGGATGCTGTTGGTCACCGTTCTCTGAACCGACTTCAAGGCGGGATGGCGCGGCCCAATCGCAGAGTATTATTTGTTCCCCGCGCGAGTCGCTTTCCACGCCGTGACCTGACGTTGTAGATTGTCGAGAACGTCACCGTGCCGGGCGTTGGCCCGTGCAGCGAGAATAATGGCGCGCAGCTGCTCCGCCGCGCTGTCCAAACGATCGTTGACAACGATGTAGCGATATTCTTCGGCTTCTTTCAACATCGCCACGGCGCTGGAAAGACGGTTCTCCAGGTTGCCCTCTCCCCCGCCCCGTTTTTCAATCCGGTCCAGGATCGCCTCCATCGACGGCGGCGCGAGAAAGATCGTGAGGGCTTCGGGAAAAGCGGCCCGGTAGGCCTTCATGCCTCCCGCGCCAATTTCAAGCAGCGCGTCAAATCCCTCAGGCACGTTCTCAAACGGATCTCGAGGCGAGCCATAATAGGCGTCGCCGTAGACTTTTTCCCACTCGAACAGTTCGCCCGCTTCGATCTTTCGCTTGAATTCCTCGCCGGAAACAAAATGGTAAGTCACATGATTCTGTTCGCCGGGACGCATGGGGCGGCTGGCGTACGTGACCACTTTGGCGATCCGCTCGGTGCATTCGAAAACCTTCTTCGCCACGGTTGCCTTGCCCACCCCGGAAGGCCCTGTCAATATGAAGAGAAGAGGTTTTGCCATCGGTCTTTTCACTTTTTGTCTTTAGGAGGCCGCCGTGCGCCTCGAAGCGTCAAACTGAGGAACAATCCTCGAGTATGAGCCAAACCATCGCCGCCGCCAGGCCCCATCTCAGCAGGAAACCACGCAAATTCCCATGAGCCCTTAGAGAGTCTCGTCGGGCAAGGCCAAGTGCCAATCGGTATTGGTGTCGCCCACGAGAACGACCTTCGCCTGCCACCCTTCAACTTCCTGCTCCTCAACCGACACGTAGGAGAAGACGATCACCCGGTCCCCGGTATGCACCAGGCGCGCCGCCGCACCGTTGAGGCAGATAGTGCCCGAGCCCCGCTCTCCTTCCATGACGTAAGTTTCAAACCGGGCCCCGTTGTTCAAATTCACCACACACACCTGCTCGAAATGAACCATATCGGAGGCTTCGAGCAGATCCTTGTCGATCGTGATGCTGCCTTGATAGTTCAGGTCGGCGTCCGTGACCGTGGCCCGGTGAATCTTGGATTTCAGCATAATGCGTTGCATGACTGAATCAAATCTCCTTCCTGGAATGCGCTACAAACCGAGAGGAGTATATCAACCTCTCCCTGCCCTGTCGAGGGAGTGGCTCTCAGCGGTTCTCGTCTGGCGACAGGGCGTTGGAGAAGGCTGAAGGGGGGGGGGATTTTTCGCTCCTCTCACTGCGCCTTCTGCTCTGGCCAGCGAAAGGTGTGAAACACGCGCAGGACATCTCGGCGAAGCGCTCGGTCACCCTTATGGGGGGTCCCCCCCGCGTCGTTAGATACTTTCACGAGAATGCGCTCGCCGTCTTTCGTCTCATAGATACTAAGAACGAATACCTCGAAGATCCCCCCCGTGAGCCAGGGCATCTCCCCCGGCGCAGTGATTGTGCAGACGATCGCATCATTTCCGTTGATTTTCCGGGGATGACAGGTTCGGAGCACCCGGACCATTGACCGGTTATCGTCCGGTAGAAATTGCTGGGCAATATCCTCCACCGTGGTGTCTTGGGTCAGCTGAATCGAATAGCTTCCTAAGCCAATACCGGTCACCTGCCCAAGACGATACACGTGCAGTCCAATTCGTTTCCCTGCTGTTCTGCATTCTTCTTCAGAAGTCGTGTTCTGACGAAGAGAGATACGATCGACGCTGTGCTGGCAGAGAAAATAATTTTCAGGATACTTGATTTCAAAACCATAGAGTTCATTCCGGCAAGTTTTCCAATCCTGTATGTTTTGTAAAGAAACAGGCATGCCGGCGAATTTCGCAGGAAGATCATATTGCTGATGTACGTGCTCCTGGTAAAAGCTCCAAACGATCACCAAAAGGGCAAGCAAGGCAATCGCGAGTATGGTGATCTCGATCTTTTTCCTCATCGGCTACCAACCCAGCTCCGCGACCTTTCATTGTGGTACGCGCCAGCAGGCGGATCAGATTTCCGGACCCCATTCAATCTTGATCATCTTGTTCATCCTGTCAAGAATTTTGAGACACAATCCTAGAGGCTCACCGAAACGTACTTCGTCTCCAGAAACTCATCCAGACCGCGCCATCCGCCCTCGCGCCCGATTCCACTTTCCTTGAATCCTCCAAAGGGGCACTCCGGCACGGAGGGGATCGCATCATTGATCCCGACCACCCCGGCCTCAACCCGTTCGGCGAAACGAAGGGCGGTTGAGAGCGAGCGTGTATAAGCATAAGCCGCAAGCCCAAACCGCGTGCGATTCACCTCGGCGAGAATATCGTCACTATCGGAAAAAGTAACCACTGGAATGATCGGGCCGAAGGTTTCTTCCTGTAAAATTTTCATACTCGCGTTAATACCTGTCAGGATGGTGGGCTTGTAGAAGTAAGTGGATTCATTCGAATCGACAAACCGGCGCTGCCCTCCGCAGAGACACCTCGCTCCTTTTGCGAGGGCATCCTGGACGTGGCCTTCCACCTTCACTAAGCCCGCTTGATCGATCAAGGGACCGATGTCCGTCGACTCGTCCGAACCGTCGCCCACGCGCAAAGATTCAACCGCGGGTTTTAACCGGGCCAGGAACTCCTCAGCGACTCGCTCATGCACAAAAATCCGGTTGGCACAAATGCAGGTTTGCCCGCCGCAACGGAACTTGCAGGCCATCAGGCCTTCGGTCGCAACATCAAGATCCGCGTCCGCATAGACAACGCACGCAGCATTCCCGCCATGCTCCAGTGCCAATTTCGTGGCATGTTCGGCGGACAGCCGGATGATCTCCTTGCCCACGGTGTCCGATCCGGTGAATGTCAGCATGCGGATATCCACACTTTGAAGGAGCGCCCGGCCGACCGGCGCAGGCTCGGAGGTACACACCAGGTTCACCACTCCCGCAGGAAACCGGGCGGCGTCCATGATGCGAAACAACTCGATCGCGCACATCGGCGTCTGCTCGGCCGGTTTGATGACTGCGGTGCAGCCTGCGCCCAGCGCAGGGGCCAGCTTGCGCGTGAGCATCGCCAGCGGGAAGTTCCAAGGCGAAATGATGGCGACCGGTCCGATGGGTTGTCGCAGGACAAGCCGCCACTTCTTCTTTACATTGGCAGGAACGATCTCGCCGTATGCGCGCTTGCATTCCTCGGCGTACCAGGTGAAAAAATCGGCCGCATACGCAACCTCGCCCTCGGCTTCTCGCACCGGTTTGCCGTTCTCCGCGGTGATGATTTCCGCCAAGTTTTGAGATTGTGCAGTCATCTCGGCGGCCACGGCGTGAAGCAGCGCCGCCCTTTCCTTGGGCGTGGTGGTCGACCATGCGTCGAACGCTTCTGTTGCTGCTGCGATTGCCGCGGTCACGTCTTCCGGCCCGCAGTCGCAGACTTCCCCAAGTCGAAGTGAGGTCGCTGGATTGACAACGGGAAACGACTTATCTGTTGAACACGGCTTCCATGCACCGCCACAGTAGAATCCATCGATCGTCCGGGAATTTCCTTGTTGGTCCATGAGTTGTCCTCCTAGCCTTATGAATTCTTCCAAGGCAATTTCAGCAATGAGCGGAATTTCTCAAATTGAATGGAACGTTACTTGTCGATCTTAGGCTTGGCACAAAGTGACGTCAAGCTGAGGACCGGCCGCCTGGCCCCGATCCTCTCTCCAGGGATGGCTTGACAGGTCGATGCGGCAAGTGGAGAATCGTGGGGTAAAGGGTTGCTAAGGTTTTCAGCCGGATCGATTTGGAAAATGGGGACTCACCCCCGCATCCTATTCAGGGAGACAATTCCCAAGGAGGAGCATTCCATGCGAAACTCTTTATTCTTCCGAGCATTTTTAGCATTGCTCATTTTATCAAGCGGATTGTTTCAAACGGCCCATGCCGAGAGCGATCCGAATCGCCCTTTTCTTCGAGGCGTATGGCTCGCCTCCTGGGGCAGTGGAATGCTCTCGCCGAAAGAGTGTGATGATTTCGTTGCGGGAGTTCGGGCCGCTAATCTGAACGCAATCTTTCCCGAAGTCCGAAAGATCGGCGATGCCTACTACAACGGGGGGCCGGAACCGCGCGCGGCAAACATCACCGGCCCGGAGGACTGGGACCCGCTTCAGTATTTGATCGATCTCTGTCACGACACCTCAGGCGGTAAACAGTACATCGAAGTCCATGCGTGGTTGGTGACCATGCGAACCTGGACCAAGCGATCCGGCGATCCGCCGCCCGGGCATCTTTTTCAAAAGCATCCCGAGACCATGATGACCAATGCCGTGGGAGAAACAGCGGGGGAAGGCAGCATGTTCGCCGATCCCGGGCACCCCGTGACCCAAGACTGGATTGCGCGGGTGTTCAAGTATGTTGCCGCCAATTACGATATCGACGGCATCCATCACGACTATATTCGCTATCCGGAATTCGACAGCGACTGGGGACACAACCCGGTGAGCCTCGAGCGGTTTCGGGCAAGAACCGGGTACAAGGGCACGCCGGCCCCGGACGACCCGCGCTGGCGGGCGTGGCGGCGACAGCAGATCAACCACGTCGCGCGTCGAGTGACCGGCGAAGTCATGGAGGTGAAGCCGAAATGTGTGGTCAGCGCAGCGACCTTGAACTGGTCCCTCGAGATGGATCCCTGGCAGTGGTACGTGTCCAAGCCCCGGATCAAGGGGCATCAGGATTGGCCATACTTCATGGAAGCGGGTTATCTGGATATGAACAGCATTATGAACTATGCCCACGCCCAGGATCAGCCGAAGCGGTTTCCCGATTGGACCGATTTGACGCTGCGGCACCGGAGTGACCGGCATGCGATCATTGGAGTGGACCTCGGTCGCAATTCCGTGGAAGACGGCTTCGATCAAATCCGCGAAGCCATGGACAAGGGGGCCGATGGCATCAACATTTGGTCCTGGGGCGCTTTTCACCGAAAGATGGATTCGCAGGAAGCCTATACCAAGAAGTTGGTCGCGGAAGTTTTCCCGAATAAAGTCCCTGCCCCGGCTCGCCCCTGGAAGGAGAACCCAACTTACGGCGCGCTCATTGGGCAAATCAAGACGGCGAACGGTGAGTGGGTTGACGGCGCGACGGTGATCCTCGATGGAACCGATATCACTCTCGCGGATGCCACCGGTTTCTTTGCCTTCTACCGGCTGCTTCCGGGGACCCACGTCGTGGAAGTCGCGGGACAGCGGATCGAAGTGGAAGTCGTGGCCGGCAAAGCGGTGCGGCAAAACTTTAAATTGAAGAAATCCTAGTATTGTGTCTCAAGGTTTTTGACAGGATTGACAGGATTGACAGGATTAACAAGATTAACAGGATTGAATTTGGCCCGGAAATCCGGCGGGGTAGAGTGGATTTCTGTAGTCGGGTGGCCCACCCCTTGGGGTGGGAAATGCCGATCCCACCGCAAGTAGATCTCTCTAGGGTGGGTGCCAACCCACCTGTTGGTCTTACTTTTTCATCTGTGCGGTATTTTTAATGGCCTTAAAAAGCAACCCCATTTTGTTCCTGCTTTCAATAGTCGGCTTTTAGCCGACGCCCTCTTAGCACCCGGATTCATCCGGGGTGTTAAAAGACGCTCCTCTCGATTTTCCCGATGCCGAGCACGCTTCAGCGCGGCTTCTCGAACAGGGGGTTCACCCGCTGCGGTACCTCGTTGTCAGCGGTGGGGGCCATGGTCGCTTGTCGGCTACGGCTGAAATGGCAGGCGAGGACGCCTGCGGTACAACGTTCTTCTCGCGCGGCGGTTCCGTGCGCCGCTCGGCAAGCGGCGCGTACCCGCACGTTCGAGCGGGAGAGGCGGGGTGGTTTTTTGTAGATGCTATGTATGGCATTAACAAACAGCGTTGACGAAACCAAAAAAAATGCAAAGGGACATGTCATCCGCTTAGAATGTAGAAGGTTTCTCAAATTCTAAGTTTCAGGAGGATGAGCATGTCCC
>Ga0272444_10003169_pt1 | contig 14949 bp, 15 predicted proteins | sample SSMForm13_FD_201033 | JGI IMG/M metagenome (GOLD analysis project Ga0272444, IMG submission 201033) | Marine sediment archaeal communities from Little Sippewissett salt marsh, Falmouth, MA, United States - SSM-Form-13 | ecosystem: Environmental > Aquatic > Marine > Wetlands > Sediment ...
CATTATGATTTATTATAGCCTTGGCCCGAGGGCCCTTTTTTCGGGGACCTGGCCAGGATGCTGACGCAGACGGTGCAAATGGCGTGGGGGGGGCCGTGCAGACGAGAATCGTGGCAGGCCTCAAGCCCCACCATGGAAAGGGGGCAAAGAGGACATTGGCTCAACGGAAAAGCCCATGAGAATGGATAGAAAAAGAGGGGCGAGACTTGCTCTTGCCCCTTTGGTGGGAAGGCGCTTTTGGAAGGGCGGTCTTCTGGCCTAATCCATGGCCAGGTGTTTCATCTTTTTGAGCATCTCCTGGGGCCCCAGAAAGCCCACTATTCTTTCACTAGGGACTTCCTCGCCCTTGGTGCTCAAGAAGACGACGGTGGGCAGACCTGAGATGGCAAACTTTTCAATGAGAAGCCCGGTTTTGTTGTCCGGTGACGTGCAATCCACTCTCACCATCGTGAAGTTCCTGGACTTTTCCGCCACCCTTTTGTCTGAGAAGGTTTCTTTATCGAGTTTTTTGCAGGCAGCGCACCAATGGGCGTAAAAATCGAGGAGCACGGGTTTGTTATCCCTTTGGAACTGGGCAATGGCCTGATGATCATAGTGAATCCACTCGATGACTCCTGGTTCACTGTGTATGGCGCGATTTGCCAGAAACACCCCGGCAAGGATGAGCAGGCAACCTAAAACTCCCCGAATTATCTTGAATTTTCGGCCATAACCCGCTTCATGCTCCAAGAAACCGAGCAGTAGCCCGCCAAAGATCCCCAGCACACCGAGGTAGAAGCCCTGCTGGTCATGGACCAGGCTGCCTTGGGGAACCAATAAATAGAGGGCCACGCCAATGAGGAGGATGCCAAAGAGCTTCCGCATCCAAACCATCCACATGCCCGATTTTGGCAGCCGGTTCAAAACGCCCGAAGACATAGCCAGCAACAGGTAGGGCAGCCCCAACCCGAGGCCCATGACAAAAAAGAGCAAGGTCCCTTTTGCCACAATCCCCAGTTTTGCCACAAGACCCACCAGTCCGATAATGATGCCTGCGGCACAGGGGGCAATCACGACGCCCACTGTCAGTCCCATGATGAAGGCGCCGATCACACCTTGACGCGATTGGCCCAGGCTCGTCATCAGGGATGAAGGGACTGTGAATTCAAAGGCCCCGAACATGCTGGCTGCCATGGAAAGGATAATGACAGTCACAAGAATGACAAACCAGGCATTTTGAAACAAGAAACCCCATTGTTTGCCTGCCAGGGCAGAGACCAGCCCCAGCAGAGAGAAGACAAGAGCAATGCCTACGACATAGCACAATGCCAGGGCGAAGATTCGGGATCCCTTTTCCCGGCTTTGATTGGCAAAGAAGCTCACTGTGATGGGAATGACAGGATAGACACAGGGGGTCAGATTCAAGGCGAGTCCGAAAAGAAAAAAGGCTATGACAGCGTAGCCAAGCCCTTTCTCAATAACCCCTTTGGCGCGTTGTTCATCTGAGGTAAAAGAGGCTTTCTTTTGGAAGACAGCTTCATTGATTCGTGTGATGGGTAGGTCCCGTTCTACAACCTTTAAAGGGATCTCAAAGTTGAGCGTCTTGGGCATGAAACAACGCTGATCGTCGCAGGCCTGATACGTCAGCCCACCTGATAGGGGTATGTTTCCCAAAGAGACATCTTCGGAAAGTCGACCCCCGGAAAAGATCGATACCTTGCCCGCATACACAGCTGCCTTGTGAGTGGAGAAAGAAAAGGATTTGTGCTCCGGCAAAGGATAGCTTGCGGGGCTGAAGGCGACATCATCGCTTTCGTCGAACCTGACTGCCGTAGGGATAAGATATGGGTCTATTGGCCTGTTGCTGTTGATATGGAAACCGGAATCTATGGTCGCCACAATGGCTACCTGAAATGCTTCTCCGGGGTGGATCTGTTCATGGGATGCATAAGCATCCACGTGCACGACATCAAAGTTTTTCGAAGGCTGTCCGAAGAGGGGAGAAAAACAGGGGCATAGCAGCAACAGGGGCGCTGCCAAGAGCAGCAAGCCTCTGGCAGGAGATCTCACGTCAATCATCATCTTCTTTTTTCAACAGGATCGCCACGATGTCATCATGGACGGGCTGTGGGTCTCTGGAGGCATCGATCACTCGAAACCGCTCGGGTTCAAGGTTGGCCAAGGTCAGGTACCCTTTTCGTACCTTCTCGTGAAAGGCAAGGGCCTCCTTTTCAAAGCGGTCCTCACGAGGACCGGCATCCTGGTTCCTGATGCGCTGCCAGGCCCGCTTCAGGCCTAATTCAACCGGCAGGTCCAGGATGATAGTAAGGTCCGGTTGCAGTTGGCCCAGCACCGTGTGATGCATCCTTCTGATGAGTTCAAGGTCAAACCCCCTGGCATACCCCTGATACACTGTCGTGGCATCGAAGAAGCGGTCTGAGACAACCACCCTGTGGGCTGCCAAGGCCGGCTCAATGACCTCTTGGACGTGTTGGGCGCGGTCAGCCTCGTAAAGGAGGAGTTCTGTTATGGGGAGGATGGCAGTGTGGTTGGCATCCAACAAGATGGCGCGAATCTTCTCCCCGATCTTGGTGGCACCGGGCTCACGTGTGGCAAGGCACTCATAGCCCTTTGATTCCAGCACGGGGATGAGTAGCCCTATTTGGGTGCTCTTGCCTGAACCCTCAATCCCCTCGAAAGTAATGAACATCTACACTCTCTTTCCTGATTTCTATCCATAAATGGCTCTTTTTCCGATGAGCGGCGTTCGCCGCAGGTATTGCGCCTGCGATTCGCCTAGGCGGACCTCGCCGCAAACCCTTGTGTGGCCTTGCTCATCAAATCCGCCTACGGCGGACTGAATTGGAAACTGACGCCAGTGCCCACCTTCTCCTAGGCCTTCGTGGATGGGCACTTCCTAACATCAACTGCCTGCCTTTCCTTTATAGAAGAAGCGATCCAAAACCCTATGATAAGACGTCCACGTGGCCTCTGGATCGTCTTTTTCCATAAAAGTACGTACCGCGGTGACCTTGGCATCTAGGTCGTCCAGCTGGTTGAGGATAATGGCTTCAAGGGTCTTGGGCGGCTCAGGTGACCCAAAGTCACGGGTTCCATGGTGGCTCACAATCATGTGTTTTAGGACAAGGGCCAGGTCCTCTGGGAAGTCGTTGATGGTAGCGATCTTTGTGTCGAGCATTTCCACTCCGATGACGATGTGATTGAGAAGACGGCCCGCGTCGGAATAGTCGATGTGGGTTTCATAGGAAAACTCGTAAACCTTACCGATATCGTGAAGGATGCCTCCGGCGATGAGCAAATCCGTGTCAACCCCCTTGTAATGACCGGAGATGGCCTGGATAAGCCGGGCGATGGAAAGGGTATGCTCTAGGAGGCCACCTAGGTAGGCATGATGCATCTTTTTTGCGGCAGGGGCTGTCTTCAAAAGATCCACGAAGGTCTTGTCCTCAAAGAACGCGGCGAGAAGTCTTGACAGGTGATCGTTTTCCACTGTTTTGCTAATCTGAACCAGTTGGTCCAGCATCTGATCCACATCTCGCTCTGTGGTGGGAAGGAAGTCTTTGGCATCCACCTCTGTGGGATCGGCCCGTTCAAGGTGCCGTACGACGACTTGCAGGCTCTCCCTGTATTCGCCCACGTTGCCCCGGACTCTCACATAGTCTCCTTGTTGAAAGGCCTTGTTCACGGCCTGCACATTGTCCCATACGACGGCTGTGACGTCACCGCTGCGGTCCGCCAGGACCAAGGTGAGATAGGGGCCCCCGTCCTTTTTGAAAGCCTGCTGTTTGTCGCGAGCCACAAAGATGTCATCTATCTTCTGCCCTGCCGTCATCATGTTCACAAAGGTTTCTTTCAACGCTTTTCTCCTGGCTGGCGTCCATCCACGGACGCCCTATAAGGAAGTGGCCACAGGGGTTAGGGTTGACTTTTCAGCGTCTTTCTATGCCGATTGTAAGCTTTGAGCTCATCTGGATCAAATACAATGCTTCTCCCCACCCGTTTGTGTTTTATGTTTCCCGCTTTGATTCATCTTCTCAAGGTAATCTCAGCTACCTCAAGATATTCGGCAGCTTCTCTGACGGTGAACGGAGACTGCCTGATTTCGTCAAAGACTTCATCGTGGGTGTATGAATCCTTCTCAAATCCTCGTCTCGCTATAACGGCGAAGAGCTTTTCTCTTTTTTTCAAGGGCATTTCTAAGATCTTCCTGTAAACCTTCTCCGCGGTGATCTTAAAACCGAGTCTTTCGGGATATACATGAAGGGGATGGCACAATGACGTAACACCAATAGAATCCTCGGTCACTTCAACGGGATGTCCCAGTTCTTCAGATGCTCCATGGACTGATAGTCTGTCATATCGCAATGCACGGGGGTGATGGAGATGCACTTTTGACACAAAGCAGTCCCGTCGGTGTCCGAACCGTGGGCGAAGACCTGAGTCTCTATCCCTTGCCAATAGTAGCTCCGGTCCCTTGGGTCCCTCCTTTTGTGAAAGGTCTCTTCGAGCCTGGACATGGCTTGTCTGGTGATGCGAACGCCCTCAATCTCCTCGGCAGGACAGTTTGGGACGTTCACATTCAAGAATGTGCCCGAAGGCAGACCTTCTGTCATGACCCTGGAGATCAAAGAGCCCACAAAGCCGGCAGCGATGCCGTATTCATGATTTGTGGGCGGGTCTTGTGAGACAGCGATGGCGGGTATCCCCATGAGGGCTGCCTCCTTTGCCGCCGATACTGTGCCGGAATAGTTCAGGTTGATCCCCACATTGGCCCCCGGGTTAATGCCGGAAACGACCATGTCAGGCCGGGTTTCCAGGATCTCAAGGACGGCAAGCTTCACGCAGTCTGCCGGGGTGCCGTTGACCGCGTACCCCCAGCCGCCGTTTGTCTCGACCTTGGTGAGCCTCAAAGGACTGGTCAAGGTGATGCTATGGCCCACGGCGCTTCGCTCCTTATCCGGTGCCACCACGGAAACGTTGTATCGGCGTGACAGAACCCGTTCCACGGCCCAAAGGCCCTTGGCGTGAATTCCGTCATCATTGGTAAGCAAGATGTTCATTATGCCATTCCTTGATGGAATCGTAAAAAGTCCAATTCGCTCACTCCGCGAGCATTATTGGGATTTATTCTGCGCTCCGCTAAATCGCGAAAACTCGGGCTAACGCCCTCAAATCCCGACTTGTCGGGACGATTTTGACGCTTCGCTTATCATGAATCTTATTCCAAGAATGCTCAATGTCGTTCCCGAAAAGACTTTTTACGAGTCTATCTTCCTTCTCTCTGCATTGAAAGCCAACGCTGTGTGTGATAGGCCCAAGGCGTATCTCCCAGCTCCAAATGGCCTCGCTTATCCTAACAATTTAATGGATGTCCTATGAGATTGCAACTGGAAAACAAGGGGAAAACCCCCCACGCTGGGCTTTACGTCCACATCCCCTTTTGCATTCGAAAGTGCCCCTATTGTGATTTCTATTCCATTACGGACCTTGGTGAAATGGACGGCTTTGTTGACGTCCTCCTACGAGAGATGGATCTCGTAACAAGGCCTGAAGGGGCGTTTGACACGATTTACATTGGCGGCGGCACCCCCTCCTTGCTCACGCCCTCACAGCTCACGAAGATCCTGGAGGGGGCTCACGCAAGATTTGGCTTCACCCAGGATGTGGAAGTGACCCTGGAAGTCAATCCGGGAACAGTCTCTTTGGATTCCTTGAGGGCCTTTGCAGAGGCCGGTGTGAATCGGGTGAGTTTGGGCATCCAGTCCTTTGACGACCAGCTTCTGAAGTTTTTGGGCCGACTCCATTCAGCCCAGGAAGGTCGACAGGCGGTGCGCTGGGTTCGAGTGGCCGGGGTTGAGAATGTGGGATTGGACTTGATTTACGGGCTTCCGAACCAGAGCCCGAAGGGGTGGTTAGAGGATTTGAAAGAGGCGGTGAGCTATGGGCCCGAGCACCTGTCATGTTATATGCTGACCTATGAAGAAGGGACACCCTTGTACGAGTGGTGGAAAGCCGGCCGATTCCGTGCGCTAGATGAAGGATCGGTGAGAGAGCTTTTTGAAGTGACGAACGATTTCTTGAGCAGCAGGGGCTATGACCAGTATGAGATATCCAATTTCGCACGGGAGAAAGTTTTTCGCTCCAGGCATAATCAGAAGTACTGGAGTCATGCTCCGTACACGGGTCTTGGGCCCTCTGCCCACTCCTTTGTATGGCCGAAGCGATGGTGGAACCATTGCTCCGTGAGCCACTACTTCGAATCACTGACCAGCGGGGAGCTTCCTGTGGAAGGCATGGAAGACCTGAGTCACAACCAACTCATGGTGGAGACCGTTTTTTTGGGTCTAAGGACCTCAGACGGGGTAGACCCCCTGCAATTCAAAAGACGATACAAAGTGGATTTCTTCGATTTTTTTGGGGACCTTGTTGAGAGACTTGAGGCGAAAGGCCTACTGGCAGCCTCCTTTGACCGATGTGCATTGACTGTGGAGGGGATGCTCCTGTCCGATACTGTCGCGGGCATGTTTGCAGACCACGTAGGGGAATAGGTGCTGTTCAAAAAATATTGTTGATTTTAAATGGTTGCCCCATATAGAATTCAAAATAGAATCACAAAATGTGGTGAAGGAGAGGGAGGGAAAAGGCGATCGCCATGATATTGAAGCAAGCAAAAGAGGTCCTTCAGATTGAGGCTGACGGCATTCTGGCCGTCATGGATCGCCTGGATGAGAATTTTGCCAAAATGGTAGACCTGATCTACCGGTGTAAAGGCAGGGTCATCATGACCGGTATTGGGAAGTCGGGCATTGTGGCCCGGAAGATCGTGGCAACGCTTAACAGCACCGGGACCCGGTCCCTGTTTCTCCATCCTGTGGAGGCCATGCACGGTGACCTGGGGATGGTCAGTTCAGATGATATTGTCATCGCCCTTTCAAACAGCGGGGAAACCGATGAACTGAATATGCTAATTCCCAGCCTCAAGAGGATCGGATGCACCGTCATTGCCTTCACCGGGCAGGTGCGTTCCACGCTGGGTCGGCAGGGCGACATCGTGATCGACGTGGCAGTTGACCGGGAGGCCTGCCCAATGGGTCTCGCCCCCACTGCAAGCACGACAGCCCTTTTGGCGGTTGGTGATGCCCTGGCAGTGACGCTGGTTAGTAAGCGGCACTTCAGGGCGAGCGATTTTAGGCAGTTCCACCCGGGGGGGAGCCTGGGTCAGCGGCTTACGCTTAAGGTCGGGGAAATCATGCTCACAGGCAAGAATATTCCAAAGGTGGGCGAAGGCCAGAAGATGCGCCGTGTGATCCAAGAGATTAATCGCCTCCAGCTCGGTGCTGCGCTTGTGGTAAAGAAAGGGAACATCCTTGTGGGCATTGTCACCGATGGGGACATTCGGCGCCATCTCATGACACAAGAAGACATCTATGATCGTCCTGTGGAAGAGGTGATGACAAGTAAACCAAAGACCCTTGGTCCTGATAGCCTGGCGTCACAGGCCTTGAGCTTGATGGAGAAGAATCAGATTACGGTTCTGCCCATAGTCAATCCAGTTCACAAGGTTCGGGGCATATTACACCTCCATGACATCCTGGGAAAGGGTGCTTTCAGATTCAATGGTGGCTGACACGAATCAACTTCCAAGGGGATTGGTTTGCCCCCTGGTGACACCACTCAAGAGAGGAGACCAGGTAGACCTCAGCGCCCTGGATCGACTCATCGATCATGCAGGCACAGGTGCAGATGCCTTACTCTTGGGTGACGTGTTTTGGGGAGAAGGCCTCGCGCTGAGTCCCGACACAAGACTGGAAATGGTGTCTGCGGCCCTTGAGATCATCCAGGGCAGATGGCCGGTCCTTATCACGATTACTTCCCACAGCATGAAGGCCACACGCGAGTTGCTGACCCGGTTGGAGACATTCGTTGAACGCTCGGGCTATGGCGGAAAGCTCTTTTGGGTGGACTATCCCGTCTATTACCATAGCAACCGAGGGTTGCCACAGTGGTACATGACCGTCTGCCGTGATACCAGCCGTGGCTTCATATTGGGCAATCATGCCGGTCTCGTTGACCGGCGAAAAAGGCCCGTGAAACACAAGAACATCCGGACCAGCGTGTTGAAAAAGTTGTCACAGATCGACCAGGTACGGGGTTTGATCTTCACTGGCTCCCTAAAACGTTCCATGGCCTACCACAGGGCTGTGCGCCTTCGTCAAGGTTTCAAATTCTACGATGGAGACGAGATGGCCTTTGTCAGACAGCCAAGCTCAAATGGTGTGGTGGCCGGTGGGGCGAACTTGCTGCCTGCGGCTTGGCGGGACATGACCGGGTCCTGCCTGAATCAATATGATGTCCAGCAACAGTATGCAGACCACACAAGTCAGGTATTGGAAATGGGGGTGATGCTGCAAGCGTTCCATGACATTTACTCACAGAATCCTGCGGCTGTCATGAAACAGATGCTCCACGTCGCAGGGGTGCTTCCAAGTGCCCAGACAGCCTTGAAGACCCCCCCAGCCACCCAGACTCAGAAGCGGACGGTGGAGGCTATTTGCAGAAAGTATGATTTGATATAAGTTGGTCCTTTTTCCATGGGTGGTCCGTATAAAAGAGACAGGATGTGAAGGCACGATGGACAATAAGCTCAGGTTGTGATCGTTGAGGGTATAGGACATATCTCTATCAACCAGTCTTTTCGGGCCGGCATGGTGACCGGCAGAAAGGAGGGCTCATGAGAACCACGCTGAGTATCATCAAGGCTGACATTGGGAGCGTCGGAGGGCACATTGCCCCCAGCAGGCAACTGTTTTCGGTTGTCAAAGACTACGTGAAAAACGCCTCCCCGGCACTTATTGACGACGCCTTTATATCCAGCACGGGCGATGACATTGCCCTGCTCATGACACACCAGCACGGGGCCTTGAATGAAAAGATTCACAAAATGGCCTGGGAGGCCTTTCTTGAAGGCACCAAGAGGGCCAAGCAACAGGGCCTCTATGGCGCGGGCCAGGACCTGTTAAAGGACGCCTTTTCAGGCAACGTGAAGGGGATGGGGCCTGCTGTGGCCGAACTGGAATTTGAAGAGCGCCCCAATGAACCCTTTCTGATGTTCGCAGCCGATAAGACCGATCCTGGTGCCTACAACCTCCCTCTTTATCTGGGCTTTGCGGACCCCATGTACAACTCCGGGCTCATACTGGCACCCAAGATGGAAAAGGGTTTCAGGTTTACGATCATGGACGTTTCCTATACTAAAGGCGACCGGGTCATAGAACTGAGTACGCCTGAAGACATCTATGACATTGCAGCCCTTTTAAGAGACAATCAACGTTTTGTCGTGGAATCGATCCACTCCCGGGAAAACGGAGAACAGGTGGTCTCCGTGAGCACGACGCGTCTCCACAATATTGCCGGCAAATACACTGGTAAAGACGACCCTGTCATGCTAGTGCGGGTGCAAGGGAACTTTCCGGCCACCGGTGAAATCCTTGCCCCTTTTTCCATCTGTCACTATGTGGCAGGTTTCATGCGGGGAAGCCACACCGGCCCCCTCATGCCCGTGAAGCGAAGCACGGCGGTTTCCTTTTTCGATGGCCCCCCCATTGTGTCGTGTATGGCGTTTTGTGTGCACAACGGCAAACTGACCCACCCTGCGGATGCATTTGACCACCCCTTCTGGGATTATATGCGGGACAAGGCTTCCCGAAAGGCCTATGAGATGCGGGAGCAAGGCTTTTCCGGCGCGGCCATGCTTCCTTATTCCGAGCTGGAATACGGCGGGATCGTGAAGAAGATGGAAAAGCTTGAGCCCAAGTTCAACGTCAGGGGATAATACGTGTCAGGGGCCGGTGAAGAAGAGAATCGATCAGTGGGATATGGTAAATGACATACCGTCTTGTTCCTTCAGAGGAAGTCTTTGGCCGGATCGCAAGACTTCAGCAGGGGCTGGCAGAGACGGCTCTTGACGGCGCCTTGATCCTGGACAGGATAAATATGTACTATTACACGGGCACCGTCCAAAATGGCGTCCTCTTTGTCCCTGCCGAGGGGGCCCCCATCTTTTTCATTCGACGGAGCTTTGAACGGGCGGAAAAGGAAACCCCCCTGGAGGTTTTGGTTCAGCTCAGGAGTCTTAGCGAGCTTTTTGGGTCTCTAAGGGGATACAGCTACCAGGTGGATCGGTTGGGGCTGGATGAAGCGGCAGTGCCCGTTTCAATCTATAGGAAACTCTCTAAAGCCTTTCCCGAAACGGAATTTGAAGACATCAGTCTCACGTTGTCCATGATACGTTCCGTTAAGTCCGAATATGAAGTGGCCCTGATTCGCGAAGCCGGGAGGAGGCATAAGGCCTTATACGATCAGATACCTGACATGATCCAAGAGGGGATGACCGAATGGGAACTCGGCTCGGCCATCCATGGCCACATGCTCAAGCTCGGTTACACAGGCCTGGCCAGGCTTACCAGCTTCAACAGTGAGTTTTTTGCAGGGGTGATCAGCTTTGGTGAATCGGGAAACTACCCCACTGCCTCCGTGGGGCCGGGGGGCTCAGTGGGCCTTTGCCCTGCATTTCCCTACCTTGGTGGCACAAGAAGGCTTAAGAAAGGGGACCCCATCTTTATTGACACCGGCTTTGCCCATGAAGGGTACTTCACGGACAAGACAAGGGTCTTTGCCATCGGCCGTCCTCATCAAGCCGCCATAGACGCCCACATGACCTGCCTGGATATCCAAGAGGCCGTTCGGTGCCGGTTGAGACCGGATGCGGTTCCCTCTCAGATATTCGATGAGGTGTATGACAGTGAAATAGCCCCGCGCCACTTTGAGGAGCACTTCATGGGCTTTGGAAGCAATCAGGTTTCATTCCTGGGTCATGGCCTGGGCCTTGCCATTGATGAGTTCCCGGCTATTGCCAGAAAGATCCGCTTCCCGCTGAAAAAGAATATGGTCATTGCGATAGAACCCAAGAAAGGCCTCAAGGACATCGGGCTGGTGGGTGTGGAAAATACCTATCTAGTCACCGAGTATGGCGGAGAAAAACTTACGCCCGGTTCTGATGATATCACCATCCTCTAACAATGGGTATGTTTCTTGACTCTCGGGGTCTTTCTCACTATATGATGCTGTCATGGAAAGGCACAGTGGTGTTTCGTCAGAGGTTATCGTTATCCAAAGGCCTTTAGGTATGTTTAGGAGGACGGACAATGACAGGAAAAAGCAAGGTCAAGACAATCGGCATTCTTACTGGTGGTGGTGACGTCCCTGGCTTAAATCCGTGCATCAAGGCTGTTGTTTACCGCGCCGTTGACGAAGGCATGCAGGTGTTTGGGATCAAAAAGGGATGGGCAGGTCTTGTAGAATACCACATTGAAGATGAAAGCAGCCACGATGCCAACGTGGTGCCTATGGACAAAGGCATGGTTCGAACGATCGACCGTTCGGGTGGCACGATTTTGCACACATCCCGCACCAATCCTGCGGCAGTGAAAAAAAACGAGATGCCCCCTTTCCTGAACCCCCATCCCACTGAGGAAAAGACCGACGTCACCCCCCATGTTTTGAAAAACTTGGAACATCTTGGCATCGACCTGCTGATTCCCATTGGCGGAGATGATACCTTGAGTTATGGAGAACGGCTGCATGAAGAGGGTTTTCCTGTGATCGCTATCCCCAAGACCATGGACAATGACGTATTTGGGACCGACTACTGCATAGGCTTTTCCACGGCAATAACCCGGTCTGTGAATTTTATCCATGCGTTGCGGACATCTGCCGGCTCCCATGAGCGCATTGCTGTGGTTGAGCTATTTGGAAGACGTTGTGGTGAGACCTCGCTTATATCTGCCTACCTTGCTGGGGTTGACCGGGCCATTATCTCCGAGGTTCCGTTTGATCCGGAAAAACTGGCCACCCTGATCATGGAAGATAAAAGGGCAAACCCGAGCAACTACGCCATGCTGACTATCTCGGAAGGGGCTAAGATGGCAGGGGGAAAAGTCCATGAATATGGTGAGGAGGACGCCTACGGTCACCGAAAGCTCGGGGGCATTGGGATTGTAACAGGAGACGCCTTGAAGAAATTGACCGGCCAAGGCATTATCTTCCAGCAGCTTTCCTATCTTATGAGAAGCGGGGCCCCGGATTCCCTTGATCTCATGGTGGCCATCAATTTTGCCAACATGACGGTCAACCTCGTAATGAAGCAAGTCTCAGGTCGCATGGTGGCATTATCCGGGGGCAATTACACGGACATTCCCATCAGCACAGTGACGTCTGGTCAGAAGCGCGTGGATGTTCGTGAACTATATGATGTGGACGAATACAGGCCGAAGGCCAAGACCATTGTGGGCAAGCCGATGTTCCTTTACTAGTGGCGAGCGTTTATTCGCTGTAGCCCGCTAAAGGGATGAATGGCGAGGTGACCGCGCCGTAGCATGAAGAGCGAAGGCGGGTTGGCTTCGGCGCAATTCCCCTTTGATACCCTGCTGCTTGCAGCAGGGAGCTTCATTCTTGTACAGGAGCCTGGCGTTGCTCACCTCCGTGGGCTGTTTCAGGCCGTGGTTTTCACTGCTCTTTGGCCGTGTTCACTGACTGTGGGCATGGTTTCTGAGACCTTCGCAAAACACTTTTTGCGAGTCTGTCCGATTTGTGTGCCCCACAGGACGGCCTTATAGAGAAGACCGGTTGGCCATGGCTGTGAACAAGTGAGGGAAAAAAGGAGGCCCTAAAGCTGGAGGGTGTGGACAAAAACGGATACCTAGGCCGTGGCATCTCAGGCTGAGAGGCCAGAGGGACTTGGAGAAAGCAGCAAACCTGTAATACACCCTGCGCGAGATACGGGGGCGACAACCTTTGCATCACCCCCCCCACCCGTTATGCAAGCAGAGGATTGTCTCTATTGCAGTTGGATTTTCCGGCCACCATGGCCTCTTTGCCGCCGATTCTTCCTGCCTATAGCACAGAACCTGTAACTGATGCGTGCTTCGTCCTTATGCTGCCACGTAATTACCCCTGCCGGCCCTTTTGATCCTTCCTTGCTTAAAGGCCCGGAAAAGGATGTTTCTGACCTTCCTCTCATCGAAGCCTGTTTTTTTGATGAGGCCAGGGGCATCAATGCCTTTTTTTGTCCTTTTTATAAGTTTGAGCACCTCATCTGTGGCCGTCACTGTGCGGGCTTTCTTGGCGGAGGTCTTTCTCGCAGTCTTAGGCTTGGGCTTGGCTTTCTGTTTCTTAGCGCCTTGAGCCTTATCGAGCTTCTGAACGGCCTTCAGCATCTTTTCTGTCTTTCTTGCCAGGGCCTTGAGTTCCTTGGATACAGCCTGCAGATCCTTCTTCAGTTGCTTCATTTGCCTTTTCCTCCCTTCTTGAATTTATGGGTGATCCACCCTTTCTTTCAATTCCTTACCGCATTTGAAAAAGGGCAATTTCTTGGGTGGCACGTGGATGGTTTCTCTGGTCTTGGGATTCCTGCCTGTATATGCCTTGTACTGCTTTACATAGATGCTGCAGAATCCGCGAATCTCCACCCGATCACCACTGGCTAGAGCATCGGACATTTCATCAAAGAATAGCTCTACGACCTCATTGGCTTTGGTTCTCGTGAGGCCGGCTTCCTCCCTAAGAGCCTCTATGAGTTCTGCCTTATTCATAAGTTCTCTCCTTCAACAATATAGGCTTAACAAAATGGTGAAGTTGGATCTAAACATTTTCTGTCATTCCTGAAGATGCTCTTCTCTTCCCTTTTCAGAAAAAATACCACTGTCTGTTAATGGGGCTCTCTTAACCTACAACAAATCATCGGTTTTTTGCGCGGCTGCATCAGAAGAACACATACAGTGCCCCGATTCGACAGTGCCTCCCCATAAAGCCAAGGAGGCTAGGAAATAGCGTTTTTTAAGGTTTTCCCGGGCTTGAATCGCACAGCATTATGTGCCTTGATCTTGATCTTGTCGCCTGTGGCAGGATTCACGCCTTTTCTTGCCTTGCGACGGACCTTGGAGAAGGTCCCGAAGCCCACCAGTGTTACTTTCCCGTTTTTCTTTTTCAAGGCCTTTTTGGCGCTGCCAAGAAACGAGTCCATTGCCTTTCTGGCCGCAGCCTTTGAGATGCCTGCATCATTTGCCATCTTCTCAATGAGGTCTCCCTTGTTCATGCCGCCTTCCTCCTGTGTTGTGGTTAGTAAGGCCTTCCCCCAAAGTCAGAAACTAGTAAAACATAACATTTTGAAAAGTCAAGTAATATGTTTACTTTTGTGAAAAAAAAGCGGTTTCTCCCGCTTCTATTTGTGTCCTCAAGAAATCGTTTTGGTGAAGTAACAAGTACGAGCTCGATTGGTCACTGTCCTGAATCGGAGGTAAAATGGATGGCACTGTTTGAGAGGTCAAGAGGGTTGGGCCAGTGGCCTTTTCGCAGATATTAGCGCTAACTAATCAAAATAACAGCAGGTTAGGTCTTGTCACACATCCACGATGGGCTGTATACTAGGAGAGGGGTTTGAGAGGTCAGTCCCCTGATGAATCTGAAAAAAAACGCCAAGAGATCATGCCCTGTGGCCGTAGGCCAAGAGTGTGGGCAGTGGGGCCTCATATGTCATTTCTCATTTTGTGAGAACGAAGGCCCGGGATGGACCGAGGCTCTTTTTGGGGTTGTACGGTAAGCTGGAATCCAGTTATGGAGGTCCTATGACGTTAAAGAATCGGTGTCTCATTACTCTGGTGGCGCTGGGTGTTGTGGATGCAGTTATTCCCCTGCCTATTATTGGAGTGATCCTTGTCTACGTCGTACTTGAGAAGCCGCCGTGGTTTCTAAACTTGGTACAGGGACTCTACGACGGCTAGTATATGCATCCTTTGGGGGTTCAAATTCACATGAAGCTAGATGAGGCAAAACTTCCTTCTTAAGGCCAAGCCACTAGGTGTCGGCCGCCATGAAAGGCCAACGCCTTTATAT
>Ga0272444_10003170_pt1 | contig 14948 bp, 15 predicted proteins | sample SSMForm13_FD_201033 | JGI IMG/M metagenome (GOLD analysis project Ga0272444, IMG submission 201033) | Marine sediment archaeal communities from Little Sippewissett salt marsh, Falmouth, MA, United States - SSM-Form-13 | ecosystem: Environmental > Aquatic > Marine > Wetlands > Sediment ...
GCCGGTTTGAACCGGTGGAAGAAGGGGGCCATCTACAAAATAGTTATACCGCAGAAGGGACAGTCTGTCAAAGGGAGTAAGCCATCCTCTCCTCTTTGACTTGACAAAAGCCTAATCGTATGGTACGATACATTTAGATATATATCTAATCAAATACGCCACTTTCCTTTGATATCTATCAAAGATGATTCTCGGGAGGTATACGATGGAAGAAGTAAATCAGATTATCGGGTCGGATCTGCCCGAGATCGACAAGTTGGTCCAGGCTTTTACCCAGATCACCGGGACGATCCTGGAGCACGGCCAGGGAGAGATCGATGTGCTGCGGGCGCTGGGGGACCAGGAAGGGTTGGTCAGGGTTCAGGTCAAGTTGAGCACGGTCGAGCACTGCCGGAGTGTTTTGCTGCAGTGCTACCAATTGATCGCTGCCGGGAGGGTTTCCGATGGCTAAACAGCGCTTTGAGGCGAATCTTGCCGCTCGCGCAGAGCTTTTTCAATCCTTGGGACACCCGGTCCGTTTGCTGATTCTGAACCTGGTGCACATGCGGCCGCGGCACGGTCAGGAGTTGGCCCAGATCCTCAACTTGACGCCAGCCACAGTCTCGTTTCATCTGAACAAGTTGGCCGCGGCCGGCCTGGTGCAGTCCACGCGGGACCAGTACTACCAGACCTATACGTTGGTTACAGGCGTGTTGGAGAAAACACTATCCGAACTGGTCCACCTGCCCCAGGCTGGGCTGAAGCGTCAGGTGCCGGTGGATGCCTTTCGTAAGAAGGTGCTCGGGACCTTTCTCCACCGCGGCCGGCTACGCAGCATCCCGGCCCAGCGCAAGAAGCGCCAGGTGATACTGGAGCACATTGTCCAGAGCTTTGAGCCAGACCGTGACTATACCCAGCAGGAGGTCAACCGTATCCTGGTCGATTTCCACGAGGACGTGGCCACGCTGCGCCGCGAACTGATCGCCATAAAGTTGATGACCCGGTCTGGAGGGATCTATCGGCGTATCTTCGAGATGGATAAGCAGGATGAGGTGGAATCATGAACGAGTTACCGCAGGCCCAGTATGACCGTGTACAAGCGCTCTTTGCGCCTTTGGCCCAGCGTCCCTTTGTCGCTGCCGCCCTGACGGGGGTGGAGGCGAGCCGGGTGTTGGTGGATGACCCCGCTGCGCCGCGCACGGCCTTCTTGCTCGTGCGGGATGCCTGGGGGTATCTGACTGGGGATCCAGAGGACGATGTCTTTAATCGGGACTTGAACGGGATCCTTGCTGCACGCGAGCTCGTCCCCCCGGAGGTGCCGCTGCTGCAATTGACCTGTCATCCGGAGGACTGGGGTGGGCGGCTGGCCGTTGTCTGCCATCCCAGCGAGCTCATGTCGGAGGCGCGCCATTACTATGCGGCCCGTGAGATGGTGTACGATTGGCGTGCTCGTGTGCCGGCCGGCTTCACGGTACATTTTATCGATAACGAGCTGCTGGAGCAGGTGGGGCCGCAGGTCCCGGATGACCTGCAGCGATTGGTCGCGGCCCGTGCGGCGGCGGATGGCCACATCGCCGGTGGGTTTGGCTTTGCTATTCTCGACGATGGCCGGCCGGTTTCGTACGCGATGGTGGACTCGGTGTCTGAGCCAGTAGGCGAGATCTATTTGTTCACCGTGGAGGCATACCGGCGGCGTGGTTTAGCGACCATTGCCTCGGCGGCGACGATCGAGTACGGGCTGGCGCATGGGCTGGAGCGAATCGGCTGGGATTGTCAGGCCGAAAACCTGGGCTCGCTGTGCACCGCACAGCGGCTGGGATTGGCGCTGGTCGATACGTACCGGATGTATTACTTTTTCTACGTTAGGGACTGAGCATGCTGCTTGCGGCGATGGCGAACAGGATGATCAGTACCACGATGGCCGCAATTGGCACGAGGGTGAGAAGCAGCTTTTCCCGGGAGGATGGGGTATAGGTGGTTGTCTCCGGCAGGGGATCACCGTCCCCATCCTTTCGCCTCGCCAGGCGGCGACGTTGCTCCTTACGGGGCAGAGGGGGCGCACTGTCCGGATGGGGTTTAAACCAGTAGTCGAGAAAGCCTTCGACCGAGAGCATACCTTCCCCCGTCCGGGCAGGGGCTACCGGCTTGGTCGGCTTCGGCAGGCTGCGGGGGGCCGTCGCGAGTTCATCCACCTTGCGCTGTATGACGTTGAGTTTGCGCTCGAGTGCGGACAGTCGTTCGTAGAGGGCTTCGATCTGTATGTCGACCGGTGGGACAGTATGCGTTGGCATCTGCTCCTGAACGGCGGCCAACTCTTCAGCCAGTGCGATGAGAATGTCAGTCAAGGCCTGGGCGCGCGGAGATTGGGGGAGTGCGCGCGTACTCCGCAGCGATTGCAGTACCCCATTCAACCGGGATGTTTCGTCTAGCTGTTCTTCCATAGCTACCTCCAAACCAACAGTGTGCTCACCCATAGGTACGTGGAATGCGGACAGAAGATTCAGTGCTGGATGATTCGTGTTGGTGATTCCCCCCTTGGAGGGCATATACCTGGACCGGTTCCTGCCGCCCGCGCAGCTGCACTTCCCCCACCTGCTGCAGCACCGTTCCTTCCACGACGGCTCTAGCGGTTGCCTCGGTCAGGAGCACGGGTACGTCTAACTCTTTCGTCAGCGCGTCCAGCCGGCTGGCCAGGTTGACGGTATCGCCGATTACCGTGTACTCGAGCCGCTCAGTACTGCCGACGTTGCCGGCCAGCACGGGCCCGGAGGCCAGGCCAATACCGACCTGCAAGGTTGGTTCGTCACGGCGGCGCTGGTCCTGGTTGAAATGCTCCAAGGATTGTACAATGGCCTCCGCAGAGAGGACAGCCTGCTGGGCGTGGTCCGTGGCCGGGTTGAGCGGCGAGCCAAAGATCGCCAGGAGGCTATCGCCGCCAAACTTGTTGACCAGGCCACCATGCTGGATCACAACGCCCGAGATCGCCTGGAAATAGCGGTTGAGCAGGGCAATTACGGCTTCCGGGACCAGTTTCTCGGCAATCGAGGTGAAGCCGCGGATATCGACAAACATCACTGTCGCCTCGGTGAGCTGACCGCCACCCAATTCCACGCCATGCTGGATGGCATAGTCGGCTACCTCGGGGGTCACGTAGAGGCCAAACATACGGCGGATGACCTCCTCGCGGCGCAGGCCGGCCACCATGGCATTAAAGCCGCTGGCCAACATACCCAGTTCGTCGTTAGCGGTGACCGCTATCTCGACTTCCAGGTTGCCTTCCCGCACGGCGGCCAGGCCTCGACCAATTGTCTCTACCGGTTCTACCAGCGAGGCGCCCAGTGTCAGGGCCAGGATCACGGCGAGAAGAATCCCGATACCCACGGTAAAGATCTCGGTCTGCAGTAGGCCGGGGAGCAGGGACTGCAAACCGGCCAAATTGGCGATATGTGCGGCGTGGTTGTAGGAGACAATCGCCAAGAGCAGTAGCGGCACCGTGCCCATTACGAAGAGCACCAGTAGCCTTCGGCGCAGGTTTAGCCGGAAAGATGGAATTTGGTGGATGTCGCCTTCCGGAAAAAAGAGCGGGACGCGGTCTCGCCAGATGCGCTCGTTGGCAAAGTAGACCAGGATCGAGGTCACGGTGCCCGGGATGGCGCTGATGCGCAGCCAAGAGTAGAGGAATTTGCCCCAGTTGAGCGAACCGGAGAAGAGTCCGCTGTTGCTGCCGCCGATGGTTAGTCCGGCCAGAAGCCACATCCCCATCGTGATGAGGGCCGTGATGACGGGCAGGTTCAGGGCCTGTTGACGGACGCGGAGCGGGATAGGCTCCTGGACCTTCCCAGCAGCAAGCCGCCGATGCCAGGCCCAGAGGGGGGCGAAATACAGTTGGCCCAAGACCCGACCGAGGACCAGCAACCCCACTGTGAGCAAGATGGGGAGGAGCATGCTGTCGTCCGTCGACTCGGCGATCTCCGGGGCCGGCTCAGGCAAGATGCTGACATAGAGGATTGTCAGCAACGCGCCGATGCCGTTGCCCAGGAAGCCAACCGCGTCCAGGTACCACATCGTGCGCCGGTGACGGGAGTTGCTCTTCACGGATCCCCCTAGGCGAAGCTCCGCCTTGGCCCTTGGGCCATCAGAGCCAGTCCTCTTCTTCCTCCGCACTGCGCAACTTGGGCGCGGACTTTTTCTCTTCCGTCCGCCGAGCGATCTCGGCCCCTTCGAGGAAGGCGCCCAGTGCACGATACGACTCGGGCGTCCCGTACTCGCGTGTCTGGACCACCACCGGCATTGGTACAGCGTGGCCGAGGATGATAGCCTGTTTGCGCGAGTCCAGCCGGGCGAGTACCGAGCGCAGTCGCTGGGCACCCGACACGCCGGAGAGAATAGCGGCGACGTCTTTTTCTTCGTCCAACAGATAAGTCACCCGCGTGCCGATCTGGCTCATCACCTCGTCATCGATGCTGGAGGGCCGCTGGTCCACCACGAGCAGGGTGACGTTGTACTTGCGCATTTCCCGCGCGATCTTGCCAAAGGCGGTCTGCTGGGCCACTCGAGGGTTGAGGAACTTGTGCGCTTCTTCGATGGCGATGACCAGCGGCTGAGGCGCAGCTTCCTGGTTGCCCAGATGCTTTTCCATCGCCTGGACGTAGTAGTCGTGAATACGGCGGGTGAGCATGTTAGCGACGAGCACATAGGCGGTGAGGTCCGAGTAGCGGCCGAACTCGAGGACGACGTGGATGCCGCGGGTCAGGCATTCCAGCAGGCGCTGCACCGAGTCGTCGACAGCCTCGGCGCGCATAAACTCGAGCCGCGTCAGCCGGCTCAACTTGCGGTGTAGGGCTTGCAGGGAGCCGGCGTGCAGCCCCTGAGCGGCAGCCATTTCCTCCATCGCCGCGGCGTCCTCCGCGGTCAGGAAGGTGACCAGCCAGTTGTGGCCGAAGCGTTTCCACAACTGATAGACGCTGTCCACCATGGGCTGCGAGAGATCCAGTGTATCGCGTAGCATCTCAATATCCTGGGGGGTGACCTGGCTGAAAGGAATCTGGACCTCGAAATCAAAGGGCACCTGCCGGCGGAGGGACGAGGCCTTGTCCAGGGTAAAGATGGCCACCTTTTCCGGGTAGAGCCGCTTCAGCCCGCGCACCTTGCCGTAGCGCGGGTCCTCGTAGGAGCCTTCCCAGCCGTACTCGTTGTGCATATCAAAGACCAGGCTCACGGCGGCGTCGCGTTGGGTGATGCCGATGAGCAGGAGGCGGGTGAGAAAGGTCTTGCCGGTGCCCGATTTGCCAAAGACACCGCTACTGCGCTCCACAAAGCGGGGCAGGTTGAGGCAGACCGGCACGTCAGCCATATCGACGGGGGTGCCGATGTGAAAGTGGGTTTCGTCCTCCTCGCCAAAGACGGCGGCGACGTCGGCCGGCCGGGCCGGCTGGACGGGGGCAAAGTGCGCTGGGATCGTCTTGACGGGCTGCGGGCCATCCAGGGTGGCGATCTCGCCCAGCGGCAAGGTCAGCATGGGCGTGACCTCGACCAGGCCAAAGGTGCCTGTGCCGCGCACCATCTGGGCGATCAACGGGTCGGTGATCGGCGGGGGCACCTGGCGGAACTGTTCGTTGAGCATGCCCAGTCGCACGTCAGTGATCATGCCAAAGAAGCGCAGGCGTTCTCCTTCGATAACGACGTAGCGCCCGACGGCAATGTCCTCCACCGAGACCGGCCCATCGAGCCGGACGGTAAGGCCCTCGGCCAGTGAGCCGGCGACGACCATCCCCAGGCGTTCAAGGGTTTCCATAGGCTGTCTCCTCCACGCATTTTGGCCAGTGTATCTCGGGCGTCATTGTACCATATTCCACTCCGGTGTACAAACACAAATCCGAATTTGCACGATCGCCTTATTTGTAGTATACTAACCTGCCGTATGGTGCAGCACACGTCGGCTTCTAAACTCTTCGAAAAGGAGGAGGCATGCTGAGAGACTATCTCTTTATTGGCCTTCTACTCGTTTCCTCCACCCTCTTCGGCGCCCTGATCATCGGTGTAGCCGCCCTGATTCGCCCCAAGCGTCCCTATCCGGTCAAGACTTCTACCTACGAGTGCGGTCTCGAGACCATTGGCCCTACCTGGGTACGTTTCCGGATGCAATTCTATCTCTATGCCCTGATCTTTGTCATCTTTGACATCGAGACCGTTTTCCTCTATCCGTGGGCGGTGGCGCTGGGCGCGCTTTCAACCTTTGCCTTGGTGGAGATGGCCATCTTTATTCTCATCCTGGTCGTCGGCCTGGTCTATGCGTGGAAGACAGGGGCTCTCGATTGGGTATAATGCGGATTCTTGCCGGATACACGGATAGATATTCGCTTGCTCGCCTTGTCGCCTAATCGCTCTATCGCTAACTCGCCTTATCGTGCTATCGCTTCGTGAGGTTATGATGGGCAATATCGAACCAGAACTCTCCCCCGAACAGATCCTCGAGTTGGAGCAGCAGGGTGTCTTGTTAACTTCGGGCGAAAAATTAAAGGCCATCGAAGTCCTGTACAACTGGGGGCGCCGACAGTCGATGTGGCCGATGATGTTTGGCCTGGCCTGTTGTGCTTTCGAGATGATGGCTGCGGGCGCGCCGCGTTTCGACATGGGGCGCTTTGGCTCGGAGCTTTTCCGTGCTTCGCCACGCCAGGCGGACGTGATGATTGTCTGCGGCACGGTGAACAAAAAGATGGCCCCCATGGTTGCTCGCCTGTACAATCAGATGGCGGAACCGCGCTACGTCGTGGCGATGGGCGCCTGTGCTTGTTCCGGTGGCCCCTTCCACGAGGGCTATAACGTGATCCAAGGGGTGGACAAGATTGTCCCGGTGGACGTCTATATTCCCGGCTGCCCGCCCCGGCCCGAATCGCTCTTGTTTGGCTGGATCCAACTACAACGCAAGATCGATGGGCAGCGGATTCAAGATGTCCCCTGGTATGGTAAGGACGGCGAGACCCGCGAGTGCATCATTCCCGAGTACGGTCCTCATGGACTGGTGTTACCGGAAAAGTCGGAAGGATAGGAGGACGTGGTAATGACTGCTGAGGAACTGCAGGCTTTGCGTACCCGTCTGGAGGAGACACTCCCGGACGGGGCTATCCTGGAAGTGCAGGAGAGCGGCGCGTTGGTGCTTCGGCCCGATGCGCTTCTCGAGGCCGGCCGCCTCTTGCGCGACGAGGAGGGGTTCGATTACCTCTCCAACGTCAGCGGTGTGGACTGGCTCGATCAGAACGAGTTCGAGGTCGTCTACCACCTATATGCACTGCGCCGCGGTGAGCGGATGCTCTCCACTGGGCAGCCTGACGGCGCGCCGTTAGCGACCGGGCCGTCACCGGAGAATCAGTTGTCCGTCGCGGCGTCCGCCGAGGCCAAGCGTGTCAGCGCGGAAGGCATGCTGGGGCCGGTTGTTCTCAAGGTGCGTGTGCCGCGTGACAACCCGGTTGTCCCTTCAGTGGCGGGCCTTTGGTCCAGCGCCCTCTTCCAGGAGCGCGAGGCCTATGATATGTTTGGACTCCAATTTGAGGGCCACCCCAATCTGAAACGAATCTACCTGTGGGACGAGTTCGCGGACCACCCACTGCGCAAGGACTATGTCCCGGAGGAGGCCTAGGGTGACGACAGAAACGGTTGAACTCGAAAGAATCCCGGGCAAAGATGTCCCCGTCGAGGTTGAGGATTTAGAGACCGAAGAGATCACGGTCAATATCGGCCCCCAGCATCCCAGCACGCACGGCGTCTTTCGCATGATGCTGCGGCTGCAAGGGGAGACGGTCGTGAACCTGGAACCGGTCCTGGGTTATTTGCACCGTTGCCAGGAGAAGCTGGCCGAGGGACACACCTATTTACAGTCGATCCCCTATACCGACCGGCTCGATTACGTTTGCTCGATGACCAACAACCACGCCTATGTGTTGGCGGCGGAAAAGTTGGCTGGGATCGAGGTCCCCCGGCGGGCTGAGTGCATCCGGGTAATTATGGACGAGCTGACTCGAGTGATGAACCATACGCTGCTCGTCGGCTTCTTGCTGAACGATATGGGGGCCTGGTTGACGCCGGTCCAGTACGCCCTGCGCGAGCGGGAAAAGATCCTTGACCTCTTTGAGATGGCTTCCGGTTCGCGGATGATGTGCAACTATATGCGCTTTGGCGGTGTGGCCCACGACCTGCCGGAAGAATTCCTGCCGCTTCTACACAAGGTTTTGGCCGATTACCCCGTCTTTCTCGACGAATACGAGCGGTTGCTGACAACGAACGAAGTGCTGATGAGCCGCTGCAAATACGTTGGCATCTTGCCACCCGACGAGGCAATTGCCTACGGGGTGACCGGCCCGGTGTTGCGGGCCAGCGGTGTAGCCTACGATATCCGCAAGGTGGACCGCTACTCGCTGTACGGCGAGCTGGATTTTGACGTGCCGGTGGGCACGGTGGGCGACGTTTATGATCGCTACGTGCAGCGTGTTTACGAGGCCCGTCAGTCGCTGCGTATCCTGGAGCAGGTTACCCCGATGCTACAAGAGACGCCGCCGGGCGAGATTATGGGCGAGGTCCCCAGGCGATTCAAGCCGGATGCCGGCGACGCCTACGGCCGGATCGAGAGTCCCAAGGGCGAGTTGGGCTTTTATCTGATCAGCGATGGCAGCGACAAGCCCTATCGTTGGCGGGTACGGGCTCCCTCGTTCGTCAACCTGACTCCCTTGGGGGAGATGTGCCGGGGACACAAGGTGGCTGACATTATCATCATCTTTGGCAGCCTGGACGTGACGATGGCGGAGGTGGACCGATGACGATGCGCGTTCCGCGGCACGACAAATTCCAGTTCCCGGGTCTGGGACTGCTCAAAGGGTTGAGCGTCACCCTGACCCACTTTTTCAGGTCCTATCGGCGGCAGCGCAACTGGCGGGTGCCAGGGGAAGAGCCGTTTCCCGGTGGAATTTATGGCATCTTTACCCACCAATACCCTGAAGAACGTGCGCCTATTCCCGATCGCTACCGCGGCCTGCCCATCCTGCTCTACGACGACGCTACCGGGGCCGAATTCTGCACGGCTTGTCAGGCTTGTGTGCGGGCCTGTCCGGTGGGCATTATCCACATTGAGCAGGCGACCAACGACGAGGGGAAAAGGATTCCCTATGCTTCTTCGTACACAATCGAGTGGGATGTTTGCATCAACTGTGGCTTCTGCGCCGCGGCCTGCAACTTTGGGGCGCTTGTGCTGGACCACAACCTGGAGACGGCGCGGTACGATCGGGAAGCTCTGCATCCCACCAAGAAGCAACTCCTGCGGCCGGCCTCTTACTTTGAAAAGATCGCCCCCACTGTGTGGGCCGAGATCCGCGAGGACGCGGCCAAGCGCCTGGCCGGAACAATAAAGCGCCGGCCCGACGGGGTGGGTATTGTGCCCAAGAAGCAATAGGTGCGCCTTAGCGAATGCCTTACCGCAAGGCGCAGGAAAGGTGTTCACGGATCACGCTTCACGCGTCACGCAACCAACGCTCGGTCCTCGTCACCTTGGACGATCTGAGTGTATTAGAGAGGGTACACAATGGAATTACTACTCCAGGGCCTCAACAGTTGGCTGGGCCAGGTACTGCCGGAATGGCTGGTCACGGTAATCGGTATGGTCATTGTCATCACCCTACTCCTGCTGCTCCCGCCACTGATGTTCATGATCATGGTCTGGTTGCTGCGGCGGGGCATCGCCCGGTTTGCCGACCGCTTTGGCCCCAACCGCGTCGGTATCGGCCGCTTTAACAAGGAGCGCACCCAGCAGCGCTTTCCCCTCTGGGGCTTGATGCAGTCCGTCGCCGATGGGGTCAAGATGTTTACCAAAGAGGACATTACCCCGGCCCAAGGCGACAAGTGGCTGCACCGCATCGCCCCCGTTGTCGCCATCGTCCCGACCTTTATGGTCTTTGCCGTGATCCCCTTTGGCAAGCAGATTGTGGGCGTGGATCTGAACGTCGGCTTGCTCTACGTGGTGGCGATTTCCTCGATCTTTACGATTGTGCTGCTCACAGCTGGCTTTGCCAGCAACAACAAGTTCTCCCTGCTCGGAGCCATGCGCACCGTGGCCCAGATGATCAGTTACGAGGTGCCCATGGTCCTGGCGCTGATCGTGCCGGTCCTCTTGGCTGGTTCGCTCTCGCTGAACCAGATTGTCGAGGCCCAGGGGGCTTGGTTGGGCCTACGCTGGTTCGCCTTTTACTTTCCGCTGGGGCCAATCGCCTTTATCGTCTACTTTATCTCCGCTCTCGCCGAGGTCAACCATACGCCTTTTGACCTGCCGGAGGCCGACTCGGAAATTGTGGCCGGCTACGTGACAGAATACAGCGGGATGAAGTTTGCCCTCTTTTTCATGGGCGAGTTCTTGAACCAATTCCTGATCTGCGGTCTGGCCGTGACCCTTTTCCTGGGGGGGTGGCAGGGGCCCGGGGTGCAGTTGGGTGGCGTGCTGGGCTACCTCTTTTCTGTCTTTTGGTTCTTTTTGAAAACCTTTACCCTGTATTTTGGGCTGATTTGGATTCGCGGGACGTGGCCGCGGCTGCGGGTGGACCAGTTGATGAATTTCGCCTGGAAGCGGCTGGTGCCGGTGGCCCTGGGGAACCTGCTGGTGACGGGTTTGGCCGTAATTGTGGTCAACCTGTTAAAGAAGTGAGGTGGGCTTATGGATCAAGCATTGATGTACGTGGCCTTTTTCGCCCTGGCTGGCCTGACGCTGTTGGCGGGCCTGGCTGTGGTCGCGCTGAAAAACATCTTTCACAGCGCCCTGGCCCTGGTGGTGACCTTTATCGGCGTGGCTGGCATCTATTTTATGCTGCAGGCCGCGTTTCTGGCCGTGGTTCAGGTGCTTATTTACGTCGGGGCGATCACCGTGCTGATCATTTTCGCCATTATGCTGACGCGCCGGTTGATGGACCAGCACCTGGTCCAGTTTACCGGCAAGTGGTGGATCGCCGCCCCGTTGGCCCTGGCCCTTTTTGGGCTGGTGGGCTTTGTGTCCTATAGCACCACGTGGCTCCTGCGGCCCAAGGAGGCCCTCCCCGCCGATCCCGTGGCGGCGCTGGGCACCGAATTGATGACCACTTACCTGTTGCCTTTTGAGATTGCTTCGGTGCTTTTGTTGGTGGCCTTGGTGGGGGCGATCGTCGTGGCCTGGCCGAAGAAGGACAGGCTGCCGGTGGTGGAGGAGCTGGAACAGAAAATCGCTGAAGCCAAGAGACGTGTTGTCGATGATGACGATCAACTAGCTCGTGGCAAGTAGCAAGTGGCAAGTACTTGTTACTTGCCCCTTGGCACTTCTTCTGTCAAGGAGGACAGAGATGAGCAAAACGAAACCTACAGTTGAACAATTGCTGGCCAAAGCCGAGAAACCGAGCGCTGACGCGATGTGTCTGCATCCCTATTACCATGGGAAGCTGCAGGTCGCACCCAAATGTCGGATTCGTGATTTCAACGATTTTGCCATCTGGTACACGCCGGGGGTGGCGGCGCCGTGCCGGGACATTGCGGAGAATCCGGAAAACATCTACCTGCACACCAACAAGGGCAACTTTGTTGCGGTGGTGAGCGATGGGACGCGTGTCCTGGGTTTGGGCAACATCGGCCCGCACGCTGGCATGCCAGTGATGGAGGGCAAATCGATTCTTTTCAAGTACCTGGGTGGCGTGGACGCCTTTCCTATCTGCCTGAACACCTCCAATGCGGAGGAGATCATCCAGGCCGTCAAGTGGCTTGAACCCTGCTTTGGCGGCATCAACCTGGAGGATATTGAGAAACCCAAGTGCTTTCACGTCCTGGATCGGCTGCGTCACGAGATGGACATTCCGGTTTGGCACGATGACCAGCAGGGGACGGCGGCGATCACGCTGGCCGGCCTGATCAATGCCCTCAAGGTTGTCGACAAGCGCGTGGAGGATGCGCGTATCGTGATGGTCGGGTCCGGGGCGGCGAACATCGCCTGTTTCCGGATCATGGTCGAGTACGGTTTTCCGCCGGAACACATCATCGTGGTGGATTCTAAGGGTATCCTGGGCCGGCACCGATCCGATCTCAAAGGCCCGGGGAACCGGGAAAAGTGGCACATCTGCCAGGTCAGCAACCGTGGCCGGCGCGAAGGTAGTACTGCGGACGCGATGGTGCGGGCCGACGCCGTCATCGCCCTGTCCAAGTCCGGTCCCGGGGTGATCCTGCCTGAGTGGATTCAGGCAATGGAGAAGCATGCCATCGTCTTTGCCTGCGCCAACCCAGTGCCCGAGATCTGGCCTTGGGAGGCCCTAGAGGCTGGGGCAGAGGTGGTGGCTACCGGACGGTCAGACTTTCCCAACCAGGTCAACAACTCGTTGGGCTTTCCGGGCATCTTTCGGGGCGCGCTGGACGTGCGCGCGCGGACGATCACCGACGAGATGTGCATCGCCGCGGCAGAGGAGTTGGCCCGTTGTGCCGAGGACAAGGGGCTTTCCACGGAGTATATCTTGCCGCATATGGACGAATGGGAGGTCTTTCCGCGCGAGGCCGCGGCGGTCGGGATGAAGGCCATCGAACAGGGTGTCGCCCAGGTAACAATGACGCGGGAGGAGCTGTACGAGAAGGCGGCGGGGAGGATTCGCCAAGCCCGCCAGCAGGCGGAGGCGCTGATGGAATGCGGTAATATTGCTTCGGCCGAAGGGGTGTGCGAGGAATGAGGAAAGAAGCAGGAAGCAGGAAGCAAGAAGGAAGAAGACAGAAGCAGCAAGATGATGATGGAGGCGGAAGATGACCATTCCCCTTTCCTGGTATCTGATCCTGGCCGGCGCGCTCTTTTGCATCGGGTTGTATGGCGCGCTTGCGCGCAAGAACGCGGTGGGCATTCTGATGGGCATCGAGCTCATGCTCAACGCCGTCAACATCAACCTGGTAGCGTTTTGGCACTATGGCACGCCGGCCGCGCTCACCGGGCAGATCTTTGCCCTCTTTGCCATCACCGTGGCCGCGGCCGAGGCGGCCGTAGGTCTGGCGCTGGTGATCGCAGTATTCCGCACCCGCAAGACGGTGAATGCGGATGAAGTCGATTTGTTGAAATGGTAGGAGGCCCCATGGACATTGTCCTCAACCTGGTCTGGCTGATCCCAATCTTTCCGCTCCTTGCTACGGCGATCATCTTTCTGGTTCAGCCGATCTATCGCCGCAAAAAGTTGGCCGCGCGGCTGACGATCGCGCTGATGGCCATCTCGCTCATCCTCTCCACCCTGGTGCTGATCGCTACCGTTATCCATCCCACGACGCTGGACCGTCTGGGTGGCGGTGGGCACGAGGCCGTGCCGGCCGAGCACGGAGAGGCTCCGGCGGAGGAGGCGGGGCACGAGGCGACTTCGGTGGAAGGGCACGAGGAAGCGACCGGCCACGAAGGCGCGTTCCTGGACTTGCCCAAACCGATCGCCGAGATTCCCTTCCGTTGGATGGACGTTGGGGAAGGGGTCTTGATGTTGGGCTTTTGGGTAGACCCGCTGGCCGCTGGTATGCTCTTTATGGTCTCCCTGGTCGGCCTGTGCATCTTTGTCTATTCCCAAGGGTACATGGCCGCCGAGGATTATGACGGCGAGGATTCGCGCTTCTCCAGCTTTTTTGCTTTCTTGGGGCTCTTTGCTTTCTCGATGCTCGGGCTGGTCATTGCCGACAATATCTTTCTCCTGTTCATCTTCTGGGAGTTGGTCGGCCTCTGTTCCTATCTGTTGATCGGTTTCTGGAATTTCAAACGCTCAGCCTACAACGCGGCGATCAAGGCCTTTTTGGTGACCAAGATCGGCGACGCCGGGTTCTTTATCGGCATCTTTTTGCTCTATATCTATACCAATGGGATGAGCATTGGGAACATTATTCACAACCCCGAGATGCTCACCCATCTGGCCACGACGACGCTGCCTGCGACCTGGCCGCTTATCGGCGGGGCCTCGATTGCATCTCTGGCTGCACTGGGCCTCTTTATCGGCACTATGGGCAAATCGGCCCAGGTGCCGCTGCACGTGTGGCTGCCCGACGCGATGGAAGGCCCCACCCCCGTTTCTGCCCTGATCCACGCGGCGACGATGGTTGCGGCCGGCGTCTTTATGGTGGCGCGCATGTTCCCGCTCTTTCAGGCGGCTGGGCACGGTATGCTCACTTTTGTCGCCTGGATTGGGGGCATCACGGCCCTCCTGGCGGCGACGATTGCCATTGCCCAGGACGACATCAAACGCGTTCTGGCCTATTCGACCATTAGCCAGTTGGGCTACATGGTGATGGCCCTGGGGGTGACGGGTTACGTCGCCGGTTTCTTTCACCTGCTCACCCATGCCTTTTTCAAGGCCCTCCTCTTTTTGGGCAGCGGCGCGGTGATTATCGCCGCCCACCACGTGCAGGATATGCGCGAGATGGGTGGCCTGTGGAAACGCATTCCCAAGACGGCCTGGACCTATCTCATCGGCACCCTGGCCCTGGCCGGCATCTTTCCTCTCTCGGGCTTTTTCAGCAAGGACGAGATCCTGCTCGACGCCTTCCTGCACAATCCGGCGCTCTACCTCGTCGGCACGGCCGCCGCCTTTCTCACCGCCTTTTACATGACCCGGCAGTTGTTCATGGTCTTTGCCGGTAAACCGCGCAGCCACGGGGCCGAAGCGGCCTCTGAGGTGCCCCTGTTGAACCGGGATTTGGCTGCCGAGGAACAAGGCGCGCACGGACATGCGGCGGTAAAACACGACGACCATGCCGCGCACGGTGAGCACGGTGGCCATGGCGGCCACGCGCCCGCGCTGCCGCTGAACATGACCGTCCCGCTGATGGTCCTGGCGACCTTTACTGTCCTGCTTGCCATTGTGGGTGTCCCCCTGGGGTGGTTTGGCCTCGGTGAAGGCACCCTCTTTTCCCGCTTTGTCGGGGCCCACGCCGAGTTCTCCTTCCTGGTGGCGGGCATCTCGACCGTCGCTGCTTTC
>Ga0272444_10003171_pt1 | contig 14944 bp, 10 predicted proteins | sample SSMForm13_FD_201033 | JGI IMG/M metagenome (GOLD analysis project Ga0272444, IMG submission 201033) | Marine sediment archaeal communities from Little Sippewissett salt marsh, Falmouth, MA, United States - SSM-Form-13 | ecosystem: Environmental > Aquatic > Marine > Wetlands > Sediment ...
CACACGATGAGGGGCAAGGTTCGTCTGCTGTTTGCCAAAGAGATGACCGGCGCGTTTCGCGATCGCCGCACGATGTTCCTCACCGTTCTGTTTCCGCTCATCTTCTATCCGATGGTGTTTGCGGTGATGGGGCGGTTCTCCGCAGCCGAACAGATCTCGTACGATGACTTCACTCCCGCTGTGTTCGTGGTGGATCAGGCCGTAGAGCCACGACTCTCGGCGCATCTTGCCGAGGAGACGGCTGTGTACTGGATGTTTGCCGACAGTGTCGATGACGGTCTGGCGCGGATGGAGGCAGGGGATGGTCAAGCCGTCCTGCGGATTGAGGACGCTCCGTCCGGTGGAGGGCCGGGGCTTGGGCTTGTTGCCACGCTGTACTTCGATCACAGTGACCAAGTGGCAAGCCTTGCCGCGGGGAAGGTTCGGGAGACACTCGGCGCGTATCTAGAGGGAGTCGTCCGCGAGAACCTCGAGACGCTTGGCATGGACTACGACGATCTCACGGCGCCGATGACCTTGGTCACCGAGGACGTGGCCGGTGAGAATTGGATCGGTCAGATGCTGCTCAGCCGTTTGCTCCCATACTTCATGGTGCTTGCGATCCTCACCGGGTCGATGGGGTTGGGAGGGGAGATCACGGCCGGTGAGAAGGAGCGAGGCACGATCGCTACGCTTCTGGTGAGCCAGCTGTCGCGCACCGATATTGTGCTCGGGAAGTTCCTCGCTGTCATGACCATCTCGCTGATCTCCGCCCTCTTGTCCGCTGTGGGGTTGCTCATCGGGCTGCGATTCTTCGGCGGCGATCTCATCTCGATCGCCACGGGCGGCGATGCCGCCTTCATCATCGGCTGGTCAACGCTCGGCTGGATGCTCGCCGTGCTGGTTCCGCTGGCGATCATCCTTGCGGCGCTTGTGATCATCGTCGGCAGCTTTGCGCGGTCGCAGAAGGAAGCGAGCACCTACCTGATGCCGATCTACATGGTGATCGTGTTGATCGGGCTGGTGACGATCACCGGGGCAAGCGGCTTCGCCGAGGGGCGTTTCTTCGTGCCGATCGCCAACGCGCTGTACGCCCTGCAGGAAATCCTCTCGGGGACCCTCACCGCGCAACACGTGTTTGTGACGCTTGCCGCCAATTCGGTGGTGGGCGGTATCCTGATCGCACTTGCCGTGCGGCTGTTCAAGCGGGAGTCTGTCCTGTTCCGTAGCTAGGCGGAGAACCCGCGGCTGTAGCGCTTGGTGGCCTCGTCCGTTCGGCGCTTCTCATCGTCTTCCCGGAGCTTGCGCCGCTTGTCGTACGTCTTTCTTCCCTTGGCGACCCCAAGCTCGAGCTTGGCCCGTCCGCCCTTGAAGTACACGCGTAGCGGAACCACCGTAAGGCCGCGTTCGTTGATCTTGCCGGCAAGCTTCAGGATCTCGTTTCGATGAAGCAGAAGCGAGCGGTCGCGAACCGGGTCTACGTTGTGGATGGATCCCTGCTTGTACGCCGCGATGTGGACGTTGCGCAGCGTCGCCTGCCCGTTCCGGATCACCGCATAACCGTCCGTGAGGGAACAGCCGCCGTTGCGCAGGCTCTTGACCTCGGTTCCGGTCAACACAAGCCCTGCCTCGATCGTGTCGAGGATCTCGAAGTTATGGCGCGCCTTGCGGTTGGTGGCGACAACGTGCACAGAGACCGGTGTTCCCATGATGCGAAGAGGCTATCGGACCGCGATCCGTTGCGCAACCCCGGAAACGGCCCTAGGATGATCGCATGAGAGTTGCCGTCGGATCGACGAACCGCGTGAAGACGCAAGCGGTCGAACATGTCTGCGATGAAGTCTTCGACGTTGACGTGTCGGTCATCGCCGTGGATGTTGATCCCGGCGTGTCTCCGCAGCCGTTCAACGGAGAGATCGCTCGAGGCGCCCTCACGCGGGCCGAACGGGCGCGATCATTGGCCGATGCCGATTGGGGCGTGGGGATCGAGGCCGGTGTCAGTCGGCAACCGGGCGCCGCAGCTGCAATCGTCACACAGATCGCCGCGGTGGTCGATCGCGAGGGCCGCGTCACCTGGGGAACCTCGCCGGGTTTTGAACTGCCTGCTGGGGTTTCCGCTCTGCTTGCCACCGGCGAAACGCTTGCCGATGCAATGAGATCCGTCCACGGAGACTCGTTCGACGATGATCAAGGAGCGATCGCTGTGCTGTCGGGCGGGCGGATCACCCGCGCCGATCTCACCCGCAGCGCTGTGGAGATGGCGTTGGTGCCGAGGTTGGGGCCTCGCGATGAGCGAGCACCGGCCTAGCCTGTTCCCACACGCCACTCGCCACATGCCGAATGTCCTCATCCCGAGCTCCGAAACCTGGGGATGAGGACATTCGTCCTTTGCCAACGCGACAGATCGACCTGCCGGAGGATGACTCTGATCTCCAGACGTTCCACGACATCCACCTATACTGCCGATCGAGGAGATGCTATGTTGCGATCTTATTTCGTTCATCAGAACGCAGGCCGGTGGGTTCCGGCACGCGCAAAGCGCGTGCGGACGGGGCTCTCACGACATGCGTCTTTCGAGAACGCATCACGAGGGGGAGTTACGATGAGGAGGAAACCAGGACGATGCGCCTGGCTCGCGATCGCGCTTGTGGGGCTGTTGTCCCTAGGTGTGGTGGCGGCGCCGAGCTTCTCCGACAACGATACCGATGCGGGGAACCTCAATCCGACCGACACGATTCAGGTGCAAGAGATTCACATCACCCGCAGCAGTTCCGACGACGTCACGCTGTCGGCGGTCACCATCCGCAATCTTGGGACAGCCGCCGCGGAAGACGTCGAGAAGATCGAGGTCTGGAACGGCGGGATCTTGCTCGGGGAAAGCGACAGCCTCGGGGGGTTGGATGAATCAAGCGGAACGATCATCACCCTCGGCCTCGGCGGCTATCACATGGACACCACGGCCACCGACGTTCGGATCTTTGTCACCGTCGGGACCAGCATCGAGGGCGGCGAGACGCTCGAACTGCAGGCGCGGTTCGATTACGTGGATGACAGCGTCTCTGGAACGAGCGCGTGGATCACCGACTTGTCGCCGGAGACGATCCAAAACGGCGGCTTCGACGAGATCGACGACTCCTCCGACGATGCCTCTTTCCTCAACCCTGGCGATGTCAAGGTCGTGCAGCAGGCGGTGTACACCGACAACGATGCCAACACCAGCCCGGTGGAGTGGCGGGGCCTTGGGACGACCAATGTCATACAGATCGAGAACCTCGGCACAGCACCAACAGCCGACATCAACACCATTACGGTGACCATACGTCTCGACGGCGACGATTACATCGCCACCGGTCCATGGAACAACGACCCGGTTACGTTCCAGTATGAGGATTTCACGTTAGACGGAGGAATCCCTCTTCTCGATCTGATGCCGGCGGAGGTCGCTGACAACGGTGCAGTGACAGTGACGGTAGAGATGACGATCGATGCAACGGTTGGCGACAACAAGACGATCCGCACCAAGATGACCCTCTATGTGAAGGAAGAGGGCGAAGACTCGCCCGATCCGGCTCCTGAGTACGACCAGGAGATCACCGCAAGCACCTCGCAGACGATCCGCGACCAGGGATTTGAGATCATCGAGGAGGAGAGCGATCCCCTCTCCTCGGGCGCGGCGGCCAAGGGTGACGTGGTGATCCAAGAGGTGCGGGCGACCGACGACGACTCGAATGCGTTTGACGTGAACACGATCGCGATCTACATCCGCAATGCGGGATCAGCCGACGGCGACGAGATCCAGCAGATTCAAGTCAAGGCCGGCGGCACCACACTGCTAACCCTCCCGAACGGTCCGTATCCGGATCTTGATGACTTCCGAACAGGGGCGTGGTACGACCTTACATTCCAGCGGAACGTCAACGATGACGACGATCAGCTGTTCCGGATCGAGTACACGATCGGCACCCCCGATGACGGCCATACCTTGCGGCCGATCATCCAGCTACGCGGAAACGAAAATGGAACGGAGTACGACAGCGATGAGGTGGAATACCCGGACACGCTCGATCTGTACCTGCCGGGGTTTGAGTTCATCGAGAACCTGACGCCTCCGGAAGGTGGGGTGGCGTCGAGTGCGGCGCGGGTGCTGGTACAGGTGATCCGAGTCGAGGATCGTGACGAAAACGATGATGATGTCACGATCGATCCGATCGTGATCTTCAACGACGGCAATGCCGATGCCGGCGAAGTGGTCAAGGCCGAGGTGTGGCGGGCCGACACGCGGGACGGCGTCCAGTCGATGATGGGTGAGGAAACCGACATGACGGGCTTCCGCACCGGCGGCGTGCGCGTAGACATCGACACCAACAACATCGTCGTCGATGATGACGACGGCGCGGAGGCGTTCCTGTTTGTCTACCTTACGATCGCCGATCCCGAGATCATCACCGAGGGACATACGATCCAGTTGGAGACGCGGATCATCCACGTGGAAGATCAGCAGTCGTTCGACAAGATGGCCACCAGCAACCAGTGGACGCTCGAGATCAACAACCGGCCTGTGCCCGATTTCACCGTGACCCTCGTCGGCGAAGAGCCGGCGGCAGCCGGAATCGGCCCGATGGCCGACTACGAGTTCTCGTATCTCGACCAGCTGCAGTTCGAGGGCACGGCCACCGACCCGGACGGCGACGAGATCGTGGCGTGGCTGTGGGACTTCGACGATGGCGACACATCCACCGAACAGAACCCGACACACGAATTCCCCACGGGTGGTCTGTTCGAGGTGACCTTGACGGCCACCGACGATCGCGGTGTCGGCGGATCGGTGACCAAGACGCTCGATGTGGAAGGGCCGCCGAACACGCCGCCGACGATCACCGCGATCAACGCCAATCCGAGCAACCCGGCCACGGGTCAAACAGTGCAGTTCTCGGCCGACATTGAGGATCCCGATCAGCCGACCGGCGATGCGTTCGACTACGACTGGGACTTCGACGATGAGTCGACAAGCCAGTCGGCGAGTCCGAACCACCAGTTTGCCGAGAAGGGAAGTTACACGGTGACGCTTGTCGTCACCGACGCCCGCGGCGACACGGCGACCAAGACCCGCACGATCTCCGTTGGCAACGAGCCACCGGTGGTCAGCGGCCTTACGGCCGACCCCGACCCGATCGAGATCGGCCAGTCGACCACGGTGACGGCGACGGCGACGGATCCCGACGATGACGCGATCGAGACATGGCTCGTGGACTTCGGAGACGGCCAGGGAGAACAGGAGATTGCGGGAAGCAGTCTGAGCGTTCAGCGGCAGTACACCGAACCGGGGACATACACGATCAGCGTCACGGCGGTGGATGCGCGGGACGGCACTAGTACCGCAGTGACGACCTCGGTTGAGGTCACGCGCCCGACCGACGTGGTGTTCTACGGCTACCCGAACCCGGCCGACACACAGGCGACGTTCCTGTACTACTTGCCGGATGGCGCCACCAGTGTCGACATCGGGATCTACTCGGCGATGACCGGCTCCAAGGTGTTTGGGGCGTCGCTGCCGCCCGACCAAACGATCTACACGTGGGATCTTGCCACGGATACCGGTGCGCCGGTCAGCAACGGGCTGTACTTGTGCGTGATTCGGGTGACCAACAACGGTGGCGGGACGACACGGTCCGAGGTGTACAAGCTGCTCGTCAGCCGCTAAGGAGGGGGACCTATCGTGAAAGGAAACAACAGGACGCTGTGGATCGTCGCCCTTCTCTGCGCTGTGGTGGCGATGGCGGCAACAACAGGTGTTGGACAGAACGTGACATCGGTGCTGGAGATCGAACCGGGGGTCGCTGGACTGGGCATGGCCGGAGCCGTGAGTTCGAGGACAGGACATGTAGAGTCTCTGTTCTACAACCCTGCCGGACTGGCGAGCTTGGAAGGCTTCAGCCTGACGTCGTTCTACTCGTCGCAGTGGGGGGAGTCGAACTACAGTGCCTTCGGTGCCGCAATCAGTGGGTGGTCGCTGGGCTACATGATGTTCAGCTCCGGCGACATCCAAGGCCGTGACGATTCCGGGAGCCCGACGGAGACGCTGAGGTACAGGAATAGCGCTGCGTTGCTTGCGTTTGGGTTGGGCGAGAACCTGCTTCCGTTCCTCGGATCGTTGCCGGTGGATCTTAGCATCGGTGGCCGTGTGAAATTCGTGTCGACATCGTTCGGGGAAACGGAAGGATCCGGCGTGTCCATCGATCTTGCGACCCAGATCGGCTTCAATCCGATCCGTGCTGGCGGCTTCTCGATCAGCGATCTACGCATCGGGGTGGTCATGCTCGATCTGTTTGGCCGCGTCAACTACGACGGGTACACGGAGTCATTCGGGATGGACCTTCGGGCCGGCTTCTCGGCGGAGCTGTTTGACGCGCTGGTCATCGGGTTTGAGTTCGGGCCGCTCGGGACGATTCACCTGGGCGTGGAGTACTCGGTGATCGAGATTCTGGCGATCCGCGCCGGCATGCTGAGCCTATCCGATGTGTTCACATTCACGGTCGGGCTCGGGTTCGATCTGCAGGGCTTCGGAATCGACTACGCGCTAGAGACGCACACCGATCTGTCGGCCACGCACCGAGTTGCTCTTTCGATCGACTTCGGCAGACTCAACATGTCGTCGTTGTCCGGGATTCTACGAAGCATCCTCCCGTAAGAGGGCACTCGGCCTTCGAAATCGGGCGGATGGGATTCGATACGCGCCGCGCCACGAACCGGTGGTGCGGCGCACTGGTTTCGGGCAGCGCCTCCTACCGCGACGTCCACTGCCGCTCGAGTTCGTCGAAGCGGTCCTCTTGAATCGCAGTTCGAATCTCGCCCATGAGCCGGGCAAGAAACCGAAGGTTGTGCAGGGTGGCCATCCGGTAGAACGACAGTTCTCCCGATCGGCAGAGATGGCGCAGATAGGCGCGGGAGTATCGCTTGCACGTGGGGCAATCACAGTTTTCGTCGATCGGACGCGAGTCAAGCTTGAACTGCGCGTTCCGCAGGTTGATCCGGTGACGTTTCTCGCCCTTGAGGAAGACGGTCCCGTTGCGGGCGACCCTGGTTGCAGCGGCGCAGTCCATCGTGTCGATGCCGCGTCGCACGGCGGGGAAGATATCCTCGATCTCCCCGATCCCGAGCAGGTGGCGTGGCTTGTGGTCCGGCAACAGGGGCACCGACCACTCCAGTACCTGGTACATCTCCTCCTTCGAGCGCCCGAGGGAGCCGCCGATCGCAAGGCCGTCAAACGGCATCTCGCCGATGACGGCCGCACTCTCGCGGCGGAGGTCCCTGTAAGCGCCGCCCTGGACGATCCCGACGAGCTGCTGCCCCGGGTTCGGCACCGGGAACGAAGGCGGTGTGGCAAACGCATCGAGGCAGCGCTTGGCCCAGCGATGCGTCCGATGCATCGCCCGTTGTGTGTATTCGTAGTCATGAAGCGGTGACGTGCATTCGTCGAGCACCAAGATCATGTCGGCGCCGAGCTTTCGCTCAAGGTCGATCACACCCTCGGGCGAGAAGAATCGTTGCGACCCATCGATGATCGATCGGAACCAAGCTCCCTCCTCGGTGAGCTTCACCAAGCGGCTGGGGCCGTTGCCCGCCGCCGGGTGGTGGCGGTGACGGTTGCCTGTCTTGTCCTGAGGATGAGGCCTGCTTGGTGTGTTCGCCCGTGGCGCCGGTCGATCCGGAAGCTTCTCGTTGGCTGGGGGAGCGGCATCCTGATCCGGAAAAATGGACGCCACCTTGCCGACTCCCTGCTCCTTGCCCGCTCCCAGACTGAATACCTGGAACCCCCCGGAATCGGTCATCGTGGGCCCGATCCACCCCGAGAACCCGTGCACACCGCCGAGAGCGGCCACCGTGTCTTCACCGGGCTGCAGATGCAGATGGTACGTGTTGCTGATCACGATCTGAACGCCGAGATCGGCGATGGCATCCGGCTCGACGGCCTTCACGGAGGCCTTGGTGGCCACGGGGACGAACGCCGGCGTCAGCACGATCCCATGCGGCGTGCGCAGGATCCCCGTGCGGGCGAGCGACTTGCGGTCCGCTGCGATGACTTCAAAGATCGGGTGTTCCGTCCTGATGATCCTCGTCCTCCTTCGTGGCATCCTGCGCAGACGCCAGGCTCGGTTTCGGTCCCGATTCCGGCCTCCTGGAACTGCCTCTGCCAAGCGGGATCCTCGGGCTGCGCTTGTCTTTGGACCGGTCTGCCGGACGCCGCGCGACCACGAACGGCGCGCGGTCGTCTCTTGCGTCGGTCCAGGGCCACTGCTTGGCAAGCGATGCGCAGATCGGATGGAACTGATCGGAGAGCTCCGAGAGAACCCCACGCGACGCGAGGTCTTCGACAACCGGTGCGACGGCCCGTGACACGCGTCCGTGCACGGAGATCTCACGGAAGCCGGCATCGAAGAGCGCCTGGGTGATTGTCTTGACGCTGAAGTGCCGCACGGTGCAAACCTGCGCGGCGATCGAACGCAGCGAAGGCAATGCCAGCAGCTTGTCGAGGACATCGATCCCACGCTTCCCTGAAACCTTCGGATCCTCTCCATCAATCTCGTGAAGAGCCGCCAAGGGAGCATCAGGTCCGCTTGGCCGATTGAACGGGATGCCCAATGAAGGAAGGGACGTAGACAGACTCTTGCCCGTGAACACCACACGGTACTCCGTTTCACACAGCGTTTGTGGCGAGACGACGGCGTACCGATAGACAAGATCACCGTGCTCGTCAACAGACAGCGCATCGCTCTCCCACACCAAATCGGCGGATGCCGTGGAGCCGGTGGAGGGCCAGCGCTCGGCGGCGACGTTCTCAAACGTGGCCACGAATCGCCCACCCGGACGAAGTACCCGGAATGCTTCGGCCAACACGGCCTCTCGGCTCTCAGCTTGTTCGATGGCTGTCCCTGACACCACGCCGTCGAAGTGCCGATCGCGAAACGGCAGCTTCTCCCCGCGGGCGGTTCGGAATTGGACGTGGTCGTACCCGAAGCGACGCAGATTCTCGTTGGCGACGTCGGTCCGGCGCGGAGAAGCGTCGATGCCTACAACTTGCTGCAGATACGGGGCGAGGGGAAGCGCAGGCCAGCCGTCGCCTGATCCAATATCGAGAACCCGGCCGTGGGTTTCCAGGGCATGGACGAAAGCGTAGACCAGTGCGAGCGAGCTCCAATCTCCGGTGCGGGACGGGTCATGTGGCCGCGCTACGCCGGCGAGGTCCGCCGGTGCCTGGAGCGGCATCCTGTCAAAGCGGAGGGCGGCCGATGACACAAACTCAACGTCGGCGTGCTCGTGAATCCACGATGCAATCTCGGTTGTCGGCCTGCTGCACGGACGTTGTACGGATCCCTTTCCGGAACCGATCGTGGCTTGGTTGTGCCCGTTTGTCGGGGACAAGATAGCGCCTCCTCTTCCTCACGCAGATTGAGCTGCAGCGAAAGATGGTACCCCAACGGGAGGCTGACGTCAGAGTGGTTCCGGCTTGGTGCCGGAACGTGTCAGGTGTGGTTCCGGCTCGGTGCCGGAGCCGAGTGAACGTGAATGTGTGGTTCCGGCTTGGTGCCGGAACGTGAATGTGTGGTTCCGGCTTGGTGCCGGAACGTGTCAGGGTGTAGTTCCGGCTCGGTGCCGGAACCAGGTGACCGCTAGTGTGTGGTTCCGGCTTGGTGCCGGAACGTGTCAGGGTGTGGTTCCGGCTTGGTGCCGGAACCAGGTGAAGCTCAAGGAGTGGTTCCGGCTCGGTGTCGGAACACGTCATAGAGTGCCCCGTATTCACAAGCCGGGTGCCAGAACAGGTATCCGTCGGCGCCGAGATCCTCGGCGGCCTGGATCTGGGCTTCGATGTACGCCGACAGCGACATCTCTGCTGGAAGCTTCAGATCGAACGCCTGCAGAAACGGACGGAACGGGGTGTCGACTCGTTCCATCCCGCTCGCCAGCGCATCGGCGACCGTTCGGTACGGATCGTTGTAGTAGATATCCTCGTTGTAATGCGACGGATACAGCATCGGGGAAATCAGATCCACGTGCGGCGCCATCGTCTCCAGCGACTGTCCGATCGGGTCGATCTGCCGTGTGTTCCAGGCCCACATCACGCGGCCGAAGATGTCGACCGAGATCGTGACGCGGCCGCCGATCCGGCTTTGCGCCTGTTCGAGGAAACCGGCGATGACGTCGTACCTCGCATCGTAGCCCACCTGCAGATCGCCTTCATCGGCGTAGCGGATGTAGTCGAACTGGATCTCATCAACTCCGGTCGCCGCGACCTCCTCAGCGATCGCAAGGTTGTATTCCTGTGCAACGACCTCGTTAGCCGGAACCCACGCCTCGGCCAGTCCAAGGTGGCCTGCAAGGAGCGGATCGTAGAACAGCACCTGCCGGGCGATGACATAGAGACCGGCTTCATGCAGATTCGCGACCACGGCGGCCAGATCGAGCCGGCCTGTGCTGGCGCGAATCTCTTGGGCAAGCGCCACCGACGACCCAAACGTGACCTCACCGTGCATGTTCTTGACATTGACGACCACGGCGTTGATCCAGCCCTCATCTGCGGCAGCCAACATCCCGTCGATGATGTCAGGGCGGTCAAACGCGTACGACGTCAGATACAGGCCGACCCGATCAGCGAAATCCGCAGCCGAAGTCGTGCCGGCGCCTCCGTCCGGGGTTGCTTGGGTCTGAACCACGCGCAGATCCGCCGACCCAAGCAGAATCAGAAGGGCACAGAGGATCGGAAGAGCGCGTGTCGCCGATTTGAGCATGCTACCAAGTCTACGGAACGCTTGCCGGCATGACGCGCACCCGCGACTGACGCGAGTGAGACACGTGGGCATTTCGCACTGCACCTCGGGGATTGGTCGCTGCGGGTCGACGGTTCTTCATAGAAACGTCACACTTGCTTCACGGGGCTGCCACGGCGGACGCCTACAGTTAGGGCGTTCGTTTCGTTGCTTGTGGGGAGGGATGGGTATACTTCTCGATCGCCTGTTGACCATGCCGGCCGCCGGTGCGTTGGCAGCGGTGATGTCCTGCTTCGAAGTCAACCCGAATTCGGATCCTGACTGGATCTTTCTAGCTAAGGAGTTGTCATGAGGAAGTTCGTGGTTTCGATGATTGCTGTCGGAGTATCATTTTCGATGCTGCTGTCTCTGACGGCGCTTGCCGGAACGGCGCACGAGCCGATCATCATTCTGGGAAACGCCGATTTCACCGAGGAGAACGGAGTCACGGGCGGGCGAGGAACGGCAGATGACCCGTACATCATCTCTGGTTGGGACATCGCAGTGTCTTCGGGTTCGCGGAACGGCCTGAAGATAGAGAACACAACAGCCTACGTCAGAATCGTCGGTGTCACGATTCAGGGGCCGATGGACACAAGCGGTGCGGCGATCCGGCTGGGGTTTGTCTCCAACGTCACGATTGACGGCTGTGTTCTGTCGGGGACCGCCAACGGGATCGAGATCGCATCCTCCTACGATGTGGTCATGCGGCAGACCGTGATTCAATCCGTGCGGCGCGGGATCGAGGTCACGGGTGCGAGTCTCGATGAGTACCGGCACGACATCGACACATCCAACGATCTCAACGGATCACCGATCCGCTATCTGGTCGATCGAAGCGGCGAAACGATCAGCGGTTTGGAGACGAGCAACCTGTACGTGGTCGGAAGCCGAGACATGACGATCAGCGGCAACGTGCTTTCGGACGGAGACGGTATCCAGCTGATGTTCGTCCAGGACTCGACTGTGTCCCGGAATGTGCTCTACCGGGGGGGATGGAATGGGGTCTATCTGTACCGTTCCGACAACAACGTGCTCATCGAGAACGAGCTTGGGAACAACTTCCATGCAGCGATGCTGCTGACGCTCTGCGCGGGCAACAGTATCGAGCGCAATCAGCTTCTTGCCAACGACTACGGGCTGATCCTCTCGGCGTCGGACGGCAACGATGTCTTCGACAATCTGGTCGCCGCCAACCCGACGGGGATTGAGATCAGCGCCGGATCCACCAACAACCGTGTGTTCGACAACGTTGTGTATCACGAGAACACGGTGTACGGCATCGTCATCGACCGCGCCACAGGGAATCGTGTTACCGAGAACGCGATCGTCGACAGCGAAACGGGAATCTTGCTCGGAACCCAGGCCAACGAGAACACGATCCAGGCAAACAGCGTGATTGGCAGTGCCTACGCCGTCCTGGTCGATGGCAGCCGCAACGTGATCGCCGGCAACCTGATCTCGCAGAGCGTCACCGGGGTCCTGTTCCGCTTCTCTTTCGGCCAAAACAGCGTCTTGAACAACGTGTTCCGTGCGAATCTATTCAGCTACAGCAACCAACGGCACGTCAGCCTGTCCACCGACGGAGAGAGCAACGTGTTCTACGAGAACGTGTTCCTTGGAGAGCCGATCGGCTCGTCGCTTGTCTACGATCCTGGGATCAACCGGTGGAGCTACGACGGGTCCGGGAACGTCTGGGAGGATTACGCCGGTGCTGATACGGATGAGGACGGCATCGGTGATACGCCGGTTCTCGTTGTGCCGGCCGGGGTTGAAGACGGATTCCCAGCGATGCCCGACGCGATCACACTGACAGACGCCGATGTCGCGCTCTCCGACAGTTTGGGAATCATCGGGACGATGGAGCTGACCGATCTGGCCGTCACAACGGCCGACGGCGAGCCGCTGTCGATCCGATCCTGGATCGCCGACCAAACCCACGAACGGTTCGTCGGATTCCGCGGGTTTCCCCCGCAGCTGATCGAGCAGTCGCCCGGCATGCTGTTTGTCTACGGGCAATCCGTTGAGGGTGGCCCATCGGGAACGGCGTTTACGATGAGCACTGTGAACTTCGATCTTGACATCGCCTTCTTCGATGAGACCGGCGCGTACGTCGGCGGCGAGACGATGCTTGCCAACAACGACGGCCGATACACGGTCTCGGGCATGTTCCGTTTCGCGCTCGAACTACCGGGCGGCAGCCTGGAGGCGCTGGGGATCGGCGAAGGATCGATGCTCGATCTGTCCGTGCTGGAGCTGTAGGGTGCCCCGGCTGGCGGCGATCATCTTCGATCTGGATGGAACGCTGATCCGCTATCACGGCGTGGCGTTTGAGTCCAGTTGGGGGGCGATCGCTGCCGCCGCGGGGGTTCTTGAAGAATCAGACCGGCTACTGCGGGAGTACCTGCCCCGCAAGGACGACTATCCGGCATGGATGGACGCCGACGCGCGCCTCCTCGAGGGCGTGTCCATCCTCAGCGTTTCCGAGCAGATCTTCCCTCCTCCGTTCGCAGAGGGAGTGCCCGAAGCGGTCGCCTTTCTGCGGGAGCGCTACGCGACCGGTGTGATCTCCTCGGGCGTGGAGCTGGTGGCGCAACGGGTGCGGGATGATCTTGGGCTTGATTTCGCGGTGGCCAACCGCCTTCACATCCGCGACGGGAAGTTCGCGGGAACCAGCGAAACGTTCGTTCATCTCTGGAAGAAGCGCGAGGTGCTCCTGAAGGTTGTGAAAGAACGTGGGTGGCACCCGAACCAGATCTGCTACATCGGCGATCACATGAACGATGTTCCCGTGATGCCGGTGGTTGGCCTTGGGATTGCGGTTCACGCCAAAGACGATGCTCTGATCCGCGCCAGCGACGCCGTCGCCGAGCGGTTTGATCAGATCCCGGAGATCATCGAACGCTTCGAGGCCGGCAAGCCGCTCTGCCCTTCGTAGTGGCTGGAGCCTAAGCATCCGCGGTGCGGCATGCGAGCTTGTGGTGGAGCGGCGTGTCGCGTGGAACAGCTCGGCATTGCCGGATTGGGATTGGGACGCACTCGAGACCGCAGCCAAGCCAGTGGACCTCTAGGGGAACGACACGTCAAACCCTGCATCCAGTGTGACTCCCGCCTGCCCAAAGACCACCGCCGCGTTCGCTTGGAAGTGATCCGAGGCGTACATCACGGCGATGCGCTGCTCCCGAAAGCCGTACGGCAGGAAATCCACAAGCGTAGACACGGCGAAGCTCCATGCATCGATCCGGATCTCGGCGGCAAGCTCCTCCCACGCCGTCAGAGCCGGATACAGGGCGACGGCTGTGGTGGCCTCAGTGGCGAGCGCGCCGATCTGGCAGCCCAACGCAAGGAGCAAGTCCGTTTCCAGGGCGGGAGCAAGATCGATCCGCGCAGTCAGACCGCCAAGAAGAAGCGCAGGCGTCTTCTCGCCGATCGTTGCATCGAGAAACGACACGACCGTTTCCAGCCAGCATTCCTGCCATGCGAACGGCACGACGCCGGCTCGCCCGAAAACGGACGTGAACAGCGGGCCGAGCGTTGTCTGAACATCCGCCTCGATCGACGGTGCAAGCGTGGGGAACCACGATAGCTCAAACGACACGATGGCAAGAAGCGTCTGTGTGAAAGGATCTTCGGATGCGAGGTCGGCGATCGTCAGATCCAGGTAGCCGGTTCCGTTCTGGAACGCATAGGGGACAAGCGAGATCCCGACAATGGTTCCCAACTCGATCCACTCTCGAACGTACGCCGCGTGCAGCAGCGACCCGCCCGTGAGCGTGGGGCCAAGCGCAAACGAGGTCAAGCTCTCCAGCCCGAAGCCGCCGTAGTCAAGGGAGAGTTCGATCCATGTGTCGACTGAGAACGCCGGCGCCGTGACACCGACGCCGAAGCTGCCGGCAAGCAACGCCGAAGGACGATCCTCTTCCACCGGGTCGGCAGCCAAGCATTGTCCTCCGATGACGGCGAAAGACAGCATCAAGCCAGCAAGGAAGCTGAGCACCGTTCTTGTCATCGTTGATCCTTTCGGCTACGCGTTGCCCGGAATCATGCGTTCGATCGAGCGTAGTTGGCGATTCATGATCAAGCGATGGCATCGGTCCGCTTCACGGCGGCAGTCCGTCCCGACATGCGGGCGGCGAGGCGGTGGGGACGTGGCGCCGCGCAGT
>Ga0272444_10003173_pt1 | contig 14942 bp, 13 predicted proteins | sample SSMForm13_FD_201033 | JGI IMG/M metagenome (GOLD analysis project Ga0272444, IMG submission 201033) | Marine sediment archaeal communities from Little Sippewissett salt marsh, Falmouth, MA, United States - SSM-Form-13 | ecosystem: Environmental > Aquatic > Marine > Wetlands > Sediment ...
AGATCTTCATCTCGGCGGGCGTGAACTCTCCCCATACGCGAGCCAACGGATCCAACTTGAGAGCGGTGTATCCCTTCTCGATGACGGCGATGGCGTCGTCGGCAAACCGAGCCGGATCGCTTGCGCTGCGGTACCATCCGTTGGCGTAGGCACGGATCCTGTCTCGACACCGGCCGCCGAACAGTTGATAGATCGGCACATCGAGCAACCTGCCAACGACGTCCCACATCGCAATCTCGATCCCGCCGATTGCGCTCATCAAGACGGGGCCGCCTCGCCAGAACGTCTGCTGAGCCATCGACGAGGCGATACATCCGACATCGAATACCGAGCGGCCGATCACGTACCGATCTTTCAACGACTCGACCAACTCTCGCACCGCGGCTGATTGCCCTTCGAGCGTTGCGTCCCCAATCCCTGAAACCCCCGCATCCGTCTCGATCTTGACGATCAGCCAGTTGGAGATCCCCCCACAGATGAGGAACGTCTTGACGCCTGTGATGGCTACGGGTGGACGCGGCATGCTGGCTACGCCTCCACCGGGAACTGCATGGTCGCGAAGGGGAACACGGCCACAGAGGGACATTCGTATCGATCCTCGAGGAGTCGGATAACGTCATCCCACTGCCTTGCCAGTTTCGTCTGTTTCGGGTAGATCTCCCATAGATCGGCTTCGCTGAGGTTCGGGGAGTAGACGATCGTCCCGTAATTGCGGAACAGCTCGCGGTGAGACGGGAACTCGTACGCAGGCGTGTACAGTTTCATGCCGCGATCGTAGAGGTAGTGAAGACCGCGGCCTTCCGAACTCGCGGTCATGACGACCGCCGTGCCGCCCTCGTTGAGTACCCGCGATTCTCCCTTCTCACCGAACGCATTGAATGCGTTCGGCGATTGGATCAGCTCTGTATCCTTCGGATAGGCGTTAAGAATCGCGACATCTACAAGCCTGTCAGGAAGGCGGGTTGCGTAGGTTCGTCGCGCCAACTTGACCGCCTCTCGATGGGCGTCCACCACATCCCCGACAAACACCCCGGCGATCTCGCGGGCCGAGTTCACCACGGCATTGACAATGAAGCTGAGGCCAATCTGGCGGGCAAATTCCTCCATGCCAAGTCGGGTGGCGTTTCCCTCCACGATGCCTATCCCACCGGTCTTGTCGCCTGAGCCGCGTGAAACACCGCGGTGGTTGGCGCAGATCGTGTCGATTCCGGCCACGCCGGGAAGAACGATCTTCGCCCCGCCGCTGAATCCAGAATGCCCGTGGGGAAAGACCGTTCCTACACCGATCTTCGCGTCCGCCTCAAAGAAGAATCGGTTGACCATGGCGGGTCCGGTTCTCGTTTCGCCGGCGTAGACTAGATTGTCGAATGGGTAGTGGTTGTACGTGAGGATTCGCTCGACGGTGTCCTTGCCGTACTTCGCCACGAATTCCGGCCGAGTCATCGGACGATGGGCACCCAGCGCTGAAATCAAGACAATGTTCTCGTCTCGAATCCCTGCGTTGTTCAGCCGTTGAAGCAGTGGTCGCAGAAGCTGTTCCGTTCGCGTTGGCCGGGTGATGTCCTCGATTGCGATCGCCACGGTACGGCAGCCGGACACGATCTCCTCGATCGAAGGACAGCCAATCGGCTCGTCGAACGCACGCTCAATCCCGTCGCTTCCCAGGCTCGGCGCGTCGGCCATTCGGACTTCCCGGACATCCCATCCGTCCGGGAAGCCGAGCGTCACGACTTCGTCACCGTACCAGGCCTTCCACAACATCGAGACGTTCATCGCATGGACTCCTTGCTCTCTATCGTCCTAACGCTACGGTAGGACCGCGCCTTCGCTTGCCGAGCCGACCATCCGGGAATACCGACCGAAGTACCCTTTCGCATCGATCGTCTTCGGCGTCCACCGGGCACGACGCGCCGCGATCTCTTCTTCGGAGACGAGAAGATTGATTTGGCGCAGCGGAATATCGATCCGGATGAGGTCTCCTTCTGCCACGATCGCGATCGGACCGCCGCGTTGCGCCTCCGGTGAGACGTGTCCGATCGCCGGTCCGCGCGTGTAGCCGGAGAAGCGCCCATCGGTGACCAATGCGACACTCAGATCCAGCCCCCGGACGCAGAGGGCCGCTGTCGCATCAAGCATCTCGCGCATCCCTCGTCCTCCGGCCGGCCCTTCGTACCGGATTACGATGACGTCTCCCGGAACGATCCGTCCTTCTTGGATCGCCTTGAGCGCTGCTTCCATTCCATCGAAGACGCGAGCAGGACCCTCGTGCCGCATCATCTCTTCGGCAACTGCCGCTTGTTTCACCACCGCGCCGTCAGGCGCAAGGGATCCTTCAAGAACGGCGTGGCTTCCCTCTGGACGGACCGGGTTGTCCAGAGAGCGGATCACGCGATCATCGAAGATCTGGACATCATGGAGCCGTTCGCCGACGGTTTGCCCATCTGCAGTGATGAGATCCATGTGGAGAGTCCCCGCCAATCGCTTCATCACCGCCGGAACCCCTCCGGCATCCCGCAAGTCCTCCATCGTGAAGGGACCCGAAGGAATCACCGGACACAACAGCGGTGTCTCCTTGGAGATTCGGTCAAACTCCGACATCGGCAGGTCGATACCCAGCTCATGGCACAGTGCCGGGAGGTGCAACAGCGTGTTCGTCGATCCTCCGATCGCTTCGTTAACACGCAGTGCATTCTCAATCGCCTTCGGGGTCATGATGTCCGACGGTCGGAGCCCCTCATCGAGCAACCTCATGATCGCCTTTCCCGTATCTCTCGCGATGCGGAGCTTGTCCGCATCGGTCGCGTGACTGCAAGCGCAATTGGGAAGAGACATGCCCAGCGCCTCGATGAGACACGCCATCGTGTTTGCGGTGCCCATTCCGAAACAGCCTCCGGGCCCGGCGTGGAAGCAGTTCTTCAGTTCGTTGCGTTCCGCGTCGGCAATCGGCTCCCCTTGACGCAGACCGGTCAGAAGGGCTTCCTGATCCTCCGCGTTGCATCGCCGACCCGCGAACCGTCCGAGGTACATCGGGCCTCCGGTGACGAAGATGGCGGGGATGTTGATTCGGGCGGCGGCCATCAACTGTGCAGGCTCGATCTTGTCGCACGTCGATATCAGGACCATCGCGTCGTATTGCGGGCCATCGACAGCGGTCTCGATCGAGTCTGCAATGATCTCGCGGCTGGGAAGCACGTAATGATGCCCTGGGGCTATGCCATCGCACAGAGCAATCGTATTCAGTTCGAACGGGCTCCCCCCCGCCATTCTCACACCAATCTTCACTGCCTCAGCAATGGAACGGAGATGGACGTGTCCCGGATGGAGTTCGTTCCATGAGTTCACAATGGCAATGAAGGGGCGCTGAAATTCATCGTCAGAAACCCCACATGCTCGGATGAGCGTTTCCGTCATGATCCGGTCCCGCAGCTGCTGCGAACGAAGCGCTTTCTCTTTCTCCATCGCTGTTACCGCCTTCGAGTCTCTCTTCCGATTGGATCGGGTTCCTTGGTCCTTCCGGGGTGCCTCCGCAGAAGGGACGATACATCAGATACGCAAGGAAGAAAAGGGCGATGCGCCAACGACCGGGCGGGGTTGACACCCGAAAGTGCGGAGATGAAGAGCGAAAGCATGGCTCCCACGCCTCTTGGGAAGGGTCGGGCCGGGAAAGGCTCCGCGCCGGAGTTTTAGTCGCACTTGATAACCGGCATGCAACACCTATAATCCTCGACGTTTGACGCAAACGATGTGAAGGAGGCTGGCTAGGAATGTCCGGGTACAACGGTTGGCTTGCGGAAGAAGCGAAGGGACCCTGTCCCCACTATGAGGACGCTCGCGACTGCTTCCTTCGAGGGGTCCACATTCTCACAGTGGAAGCGAATGGAAGGCAGAACGGGATGGCTGTGGCGTCGGTGACGCAGGCCTCTCACAACCCTCCGTTACTGTCCGTGGCCGTCGCCACACAGCAATACACGCATGAGTTGCTCTACCAGGCGACGCACTTCGCCATCTGCTCACTACGAATCGACCAACTTGATGTAGCGAGCCACTTCGGGGAGTCCAGCGGCCGCGACGGCGACAAGCTTCGAGCTGTCCCTACGCAGATTGGGCAGACCGGTGTGCCGTTGCTTCAGGATTGCCTCGTGTTCTATGAGTGCAAGAAATACGCGACGCTTCCGGCTGGCGATCATACGATCTTCCTCGGAGAGATTGCCAACAAGGGGATCGTCAAGCAGGGCAAGCAGCTTCCGTACAGTCGGTTCGACTACAAGAGCCAGAGCGTGATCAAGTACAAGGAGGGCGACACGAGCGGCTCATGAGTCGCGGGGGGCGGCGGCGGGAGAATGGAAGAAGGGGAAGATCCTGGAGATGAAGATGAATGACGCGTCGAAGAACGCAAGACAGCACGCTGGGATACTCCTCCATCCTGCCGACAACGTTATCACGCTTCTTGCCGATCGCGCGGCATGTGACTTGGTGACAGCTTCCCTGGGAGAGGAAGAAGTGCGGGTTGTGCTGCGCGACGATGTCCGGTTTGGACACAAGACGGCCGTTGTCGATATCGCGGCCGAGGAAGAGATCATCAAGTACGGCATGCCCATTGGGACGGCGACGCAACCGATTGCAGCAGGCGATTGGGTTCATATCCACAATTGTCATAGCCACCGGTTCGGCTATCACCAGGAGAAGTACGGGGTGCGGGCGTAGGCGACAACGCGAGAAAGGGCGGCCATGGATATGTGGGGATACAAGAGATCTGATGGGCAGATCGGGATTCGAAACCACGTCGCCATTGTCTTTTCGACGAATTGCTCTCTGTCGGTTGCCCGGGCGTTGTACGACCGCTATCCCGTGGGAACACAGGTGTTCGGGTATCCCGAAGGGTGTTCATTCCGGGATTCCCCGGTCAACAAGGTGGTTGCGGTGGCCAAGAACCCCAACTACGCCGGAGCGCTTGTCGTGGGTCTTGGCTGCGAAGGCACCGATGCTCGCGAAATGGCCGAACGGATAGGCGAGGAGGGAAAGCCCAGCGAGGCCGTCGTGATTCAGGAGGAAGGCGGCGACCTTCGGACAATCGAGAAGGGTTCCAGAATCCTTGCCCGCTTGCTTCAGCACGCCTCGGTTGCGGCGAGAGAACCGATGACCGTGGCAGATCTGATCATCGGATCGGAGTGCGGCGGATCAGATGCCACTTCGGGACTCGTCGCGAATCCGCTCGTTGGCCGGGTGGCCGATCGGTTGATCGACAATGGGGCGGCCTACATGCATGCCGAGCCACACGAACTCATGGGATGCGGTGAGGTTCTCGCAGCGCGTGCCGTCAACGACGATGTCGCGCGGGACGTTCGTGAGGCGATCGCAGCGGCCGAGAAGGAGAGCTACGACGCCGGAATCTTCCACATCGGATACGGCAACATCGAAGGTGGCCTAACGACGATCGAAGAGAAGTCGTACGGGTGCCTGGCAAAATCTGGCTCGAGACCGCTCATGGGAGTCCTTCGAGAGTTCCGCCGCCCGCAGGAAAGCGGGTACTACCTCCAGATTGCGCCCAAGGGATCTCAAACGTTCTTCGGCGATTCGGAGGACGTGTCGCAGTTCGCTGCCTGTGGGGCGCATCTGGTGTTGTTCACCACAGGATGCGGGGCGACTACTGGCGGCCTTCTCCCCGTGATCAAGATCATGGCCAATCCTCATCGGATGGACCTGATCCACGACAACGTAGACTTCGAGGCGACGGCTGTGACCCTCGGAAAACGATCGCTGGATGAGATGGCGGACGAGTTGTACAACGAGGTCCTTGCAACGGCCGCGGGCAAGCTCACCCAATCGGAGATCCAACGCCACTACGAAGCTTAGGCTTCGCTGTCCCGGCTAGCTGTGTGCGCTCAAGTACTCCCTGAGTCGCGCGATGACCACGTCGAACATCCGATCCCGCGCTTGTCCCGAGTACGCCGCCATATGCGGCGTCATGATCACGTTATCTAGGAGATGAAACGGATAGTCGTAGGGGTAATCCCAATGGGACTCGATCAGCTCCGTCGGGTACGTCGTCGGATACTTCCACCAGACATCGAGTCCGGCCCGAAACTCCGGATGTGCAGCCAGATGTTCGTACAGTGCGCGTTGATCAACGAGCGCCCCACGGCCGACATTGATGAGGCATGCCGCTTCCTTCATCTGCGACAACTCGCACTGCCCGATGATCCCTTTCGTCTCGTCGGTGAGCGGCAAGGAGAGAACGAGGAAATCTATCTCCGGAAGAACCCGATCGATGTCCTCCATTCCGCCGAGGAACGACACCGGGAGTTGCGTGCTCTTGACCAGGTCAATTGCGAGTACATCCATTTCGAAAGCGAGCGCCCGTTTGGCAATCTCCGTTCCGATGCTGCCCAGTCCGAAGACACCGATCTTGGATTCGGCGAGACACTTCGTCGTCCCTCGCTGGTCAAACAGCTTGTTTCGAATCATCCGGTCGTGCTGTGAAAGCGTCTTGGCCGACGCAAGCAGATGAGCCATCGCCTGTTCGGCCACGGCGGCCGAATTGGCGCCCCTCGCCCCCTGAATCATTACGTGGTCCGGAATCGCCGGGTCGACCTCGAGAAACCTTGTGCCCGCCGACATCGCTTGGATCAGTCGAAGTCTCGTCATTCGCGAGAACGCCTCATCAGGAAACGGCTTGTGGATCCCATATCGGACGAGGATCTCCACCTCGGGGATCAATCCATCAAACGCTTCTTCAGACAGCTCATCGAGATAGTGCACCGAAGCCAATCCTTCCAGTTGCTTCATCCCAAGCACCTTGTGTCTGGGATCAAGCTCAAGCGCCATCAGTACGATCGGCTTCGACATGGGTCCTCCTCGTCATCGGGGCCGGAGAAATACCGCACGTTGCGTCCTGTGCAGTGCCCGCGAGAAGCATAGTAGCACTGAAACAGCGAATACACAACCCACACCGCAGATCGCACGATGAACGACACGAGAGGGGGCTGTATCATCCCACAGGAATGAACTTCAGAGATCAAGCAAGCGGCGCAATGGCTCGTCGGCTCGTTTTTTGGTATGCTGTTGTGAGTCAGATTCACAATAAGCACCACTGCACGAGCGCGGCCAAGGAGGCACGACATGGGGATAGGTTCAGCATCAGCTGCGGGGAACGAGCGCGCATGTCTTGGCGCATCGGAAATCTCCCCGAACGTGATCGACAAGGTTACCGGCGGCCCGATCTACGTTGATGATCTCACCTTTCCTGAAGCGGCGTTTGGCAAGATCGTTTGGCCGACCGTAGACCACGGCGAGCTTCGATGTGTCGATGCGGAGGCTGCTCGGAGCCTTCCCGGTGTTGTCGCGGTTCTGACCGCCGCTGATGTGCCCGGATTCAACGGCTTCGGTCCTGTCGTGGCGGATCAACCGGTGCTCGTGGAGGACCGAATCCGATATCGCGGTGATCCGATCGCCCTCGTGATCGCGAAGGATAGGCGCACCGCCGAAGCCGCCGCTAGAGTGGTACGCGTGGACTGCCGACCGATTGCGTCGATCTACGCCGCGGAAGATGCGCTTTCGCAGAATGCGCCGAGACTTTTCTCTACAGGGAATCTGGCGATCGAGTACAGCCTCGTGTGTGGAGACATCGGAGAGGGAGAGCGAGAGGCCGAGGTTGTTGTCGAAGGCGCATTCTCTACGCCGGCGATCGAACACGGCTACATCGAACCCGAGTCCGGCGTCGCCGAATGGAAGGACGATCGGCTCACGATCTACTCCGGGTGTCAGAATCCGGAGTCAATCCATCCGCTCCTTGCATCTGTGCTTGGCATCCCTCAGGAGAAGATCCGACTCATCAGTCCGCCCATCGGGGGCGGTTTCGGCGGCAAACTGGGGATATCCATTCAAGCGCTTCTTGCGCTTGCCGCTTACGTAACCAAGCGGCAGGTGAAGATCACGCTCACTCGAGAGGAATCACTGCAATTCACCGGCAAGAGGCATCCCATGAGACTGACCTATCGAATGGGATTCGACGGCGGTGGCCGGCTTCGATTCATCGACGGCGATATCTTGGCGAATTGCGGCGCATATCAGACTCTGAGCATTCCGTTGGTGACGCATACGGTGAATTTCGCGACAGGGCCGTATTGCGTTCCCCACGTGCGCATCACCGGACAGGGCGTATTCACGAACACGCCGCCGTCGGGCGCAATGCGTGGGTTCGGCATTCCGCAGCCCACATTCGCAGTCGAATGCCTGATGGATGAAGCGGCGCACAGACTTGAGCTTTCTCCGATCGAGATTCGAAAGCGCAATGCCCTTCGTCCGGGCGATCGTGCCCCGCTCGGCGAGGTCATGACCGACGACTGCTACTTGCTGGACACGATTGCGGCCATCGAGGTGCAGTATGAGCAGGCGCGCGAGCTGACGCGTGAAAGACCCGGCTGGGGGGTCGGCTTCGCCTCCGGGTGGAAGAACTACGGCGAGGGACTGGGCCATCACGACCTCGCGGAAGCCGAAGTCGTGATCCTGCCCTCCGGGATCGTCGAGGTCCGAGTCGGATCGATTGACATCGGGCAGGGCGTCTCGACCATCCTCGCCCAGATTGCGGCGCACCGCTTGGGCATCCCGTACGAATCGGTCCGCGTACTACTTGGGGACTCGGATCTTCACATTCGAGCCCGATCGACCGCCGGATCCAGGCAAACGGCGTTCTCAGGGAACGCTGTCCTTCGAGCGATCGACGACCTGTTCCGAAAAGCTGACCTTCCCGTTGATAGCGACTCGCCGGCTCATGGCGGCGAACTGGTCCGCCGAGTTCAAGCGACCGGTGAGCGGCTTGTCGGTCGCGGCATCTTCGAAAGCCATCAGACCTATCCGGTGGGATCCGAGTTGGGAAATAGCATCTACTTCGGATACGGGTTCTTTTCCAACGTAGCGGTAGTCCAGGCTGACGCCGTGACCGGCGAAGTACGGGTCGAGTCGCTTCACTCCTGCTACGATGTCGGTCGCGCGATCAATCACTGCACGATCGAGGGCCAGCTGGAGGGCGGAGCGATGATGGGCATTGGATATGCGCTCTCCGAGGCGTACCTCACCACCGACTCGATCCGGACCATCGGGCTTCACGATTGTGGATTGCCGCACTTTGCCTCGCTCCCGCGCGACATGTCGTTCCAGTTGATCGAGCGAGGCGATTCGCTTGGGCCCTACGGCGCCAAAGGCATCGGCGAAGCTCCGGCGGTTCCCACGGCACCCGCGATTTCCAACGCGATCTACGATGCGCTGGGCGTACGAATGTGGGACCTTCCAGCCACTCCGGCTAGGGTGAAGCAGGCACTGATCGACCGATAGGTTCTATCCGTCACGGCCCTTGGCCCTTCAGCGAATCCTAGTCTCCTATCTCAAGGACGCGGCGATATCGCCAACCGAACCGCTGCCGCACTTCCACAAGAAGCTCGGCGAACTTCAATGATGCGATGATTGGATCCAGCACGGGCACGCCAACTGCCTCCTGTATCTGCTGGTACAGGCCGAAGTAGTTCGTGCACCCGAGCAGGAGAACGTCGGCACGGTCGGCATCGACAACTTGACGAGCGACATCGACGAGACGGCGAGCAGTCTCGTCTGGATCGGCTTGGAACTCCTCGATCGAGATCCCGATCGGGCGGAATGCCGCCAGCCGCTGGGCGTAGCCGTAGTGGATGATATTCTCTTCGATCGGAGGAATGTCGATCGTGCGTCCCACAAGGATGCCGAACCGCCTTCCCAGAGTCGCAGCGATGTGCAAAGACGCTTCGCACGGCGCGACAACGACCATCTTCGACACCACCTCGCGCGCCTCAGCCAACACGGGATCGTTGAAGCATCCGATCACTGCGGCGTCGTACCCTGCTTCCTCGGCATCTCGAACCATGGAGATCGTACCCTCGAGTGTCAGGCTCTCGTATCGATGCAGCTTCACTTGATGGAGGCAATCTCCTTCTGCTCCGTGCTCACTCCGAGGGAACGACCAGACATCGACCACGGTACCGTCCGACTTGGCGATATCGACGACCGCCTGGTAGTCGGCGTCGTACAAATGCCCGCGGAAGATATTGAGAAACATGATTCGCTTGGACACTGCCCCTCCTTTCTCCGCTTCCCGCGAACCGTCCCGAGAAGCGTGAGTACCGTGATCTAGGTTGACGCTTCTTCCAGCCAGTCCAGTCCGAGTTCCAGTAGCTTGGCAGGGGTCGGATGGCCGTCGTCGTCCCAGCCGGCCATCGCGTAGTAGAGGGACTTTGCGATCTCGAATTCCTCCTCGTCCACAACGAGGCCGTCGCTCGGTCCGCCGCGCAATGGAACGCCCATCTTCTTTGGCAGGATGTCTTCATCTCGCCCCGCGCCTTCGCGTTGATTGAACACGCGCATCATGTTCAGGCGCCGCTCCCCGACCTTCATTAAGTTCCACACAGTGATGGGCCAGCCCGTGACTGCGCTGACCACATCCGCCAATTGCGCCGTACTGAAGAGATGAAACGAGGGACCGTAGACGAATTGGCACGCACACACACTATCCAGGCAGCTGTACAGATACTGGGTATAGAGACTGAATCGGACCTTGTCCGCGTTGAGCGTTTGGGATGGCTGCGCGCCGAGAAGATCGAGCTCGAACATCCGATCTGCATAGCCGCCCTCGTACGACGGGTCGTGCTCGTGAGATTGGTGGTCCGCACCGAACGGGTTGAGTGCGTAGATCAGCGCAAGGCTGCGTTTCAGCTGCGGCATGTGGCCGGCGAATTCGAGTCCCTTGCCTGCGACGATCAGATCCTGCCCCAGGCCGAGTTCTTCGGCAGCCTTCACCGATCCCTCCCCGAGGGTCTTCCCCAGCCCGCGACGCTCCCCGATCGCTTCGATCATCTGGAGCAGTGCTTCAGCGTTGCCGAATCGAAGCTCGATTCCCTCTGTCTGCGTCTTGGAAAGCAGCCCTCGCTCGTAGCACTCCATGGCCCACGCGATTGTCGCACCGCATGAGATTGTGTCGAGGCCGTACATGTTGCAGAGCTGGTTGGCACGAGATACCGCGGCAAGGCTCGAGACACCGCAGTACGATCCCATCGTTGCCAGCGTCTCGTACTCTGGACCTCCGTAGCGCGGATCGACCGGGAACGGACCGTCCTTCACCTCGACGACCCGCTTGCAGCGGACCACGCAACCGAAACAGGTATCATTCTCCGTCAGGATGGTCTCAGCCATCCGCTCACCACTGAGGGCATCAGCGTTCTCGAATACCCCGCTCTGCCAGTTTCGGGTCGGAAGCCCGCCGACCTCGTTCTGTGGAAGAATGATGCTTGGCGTTCCCAGGGATGTGAGATCAGCGATCTCCGACTCCGCAAGATGCTGGGCGCCCCACTTCGCGAGATCATGAAGTCGATCCTTATCAGCTATCGGAAGGGATCCCGAGCCTCGTACGGCCACCGCCTTCAGATTCTTGGAGGCCATGACGGTTCCCATGCCCGTTCGCCCATTGGCTCGGTTCGAGTGGCTGATCAACGCGCCGAATCGAACTCCCCGCTCCGCTGCCGGGCCGCATTGCATGACTTGGATGCGCGCGTCTCCGAGCTCAACTCGGATCTCATCTTCGACATCCGCTGTGAACTGTCCCCACAGAGCAGCCGCAGGCCGTAGCTCGGCTTGTCCGTCATGGATCCATAGGTACACGGGGGCAGAGGATCGGCCTCGGATCACGATGCCATCGAAGCCGGCCATCTTCAGTTCAGCAGGCCAGAACCCTCCTGCCTGCGAATCGCCGATAAGCCCCGTCAAGGGAGACTTAGCGACTGCCGTGAATCGCGATTGTCCGGATATCGGGGCACCGGTGATCACCCCGGTCATCAAACAGAGTGTGTTCTCCACTCCCAACGGATCGCATCGAACCGGAGTGTGCTTGAGCAGGTAGTGAAGCCCCATTGCACTCCCACCCAGGTAGGTCCGATAGAACGACTCGCTCGGTTCTTCCGTCGCGAGGACTCCCGTCGAAAGATCGACGTGGAGGATCCGCCCGCAGTACCCAAACGCCATTCCACACCTCTTTCCCTTGCTCAGGATCCTGCGCCGAATGGACGCATCGCCTGGCCCGTGCCGGACACATCCGAACCCAAAGAACTCGGCGCGTTGTTAAGCCGCGTCCACTATGATACAGTGTTGGTGAAAGCTTTGCCGGCCTTGCCTCTCTTGCGTCTTTGGAAGCCGAGCGATGATGGTCTGAGAGGTCACTTGTTCCATGGAGAGGCCGCAGGAGGAGCGGACCATGAGAGACGGCGGGATTTGCTATGTCGAGTTCTTCACGACGGATTTGAGTGCCAGCAAGGCATTCTACGAAACGGTCTTCCTGTGGTCGTTCGAAGCGAGGGAAGGGTGGGGGGAGTTTCTTTTCTTCCAGCCGCCCGAGGGGATTGGCGGCATGTTCAAGCAGAAGCCTGAAGGAATCAGCGAACGTGGCCCGATCGTTCACATGAAGTGCACCGACATCGATGATACCCTGGGCAGGATCGAGCGCGCGGGGGGGAAGATCATCATTCCAAAGACGCCAAAATCGTCCGAGAGATCGGGTGACGGGGCGTTCGCACTGGCAGAGGACAACGTCGGAAACCGAATCGGGCTTTCGACTTAGGAGACCGAATCATCGCTTCCCAAGATCGATCCTCAAGCCGAAGTCTCTGTGTGATCGGCCTCGCTGCAAGCCCTCGCCGTGGTGGAAACTCGGAGACCGTTCTCGACTGGTTTCTGGAGGGAACGGAACAGGAGGGAGCCCAGGTGGCGAAGATCTCCCTTTCACAGCTCGACGTTTCCCCGTGTCTCGGCTGCCATCGCTGTCTGGACACCGGCGAGTGCATCCTGCAGGACGACTATCAAGTGGTGCGAGACCGTTTGATCCGCGCCGACATCGTGGCATTCGCCTCGCCGGCCTACTTCTGGAATGTCCCATCGCAGGCCAAGGCGTTCATCGATCGCCATCAGTCGCTTTGGGCTTGGCAGGCACTCGCTGGTCCGGCGGCGTCGAAGGCATCAAGCCAGCAGGCCCGCCGCGGCGTGCTCCTGGCGGTCGCCGCTGATCCTGTTCCGCAATTCGATGGGCTGATTCAGACTGTTGATGCGCTCTTCCGAGCCTACGGTATTCCCTTGTCGGACAAGCATCTGATCACAGACGCGTTCGTCAAGGATGCGCTACGCGATCGACAGGCCATTCGTGAAGCCGCCCTTGAATCGGGCCGCGCGGCCGTGACGAACCTCTCATAAGGCACGGCGATACGGCACTGGGCGCGGGGCGATGTACACTTGGGTACCCTTTGGCAATGAAGGAGCTCACGTTGGCCGATCGACCGATGATTCGAATTGCCATCCGTCTGCTCGGGCCGCTTCGGCCTGGAGCGGGAGATATCCCATCGCTGCCTCTTGATTGCGGCGCCACAGTAGCCGACGCGGTCTCCCGCATCGAGAAGACACGCCCGGAACTCGGCGAATGCCTCACTCAGCAACTGACAAGAGAGTCAACGCAAGTTCTTGTCAACGGCCGCCATCTTCCTCCGACTTCAGCGATGGCAACGGTGCTTCAGGACGAAGATGTCGTATCGTTCCTCCCCCCGATTCCCGGAGGTTGAGCTTGGTTGGGAGCTCTGGAAGACGTTCGCCTCCATCAGTGGATGCGTTGGGCGCCGTAGAAGTTGCTGTACACCTCTTCAATCTGTAGCACAACGGCAGCATGTCCCGGATGCCGTTGGGGGTCCGGGAGCCACTCCTTCATGTCTTCGTACACTGCGCCTTCCGTATGATACTCCAGCGCTCCCTTCACCTGATAGGCGCCGCCCTTCTTCGTGAGGAACACGAGGGCTCCCCGGCTTCCCGAGAGAATGTTCTTCCGAGTTTTGTCGAAGTAATTATCGGCGATGAGCAGATGCGCACCGTGCCACTTGACCCACGTCACATAGACCACATTCGGTTCTCCGGCAGGATCCACAGTTGCAAAGACAGCGGGGCCGATCTTGCTTGCCCACGCTTCCGTCAGCTCATCTCTCCACGAAGCCATCAGGCACCTCCTCCAGGGCACGCTGCTCAGTTCCTTTGCCTCTTCCCGATCAGCCCTGCTCACGCCATCGGGTCGAGCAGCGACATTAGGAACCGCTCCAGCAGATTGCCGACCACCGTCCTCCGATAGGTCTCAGTCGCGCGAATGTCGTTGATGGGACATACGGATGCCGAGGCAAGCAGTCGTGCCTCCTCAATTAGCCCTTTCGAGAGCGCCCTCCCGGCAAGAAGCTCTTCCACTGCCCGTAGTCGAATGGCGGTGGGAGCGACTGACCCCGCGGCCACGCGGATCTCATGAACGACACCGTCCTGATAATCGATCAACACACCGAGAGATGCGATCGAGATGATCAGCGCCCGTCTGCGCCCCACCTTGTGGTAGAAGGCTCTCCACTCAGGCGGCTGAAAAGGGATCGCAACCGTATGGATGAACTCCCCGGACGATAGCACAGTCTTTCCCGGACCGAGAAGGAACTCGTCGATCGAAACCCAGCGATCCTGTGTTGCGTCAACGAGTCTGAGGCGAGCATCATAAAGGAGCAGGGGAATCGCGCTATCAGCTGCCGGAGACGCGTTGGCGAGGTTTCCCCCAAGACTACCGCGGTTTCGGATCTGCTCGGCCCCAAGAGACTGCAGGACCTGACATAGAAGCGGAAGATGATCTCCAACCTGCGGGGTCCGGAGCAAGATTGATTCCCTCGTGGCGGCGCCGATGTGAACCTCGTCGTCGATCACCTGCACCTTCGCCAGCTCCTCCAGCTCCCCAATGTCGATGAGAACGTCGGGGGCGGCCATTCCATGCCGCATCTTCACCAGCAGATCCGTACCTCCGCAGATGATCCGAGCCCCGCTACGCTGCAAATGAGTTCGCAGGTCCTCCAAAGTCGTTGCCCGCACGT